>OBEQ012819847.1_pt1 | contig 82453 bp, 96 predicted proteins | sample 1670901 | NCBI WGS metagenome assembly OBEQ01 (sample SAMEA104232315, study PRJEB22302) | groundwater metagenome | biome: forest; feature: aquifer; material: groundwater | place: USA | collected 2011-08-07 | depth 5.4 m | reverse complement strand
CCTGAGTAAGCACCGCGCATAAGGGCAGTCTGCCCTTATCAACCCCAAAATATTAAAGAAGACTTTGCACATAAAAAGTAATTCTGCAAAGTTCTCTAAAGAAAAGTATGTGGGCGTCAGGATTTGAACCTGAGTAAGCACTAAGCTAATAGGTGTCTTCTTGTCATCGCAAACATGCTCATCACACCTGCGTGATTAACCTAAGCCTATCCCGTATGGTCTGCAATCATAGCCTGCTATGATCATCAGTTGACCGCTCCGGCACGCCCACATTATTCAGTGCTGTTTTTTCCTCCGACCTTTAAAAATCTATCGCTAACCATTGGTGTCTACTTCCATAAAGCTTAAAAATATCGTTCTTTGCAGAAAGTTCATGAAACAGTTCATGAAACCGTGGTTTATCATATCAATACTGATTCTGATTGTCTTTGTTACTGCTTGTAGTTCAAAGATTCCCGATGCTCCAACCGGGGCAGTTGTTGCTTCCGCTGATGCTTGCCTCCAACTAGAAGGTCGAGCTAAAGATAGCTGTTACTCTGAAGGGCTTCACTGTAGTAAAATCGGAGAAGTCCCGATGCGCGACTCTTGTGTTGCCGAATTGGCTAAACTGAAAATGGATCTTAGTGTTTGCAATTTAATAAAATCTGATCAAACAAAAGGCTATTGTCAAGAACAGATTATCGAGCAGAAAAGTGATCTGACACTCTGCTCATCGATTAAAGACTCTTATTGGAAAGACAATTGTTACTTTAATCTCGTTGAAAAGAGCAAAAGTGGTGAAGATTGTTCATTGATCGCTAACCCCGAACAGAAAACAACTTGTTATAAAGATATTGCTCTTTTGAAAAAAGACGACCAACTTTGTCTGCGTATTCCCTCCGGCGACCCTCGTGAGGAATGTCTTTTTAAAGTAGCGATTGCTTCTCACAATGTAGAGATCTGTCAACAAGTCGGGGGTTCTGTTAATCGTGATAGTTGTCGTACTGCTATTGCTAAAGAAACACGTAACGAGAAAATTTGTGAACTGATTGGTGATTCTCATATTAAGCAACGTTGTCATGAGCAAGTTAAAGAGTTATTGAAGAAGAAATGAATAGTATTTCTAATAGTGTTCCTTTTTGAGTTTATTATTTTCCCACTCTTTTTTTAGGATTCTCTTTTTCAAAGTAGAATATTATAATCGGACCTTAACTCGTAAAAAACTATTACAGAATTTCTACTAAAGCTTCATTGGAAAATTGGAAATAAAAATTAACCCCAGAACATTATTTCTTGTTCTTCTTATTCCAGGTATACTTACGTAAACGGGCTGTATCTCCATAACCACAAGAAGCGCAACGTTTCTTCCTAACATGATAAGTGTGTTCACCACAACGTCGACAATGTATGTGAGTCTTCTTTCCACTTTTCTTTCCATGACTTGCTGTTCCTTTTGACATAATGCATCACTTACAATAATTATTTAATTCCCTCTTAAGAGGGAGAGATAATTGTAATCGTATCCCCACGAATAAATACAGTGCCTAACTTTCTCTTAACTTCTCCATTGAAATGCTCTTCTGCTTCATGAAGAACAACATTAATGTGAATATCAAATGCTTTTAACTTACCAATATATCGTAATCCATTCTTAAGATCTACCATAACATTTTTGTTACGCGCCAAGTTCAGCGCATCTAAAGGACGTGAGCCAGTTTCTTCCATTGTATTTACCCTCGCATTAAAATTATTTTATTCTTGTGAATGAAGTCCATATATAAATCTATCGGAAAAATGTATCTAATGGTTAATCGATGTTCTCAACTATAGCTTTCCTGCCCTAACGATGTTGTCTGCATAGACCTTGAGCGTACTAAGAATACCTGCTCGATATTTTGCAGAGAAATTTCCTTTCGCTACAAAATAATCTTTTGCTTGGCGGATAAAATCATTCTTCTCGATTCCTGAAATTTTCTTAAGCTCTGCATCACCAGTTATCAAAACAAGTATCTCATAAATTACTTTATCTTTTGTTGAAGTGGTTATTGCTCTAATCTGATCCTGAACTCTTTTAAATTTAATCATAGTATCACCTTCTTGCCCTAGCAAGATCAAATAATATTTAAATTTAATGATTTAATCAAGAAAACTTATAAAGAAAGACACTATTTCAAGAACTATGATTAACTTTGCTAAACTCCAAAAACATATTATTGACTACGACTCTGAAAGAGAAAACCTCATTAAAAAGAGCCGTGATGTTCTTAAACTCAGCAAACAAGTGATTTATGCTATCCATCGTGATGAACTAAAAGAAGCAGCCGTACTTCTCAAAAAGATGGAAGCAGAAAAGAAAGAGATGGATGCCATCGCCAATAAAAATCATCGTCTGGAATGCGAAGGCAGCTATAAAGTGGCAGTCCAAGAATACGTTGAGGCTGCCCTCTATTACTATTTTGTTAAAGATGGAAAACTCGTTGATCTTGATGTTACGCCGGAACATTTTGTTCTCGGTATTTCTGACCTCCCCGGCGAATTAGTGCGTAAAGCTGTTTTTCTCGCGGGGAAAGGCGAAGTTGATTCCGTGATCAAAATCCGCGACGAAGTCGACAATATATACGGTCAATTATTAAAGTTTGATTTCCGTGATAATGAAATTCGCCGCAAGGTTGACGGTGTTAAATACGATCTGCGCAAGTTAGAAGATTTAGTGTTAGACTTACGGTTGCGCCGTTCCGGACTTCCGGAAATGAAAGCGGAGTAAGTCGGAAGCGATATCGTGTTCTCGTTCCGAGAAGAATTTATATTCTGCAGCGAGTGCTATTTTTTCTAAGACGCGGGGAACAGTGGATGGTTCGACATCGATTAGAAACGAGTGAATCATATCAGGATGAGTTGGACCGTATTTTCGGAGAAGATAAACGGTTTTCATAATTTCAGCAAGATCCTCCTCAATAGAATCTGCTCCATAACAACTCGTTGACGCAGCTTCTTGGATGAAAGAGGAACAAGACTTATTTTTCTGTTGGCACGATGGATCCTCGTAAGTTTCACAATGATGATACGCGTCATGAGAGATTTTTAACCACTCTTTTTCTAATTGATATTGTTCTTTCAATGTCAAAGAAGCATACCAGACGTGAGCCAGTTCGTGGACAACAGTTTCTTCTTTCGGTGCTGCTGTCGTATTTGAATTAAATTCTATGATGCTGAGAAGAGACATTGTTCTAGCAGTACATTGATCGCCCCGATCCTCCACTTCAATCCACGGCACTTTATCCCATTGCTGTTCGAAATAATCCCAATTTCCGTGGACATCGTGATACAATCTTCCAACGAGGTTTGCTTTACGATCACGTTCTTTTCCTCGATCACTCCAATTCATGTACACCCCTTTACCAATTTCTCTCTCTACTCTTTGTTCTGTTTCGGTAGAGAAAAGAAGTTCATCACCGAGATGATAGGTGGTAACTGCTGTCGCGATAAATGCTAGTTCTGCGATAATTCTTTTGATAGTACGTTTATTGGTTTTTACCACGATCTGAAATCTGATGGAAATGTCTTTTTATAGTTTTCTATCTTTTATCACTCACAAGTAATCCCCAGAAAAGTTTATAAAGTAGCCCTCTTCCAAAACTATTATGAAAATCCTTGCCCTTAGTGATGTCCACGGCGACCGCACGTTCATCAAAGAGATGGCGGAAAAAGGCGCCAAAGAAAAGGTAGACTTAGTCATCCTCGCCGGCGATCTTGTCGGCCATGACGGCAGTGTCGATGGTTTAATTGGACCATTTAAAGCGAAAGGCTTAGACGTCGCGATTATTCCGGGCAATCATGAGGGTATGGCGGAAGTTGGTTTTCTCGTCGATAAATATGGCGCTAAGAATCTGCACGGCTATGTCTTTCAGAAAGGGGATGTTGGCATCTTCGGTTGTGGTTACGGTGATATTGGTATTCACCAATTGAATGAAGAAGACTTTTTTTCTACGCTGAAGAAAGCCCACGACTCACTCAAGGGCGTGAAGAAGAAACTGATGGTTACGCACGTTCAGCCGAGCGACAGTATTATCGGCTTAAAGATGCCCGGTTGGGGTAGTACTGGTGTGCGTCGGGCGATTGAAGAATTTAAACCTGAAGTTCACATTTGTGGTCATATTCATGAAACACATGGTATTGAAGAAGTCATTGGTACGACACGAGTTATTAATGTGGGTAAGACGGGTAAGATTATTGAGATGTGAGAAGTGTCGTAAGATTTATTAGGTACTCTTCTCTTCTTAGCTATGATGGTTAATGCTGTAAATCAATTAATTGAGAAACTTCTCCAAGAGACTTACGGTGAGACCATTGATTCTGGCTGGTTTACAAAAGATCGAACCATTTTACTAGAAGTTCTATTAAAGAATCTTGAAAGGATTCGTTCCCGGTCCGATCTGGACATACTAAAGATCGGCGATCTTGTATCTTACCTCTACCCCCTTATTCGCCGCTATAAGAAAGGAATTACGCTCCGTGATTTTCTTCAAATTGTAAGAATAAGGAGAGACGAAAAGATTAAAGAGCAGATCGATGGCGCCATCCTCAATATCAAAAATCTTCTTCATTACATCTCGGTCTCAGAAGTCATTGCTCAACTTCAAGCTCAAAGTGTTACAAAGAGACTGCTTGATGAAGCAATGACGATCCCAGATTTACACGACGTTGGACTCAATAAAATTAAGAATTATATCCTCATCGAGATATCTAACTTTGGTAAAGAACCGCTCTCCAAAGAAGCTATTTTTCTGTTGAGTTTTCTCCGCATTGCAGCATATTCACATCAAGATCAGTTTCCCATTCCTCAAATTGAACGATGTCGACATTTCTATGAAGTAAAACGCGGTCCATCTAATTACGATGAAAATAAAGAAGTAGCAATAATTGTCAAAGCGGCTATTATTAAACTCAATCAGCTTTACCCCTCTCATCGGAAAATCTTTCTCGCGAGAGATGCGTTTGTCTTATACGAGGCACAGATAACCTTATTTAAAGATAATTCCGATTTAATTTATGTAAGTAGATCTACTCTTGGTCCTCTCTTTAATCTCCTAAACACGGAGTTAAGTCATGCTATTGAAGAAGTGGGAATAAATGATGTTGAATCAATTATTCTTAACCTTGAACAGAGGCTACGCCTACTTTCTCAGAAAACAGAGATCAAAGATTTTTTTGCTTCTTTAGTTCGTTATGTCACTCCATATGTTAGACCTAAGACTGTCTTTGTAGATTCATCTTCTCGCTCATTGCCCGTAATATTGGCTGCTCTCTGTCGCATTTACTTTCCGAACTATGATTTTAAAGTTTTCTTTGCTATTACTGTCTACAATGACCCTCGCATAGGCTACATCCTTAATAGTCCGAAAAATTTTATCGTAGATATGCTTCCCGAATTTATGGAATTTGATCCCCAGAGAAGCAAAATTATTCCTTACATTCAAAAACTCTTTCCGAGCGATAGCAGAAAGATGAAACCGGTACAGGCATATCAATCACACTTGGTACTACAATCGGTCTTACACAGTTAATGCTTTATCTCTTTGCGTTTCTCTAACTCTTCATTAATCAAATCTGTAAGAAAGCTTGCGTGACTAAAAGAGGAAGTAGGATTTGCGGCATCGGCATTTTCATCAACATCAAAACAATAAATCTGTGTTTCCTCTTCTGCGGCAGTAAAGAGCCATTGCCTAAATGTCGGAAACAACAAATGTTCAAACATCCATCGATACGTTGGTTTGTAGATCTCTTCTCGAGCGGTAGTGAGATCAATGATCTTTCCGTGATTGAGAAAACGCGTAGAAGGATAATCCCCAACTCTTCTTTTATGAACTTTTGCTGAATTGAATAAAGTAACATCAACTTTTCCATCTATTACTTTGAGTCCTTGCCAGATCCCTTCTATGGACCTGGAATAGGTTCGGGGCATTCCGGGAACAGGAATCATTCGATCCCAGATAAAATAAGGGGAAAATTGGCCTTTACTAGCATCAACAAAGAGCGTATCTGAAGTACATTGGATTTTTTTTGCGAGATCAGGGGTAGCAAAGAGCGCATATTGTACCATTTTCTCTCTAAACAGAAAACCACTTTTAAATCTTTCTGCTATTCATTACTGTTTAGAGAAAACACATATTCATAAACTCTTTCCTCTTTCTTCACATTATGCTCATCAACTGCCCCGAATGCAAAAGACCGTTACATGAAGGCCAACACAAGTTTGCTGATGGATTGTATACTATTAAATATTGTAAAGGCTGTGGCTTTAGACAGGAACTGCCGCTGAGCGAGAAATGATCTTTGTGTACGGAAAATTAGACTGTTGTATATATTTTTATTCCAGTAATTTCAACGATTCAAAAGAAAGCGTCTGCGTTCCAACAAAGATCGTTGCTCCGGCAATCTGCGGTTCTTGTCCTTTTTGCACAAGTTTAACATCTGTTCCTAATTGTTCTTGTAGTAGTTTCAAGTTCAGTCGTTGTTGTGAAGAATTGATAATCTGTGTTAGGGCCCGAGTAAGATAGCCCATTTTCTTTCCTAGACCAACATCTCCCTCATAAGCCAAATCATCGTCTCGTGTGGAGGCAATGACAACTGTCTCTGGCGGGATAATACTTTCTTCAGCGAAATGACCGGAATGACAGGCATCGATAATCACTGCTTTTCTTCCTCTAATCCACTCTAACCGTTCATACAACTCCAGAGGGGGCATTTTTATTTTTCCGTTGAGATCGAGATCCCCTTGACGATGTCCATGTCCAGAAAAATAAAATACTGTCAATGATTCAGGAGTAGCCAGTCTTTCTATCGCTTGAAGTCGCTCAACAACGGAATTATAATCCGTCTGTCCATCAAGAAGTGTTTCAATATTTCTGCGAAAGCCTCTTCTACTTTCTAACGTTCTGTTCATCGCACTAACATCATTGTGAACGCCTTGAAGATTGCTTTGGTTGCCAACGAGAAGAGCGTAGTTTTGTATTGCTGGTGCTAGTGGCAATTGTGGGCTGGGTTGTGGTTCTTCGAGTTCAATAGATGCAAGAGGGGGTTTAACATCCGCCGACGTTGCTGGTTGGACAGGAACATATTCTATCCGAAAGCGAATTCCTCCGTAGGGATTTCCCAAGTGAATCGTATCATTATCACGCAAGAGATAGGTTGCGCCGTAGAGAAGTTTTCGTGTTTCATCCATAAAAGAATAGTATGTGCCATTTGTCGCCCCTAAGTCCGTTAACATAAATCTATCTCCTACGGGATAGAGCAACGCATGCTGACGTGAAGTAGCCTCCGTTCCCGGGCCAAATGCGACGATAGAATCAACACTTGTTCCGCGAAGATGTGGTGGTAGATAGCGATTTACTTTTGGCGCTAGTCTTAGTCTTTCATTTCCGTCGGAAACACTTCGTCCGAGCAGAGTTGGCCTGCTGATGGTGACATTAACTTTGGCAAATTCTGGGGCAAGTCCGCGGAGGTTGGCGTGGATCATTTGGGATATTTGAGGGGGTTAACATAATGCCATGGATCGTCTGCATAATCGTCTTCATAGGTCGTACTTTTCTCTGCTTCAGATATACTTTCTCTCGCCGCAGCAATCGCATCTTTGTATTTCACTTCTGCTTCGGGTTCTAGGGTGGTAAGTAAACTAATGGCATGTTTCTTTATTTCTGGATTGGGGTAGTCAATAGCTGGAAGGAGATAGTGTGTGATAACCTCTTCTCGATCGGCGTGAGAAGGAGTGTTTGAAAGATAAGTGAGAACACGACAATGAAAGCCACCATATTTTGTAATTTTTGGGATTATTCTTTTGACTTCATCTCGATATTCCTGTCTTTCTCCATCATTGTTTAAAATCACATCTAAAGCCATTTGTCGTACATCGTTGCTCCAATGATGCAATGCCGGAAGAATACGCCGTTTAATGCCTTTTGAAGAAATTCCGTTTTTGGAATAATCTCTCATTTTTTCCTGGAAATGGGGATCAGTACTATAACCATCAACCCATTCTCTCCCTTTCTCTTCTCTCCAAGAATTATATCTCTCTGTCATTCTTCCAACGAGTCCTTTCTCTTCCTCTCTCTTTTCTTGTTCATAGAGGAAAAGTGCTACGTCAGGATCTGTATCGAGAAGTTTGAGGTCATGACTCGCATTTATTCTACCTACAATATTTCTAACAACATTCGCACCAGCAATTGCAGCGATAGCAGAGAGTACCATCCCCGGTTTAGTACCATAATCTCGAAATACCTCAACCGCTACGTAGCCTAAGCCGCCCGTCATCATACTACCAAGAAGGGCATAAAAAGAATGATTGAAGTGTTTTGCATCCCATTCCCCCTTCACTTTTGAAATCCGCCCTGCTTTTTTTAGTGGCGTTAATCCTGTGGTAACTGCTGTCTCTATCGTCGGTTCAGCAACAGCAGGTACTCCACTTTCATCTTCTGCTAGATGTTCCTCTAAACTCTTTGATTGTAATTGTTTTAATTTTTTAACTGCTTCTTTTCGGTTCTTACTACTTCCATAAAGTCCAACTGCGCCGGCGAGTGTTGCAAATCCATTTAAGATACCAATTTTAACATTTCCATTACCCAAAAGATTGTAAATCATAAACGGAAAATTTACACCAGCATTAATATAACTCATTGTCATCCATCTCGTAGCATTTCTTTTCGCTCTTCTCCAATAGTTCTCATCTTCTATAACTTTTTCTTCCTGCTCCTCTCCAATTTCTCCTTCTTTCAGATCAACTTTTTCTTCTAACGAACCGCTTGGTCTCTCTCCCACTTTGTCTCCATTGAAAAGTCCATAAACATGTCCGATAAGATCAGGTGAAGCACTATTCGTTGCTCGCTCAAAGATTGCAAACTTATTTACTTTTCTTAATTCCGGGAGATATTTCTCTATCTCTTCAGCGGTTGCATTTGGACCAGTCAAATAAAGCAAGGCATCAACTTTAGCATATGGATTTTTAGCTTCATAGAGTGAGGGTAATGCATCTTCGACCAATTGTCGATATTCTCTTCTATCGAGATCATATTTTACGAGCGCTTTGACTGCCGCCGCTTTAACATTATTATCTCTGTGTTCTAATGCCGGTAGAACTATATTTCTTATTTGTCGTGCAGAGATATCGTTCTCGCAGATTTTTTCTAATTTTGAGGATAATGATGCAGCATCTTTTTTGAGAACACGTGATTTTCTCCAAGCGTGATATTCTTCTTTCAATTGTTGAACTAATGAATCGGCTCCTTTTTTCCCAAGAAATGGTGGAAGATCATACAAATCATATTTTTCTCTCAATCGTTGTATTCCGTTTTTAATCGAACCATACTTTTGAATAATGTAATCAATTCCTCCACCAAGAACAGCACCACCTACCATAAATAGGCCGAGAGAAATTAAGTCCCTTTCTCCTTCCACTCTTGTTAGGGAATCATAGAGAGGAGTACCACAAAATGCACCAATTGTACTCATTGCCATTGTACGACCAAGATTGATTTTTTTATTTGTTCTTTCTTCTAACCCAACACCCTCCCCAACTTCCGCCATCGCCGTTTCTTCAACCCCTTTCCCTAACCCATACAATCCTTTCACTCGCTCAAGATTCTGCGTACGAACAGCAACATCTTCTTCCAATAATAATTCTAAACTCTCGCGTAAGCGAGGAGGCAGCGTACTCATCGCACTCAGCTTCTGACGAACATCAGCGGGATCAACAATCTTTGTATATGGTTTTCCTAACGCCATTTCTACGGTCATCACAGCTGCACTATACCAATCAGAAGCCGCTTCTGCTCTCTTTCCTTCACGCACTTCTGGTGCAGCATACTTATACGAACCTAAGAAACGTCCTTCACTGCCCGTCATCGTCGATTCTCCTTCTTTCTTGACGAGACCAAAATCAATAACTTTGACGACATCTCCTTCCATTAATTTGACATTACTCGGTTTAATATCGCGATGAAGAATACTGCGATCATGACAATACGACAAAGCAGAACCAACTTGGGCAAAGATCGCATCTGTTTCATCGCCGCTTAATTCGCGGTGATCTTTTCCTATTTCAATAATATCCCGCAGTGTTGGTCCTACTACAAAATCCATATAGAATGTGTATTCAATATCTGTTCCCCAACGTTTTTTAACTGGGTTGACTTCATATCCACGATAGCCAACAATATTGGGATGTTCTAATCCACGAAGAACTCGCGCTTCTCGCTGGAGGCGTTTAATCTGGTCGTCATCTTCTCGAAAACTAACACTGCGTGCCGCTACATCGACGTCTCCTTTGGTCACGCGATGAATTTGCGCTTGACCGCCTTGCGCGACGAAATCTGCTTGTGTTAATGTTGACAAGATCGCTTCCAATCCCGGCTCCATCGGAGCAATATCTGTAAACGTATCTACTTCTTCAAGTATAGTACTATCATCTAGTATCTCTTTAACAGCCATAATCCCTTAAAATAAGGGCTATTTTTAAATGTTTTGCCAATTTATTCACTTAAGAGTAACAATCAACACCACTACCCAAACATTTATATAATACCTCTATTTAGGTATGTTTATACCACAAAACAGGTATTCAATGTTAACCCCAAAACAGATTATCATATTTGAAGCGTTCTTAAGAAAACCCTATATAGAGTTAACTTTTAAAGAGATAAAAGAGTACTCTAAAGAAAAGTCTAATTCTATCATTCAAAAAGCAATAGCAACATTTCTTAAAGACAAACTTCTCAGAAAAAGAAAAGTGGGAAATATTCTGTTGTACGCGGTAAATCTTGAGAATAGTCTCGTTTTTTCATATTTTAACATATTAATTAATGTGAAATTATCCAATCTTGTTAACAGTAGCTTAACGATAATCAAAGAAGAGCTTTCCAATCTTGAATTTATCTCGATCGTTATTTTTGGATCGTATGCTGCAGGAAAACAAACTGAAAAATCTGATTTAGATATCGCTATTCTTGTGAACTCTACCGAGAATAAGAAAAATTGCGAGTTGTCGATGAAATCTGCTGAGCTTAAATCAATCTTAGCACTCGACGTTCATGTTATACTAAAAGATGAGATGCTTCAAATGCTAAGAGATAAAGAAGAGAATTTGGGTAAACAAATCGCCCGTAAGCATCTTGCCGTTCAAAATCCAATGATCTTTTATTCAATACTTGCGGAGGGCATAAATAATGGATTCAAAATTGTATATTCATAGAGCAGAAAATGAAATAAAACTCGCAGAAATTATATTTGTGATTAGCGAAGAACCTAACCTCCAAAAAGAAAATTTCAAAATAGTGAACCCCGAAACATACTTTAGCGCTGTAATCTCACATAGTTATTATTCCATATTTTACGGTGCTAAAGCATATTTGGCAAAGAAAGGAATTGAAGTATTCGCTCCCGAAGAACACAAGAAATCATTTGATGAATTCAAAAAAATTGTTGAGAATGGAGAACTAGATGTTGAACTTCTTAAGATATATCAAGAAGCGTTAGTTAGGGCAGAATATCTTCTTGGAATTTTCAAAGAAGAAAAAAGAAAACGAGGAGAATTTACCTATAGAACCATGCCGCAAGCAAATAAAGAGCCAGCAAAGGAAAGCATAGAACACGCAAAGATATTTTATAAGAACATATTTGCTCTTTTAAGTGATAAAAAATGAGAGTTAAATGAGACCCTGTTAGAACCTACAATCAGGTTTATATGAACCCCATAAGTGGTTAAGAAACTCAAATCACATTCCCATTCCTTTCGGCATCTTGCCTTTCATCTGCTTCATCAACTTATTCATATCCTTCTCGCCTTTGAACATCTTCATCATCTTCTTACTCTGACGATGCTGTTTTATCAACTCTCGCACTTCCGCCACGCGTACTCCCGAACCGGCGGCAATCCGATCAATTCTCTCTGCCCCTAATAAATCAGGATTCTCTAACTCTTCACGTGTCATGCTATCCATCGCATACTTCCACTTCTCTAGCTTTCCTTCCTGAACATCAAGCATTTCTTTAGGCATCTGCAGCGATCCCATTCCTGGAATCATTTCCACCAACTTGCGCATCGAACCCATTTTCTTCAACGACTTCATCTGCTCATAGAGATCGACGAGATTAAACTCCCCTTTGAGAAACTTTTCCTGCATTTTCTCGGCATCCTTTTCCGTAATCACTTCTTTGGCTTTCTCTAACAGCGATTCTAAATCGCCCATCCCCAGCAATCGACCAACGAAACGTTGTGGATGGAACATCTCTAGATCATCAATCTTCTCTCCCACACCGATGAAAACAATCGGCGACTTCGTAACCGAACAAGCTGATAAAGCGCCACCGCCTTTTGCCGTTCCCTCTAATTTTGTGACAATAACGCCGCTTACCTTACAGGTATCATGAAATGCCTGTGCTTGTTTTTGCGCCGCCTGTCCGATGTCCGCCGAAATAACTAACAATCGTTCGTCAGCCTGCACCGCACTGTTCAACTGATTTAACTCTTTAATTAATTCCTCAGATAACGCATCGCGTCCTGCCGTATCAACAATCACGACATCATACTCTTTCAACTGCTTCTCGAAAGAATGATATATTGCCACGGGATCTTTACTCTTCTTAATTCCGAGAAAATCGACACCGACTGACTTTGCTAATTGTTCCAACTGTTCGTACGCTGCGGGTCGCCACGTATCGGTTTGCATTACGGCAACTTTGTGACCACGTTTCTTGTAGAATTTAGCTAACTTTCCTGCTGTTGTCGTTTTACCTGAACCAAATAAACCAACAAGCATAATCTGAGTTGGCTTCTTCGTGATTGCAATATCATGCACTTCTTTCCCTAAGAAGTTGGTTAACTCTTCGTAGACGATCTTAATCAACTGTTCGCGTTTGGTAATTCCCGGTGGTGGATTATCTTTTGCCCGCTCTTTGATATTCTTGCTTAAATCGAGAACAAGTTGGACATTTGTGTCTGATTGGAGAAGAGCGCGCTGAATATCTTTAACTAGTTCGTTGATCAGCTTCTCATCAATGAACAGCGACTTTGTAATCTTTGTAATCGTATTCTTTAACGAGTCGCCTAACTTTTCAAGGACCATAGAACATTGAAATAAAGCGCTTATTTAAAGGTTGCTTAAATTTATAACCCAGAATCACTTATTTTTCCAGCAATCTTCTCATCAATAGTATTGTAAACTCTTGCCCGATTATATCTTTGTAGGAATATGAGGTATGTGTTTATTGTAAAGAGAGACAAATCGAGTAGTGTATTTGATCTTGTAAAATCAAAAGATAAATCTGCAGACATAAACACACCGGCAACGAGATGGAGTGTTTCATTATATCTGAGTCCATTATCAAAATTCTTTAAACCTCGTATGGTTCTATTATCTTGACCAACATAATAATTTGACCCTTTTTTACCAGTACTACTAAATAGGACTTTATGGAGAACTCCTGCCGTATTTATCACCACATAACGAAACGGTCTAATCCCTAAGACTTCATAAAGTCGGCAACTCTTTTCAAATGATTTAGGAAGAAAATACGCATCCAAACATTTACTGATCGGATTAGCCATCGCTTCTCCTGTTTTATATATTTTGATTTCGAGCGATGTTGGTTCTTCTATTCCTGAAAGAGTTGGTCTTCTATTTTTAGCAAAGAAGTCCTGGAGGTCGGCTTTAGTTTGTTCCCAATCATTTCTCCATCCTTCTGCTGTTAAATAAGATCTTAGATACTCCATTATCTATTTTTGGAGCGACTCTATAAAAATCTTTTGGGATATTTTTAACAAACTCTATCCCGTTGGTTTAATTCCCGGTTTTGATCTTCTTCTCTCCCCAGTTCTCTGCGGTGTATACATAAACCAATCTTCCCTTGTAATCGGATGAAAGAAATCCGCTTCTTCAATCAGAATCTTTGCTGTCGTCTCTCGAATCGCTGCAATTTCCACCCGCACACCTTCCGACTTGAGGTGCGTCACTAACTCCACATAATCTGAATCACCAGACATAATAATAATTGTATCAACCTTTGAAGACAATTGAGTTGCTTTAATCGAGAGTGGAATATCGGCAGACTTATGACAGGGCACAACTGAGCCGTAATATTGTTCGTGCAATCGCTCAGCCAATTTAGAAGAGATATTTTGTCCCTCCCGAAAATAAATCAAGCGATTCAATCCTCTTCCATTCAAAAGTTTTGGAATAATCGTATTAAAGTTGACCATCGCCGTTGTCGTTCCACTTTGTTCATGGATACTACGTTCAATATTGTTGCCGTCGCAGAGAATTGCCACAGATTGGTTAATTAAAATTTTGTCATTCATAGTTATCACCTATTTTATTAAATTTAAAGTCTTCTTATACGTTTCTTCATATCATTAATAGCTCTCTCAAGATCCATTACTTGTTTGGTTGTTCCACTATCAAAGTGATAATTCCCAAAGATTCTGGGGACTTCAATTCTATTCTCTTTTTGTTTTTCTTTCATTTTTCCGTTTAATGGGTAATTTTTCTACCTTCTTTAATGTTTCTATTTCTCTTTTTGCGGTTTCTAGCTCAGATACCAATGGTCTTGTTTGAAGGATGATTTTGGTTATATCATTCTCAAAACCTTCTTTTTGTTTCTGAAGGAAATGTTCATAACTTAAAGTATAAATCACGGGGAGGGTAATAATTTCGATTGATAACCACAGTTTATCATAAGATGGCGTTAGAAAAGTCATCGCAGTAAGGGTTATAGAGAAAATCGTTGCAAACAATATGATATGTCCTGTTGTAAGAGATTTCTTCATCTCTTTGGGATTAGAATTCTGGGGATTTATAATTTTGTCGTAACTTCACTCTAGGGATGATTCTATATATTTAACAATTTCAAAGCGAAAGTTTTAATAATAATTCTAGAACTTAACCTCTCATGGGCCTGTAGTCTAGCCTGGATAGGACGGTGGGCTTCGGTTGATCTTAATCAGAAGCTACCCGCAAACTCCGGAAGCAGCAAAACTGCTGGAGAATTCGAATCCGGGCAGGCTCATTTTATATTTTCCTTTAGAATATATCTTTTAGTAAACTTAAAAATGATAAACACTGCAATTATTTTAGCAGGCGGGCAGAGCACTCGGTTGAAATCTCTCACTAAAGATTTGCCCAAACCGATGATGGACATTAATGGAAAACCGATCTTAGAGTATCTTATTCTTCAGCTGAAGAAGTCTGGAATAAAGAGGATTATCATCTCTGTCGGTTATCTTGCTCAGACAATTATTGATTATTTTGCTGATGGGAAAAAATGGGGAGTAGATATTACCTATTCGATTGAAACAGAAGCGTTAGGAACTGGTGGGGCAGTGAAACGCATAGCAGATAATTTAAGCAATCCTTTTATCTTATTATGGGGGGATAATCTCACTGATATTAATTTTAAAAAAATGATTTCTCGCTATAATCTGAGGAGAACAAACCTTTTGATGGTGTTAGTGGAAAGAGAAGATACGGAAAATTTTGGAGTTGTTGTTGTTCAAGATCAAGATATAATCGGTTTTGTTGAAAAACCAAAAAGAGAAGATGCCCCCAGTACTTTGGTAAATGCGGGCTGTTTTATCATCACGCCAGATCTTCTGAAAAATATGCCCGTCAAATTCTCTATTGAAAAAGAACTATTCGAAAAGATCGTGACGCAACAAAAGGTATCGTATTATATCCATAACGGGATGTGGTTGCCAACTGATACACCGGAGAAATTGGAAATGGCACGATTAAAATGGAAATTCATTTAATCTTTTTTAGTTTATAATTCACTTCTCCCACGAATTCCACTCTCTATACTTTTCCCTAAATTCCGCAGGCATATTGGGAAAACTCTTGACTAATTTCCGGCATTGCAAACTTTGGCACAAACACTCCATCTCCCACTTTTGAGTATGAACAACGGTGGAATAATCAATCGTGATTTCCTCTCCATCAGACAGTTCACGCAACGCCACAATTTTGTTAGGCGGTTGAAACCCGCAGGATGGTGAACAGGAATGATTCAAATAGAATCCAAAACTGTCTTTTGGCGGTTCTAACCATCTATTTCTTCCAATCTGAATTCCGCGATGAGTCACTTTCGCCCACGGAACAATCTCTTCGCTAAAAATAAACGCTTCATCACCATCGTTCAACATCTTCGTTGAGATATAAACACCTTTACCTGCTCCATAGTCCGTTTTCTTGACGATGAGATTGCTCATTTTTTCTTTCTCCCATTCACCCACTCGACAATTCCACCGAGGCGGCGTTCAACAAGTGTCGCCGGGCGCAGTGTTTCGATTTGCTCTTTTGAAATGAGGGGAATATGCGCTGCATCTGCGAGATATTCGGCAATGTACCACAGTTCTTCTTTTGAATTCATCCAGCTTTTGTGATCAAACATTTTTAAATTAATTGGTTTTGTAAAACCACGTAAAGTTTTCTTACCGTTCTCATTCTTAAAATATTCGTGAAAATAAGACATCACCAATTCCTTAATCGTTTTATACACTGGCTCGCGATAGCGCAGAACGGCATGATTCGTTTTGGAGATTGCCCCCCAGTGACCATGTTGTTTAAAGACAGCGATAACATGATCAAAGTCCTCCTTTGTCGTCTCTAAATCGACAAGCAGCGGCTGATGACCGTGGTATCGCAAAATCATCGCGGCAAGAATTGCTCCCTCAATGCAATGAGCACGACGCTGCTGAAGAACCATGCGCGGCGAGAGACACGTATCTCCTTGCGGCTCAAAATTAATGGGGATGGCATCAATAAAATCTTGGATCTTTTGCGGAGTATTTAAGCGGTTGAACAAATTCTGTTCTTCAGGGGTAAAAACATCCATCTTAAAAAATAGAATACAAATTTATCTATTTAAATTTATGCCACATGGAGAAACTTCAATCCGTACATGATTAAAATTCCCACAATTAATGCCCCGATATGCCATGATGATTCACGAAAACTGCATTCTTTATGTAATTCTGGAATGAGATTTGAGCCGGCGATATAGATAAATCCTCCCGCTGCAAAAGGGATTATGATTTGAATAAATGAGTCCGACTTTCCACCAAAATATAAACCGACTATGGCTCCTGCAAAAGCCACCGCCGCTGAAAGATAGTTGTAAAACAGCGCTTTTTTCTTTGAGAGTCCAGAATAGAGGAGAACCCCAAAGTCAGCAATCTCTTGCGGCACTTCGTGAAGAATAACGGCGAGAGTGATAGCGAGCCCCGCAGATGTGCTAATAAGATACGTTCCGGCGATAACTAAACCGTCGACAAAATTATGAATTCCATCTCCGACCAGGTTAAGAACGGCAATTTGCGATCGATCTTCGATGCGAGGGTGATGTTCTCGTTCGTGCTTCTTAACATCATCGGGGAGGGTAGCATGAATATGACAGTGCCAATGGACAATTTTCTCAAGAATAAAGAAGACAAGAATACCTGCCAACAACAACAACGACACTTCTACTGTAAAGCCTTTTTTTTCTACCGCTTCAGGAAGAAGATGGAGAAAGGCACCTCCAAACAACGTACCTGCAGAAAGACTAACTAAAATTAATAATATTTTTTGAATATCTTTCTTAAATAGAATAGTGGCAACACCAATTAACGAAACGAGTGATACGACAAAGACGCTGAGTAAAGTATAGATTATAATCTCTAACATAATTCTGGTAATGGAACAAAGGGTTTATATACTTTACTGATTCTCATTATCAATAAGAATGCGCACCACCACTCAGAAAAATAGTATCCTTCACGCTGTTCAAGCTTCTAAGTCGTTCTTTGATGCTGCTGCTCTTCACCACCGCGTCCAGGTGATCAACCGCGAGATCGGCATCGCCACTATTTATCGTTTCTTAAAACAGCTTGAAGAGGAAGGTGAAATCCACTCTTTTCTCTGCGACAAGCGAAAGATCTATTCTCTGAGCAAACAAAATCATGTTCATTTTAGCTGTGAACATTGCGGAAAGAAAAGCCATCTTACATTAAAGAATGTTGATTTTCTGAAACAAGAGATTACCGATGAAATTTGCCACTTTCAGTTGGACTTGGTAGGTATTTGTAAGAGTTGTTCTAATGCTCTGAAGCAGAAAAAGTCCGTTTAATCGCCATCGTCGCATAACTCCCCTTGGGGAGAGTAAACGTTACTCGAACTTTCTTCATTCCAGGATTAAGTTCGTCGTCCTCAATGTCATCAACAAGAATCTCTTTTACTTCTACAACTGCGCTGCGAAGTTCTCCCTCGACCGTAATTTCAGGAATTTGTTTAATGATGAAATCTCTCATTGTAATTGCTTCTTCTTGAAGAAGACGTTTGATAATTTCTGTTATGGCTGGATCTTCGGTTGCAATTTCTCCAAACCCCACCAAAGGAATTTTCAGCTCTTTCCACTGTCCTGGTTCTTCCATAAAAAACAGTTCTCCTTGGGAGAATGGAACGCTTTTTCCGCTGGAGGATTGGCTCTTCAAGTACTCTGCCATCGTCTTATTCCACAGCGAACTTTGAAACGCGTTGATATACATTCTCAATAATCTCATCGGCAATAATCGCAACGCCCCAACATAATCGGCAGGATGTGCTCGGAGATGTTGTTCACATTCCTCTTTACGGATGTGCTTCACTGCTTCTGCGAAATCTTTGAGAAGTAACGCTTTCCCGATAATCACGTTATGAGAAGAAAAGCGCTGTTCATCAAAATAGTTCTCGAGATAAGCTGAAACAACAATCTCTTCTTTTTTCAATGACGATGATACATTGCGAACGACAATTTCAAAGGAATTACCGGCTAAATCTCCTAGACAAAGTGGAGAATCACCATAACCAAGAAAGCCTAAAGTGACAGTATCCAGGATCAAACCCAGAACCTTTTCTCGAGAAACGCCCGTTATTGAGATTACTTGTTCGGTGATTCCATGTTTATCTTTACTTCCCGCAAAACCGATTTGTTTCTCTCTAATGTTTAATCTTCTGCTGATTTCTTTGACTACATCCAAGGTATTCCGCTGCTTTTTTTTCAGTAGGAAATAGCCGTATCTACCTTGCTCTCGCGGAATAACCGTTGATATTTCTTTGACAATAAAGTCTTCTGATTTTTGTTTGATGGTGTACATCATTGGAAATGCCCAGAGGGGGCACGCTTTTGATATTACTGTTTAGTGAGAAAATGAGCGAAGAATTTATAAATTATCCTATTAAAATGGGTATTATGTACCTCCATCTCGATAAAAAAAGAGCAGACTACTTTGCCGATGCTACGGCCACGGATGTTCTTCGTCGTTTTGTTCTTAATAAAAATCCTATCACTGTTGCGGATATAAGAGCGCTCAATGAACGGGGAGCTGTAATTAGCGGGACAACAGAAGGGGATCTAGATACCATCCTCGAAAAGGGCGATTATCATACTAATTCCTTAGCATTAGTCAATAAAATTGATGCTCTCACTGCAGATCAACTTTTAGTTTTACCTTCAGAATATCGCATCCCTTTTGCAGACGTGCGCCAGCGTGTTGTTTATGATTTAGACACATTAGTCAATCTTGATGGTATTGGCGTCAAACGAGCAATCTTAGGAAGCGATGCTAAGTCCGGCAGAATGTCTCAGAAACAGAAACGTGAAGCCCAATGGTCGCCGGAGAAAGTAATCAAGACCGCATTTGATCAGCTTCACGAGCAGAAAGATGAACTCGCTGAAAAAGTCTTCACGTCATATTCTTGGTTTGGCAAAGACGGACATCGCCGCGTTGTTTCGTTATATCGCGCAGTTCAAGGAGCGGAATTGCGGGCATTTCAAGATTTCGCGGCGTATCGCCTCTTAATTCCCACGATGGCTAAAGAATTGCGATTAGGGAAATCTGCACAAAGCAGCTATAGTGAGCCGCTTACGGAAGAAGAGAGAAAAAAAAGACAGGCAAAAATCGCGCAGTACAGTCGCTATCTTTCCCGGCAGCGTCCCGAAGGTCGCTCTCTTCGTTCTTACACCAATCAGATGGATGTCTCTTTTACGGATCTGATCGAACAAGAATCACGTGCTTTCGCTCATCGTGGGGGGCGTTTGATGAGAGTGCCTTCACGATCTCGACCCGGTCAAATTTATCAAGTAAAACTAAGCGGTATTCCTTTCCTTCCACCGGGCAGCGATGTTGCTTACAGTCAAGTCTGGGAAATGAGCGGCAACTGTGTCTGTGAAGACAAACTCTTTCGCAGTGATCGACGAAAAACAGCCGTAGATCGCGGCAGCGACGAGGAATTCTTTTGTCCGCATGAAATTGCGGCACTGCACTCTTTGCGTAAGAAAAACGAGAAGAATAAACCAGAAACAATCGACTTCCTGCCTTTCGTTCTTCCTACAGCCGAGATGATGAACTACGTCGATCGTCTGCGCGAACAAACGATTATGATTGAGCATAACGATCCGGAGACAAAGAGAACATCCAAGAGATCATTAAATCATACTGAAATAGAGAGATTACTCTGGGCGCGTGTTATGGCCAGAGGATATGATGCTTGTTTTACTACGGACATTGCTAAGTTCGCCAAAGAACGATACGATCCGCATTTGGATTTGATAAAGTTTAGAACGTGAAGATACAATGATAAAAGAATTTTCCAAAGATCCAGCCAAAGCATTATGGCGTGAAAGAATCGTTGACTTCGTTAGAGAGCACTACACTCCGAATCAGATACGCAACTTCCGTGTCCTTTGTTTTGCCGGCAAAGAAATGACTGAAGTCTTTGATGTTTACGACGAACTGGGTGTCAAGCGTAAGAATGTTGTCAGTTTAGAATATGATCGTCGAGAGTTTGAAGCGCAGTCTGCATTGAATGATTCACTAGAACAGCGCATTAAAGTTGTTCCTGCTTCGGCGTTAGACTATCTTTCTCGACCAGCAGTAGAATCATTTGACATGATTTCATTAGACTACTGTGGTTATTTCAATGATGAGAAATATCGGACGCTTTGCGCGATTGCGCGACAGAAGTGGCTTTCCCCTAAAGCAGTGTTAATTACAAATTATCAGAGTGGACGCGAGAACAGTAGAACTCAACAGGGATTAAGAGCTACTGGTTTGTATATGAAATCTCATGATGATTTAGTTAACTCTGATTTTTCCGCCTACGCTGACTTTGTTGTAGCAAATAAAGGATTAGTAGATGATGAAACAGAAGTAGAAGAACTACGTGATCGTACGATCCAGTGTACAGCAGTTGCTGAAATGGCTTATGGCAGTGGCTTTTGGAATACTCCGTTCTTTAAAGTATGGTTAGAATCTCAACAGGGCGAGACAAAAAACGCTATTGTTGAGACTATAGAATCATTAAATTCATCTGAAAATACCGACCAAAGAGAACTCCTCTCGCGGTTCATGGTTCAAGGTCAAGGAAATAATAGTGATCTTCTCATCATCTATTTTTTGAAAAGTCAAACTACTTCTTTTCAATGTTCAGATCATCAGGCTTACAAATACGTTAGTGATAGTGGAACACCCCTGATTAGTGATTTCTATCTCTTTGAACAGGAACTCATTAACTTTCCAGCTGGAGTGAAGAGAAGCGTATCTTACGAGAAAACAGCGGAGGGGTACTTATTTCGAATAAAAGATCGAAAAAAAGTAGAAGTGGTGTACCAAGGTGTTGAAGAGATTATCAGAAAAATGAATCAACGAGCACTAATGGAAGGTGATAATAATTTCATTAAACAAAGAGTAGATTTAGTTCCCGAGGCACAAAATGGTGGCCCTGTTACCCATCCTATAATGAGAATAACTCCTTCTCCTATTCGTGACTCAATCTACACTTCCCTCTCCGCCGCTACTCCCGATGCAGAGATCATGGCAACTTACAGTCTGACTAAAATGCAGCTCGCCGGCTACAAAGCAACCTATACGAGACTACAAAGTCAAGACCCAATGACAAGCGCTCCTCTTCGAACTCCTAAACAAGCTTCTTTCCCTTTTGCTCCCGACGATTTGGAAGTCATTACGGGTCTCCTAGCAGACGGTTATAAAGCTACAGAAATTGTCGAACTCTTTAAAGATGGGGAAGGGAAACCAACATACTCCTGGCAGTCCATCGCTGCTCATAAAGCGTCACAAACGAGATCAAACGGCACACTTTCCAACGAACGTCTCTTCAATAGAATCAAACCAGAAATTATGGAACGAGACGACCACACTTGTCAATGGTGTAATAAAACTGCTGATCAGCAGCAAGGACAGTCTGGACACAGATTTCATGTGCATCACATCGATTATAATCATGGCAATACCGTTCCGCAAAATTTGGTCACCCTCTGCACATCTTGTCATGCCAAAACAAATACGGTTCAGCACGGACCAGAAATGAGTCAGTATTTCGAACTCTTAATAGAAGAACGATACCCTACTGCCACGTCTGCATGAAGTAGATGATCTTAGTGTTCTCTTTATTATCAAAGAAGATTCTTGATTGACACTTTCGAAAGAACTCAAATCCAGCCCCTTCATTCTCGCGTAATCGTAATTGATCAACGCGTAGCGCATTAAAACATTTTCCTTCCTGTTCAATGCCAATCACAAAGCCTTTCTGGCCGAGCCAGAGATGAAACGCTGCAGGCATTTTCAACTCCGCATAATTCAACGTGTTTGAGCCGGCTTCATTGAGAAAGTAAGACACTTCATCACTCTCATTATAATTCAACCAATTATAAAGATCAACGGGTTCATTAAAGTGGCGAGAATATTTTTCATTTAAGAGATCAACAATGGCCCATTTCGCTTTACCATAACCTATGAGAAAACCATCATTATTCTTTTTTTTCTCTATTTTAATTGTTTTTTTTTCTTCAGTCCACTTAATTTTTCCCAACGCTTCTTTTAAATCGACTGAAAATGAAATGACCATTATTAGCTTAAACAAAAAGATCTATAATAATCTTCTGCAAAGAAGTTTTATAACCTCTTTTTTTAGAGAAAGCCTATGTCTCTTTCTTTGAAAAAAAGTCTTTGTAGTTTAATTAGTGCTCTCACAATAGGGACGTTATCAGCCTGTTCAGAATCACCCAACCCTGCTTGTCTCGAGCATAGCTTTGTCGTACCGTCCAGAAGCTCCATAGAAAGACTGGAGTTCCAAGAGATTTACGTTGAAAAAACATTTGTTAAAGTGTATTACGTTGATTCAGAGAAAATCATTCGTGAACAACGTTTCTTTGGTTCAGGAAATGGTGAGGGGATGTTTCCTTCAGTACCACTTCCCACCCTAGAAGAGAATAATCCTTTTCTTGGTCTGGACTATTACCACGGCTCAGCAGTCGTCGTCTTTGATGATCTTGCCAAAAAACAACAAGGCTACGCTAACATTTTGCATTATACAACGGAAATCTGTTCGGCACATAAATTTGCCCAGAAAGATCGCTTAGTTCCGTTAACCTACGTAGAGATACATATCCCTCGCGGAGAGAAACTTTCTTCAGGGTCATATCATGGGAAAAACTGAGCAAACTCACGCAAAGCGATTATATATCCAGGCAAAGAGCATCCCCATGAGAAAGCCCCACAACGCTGTTTCTGCTAATCCTGCAATAATTCCTGCTGCTGTCAGCGAAAAAGTGAAATGAAGTGTTTCTAATAAAGAGACCGCGCCTTGGGCGTAGCCAAATAATCCTAATACTGAGACGACCAATACAACAGCTACTCGCAGAAGAGCAAAGGCATAGCCCAATCCCCGGACGTTCAACGTCTGCTTTGCTGGTAGAGAATGAATCTGAATCGGATGGAGCGGCTCATTAATAAGGTCTGACGAAGCAACACGAGAAGTGTCATAGAGCTTTTTTGTGGCTAGAAGATTCTTTTTGTTCGCTCTTTTTTTTATTGCCATTTTATCACGGTAAAGTCAAAATCACTGATTAAATTGTAATACTCGTTACTTTGCTCACACCGTCAACCATGCTCACTCCAAAGAGGGTATCTGCTTCGGCGATGAGGGAATCATTGTGAGAGATAACAATATATTGCGCACGTTCGGAGTAGGAGCGAATCAATTTCGCCAACTTTTCGGAGTTGTGTTTATCTAAAGCCGCATCAATTTCATCTAGGATATAAAATGTCGCAGGTTGAAATTCTTGAATGGCAAAAATAAACGCCAACGCGGTGAGGGTTTTCTCTCCACCCGATAATGATTTTAAATCCATAAATCTATTGCCACTGATTTTAACTTGAATACTGAGTCCATCATCAAACGGATTTTGAGCGTTGTCAAGTTGAAGGTAGGCTTTGCCTTTCGTATAGACGCTTTCAAAGACGCGCTGGAAGTTCTCATTAACACGCTGGAACGTTTTAAGGAAGTGGTCTTTCTTCTTTGTTTCTATTTCATTCATCATTGTCAGAACGTCAGTCTTCTCGCCAGTTAGCTCTTCTTTCTTTTTCATTAAATCGGTGAACTCTTTTTCAATTTGTTCATAGACTTCTAAAGCTTTCATATTGACTGCTGACATCTGGGCAAGCATTACTTCGAACTTATTGATCTCTTTTTGAATATCCTGTGCTGAAACATGTTCGAGAATTTCAACATCTTTATAGCGCGAAAATTCTTCGTTTAATCCGGCCAACTTTGCTTTTATTTCAGCATTCTTAAGAGATACTAGGTTTACTTCTCTCTCACTAGATCGTGCTTTCTCACGAATAGTTTCAACTTCATTTTCGGATTTGTTGATTTCTGTGTTTACTTTTTCTCTCTCTCCGAAGAGCTGATGATATTTAGCGTAAAACTCTTTACTGGCTTTCTCTTTTTCTTTTAACTCTGCTTCTGCTTGATCGGTTTTACCACCGAGAGATTTTATTTCCTCAACGAAAGAGGATTCTTCTTTATCATGCTGCTTGATGATCTCTTTAATTTTCAATTGTTCTGGTCCTAACAACTGTTCTATATGCAGAGCACTGTTCTTCAGATCACTCTCTAAGCGCAGCATTTCTTCACGGCTCTGCTGTTTGGCCTCTTCAAATGCACTTAACTGGGCTAGCAAGCGGGGATTTCGTAATTCACTGACTTGATCTCGAAGTAATTGTTTGTCTGTCTTCGCCGCAGCAAGATCTCTATTGATGTGGGTAATATCTTTTTGGATAGTATTGAGATCGCTATTGACCGTGCCAAGGCGGGTGAATATTTCTGTCTTAAGACCGGTTGAAGCATCAAGGTCGTCAGTCTGAAGATGGAGCATCTTCTCCAAAGCGATAACTTCTCCCTCCAACTCGGCTTTCTTTGTTCTCAGGAAGGTGATTTCTTTTTCATTGGCTTCTCGCTTTATTTCGATATTGGCAAGTATACTCTGGGTGGTGCTCACTTCTTCTTCTACTTTCTCTAATTCTGCAAGAGAATCTTTTTCTTGGAAGCCAACAGAACTCTTACGCGTATTAAACCCACCATGCATCGCGCCGCTTGCTTCGGCGATGTTTCCGTCTAATGTCGCAATTTTAATTCGACCAATGCCGACGCTTCGCGCCGTCTCGATGTCATCAACAATGAGGGTATTACCAAATACATAGGAAAACGCTTTCTGAAATTGGGATTTAAAGGTAATCAAGTTTAGGGCAAAATCGTGAACTCCTTTTGTTGAAATGAGTTTTTTATCTTCACCGTTAATGTCAATGCTGCGAATTTTATTGAGAGGGATAAATGACGCCGAGCCGAGTTTGTTAGTCTTTAGATAATTGATACATTCGGCGGCAGTTTTATCACTGTCAACGATAAGATGCTGCATTCTACCACCAGCGGCGGCTTCGAGTGCCTCAGCATACTTTTTAGTGGCCTGACCTAACTCCGCTACTGTTCCGTAGACACCATCAAATTTCTTTTTGTTGGAGAGGATACTTTGAAGAGCTTTGTTGTTAGCCAAACCGGCTTGGACGGTGAGCGTTTTAGCGTTTAACTTTGCTTCTTTTTCCTGTAATTCGACTAATTTTTTACGGGCGTTTGCCAACTGCGAGGCAAAACTGCTGTCTTGGTCGAGACATTGATTCAACTTGAGTGTCGCCGATTTAAAATCGTTTTTTAAGCCCTGTAATTTCTTGACTTGTTCTTTATTCTGCTCTTCTACTTCTCTAACTTTCTTGATTCTTTCGTCAATGGTTTGAACCTGAAATTCTGAGCGATCTTTTTCTCTTAATAATTCTTGCTGTTTCTGGCGGATCTGTTGAATCTCCTCCTGTTTTTGTTCAATAATTTTGTCTTTCTGTTCAATCTGTTGATCTAATTCCTGGGAGGTCTCGATCTTATTTTTCTTTTTGAAGTCGATAATTTTCCCTTCTATATCCTGCAGTTCTTTTGATTTTCGTTGTAATTGCTGCTGCCCATCTTTTTGTTTCTGTTGAAATGCACTGTTTTTCTGCTCCAAGTCTTTGATCTCTTGATGAAACTGTTCTCTTCGAGATTTGATTTTATTTATTTCGTCTTTTAAGGTGGAGATACGAGTTTTGTCTTTAGCAATGGAGACTTTAAGATCTTCAATTTCTTTATGGACGCGAACTTGTTCTTTTTCACCTTTTTGTTCGATCTCGTGATTAATATCTTTGATTCGGTTTTTACCTTCTTCAATGGTCTTCTTGAGACCGAGCATTTTCTCTTCTGACTTGCTGATTGATTCTTGATGCTTACCTATTTCTTCATCCCATTTTGCTTTCTCTGTTTCTCGCTCTTGAATCTGGCGGTGAACAGATGTTGCTCGATGTGAATCAATTTTATTTTTCAACTCTCTGAATTTCAATGCTTGATCGCGGTCTTTCTTTAACTCTTTGAGATACGTGCCCCGCTCTTTGAGAATGATCTCAGCGCTGTTTAATTTTTCCTCTACTTTGTTTAATTCGAGAATGGCTTTATGTTTCTTATCTTCATAGAGAGAAACGTCGCTGATTTCTTCAATGATTTTACGCCGCTCCAGCGTCGGCATTGTAACGAAACGCGTAATATCACCCTGCAGAACAATATTATAGCCGTCGGGGTTGATTCTCGCCAACGAGAGCAGATCAATGATCTCTGTTCTCGTCTTCGTTTTTCCGTTGACTTTATAGATACTATTTCCTTTCTTGGTTATAGTCCTTTCAATAACAACTTCTTTGTCATTGAGGGGAAACGTTTTTTCGGTATTGGAAAAGGCAATCTGAACAGATCCGAGGAGAGCGGGTTTCTTATTCTTTCCGCCGTTAAAGATGAGATTAGATCCTTTCTCGGCACGTAGTGATTTGGCAGAAAGCCGTCCGAGGACAAAACAAAGGGCGTCGCCAATGTTACTTTTTCCTGAGCCGTTGGGTCCGAGAATACAGTTATATTTACTTTCAAAAGGGATTTCCGTCTTGTGGGCGAAACTCTTGAATCCCTGAATCGTAATGCTATTAATTTTGGTCATATTCTCTCCGTTAGAAGGTTATATTTTTTGTTTATAAAAGTTGTGTTTTCAAATCAAAAAATTCGGGCAAATTTAGTAGGCAGGAAGTTTTACAGCCGGAAGCTAACCAATTGGATTTTCTAAGCCAAACTCCACTGCTCTTACCTTTGCCCGAGAAGAATCGGTGGCTTTTTTAGTATAAAATACTTTCTTACCACTGTCTATTAATAAAAAAGAGAATTTGAGAAGATTAAGAAAAGAGCTACTGCGGAGACTCTGCCAGACTTACTGAGCAGAACCATTCAAGTTAAATTCCCGGTCGTAAGAAGTAATAACTGTATCTTTATCATCATACATTTTAACCAGAACATGAACATTAGCTAAGTCGCCAGCAGTGACTTGATTATAGGCAAAACCATTTGGAACATTGACTGTGCCTTCGATCTTTTCTCCGGCTTTAATTAATTGGATTGTTTTTGGTAGATCAATTCGCTTATCAAAATCATCGTAGCCTTCGACATTCATAATTAAGTATGATGGTTTAATCGTTCCAGCCTCATTATTCTTGATGGTGAGGGCGAGCTGGTTGATTTTTCCCCAGGTTTCATGCCATTCTACTTTAGCGCCAGAGGTGGCAAGAGCAACTTTAGAATATTTAGTGATGACTTCTTCAGGTACAGCATCCTTAGAAACGTCTGCTGACGCCGCAGGAGGAGTCGTATTTACTACCGCTACGGGTGCTACAGCGGGTGCAGCAACTACGGGTTCAACTTTAGCAGGTACGGAAGGCGCAGTATTTTCAGCAACGACGGCGGCGGTTGGCGCTTTAGTTGAACTACTAAAGAGTCCATCAGCACCCGTCACACTCCAACGACCGGCAAAAAAGAGACCAGATAGTAAGACCAATACTAGAAAGAATTTAATGAGTTTCCACGGTTTGATACTTAAGTGAATTTCCCGATCGGGTTTTTTCTCTCGCGTTTCACGTGTCTCGCGAAATGGATCTGGTTCAGGAGAAGATTGTAATCGAAATGGTTCCACACGGGGCTCGGGACGTAGTTCCGGACGACGAGCTTCATTGACACTGATGTTTAAGCGCATACGATCCGGGTCGTGTGGAATAGCCATATTTGGAAGTATAAATTAATGGTTTATAAATGTTTCGTCCCTGATTTGTGTTGTCCCTTATGGGTGAATATTTTGCCAAAGATTTAAATAGTGACAGCCATTTTGGTTATTATTATGACTTCAACAAAAACTACCCACCCAACCGGCGTAATGTCGGAGGAACTGACTTCGCTTCTCACGTTTCCCGGCGACGGCGCTGTCTCCCTCTCTGATCCAGCGGTTCGTCAAGCGATTTATGACGCCCATAGTGGCGTTGATTTTTATACGGGGCAAGCTCTCGCATTAGAACAGATGAGGTTAGATCATGTTTTCCCCCGCTCTCAAGGTGGAGCAGATTCAGTCTATAACCTCGTTCCGACGAGTGCCAGAATTAACGGAAAAAAAGGGGCGAAGGTTGACCACCTGGCTGTTGCCGGCGTACTCTATATTGTCCGTACACGCTATGCTCCGGCGGTTTTAAAACAATTACGAAGCGGAGACGTCCCTCGACCACAAAAACGAACTAAAGCCCAAGCAGAGGCATTTCCCTATTCTCAGAATTATGACTTTCTCAGTCCTCGTTCAGCAGTTCAAACAGTTAGCATTTCCACGGATAAGAGAGAACTGGTGGATATTCTCGATGCGGCTGATAAAGAACAGTTTCGTCTGCGAGAGCACAAGATCGTCTGCGAGAGCACAAGAGTAATCCCTCAGTGAATCCGCTTCATACTCTGGAGTTGGGGGTATTTAAAGTCGTAAATAGAGCTGTTAACAGTCACTATTCCTCGCAATTTCAAGGAGACGAAATATACTCCGAAGGCGGAAATGATTCGATAACTGCTCCAGTCTATTGGGGTTCAATTAAACAAGTAGCGTCTTCGCATGATGTCCATGATGAATTCGATCTGGAGTTAGAATGTGAGACTCTTTTTCACTATCGCTTTAAGATTGAAGTTCCAGAAAAAGAGTGGGGTCGAGATGATCGGTTAGCGAGTGGCTTTCTTTCTCCGTAGAATCCACACCAACTGCATCGCTAACGTATAAAGACCAATGACGCCGGCAACAAGAAATCCCGGCACGACTTGATTAAAGAAGAGCAAGAACATCAGGCTCATTCGGGAGAAGAACGCAGGAGCAGTTAGTTTTGAGAGGACGTAAAATAATTGGCCTAAGAAAACAATTGCCGTGATGAGATAAACTGCATAATCCTGAGTAACGAAGGCGATTTTCAATAACAAGAAAATGCCAATTAATTGATCCGAAGCGTTATCAAAATGTTTGCCGAATAAAGTAGGAGTACTGGCGCGAGCAATGACACCATCAAGACCATCTAATGTTAAATGGAGAAGTCCGAGAAGGATGAAGTAGAGGTGATTATGGAAGAGGAAATAGACAGCAGCTAATCCGACGAGGAACGAGATGGCGGTCATGATATTTGCCGAAATATGGCAGCGGAGGAAGAACTTCCCTAACGGAAGGAGTTTTTTTGAGCGATAGATACGGAATTTCTCTAAATAAGTCTGTAGCCATGTATCCATGACAAAATATATAAAGAAATGACTATAAAAATGTTCTGATGACACTCTACAATACTGAGCTGGAAAAAGCACTCGCCAAGATTAAAGAGATCGAAGCAAAAATGGTCTGTATTCAGCTGCCTGATGGAATGAAGCCAGAGGCGCAGAAGATTACGGACGAGATTAGTTCTAAGACTGGCGCGCGGGTGTTGATTTGGCTGGGAAGTAATTTTGGCGCATGCGATATACCTCTGGGCTTGCAGCGAATGAATGTCGATTTATTGATCAGCTGGGGACATAATAAGTTCAATAAGAAGGTGGATGGATGGTAGAGATGGAATATTTGAAACAGTTTAGGAATGAGGAATTGCCGTATTTTAACCAGAAAGTTAATAAAATACCGCGACTTTAGAAGAAATATGAAACGAACATATCATGTTATTATTGAACAAGATGAAGACGGCGGGTTTATAGGAAAAGTTCCTGAACTCTCTGGTTGCTTTAGTCAGGGCGATACTCTCGACGAGTTAATGGATAATATTAGAGAAGCCATTGAACTCTGTCTGGAAGTCCGAGATGAAAAGAAATCCGCTGATTCCGAAAATGATGTTAAGTTTGTAGGAGTTCAAGAAATAACTGTATAATGAAATTACCCATTCTCTCGCCAAAAGAACTCTGTCGATTTTTAGAGAAAGAAGGTTTTCAATTAATTCGACAAAAGGGAAGCCATTGTTTCTACCGCCATTCCGATGGAAGAACAACAGTTGTGCCAGTTCATTCCAATAGAGAAGTTAAGCGTGGTCTTTTGAAGGCAATACTTGAACAGATTAAAATGGAAAGAGAAGAATTTTTTAAGAAACTCAAAAGGTAACTCCCATGCAAACACTCTTCCTCGACGCACCCTACAACGGAAAGATTGAACTCTATAAAGAGACATTAGACTATCTGAAGAAGAAAAAGTATCAGACGGTGGCACTTTATGCTTCGGTGCAATTTGTCAATCAATTAGATCAAGTGCGAGAACAATTAGAGAAAGAAAAAATCACTGTAATTACTTCTAAAGCAGACCGAACGCAAGTCGTTGGTCAGCTGTTGGGCTGTGATAATTATCATACCTCTCTCAATCTATCTGAAAGAGAAAATGAGAAGATTGATTGCTATTTGTATGTTGGCGATGGACGCTTTCATCCGTTGGCTCTCGTTTATGGGCAAAAAGACGAGGAAAAGATGAAAGAAATTGTCTGCAATGATCCGATTGGCAAGACGCTGTTTCTTGTCAGTGTTGAGAATATTAAGACGATTCTACGAAAGTACCGCGGTTCATTGATGAAATTTCTCGCGGCAAAGACAGTGGGAGTAATTTCTACGATTAAGCCCGGTCAAGAACAGTTTAAAGCAGGACTGCTGCTAGAGAAGAAATATCCTGACAAACAGTTCTACCATTTTATTGATAATGATGTCTCGTTTCAACAACTAGAGAACTTCCCATTTATTAACGTCTGGGTGAATACGGCCTGTCCGCGGGTTGGCTTCGACGATCAGGAGAAATTCGCCAAAGGCGTGATTAATTTGAATGATGCGTTGATGGCAGAACAGATTTTATCTCAGGAGAGTGTTTTGAATAAGTTATAGAGGTCGATGTTAAATAAGTTTTAAATAGACGATTTTCTGAAGAGAAGAATATGTTCATACGAAAAGTCTTTGAGCCGATTCCAGAAGAACTACAAGAAAATTATTCTAAACTGGAAATAGTATTGAAAGATATCGCTCTTGAAAAAGGATTTTGGTATGGGGTTAGAGAGTGGCGACCATGGTTTTATTCTAGTTCATTCGATGATGAAAAGGGAACGGTGTCATCGGAGAAGAGATATACGTTTGCAGGATATAAAATAGATCATGGATTAATACGACCAAGAACTATTCTTCTCGCTAGTTTTGATACGCCGGAAACACATGATCTTAAAAGACCTCTTCCTGCTGAAGATCAATCTCGAGTGTTGGGTGTGAGTTATGATCCATTCTATTTTCACCCCTCCCAATTTCAAGAAAAATTCAAATGGGTATTTCCTAAACGCTATCTTCACGTTGAAGAGATGGTAAGGAGATGATCCTCCGACTTGATGAACAGATTACGGGACAATTAGAAGAGGACTATCACGCCCTAGAACGACTATTGAAAGGAATGGCCAAAGAGAAAGGATTAGCTTATCGAGTGGAAGATTGGAAGAAAGATTATTATGGTCAGTTTCGAGACGATGATGAAAGGATATATTTTTCTAATTTTGCCGGTTATGAGATGGTACATGGATTTTTTCTGCCCAAAACAATCCTTCGGGCGACGTTTGACGAAGCAGAACAACATTACTTTAAAAGACCAGAAGGAGCAACTAAAGAGTACAGGTTATTGGCAGCAAAGTTTGATCCATTTTATTTTGAAGAACAGAGACTGAAAGAGAGATTAAAGACGACATTTCCGCAGCGGGATGTGTATCTTATTGAAGATCGACTGCGTCCGGGGTATTTCTCCCGTCGATAAAACAAAAGGTTTAAATACTAAAAATGGTTTCTTACACTCATAAAAACTAACTAGAACTTTAAAGATAAAGTTCTGGTAGAGAATTTTGGCGAATCATGCAAAATTCTCTAACTCAAAAAAGAGGTGCGATATAAAATGGCAGAATTGGTTGCAAAAGTAGGTGTTAAAAAACAAAAAGGGTTTCTCTATTTCCTAGATAAGAGTGGAAATGTCTGTCGCGCAGAAATGAGTCGAGCAGGAAGAACCAAAGGAAAAGCGAAGAAAGAACTTGTTGCAAAGTGTGGTGTGAAGAAAGTTGCGGGCTATCTTTACTTTGTTGATAAGAAAGGAAATGTCAGTCGAGCAGCAATGGCTCGCGGACGCAAAGGCGGCAAAAAGAAAGCTGCTAAGAAAGGTTCTAAGAAGAAACGAGCATAAGATTAAGGATTTTTTATTTTTTTTTGTTTTTCTTTGTTTGGGATGGTTTTTAATCGTCGGTTCACTTCTTTGGTGGAGATCTCGGATTTAAAGTCTTGCTCAAATCGAGAGGTTATCTTTCTTCGGAGATGATGGGTATTTGCCTGTTTAGCATAGGCAATCCAGCCTTCTAAAGAATCATAAACTAGATCGTATGTGATTTTCCCCATCGCACATTGTTGCCATAACAAAGAGTATTTTCGTTTGAATTTTCTCAAATTTTTCTTCCTGATAATCTGATAATAGGGAAAAATCGTAAAACCCAGAAAATCAATGCCTTGTTGAATGGAAATAATTCTTGTTTTTGTTGGATGCAATTGTAAAGATAGCTTTTCCTTGAGGAAAAATTCAATCTTTGCTCTATCTTTCACTAAACTCGAATAAGAACGATGAATTATAACAAAATCATCGACATAACGAAGATAATATTCAGCTTTGAGATGATGCTTTACAAACTGATCGAGTTCGTTAAGATAGACGTTGGCGAGAAACTGCGAGGTAAGATTTCCGAGAGGCATACCTTTTCCGTCTTGAGTTGAATGATAATTATGGAGAATCGTTCTAATTAGCCAGAGTATTCTCTGATCTTTGATTCTTCTCCCGATAATAGATAATAAAATCTTGATATCAACACTCTCAAAATAATGTTTAATATCTGCTTTAAGAATGAATATTTGGCGAGTATTGTTCTGCGAGAGCTTCTTTTGAAATGTATTGAATCGCTGGATGGCTTTCAGCGTTCCTTTTCCTCTGCGATTGGCATAGGAATCGTAGATAAATTGTTTCTCAAACATTGGTTCAATAATATTGCAAATGGCATGATGAACGATACGGTCACGAAAATGAGATTTGCTAATCTTTCTTGTCTTAGGATCGCGAATGATAAATGACTGCAACGGCTTGGGACGATAAGAATGAATGAGGAGTTCTGTTCTCAACGTCCATAAATTATCAATCAAATCTTTTTCAAACTCAAGAACATATTCTTTTTGCGTCTTACCTTTTCTTGCTTTTTTGTACGCTGTGTATAAATTTTGATAAGAACAAAGAAAAGCATACAGATCTGCCATCGTAGAGATATGCCTCGCCAACAGGGGTTATTTCACGGAAAGCGTTGGTATTGTTAAGATTGTTGTTGGAATTGCAATTGAAATGATTGTTACTGCAACCGAGCCACGCACCCGAATAGCTCTCTTACTGTTACGTCAGTTTGCACCAACGCCTTTGCTCACCACCCCTTCAGTACTTACGTATCTAGTCAGAGTTGTATTTTATGACATTCTTCTAGAGAGAACGCCGTAGTAAAAGAGCATGTAGCCCCTGCCTTTCGGCGGGACAACTGAGAAAAAAGAGTCTTTATTTTTATTTCTTGTGGAACAATTATTTCCCGTGGAAAATCGAATTTTAAAACGCGTCGCCTTCGGCGACTACCTAACGTACCCCACGGAAAGCGTTGGTATAGTAAAGAACGTAGTAGGAATCGCAACCGAAATGATTGTTACTGCAACGGAGCCACGCACCCGAGGTATAATTTGCAGTAGTTGGATTGTTTGGCACCCATGCTTTTGCTGGTTTTGAAAAATGATCTCCAATTTCGACAATAATTCCTAATTCAGGTTGTCCATACCAGTTACGAAGATATCGCCCAAACTGACTCTGCGCAGAGACTTCGCTCACGAGTTTATCGCCAAAACTAGTATCAACGGGGAATTCGGCGACACGATGAGGTCGAGATAGATTAATTGTTCTCGTTCCGCGATTCGCTTCTGGAAAATCTGCTAAATGAGGATAGTGAATAAGCCGCGCTTGCGTTCCTTGCCATTGAGTAATTGTATTGAGAACATGATAACCATTGCTGTTGCCTTTTTCTTTATACTGCTCAAGGAAAGCATTAACATCTGCATTTTGTCGTCCACGTCGTCCACGATAAGCGGCTATGACCAGTGCTGTAGCTAATTGACTGCTAGGATTAAAGTCACCTTGCTCTTGCGCATGAACGATCGCCTCATAAGGTTTCATGAAAGTCATTTTTCCATTTGCGTCGCGATAGACATTTCTCATCACCCGCAACGACGGATACTGTTCTGTGGGAGCGCCATCAGCATCATGACAGACAATATTTTCAAAGACAAGATGATCGCCGTCGACACGGACTTGCACTGAAGAAAGAGGACCAGCAACAATTTTCGGCGGGAGTGGTTCTGTTGCAGGTTTTCTTGTTGCTACTAATTGTCGACCCATAATTGTTTCATACAAGTCTTGAGGAATTCTCTCTTCTTCTAAAAAAGAAAGTATTTCTCGGTCTTCTTTTTTATCCGCACTCTTGGTGTTTATAACAGTCTGAAAACAGAGCTGATAAAGAAGTTCTGGATCATCGTGATGACGAAGTCCAACGGTGTCATACAATCTATGACGAAGAGCACGCAGTTCGGGGGCAAGTCCGGCAGTATTAACCTTCAGAACTGTTTCTAATTGACCGAGGTCATCATATTCCAATGCTGGTTCTAATTTTTCTGCGACAAGTTTTAATTCGTCTGCGACTGCTTTTTGAATTCGCTCTTCTGCGTCACGCAGAGCGCGATCAACGGCAGTACGTTTGGTGGTATAGACCTGTTGTCTCCAGATTCTTGATTGATTGGGAAAGAGAGTCATTTGCCGCTTGACAGGATCTTTGGATGTACGCCAGTCGCTATTATCACTTAATTCAACGGCATAATCGAGGCTTGTTTGTTCTAAGTAAGTATCGAGAATTGATTTCGCGTCATCTGTGTTTATGCCCGCAGATTGCAAAACGGCTTTTGGGATGAGCGAGTCTAATGCAGGAATGTCTCTGCTACCATGCAGACGCAGGGAAGCGATTGTATCTTCTAAAGTATTAGCTAGTCCAGAGATACTTTGAAGTAGGGAAACCATTGTATCTTTAAAATGAGGTTTATTTTTAAATGTTACTACTCAAAAGAGAGAATTCTGATTATTTCCTCTATTGCCACAATCTTAAAGAAGGAAGAACAAAATATCTTAGTCATGTCCGAAGTCTCCCCCAAAAACCGCCTCAATGAACTAACGCCCCAACAATGGCTGCGTTTTACGAAGACGTGGTTCATCCATAATCCACCACCACGTAAGAAAGCAGAGATGCTTCATCCGGCAAAATATCCAGAGAAGATGATTGAAGAGTTTGTGCGTTTCTTCACGAAAGAAGGAGGGATTGTCTTTGATCCGTTTCTTGGCACGGGAAGTACGCTCGTGGCGTGCCATAACAGCAATAGAAATGGCATCGGAATAGAACTGCAAGAGAAATATGCAAAAATCGCACGAGAGAGAATACAACTATTAGAATCACAATTAAAGTTAGACGAGCAAGGAAGCAAACTGAAAGCCAAACAAGTTGTCCTGCAAGGAAATTCTGCCGAATTAGAGAAGTATTGGAAAGAATATAGTTTACCGCTTGTCGATCTAGTGATTACCTCACCGCCTTATGGACCGATGCTGAATAAGAAAGGGTTGGTTACAAAAAAACGAGAAGAAGAAGGATTAGATCTGAAGTATAGTGACGATACCAATGATTTGGGCAATGCTACGGGCTACGAGAATTTCTTGCAGAAGTTGATGGTGATTTTTACACAGATGAAACCATTAATCAAAGAAGATGGATATCTAGTTGTTATTTTACAAAATTATATGGATAAAGGTGAGTATAAGATGCTGGCATGGGATTTTGCGAGGGAGATGACGCAGCATTTTCAGCTGCGAGGAGAGAGGATTTGGTGTTTTCATCCGGAAACTATTGTTTGGACGAAAGAAGGAGGAAAAGAGATTAAAAAAATTAATAGAGGAGATTTGGTTCTGACTCATAAAGGTACATTTGGTGAAGTTAAAAAAACGTTTACTCGAGGTTATTCTGGAGATATTTTAAGAATTACCACGAGAAGCCTAAATAAAGAAATTAAATGTACCCCAGAGCACAAACTACTCTCCATCCAAAGATTGTACTGGCCGAATTCAACAGCATTTCAACCGTTTAAACAGGTTTCAGGTAAAACACCTTCATGGATTGAAGCAAATAAATTAAAAGTAGGAGATATTCTACTTTTACCTATTCCAAAAATTAAAGAAAGAGAAGTGAAGATTGATCTTACCAAGTATACTTCCAAAGAGATTGTAATAACAAATAATTTTTTTACTACTAAAAATAAAGGAGGACAGACTTTTATCCCAAAAATTATTTCTCTCTCTCCTGAATTTTGTAGATTAGTGGGTTATTTTATTTCGGAAGGGCACGGTTCATCAGATCACGCATTAACCATCGCTTCTTATAGTTCACAGATTAAAGAAGACATTGTTTTATGTTTTAGAAAGGTATTCCCTGGAATTCATCTGAATGTTACAAAAAAAGAAGTTCTTTGTTATTCTCGATTACTCTCAGAGATATTTTCGACTATGTTTGGTACGTATGCTAAAAATAAATTTATACCCCCATTTTTATTGAATGCAGATTTTATTTTTCTTAAACATCTTCTAAAAGGATTGTGGGCAGGAGATGGATGTATTTCAAATGATAGAGCCGCTTATAAAACTATTTCAGAAGAATTAGCCAATTCTTTAATCTTTATTTTATTAAGATTTAGAATTGTTCCAAATATTCAATATTCAAAAAAATATGGGATTCAACTCTCTTTAAGAGGGAGAACTATTAAACAACTGGCGGAAATTTTAGATAGGAATGATATTATTATTGATAGAAAAAAGAATAATAATCAAATATGGCAAGATGAAAATTACTTTTATCTTCCCATTAGGAAATTGGAGAGAGAAAATTATGAAGGTTTAGTTTATAATTTAATGGTTGAACCAAACAACACGTATGTGACCTATTCTTTTAGCAGCCATAATTGTCAGGATAATAAGACGTTGTATCCGTATGGGTATAGATATAGTTTTGTCCCGAATGTGCATCATCATTATTGTTTGGTGTTCAGAAACAAAGTTTCTGACACCCCCAAAGGCAATGGCCTTTGATGGGTGTTTAAGAAGAGGAAAGAGAATAAAGATGAACATTGAAGATTTTAAAATTCAAATTATTGAAGAGAAAAATAATCTTAATGACTTTTATTCTTATGAAAAAGAGCTCGTCGATTTTCTGCGAGAAGATGCTTTTCAGAATCAACATTTAAATTTGTCCGTGACTTTTCTTTGGTTTTATGAAGAAAAGCTCGTTTCATACGTCACATTGCTAAACGATCGGATAACACTGGATGGTGACTTACAGAATTTCTTCAAAAATAAAGGCGTACTTTACAAATCATTACCAGCACTTAAAATTGGGAGACTTTGCGTAGATGATGCTTTTCGCAAAAAAGGCTTCGGAACAGCAATGGTTAAGTTTGCAATTAAGATTGCGAAAGAAATTAGTCTAGAGAAAGCCGGATGCCGTTTTCTAACTGTAGATGCAAAAAGGAATAAGAAGACGGATCAAGATTCGTACTCATTTTATACAAAATTAGGTTTTGAATCATTAAGATTAGAAAAAGAGCAAATGAATACACCAATGTATCTCGATTTAAAACTCATCGAGTGACTTTAAAATTACAGTTCATTGCTTCTTTAATCAACTTTATTCGTTTAGGAGAAGGATGCTCCTGCTCTTTGATCATCCTCTTAAGGAAGCGTACCGCATCTTTCCCGTACAAAGTAGGTGTTGGTTCAATTGGTTTGGCCATGTTCTTTAAAACGAATGGTTCTATATAAAATATGTGGTGGTTCTGGTCATTTTTTGTTCAACTCCATCTGCCGCCCTCAATCTTCTTTGTATCTCCATAATATTGTCTGAGAATATTAGTTGGAGAGTAGTATCTAAGACCAGAGGTATCATACACATTTGGATTTGGATCTCTTCTTAAAAAACGAGTTGAAACTGTTGCTTTTTCAATATTTATCAACCCGCCGCCAAGAACGGATTGAACATCTTTTCTATCTTTAATCAGAAATGAAGGGTGTGCCACGTAACCGATAAAGAGAACGTTGTAAGGAATTTCTGCTTTTATTTGGGCAACGAGATAACTAAAGTCACTCCATCCTCCCAAAACAGGATCATCAGTGAACATTACTCGATCAAATGTTTTTCTTTCTTTTTGTCTCTCAAAAGAGGTTCGACGAATATTTTTTAATGCTTGATGGTATCCTTCTTTTGATACTTTTATCCCATACGGTTTATTATTGATACCAAGATGGGCTAGTTGTTCGATATCAAAGAGCACGTCTGGGAAATCTTCTCCGACAAAACCGCGAAAAGAAGAAAATCTGCGAAGATTCTTTGCGGCGTTCAATACTTGTGGATTATGGTTAGTAATATAATCATGAACAAGTACACTCAAGATTGTTCTTTCCTCATTATAATGGCTGTGAGCATCAGGAGTATATTCTCGCGCTCGTATCTCCATTTGTTTGATATATTTTTCAATCCCTTCCAGTGGTTTTTCGGGAGGTTGCTTCTCTCTTGCTCTCGCGAGGACTATCTTTCTCAGTGAATCTGCTCGATGATACAAACCAACGTTTTGAAGAATGTCTATCTTTTGCTTTGCCCTCTCTTCGACAGATAATTCTTTTTCCGGTTGATAATCTTTCAATCCATTATTGACATAGTTCATCCAACATTCTACTTGTCTCTCTGTTGGTGATTCATTGCCGTGAGCGAAGAGGTATCGATAGGTCTCTAGTTTTTGTTCTAATTGTTGTTGTTTGGTGTTGGTCATTTTTTGTAATTCTTTACCTCCGATTGTTTCTTCTTTGGGATCATTTTGTCCTATCTTGAATTTGTCTTTCAATATTTTTTAACCCCTCTGACCAATAACTGGGATATACTTTTTCTGATTCTGTGGGATTACTAAATGGAACTTGATTATCCCGACACCACTTTCCTATTACATCGCCTCCAGTATTATGGCGAGCAGAAAGCATGAAATGAGAAATATTTTTTGCTTTGGCATAATCAATTATTAAAACGCCCAAAGGCTGACTTTCTGTCTGCCGCATCATTTGCTCTAAAACCCAAGCACGATCGTTTTCAGCTCCACCCCATTGGTCATCTTCCCCGCGATAAGATTCAACACCGAATTTTTCTAAATAGCTCTTGGTATTCTCCGCAGGAGATTTATTCTTCGTGTAAATAGTTCTCATCATTGCGTTCAAATAAGAATTATTGCTGTTAATATAAAATGCGCACTGTAATTGAGGATTGCCTATATCCAAGACATCTTCATACTCTTTAAGTTGCTGCCGGCATTTTTCTCTTCGCGTTAGAATTTCAGGGAAAGTAACTACGAGCCGATCTATTAAATTTAAACCTAAAGTTATATCTCCACTCCCCGTTTTTCGAGGCATAAAACAATCAGTGATAACACCCGCGTACGATGTTCCTAAAAAACGATTCATCGCTTCATCATAATCGACGGCGTAATCAAAATTGTATTCCTCTTTCTTAGAGTAACATTCTCTTGCTGCCGCTGTGTTTTCTGGTCTATCTTCTACAATAAGTATTTTTGGTTTCATATTAATTCCCCCCATTCTCTTCCCATGGATCCACAGGTTGAAGTTTATCTTCGAGTGATCTGAGAAAGCCGATTCCTTTTGCAGGTTTGAAGTCGTAGGTTATGTTTTTTCCTACAAGATGCTGATTGGCTTGTTCGTACTTCTTGACTTTTGAGTCTATTGTTGCGGTTGTCAGTCCTCTTGCTGTGTGCAGCCAGACTTCGTCATCCGATTCTGTTTTAGCCCAGAGGGTCATGTAGGCGTATTGACCAAAGGGCCGCCTGTATGAACTTCGGTATTGGTTGTGACCATGATGGCTGGTGTAAATTTGGGTGATGATTGATTGTTTTTGTGGCATTTTTAGTTTACCTCTTCACCTATCTTTCCATTTTCTCTTAAGGGATTCTACGGCTTGTTCTTCGAAGTATTGACCTGGGTATCTCCCGCCAATGTCCTTAAAGTGGTCAAGCATCTCTGATTCTTCGAGGTATAATCTCTTTGCTACTTTCCTCACCCTCCTTGTTATCGTTTTTTCTAATGCTTGCTCTCGCTGTTCGTAATCTTCTATTTTGTCTGCTTTCTTGATTATTGCTTCCAGTCGTTTCTTGTCTTTGTCTTCGTCGTTAAGGTTGCTAAGGTAAGCGATGCTGTTAGTAGCATAGATGGGATCTTCATATTTTATCAAGGTATAATCATTCCAAGGTCCATGCATTCCTACCGTTCCTGCCCAGAGTCGTTTATGATAGTTATCCAGTGCGTTCCAGATTGTTTGTTGGTATTCATCCATTGTTAGTTTACCTCTTCAAGTATTCTCCAAGGTCTCTTTCAAGGTCCTGTCGATCAAAGTAACTTCCAGGGTATCTTCCCATCTCTTCAATAAAGTTTAATCTTTCGAAGTATTCCTTTTCCGCTAATGGCCTTACTCTTTCCGTTATCATTTTTTCTAATGCTTGTTTTGGTTGTCCGTGATCTTCTATCATGTATCCCCTAATTATTGCGTGAAGAAGTTCTTTCAGGTTTTCTTTATCTTCGTAAAGCCAAAGGTTCCTGTAAAAATTGGAGATGGCTTTTCCAGACTGTCTCCATTTATAATCATTCCAAGGTCCGTGCATTCCCACCGTTGGCGCCCAGAGTCGTTTATGGTAGTTATCCAGTGCGTTCCAGATTGTCTCTTGGTATTCATCCATTGTTGTACCTCCTTCTTTCCCTTATCGCCAAGATACCCAGCGCTTGCAAGGCAATCCATTCCACTTTTTCTGCCGGCCAATGAGGATGGGCAGTGCGTAGCTTTTCACTAATTTCGTCTCTCGTTGTCATGGTCTTGTACCTCCTCGGTTGTTATGTCTATTTCGGCGATGATCTCTTCGACAGTGACGGGTGTTCGTTTGACAAAAACATAATCTGTAGCCTCAGGCATGATTCGAGTGATCGTATCATCGCGCAGTACTTCTTCCCACAACTCGTAGCCTGTAAAGCTATTTTTCTGCTGACGAAGCCTTTGCTCCGCTTTTTTATCGTAGCCAGCTTGACGAGTATCGACTACTTGTTTCTGGGGATCAAGTTTTTCTCTACTCGTGATAATCAAGTTTCCTCTGCGATAGGAGAGGGCTTTCTCTAAATCGCTGCTGAAGCACACGCCTTTGCCGACGGCGAGAGCACCGTCATAGGGAAGAAGTTTACCCTCTCTCTGGTAATCTCGTTGAGCTTGCTCGCTTAACCCGCGATATAATGGCTCAGAGACACCGTCGAGAAGCTCTAGAATTTTCTCTTTCAGTTGCTGTTCCGTGCAGGTGATGGTTATCATCACAGATTAACAAAAAGCAAAATCTATATCAATGTTTGTTGAAGAAATTTCTACAACAGATAGAAAGATTTAAATATAAATGATATATGATTATTGATAAATGATTTTGACTAAAGAGGTAATTCTCAAAGAGATGAAGAGGAAAAATATTATTGTTACTCCATTTAATCTCTCCTGCGTTGGTCCTGGATCTATTGATTTAACGTTAAGTTCAACGATTCGTGTTTTTGATAAGAAGAAAGATATCGTTAGAGTTGATGAACAAGCTGATTATAAGCTGCTTACTAAAGTGGTTGATATTAAAAGAGGTTATATTCTTAAACCAGGTCAATTAGTGATGGGGATAACACAAGAAAAAATTACTCTTAAAGGAGATATCTGCGGATGGCTTAATTCTCGCTCCCGTTTTGCTCGTATCGGTTTAATGAGCCATATTACCGCACCTTTTATTGCGCCCGGCGTATCAAATCAGCAGGTTCTGGAGATTTATAATGCAAGTCCCATCTCATTAAAATTAATTCCTGGTGTTAAAATCTGCCAGCTTATTTTTGAACGCTGCGAAGGCAATGCTCGCTATCAAGGTAAATTCAAAAACCAATCTTTACTTTAACCATGGACATCTACCAAGAACCGCTGTTTCGGGATCTAGAAAAGTTGAATTTTAGTGTGAATGAGGCGAAGGTCTACATCACACTTCTTCGGATTGGTTCTTCTTTTGCAGGTGCGATTGCCAAAGAAGGACATTTGGATAGGTCGAGCACATATAATGCGCTGAAGCTGCTCATTGAACGAGGCATTGTGTCAACGTTATTTGAAAATAAACGAACGATCTATGTTCCCGAAGATCCGAAAAAGATTATTGATTATTTTCAAGAGAAACAGGAAATTGCTTTGAAAATTATTCCTGTATTGAAAGCCCAGTTTAATGTGCAAAAACCCCAGAGCGCGGTTAAGTTGTTTATGGGGTATAAAGGATTGAAAACGATCTTTCAAGATATTCTCGATCACTGCGATGAGAAAGAAAGTTATTCAGTGATGGGATCGGAGGGGGAGTTTAGCAAGAAAATGCCATATTATGCGCCGATCTTTCAAAAGCGACGAGAATTAAAGAAAATCAAAACAAAAATATTGGTACGAGAAGGGCGAGAAGTTAAAAAGAATAGCAAATTCAATGAATACCGTTTTCTGCCATTAGATATACCTTCTCCAGCAACGATTAATATCTACGATAATAAAGTGGCGATTATGATCTGGGAAGAAACGGCGCAGGGAATTGTCATTGAAAATGAGAAAGTGAATAAGACATTTCAGAAGTATTTTGAATTGTTGTGGAAAGGAGCGAAACGTTAAATGAATTTCATCAATTCTTCTCTTGTTATTCCCAAGTCTTTCTTGATGATTTTATTTAATAGTCCCGGACCAATTTCTTCTCCCGTGTGATGAGGAATAGTTGTTCTTCTTCCGTCAGGATGTTTGAAAATCATATGGCTTCCAGTTGTGTGACTATAGATAAAACCTAGCTTCTCAGCTACTCTAGCTAATTCTTTTCCCATTAACCGTGGCAGTTTTGCCACAAAATCACACTTTTATTGTTTGAACTCCTACGAATTCGTTAATAGATTCGGGAGTATAATCTTCATCGGAAAGATAGGCTTTAATAGCTTCTTTAGTCCTTTCAATAAGTTGATCCATTGTTTTTGCTTGGGTATGACATCCAGGAAGTCCAATAACCTCAGAAACAAGCCAACCGGCTTCGTCTTTTTCAATTAAAATAGTATATTGTTTTTTCATTTTTTTGATAAATGGAGTAGTAAATATATATCTTTCGGTAAAAAATGTTAAGAGAAAGGGTTAAATATGTCGCGGGTGATCGAGAAACATATCAAAGAAGGATTGGGGTTGAAGTGAAATTATTTAATTTTTTATTTTTCCTAGTAACTTCTTGATTAAGATATAGAATACCAACAGAAGAAAGAGAATTCCTACTCCAACAAAGAACCAGCGCGGGAGTAATCCCCCAACAAGATCATTACTGAGATAAACCATAATTGAGGAAATGAAGAGACTATATTTAACAGTTTCGTAATCTTTTTATATCTTTGAGCAAAATCATTCTCGACGATGACAGATAAATTAGAATTGACTATCTCTTCCGAAACGATCACGTTCTTCCGCCAGCAGGCAGAACAGAAGATCAAAACGGAAGGATGGGCAAAGCAAGGCAGAAATGCAGACGTGAAGAGAAAGAATTTTGTGCGCTGCTGGGTTACGGAAGAGGCGTTTAAACAGTTATTAATCAAAGAGAATAAATGGTTCCGCAACCGAGGATTGTATTTTGGCGATGCTGCTGGGGCAGGAGCTGATTTTGTGGTTAAGATCGCAGGAAAAGAAGTAAGTATCGGGATCAGAAGTATTACTCGCGATTCGTTAACAAAATGGAAGAGTGTAGCCTATCCAGATGATCGTTTTCAACAGGAACGAGAGAAGATTGCCGATTATCATGTTGCTTGTTATGAAGAGAACGGGCGTGTATCGTTCTTGGGAATAATTAGCAAGGAAGAATTACTCGCAGAGTTAGAGAAATCAAAACGAAAATATAGTCCGCTGAATCAGGAATATTTTAGGGTTATTCCGTTGGAAAAGTTTAGTGATGAATTGTTATTAGAACTTCTGAAAATATTAAAATGAGAAAATCGAGACTATCATTTTTTAAAACAGCCACATAATAAACGGATATGAGATCTCTTCCCCACTTCACCAGCAAAGCATTCCTTGCGCCGATGGCCGGCGTCTCTGATCCAGCGCTGCGACTGCTCTGCAAGGAATTAGGCGCAGGATTAGTAGTGACGGAATTCACCAATATTCATGCGATTGTGGCGAAGGAGGCGCAGTTGCAAGACATTTCTAAGTTTATTGAATTCTCTGAACAAGAGAGACCATTGTCAGTGCAGTTGTTTGGTTCAGAGTTAGATGTTCTCAAAAAAGCAGTGAAGATTGTCTCACCCCATTTTGATATTATTGATTACAACATGGGTTGTCCTGCTCCGCATGTTACGGAACAGATGGCTTGCTCCGCTTTATTGCAGCACCCTGATTTGACGCGGCAGATTTTCCGTACGATGGTTAAGGCGACAGATAAAGCGGTGACGCTGAAGATTCGCGCCGGGATTAGTAAACCAGATTGTTTTTTGGAAATTGCGCGGATTGCAGAAGAAGAAGGTATTTCAATGATCACGTTTCATCCTCGGACGGTAAAGCAAGGTTACTCTGGGAAAGCTGATTGGACGTTGATTAAAGAGTTGAAAGAAAATGTTTCGATTCCGGTGGTAGGGAATGGTGACATTGAAACGCCGGAAGATGCGGTGCGGATGTTATCTTCAACGGGATGCGATTATGTGATGATTGGCAGAGCAGCGATGAAGAATCCGTTTATTTTCAAACAGATTAAAGAGTATTTAGAAACGGGGAGGTATGATCTTGTTTCTGATGCTGAAAGAATAGAAGCGTTCTTTCGTTATTTAGATTATACTAGATTATATCCGACAATTCGTTTTGCCAATATCAAAATGCAGGCGATGAATTTCACGCGAGGGATGAAAGGCGGGAAAGAAGTGAGGGAAAGATTGAGGACAGTGAAGGATGAGAAGGGGTTGAGAGAGGTGTTAATGGTCTTGAGAACAGAAAATGATTTATAATAATGGAAAAAAGATTAAGAACTAGTTTTCTTCCAAGGCTTGATTCTTCCAGCTTTAATATCTTCAAGTTCTCTCAAAAGAGAAAACAACAGTGTTTCTTCGGGATTTAATTTATTCTTATTAAGAATAATATTGTTCTGATTAGAATTTCTGTCTTTCTTCACGTTAGAAAGAAAATGAAATAGATTAATATAATTTTCCAAAAAGCTTTTAAATAAAATACTAAATAGAAAATAATATCGATAATGGAGGAAAAAAATATGACAGACGAACTAAGAAATCCAGGATTGGCTAATGCCGTGTTAGAAGCGATGGTAGGACCATTAAGTAGGGGTAGGGGTAGTTTCTATCTTGGATTAGCGGAACTTGGCGGCGTAAAACCAGTAGACACAATAGCACAATTTTCTTCAGTGGAAGTTAATGGCGAACATCTCGTTGCTTTTGCGTTCAATGGAGGAGCAGTTTATGGAGTAGGCTTCGACTTTAACGGGGGAGATCGTTTTCGGGTAGGATACCAGACAGCAGTTGAAGAGATTAAGCAGGGAAAAGGTGAGCTTAGAGTATTCTCGCCAGAAGAAGATCTCATTGCAAAAGTGCAGGGTAATTACGGAATTATTGTTGCCCGACCAAACCCATTACTACGTTAAAGAGGTTTTATTTCTTTATTTAATTTTATTTTAAATTAGAGAATTTTTCTTTCAATTTTTTAACGGCAAGATTCAAATCATCATTCTCAACTTCAAACTGATAGTTAAAATTCTTTAACGTGTTAGCATAAAGAGGGTCATAATAAAATTCTAATAAAATCTTAATCGCATCAACATATTTCTTTTGATCAAGTAAAGAGGCAATGTCCTGCTTCTGTTTATTACTAATGACACGTGAGAGACTAAGCGTTATTTCTTTTATTTTCTGCACGTCTTCTTCCGAAGTGATATACTCTTTCGCTGCTTCTTCGGCGCGGCGATCAATGCTTCTCGTGACTCGAACAGGGATTCCATTGATCATCGCTTTCCAAACAACATCTGGAATAATCACGTCGCCGATTCTTCGACTCTCACCCTCAACGAGAACATATTCTTCCGAGTTAATTTGATCCAATCGCTGTAACATAAGATTCTCAAACATTTTCTGCGAGCGTGGTTGTAAGCCGATCGCCCCATATAAACTGCCGCGATGCTGGGCTAAGCCCTCCAAATCAAGAGAGTGTTGAAATTGCTGTAAGAGCTGCGTCTTACCAGTGCAAGTTAAACCCCATAAAACGACGAACTGTGGTTTGATTTGATAATGATACAATTTTTCTTTGACGTAGGCGCGATAGGATTTGTAGCCGCCAATTAATTGTCGAACATTGTAGCCAAATGATTCAAGAAGAGAGACGACGGTGCGTGAACGCATCCCGCCGCGCCAGCAATAGACGATGATCTTTTCTGTTTTGTATTTCGCTGCTTCTTTGATGAATTCAGGCATTTTCTTGGAGAAGAATTCGATGCCTTGCTCAATTGCTTTTTCCTGCGAGACTTGTTTGTAGACTGTTCCGACAACGGCGCGTTCTTCATTGGAAAGAATCGGTAAGTTAATGGCATTGGGTAAGTGATCTTCTTGGAATTCTTTGGGCGTTCTGGTGTCTAGGAGAATGATATTTTTTTCTTTGAGCAGTTGTTCGACAGAGATGGTTTGAACCATTTAGGGCAGTAATGAGAAGGCTATTTAAAAAATGTTATATGAAAATTTCACTTTCTCAAATAAGGCGACTTCCTCTTCATCCACCAACGAACTACGGGAGAAAGAGGACGCAGCAACGGTCTAATAAATCTATTTTGATGCTCTACTTCAGCACAATATTCTTCAAATGAATGCTGCTGATAGTGCAATAACTGCTGACTTTCACGAGTATCCATCCAATAAGAATAATACGATTGCGTTGTGAATGCTTCCGCGGGAGGAAGAGATAAACCCAGAGAATGAAAAATACGTCCGAGATAAAGACCATAGGTTGTCTGACAAGAATCGTTTCCGCCGATTAATTGTGTCTTCTGTTGAATGGTCTGATTATCAACACTATTGGCGAAAGCAGTTGCACCATCTCGAGGATGAAGAAAATGAATTCTCGTGTCGAGCGGAAGATCGTACATCGCAAGATCAATTTTGAACTGAAGCGGAGGCGGAATGACACCCAGTCGGAGAATTGACCAATCATTGAGTTCTGCTCGGATATACTCTTCGCAACGAATTTTATGAGAGGTGTAATGATCGCTGGCGTGGAGAGAATCATCGATGGTTCTTCTCGTGGAGGGATCTTGATTTCGTCCATACACTGAAACGGAAGAGGCAAAAAGTAATTGCGGCCGATGTCGTTGAATTTGAATGGCATCAACAATATTCTTTGTGCCTTGAACATTTACTCTTTCGGCGAGTTCTGAATTTCTTTCACTGGCGGGAGGAATGAGCGCGGCGAGATGAATTACCACATCAGAATTTTTGATTGCATCTTTGAGAGGATCATAGGACGTAATGTCACCCCAGACAAGATGAACACGCCGGTCATACTGACGAGCACGTTTTGTATTATCTTTTGTTGGCAGATCAAAACAGGTAACTTCATGTCCACGCCGGAGGAGTTCATCTAACGTATATTTCCCGAGATTGCCAAATGCGCCGGTGAGAAAGATACGGGACATTTACAAAGAAAAGATCAAAAGATTTTTAATGATTGTTGACAAAAAGAGAGAAAAAGGACGATATCATGTCAAAATTAATATTATATCTCGATTTACGAAAAGTAAACGTGTATGGATTTCAAGAATCATTTTATGATCTCAAGGTTGAAGCAATACTGCGGGGAATTGAAGCAGGTGATGATTTTCCGCCAGTGATCGTCAAACAAAGAAATGAGTTTGAATACGAGTTAGTTTCATTTTGGGATTATGAAGATGAAGATAATTACGGCGGGCACCACCGCGCTGTTGCTCATTATATTGCTAATACTCCGTTAAAATGTCAGTTGGGGGATGGAAAGTATGATGATGAAGAGAACCTAGAAACCAAAACAAATATTGGTGATATAATCATGGCCGATGATAGGGGCCAATATGAACACGCTAAAAAGTGGAGAAATAAATCAAAACGCTGGCGTTAAATAAAAAAACAAGCCCAACAGGGCCCGTAAAAAAAGAGGTGTGTTGATTATCCTCAAATATCTATGTTAATAAAGTACTTACGCAACAGTCATAAAGAAGGCTATAGCAGAAAATAGTAGCATAACCTTTTTAAACCAACAACGTTGTTTCTACTCAAAGATAGAAAATGGGGGGTTTTTTCATGTTCAGATTATTTTATACTCCGGATTGGTTTAATGGACTTGATCTTGTGTTTGATACGGTTAGTTTACTTATCGCACTGATGATTGCCGCCTATAGCTGGCGAATTTATAAGATTCACAAAGAAAATAAATATGGGTATTTCTCGTTCTCATTCATTCTCATTGGATTAGCATTTGTTTCCAAGATCGTAATGGAAGGACTGTTGTATTACGCTCCACTGCGCAATGCCGCGACGAGCGTGCTTGTACCAGTAGTAGGAAAAGCGGCCACGGGAATAAATTATTCCAGTCTTTTCTTTCGGAGCGGATTCTTTATTTCGATGATTACGATGCTCGGAGCATGGCTGTTATTATTCTTCATCTCGCAAAAGAAGGAAGGACGATTAAAGAAATACTATGAAGTAAGCCAGATTGCGTTGTTTGTCTATCTATTGTTATTAATCTCATTAGTGAGTAATTTCAAGTTTGAAGTATTTTATCTGACGAGCGCCGTGATTCTAGGAATGACGGTATTGAATTATTATAAGAATTATTTGAATACAAATAAGAACAAAAATGCTTGGAGGGTAATGATCGCGTTCCTTTTCTTCCTGTTTGCAAATTTTGCCTTTCTCTTTGTGTTCATCAACCCCAGATTATATGTTATCGGAGAAATCTTGATGGTAGCTGGATTCCTCTTAATTATGAAGACGTATGCGCGGATTCAACGCCGACCTACGAGAGTATTTGCATCTTCGGCTCAGCAGAAACCGCAGCAGAAAATAAATAAAGTGCCTTTTCCAAAACCCCAAAAAAAGGTGGTTCGTTAATGACAAATAGACGATCACGTTTAGAGTTAATCTTTGATATTTTATTAGCGATTCAAAACAAAGGCGGAAGAATCAAACCAACACATTTGATGTATAAATCAAATCTGTCACATAAACTGCTCAACGCCTATCTTGATGAATTAATGGAGCGAGAATTAATCAGAATAGATGAAGAAATCGTCAAGAAGAAAATGAAGAGCACCAAAACCGTGCTCATTACCGATAAAGGATTAAGTTTCTTAGCGGAATTCCGAAGAATGCGGGAGTTTACGGATGCGTTCGGGTTGTAAGATGAAACCACAAGCCGTCGAACATTATCTTGGACAATTTGTCCATCTTGATCTAGGAAGAACTGGCTATGTTGGCGTGGTGAAACAAGTTCTGGATTATTCTGAAACAGTGATTCTTGATCCCGCACAACATCTTAGTCTCGATGAACGATCGCCGTCTTTGATGAGAATGAAATTAGCTGGCGGAAGTCTTGATCCGCAGAAGAGTTTGAGAACAGAATTAAATTTGGATGATATTGTGGGAATTAGTACGTTTCCAGAAAAGGAAGATTAAAATAGTACGATATTCTCGCTAGAATATCCAAAAGAGATGGAGGAAATAACCATGCCAAAACAACTATATGAAGGAAGAGGAACAGATTTAGTAAGCGCGTTAGATGGCTTATATAAAGCGGTTTTCGGAGAAAAAGCACCTCAACAAGGAGAAGAAATGCGCTACCGTGTTGATCTTGTATCACATGACCAAAAAAAGCATTATTCTTCGGGGGTTCAGCAAACATACGAACAAGCGTTAAATGCTGCTCATCAGAATGTTACGGATGTAACTCAAGGACCGCCTTACACGATGGAAGTGTTTGTTACTGGTAAATATGATGTTCAAAGACAACCAGAACAACCACGAACTTCCGGCGCAGCGCCAAGCGAGAGAAGAACGCGCGATATTACCGGATTACTTTAGAGTAGAATTTTTCTTTTTATTTTTTCTTTCTTATTTTTCTGTCTTAATGGTGATGATTGTTTTTCCTAACCATGGCACACCCTTTTCCTGAAGAAAGCGTACGCAAAGAGCAAGAGCTGATGAATCTCTTTAAAGCAGAGAATCCAAAGGGCAAAGCGTTACAACGAGCAGAAGCAATTGTCAGGACGTTTAAAGATGATGGAATCTATGGATTTATGGATAACCTGCGCACGGGATTATATGTTCCCTGGCCGCACGAACGATATGACCTTAATATCCAACGTCTTAATTGTACGACAATTATCCCGACGATTTATCTCTGGACAGATGCATTGGGATATAAACCACAAATCGTGCAATTTCGTGATTGGAGAGAACTAGAAACAAAAAAAGATAAAGATAAGCCTCGAGCTAATTCTCATTTTGCGCTGATTGTTGATGTCGGAAAGAAACACCCCTATCTTCTTGATCCATTCTGGGGAATATGTAATCCCATAGTAGAACAAACACCGACGATGATGAGGCTAGAGAGGAATAAGAAATATGGAAAAGTAAAGCGAGAGTATACTGCGCTGTGGGAATATTCTCCACAAGAATTCGCCATGATGATTGATGAATTACATCATCCCGCGCAATCTTTAGAAATGCTTGCCTGCGGACAAAAAGTGGAAAGCGGGATCTCTTTAGGGAAAGAAGCAAGCGGCACGCTGATGATATATTATGATATGCCCAGTAATCGAGTGAGGACGCGGTTGAAAATTCCCCAGGTGGCAATCACGGACAAAGTTGTCTTCTGTAATTTAGATTACAATGAAGAAGGAGAAGTGGAGAGAACTTCTCTGGAATTATGCCTGGCTAAAGACACGTATTGGGATGGCGTTATCGGAAAAGTGGTAATAGCACAAGGATCATTTGAGGAGTTGGAGAACATAAAAAAAATCACAGATGGATTAAAACTTCAGAAAAGTAAACGCCGTTTAGGGAGTCTGCTTCAACAACAGCCGAAACAAACAGACGGACTGTGTCGATTAACAACTGAATTATATCAACGATTGACGACAGAAGAGAAAGCGGGATTACAACAACGGCTGTTAACCAGAACGTTATACGAACTGAGCGAATCGGAGAAAGATTATGTAACGACAGAAGAAGAACGCTTCGCCGAGATAGAAAGATTACGGGCAAAAGAAGTCGATCATTTTCAGAAGAGAAGAGATTTAGAAGAAAGATTGTGGAAAGATGGTTGGAAATTAGAGAAGTTGGAGAAAACTGAATCACGCCGCCTCAAATCCCGCAGAAGAAGATTAGATAAAAGAAATGATACAGTTGTCTCAGATCTTAAAGAGCTTCTCATTCTTCATTGGAATGATAAGGCAAACTATCACCGCCGCATCGATCAAGTAGAATTCGCGAAGCGATGGAAAAAATCTTCTGAAGAAGAATTAACAGAAGAGGTACGAAAGAGAGGATACGATCCAATGATTGGCTATGCGGCAATGGTAGCTGACTTCTTGCCGTTTGTCTTTGAAGCGCGAGAAAATTTGGAATTGAAGAAGTATCAAACGTCTATTGGTGAGAAGATTAGGTTGAAGATGGGAAACTGATCCCTCGATCTTCTTTATCACGTAAATCTTTCGTTAATTTTGATGGATGCTTTCTTCCAAGATGACCGCCAAGAGATTTTTCTTTGTCTTTAATTTCAAGAGTCATAATAACTAGTATTCTCAACTAAATTATAAAGATTACTCTTTTACTATTTTTTGAGCAAGATTTAAATGTCCAGATCATAAATAGGGATAAGAATGACAAAGAAAGCAGTTAAAGTGGAAACTCCTGAGTCAGAAATTAAATCAGACAAAATCATCGTCGGCACAGATGAAGCGGGGAGAGGTCCTGTGCTCGGACCATTAGTGATGGTAGCTCTGGCTTTCAAAGAAAGTGAGATACAGAAACTGCAATGGTTAGGGGTAAAAGATAGCAAACAGTTGAGCGCCGAAGTGCGCGAGGAATTATTTGAACGAATTCGAGAAATTGTTCACGATTTTAGAATTGAAGTGATCGAACCGGATGCGATTGATCTCTCTCTCGAAGATGCATCAACAAACCTCAATTGGCTGGAGGCAGATACAACCGCCAGATTGGTGGGAGAGATGAATGCTGATAAAATCATCGTCGATTGTCCCAGCCCGAATATTCCAGCGTATCGAAATTATCTGTTGAAGAAATTACCGAAAGAAGTACAGAACAAAGCAGAATTAATTGTTGAACATAAAGCAGATGTTAATCACATTGTCGTTTCTGCGGCATCGGTGATCGCCAAAGTATTGCGCGATCGAGCAATCGAGAATAGTAAACGTGAGATTGGCATTGATTTCGGCTCGGGATATATGTCTGATCCGAAGACACAAGATTTTTTGGAGAAATATTATGATAAATATCCAGAACTGTTTAGGAAGAAGTGGCAGTCGTATAAAAAAGTAGAAGAACGAAAGAATCAGAAAACGTTAGGAGAGTATTGAAAGGGGAAAATAGAAGCTTTGATTTAACAGTAGTTAGAAAAGTATAAATAGTGTATTTCTTTTGAAAAAATAATGTTTGAACGAATTAGGAATTTATTTGCCCCCCATGTTGTTCACAAAAATATTAAAGTGATGACTGGAGAAGAAGAATGGCAAATGATTGGCAAGCTTGGTACTGAAAGTATGGATGGTAATGCTGGTAAGCATCAGGGGAAGCCCTGCATTGGTGCTAATTTTTGGTTTGATGACAACACGGGAGAAATGATAGTGTTTACAAATGACACTGCACCAGCAAACTACAAAGAAGGCCAGTTTAAAGTAGTAATTTCAACACCCCGGAATATGACAGAATTTATTAAAACAGGCCTTGCTCGAAAATATCCAGAGATCATTCAAACATATTATCGCAATGGTGCGTCACAAAAAGCAAAGCTGGTGATTGCGTTAAGTGTTGAGCTATACAACCAGATTGGAAAGAAATTAGTCAATCATCGAAAGAAAAAGTAAATTCCCCACACACAGTAGTACTCCCCTCGAGTAGTTTCTCGGCTAAACATTTATATAATATCTTCTTCCCAGAGCAGAATATGAACAGATTATAATCCTGGGGATTGGCCGCATTTCTCTCTTTGACTGCGCCGTTTGCACGCGCGGACGAACCAAAAACAGCGGAACCAGATCAGTCTCTCTTTGTGGGAAGAATGCAAACAAAAGAGTCGCTCGATGTCATTGCTGATTATCATCATCGGAATGGAACACAGGTTACGATTGAAAACGTGACTACTCATGAACATAGTGAACCCACAAACACACTCAGTATTGGTGTACGTTCCCCTCGAATGTCAAACGGGCTAGTACAGCTGAGTGAAATTATCGATTTTGGTTTTCCTGTCCAAGACAAAACGCAATGGGGACATACGGATCTTTTTGAAATGTTTCCTCTGGCAGAGCTGTTTCCCGGTGGTGATGATCCTGTAACGTTACGACTAGCAGCTGTTCAGAACTCTGCGGATGTCTTTGGTATTGTCGGCGGGCTTAAAATCGCCGTCGATTATCTTACGATTGAAGATGAGATAGGGCAGGATGGATCACAGAGTATCTTTCGTGGCTTCGTAGCCTATGTTCACGATAATCATTTGTACATCAGTTTAGGAGGAGTTAAAGGAGAAGAAGTATTGAACATGGTAACGGGTTGGATTAATCCCCACAAGTGGGGAGTATACAGCCAAACCAGTGTTGATCTCAAACAGGAAGCGCAAAGTGGAAAAATTATTGTTGCAGATAGATTCGCTTATGATAAAAGTAGTTTTGATTTTAAGAGCCATATTCTCAATGGAACAGAGATGGAAAGGATTGCCACGGGAGGTGTTCTTGACGGCTGGGCGCCGCCGGATGCTTATGCTTCTGACCGTTGTTCAACGGTATTAAAATGGAGTAATGATGCAAAAAGTACAACCGTAGAGGATTCGGTTTATTATCGACCCAATGAAGATTGGTTTGTAGGAGTAGGTGGGGGAGATAGATATGAAAAAGAACAAGCAGAGCATAGTCCTTTTATCTCAGCTGAACTGTATGTGCGATTATTTGGACCATTCGAATCGTGGGGAAAACTGACGGTTGATGTGAAAAATGGTTCTACTGATGGAATTTTATATTTTGGTGGATTTGGAAAATTTTGATGTTTTTATTGAATTCTTAGAGAAATGTTTATATAAGTGAAAAGTAGTATTTCTGATATGCTTACAAAAAAAGAGATTATCACTAAAATCGAACAACATAAAGAGAAAATACGTTCTTTGGGCGTTAAGAAGTTGACTCTCTTCGGCTCGTATGCACGTGGGGAAGCAAAAAAGACAAGTGACATTGATTTTCTTGTGGAGTTCAAGAAAGGAAGAGGATTGTTCGATGATTATTCGGGATTACTTAATTTTTTAGAAGATTTGTTCCATAAGAAAATTGACTTAGGTGAACCTAAACTAATCCGGTCGGAGTTCAAAGAAAGTATTCTAGGAGGGCAGAAGGTTGAAGCAAGAATCTAGTGCTTATCTTAAAGATATTTTAGAAAGTATTTCTAGGGTAAAGGAGTATACTCAAAATCTAAGTAAAGAGGAGTTCGAGAAGAAAAAGCTGATAGTTGATGGGACGATGAGAAATCTCGAAATAATTGGAGAAGCAGTCTCGCAATTACCCAAAGAAATTAAAGATCAATATCCGCAAGTTTCTTGGCAAGATATTAAGAATTTTAGAAACGTGGTCGCTCATCGTTATTTTATGCTTAATGAAGATAGGATTTGGGATGTTATCAGAAACAGATTAGACTCGCTAGAAAAGCAAGTAAAGTTGATATTAACAAAATTATAAAATTATCTCAAAGAGGTGCAGGTATGGTGATTAACGTAGCAATCAATGGTTTTGGTCGAATTGGCAGGATGGTCTTCCGCGCGGCGATGAATGATCGCAAGATTAACATTGTGGCGATTAATGATTTGACTGACACGAAAACATTAGCACATTTGTTGAAGTATGATTCGGTTCATGGAGTTCTTGATGAGACTATTGGTCATACAGAAAATACGATTACGATTGGCAAACAAAAAATCCAGGTATTTGCCGAAAAAGAACCGACAAAACTGCCCTGGAGAAAATTAAAAATTGATGTTGTTGTAGAAAGTACTGGCCGCTTTACGGATCCTGTCAAAGCAGCTGATCATCTCACGGCGGGGGCAAAGAGGGTAGTTATTTCTGCCCCCTGCAAATGTGAAGCTGATAAAGTCTGTCCGACAAATACGGCGACGTTAGTCTATGGGGTTAATCACAAGAAGTTTAATTCAAAAGTACATCAGATAATCTCTAATGCTTCGTGTACGACTAATTGTGTTGCGCCAGTTCTCAAAGTGGTAGAAGATACGATCGGAATTAAACGTTGTTATTTTACAACAATTCATGCTTATACTGCAAGTGAACGAGTTGTTGATGGTCCGGACAAAGATTTACGTCGAGCGCGAGCAGCAGCAGTAAATATTATTCCAACTTCAACCGGAGCAGATGTTGCAGCCGTAGAAGCAATACCAGAACTGCAAGGGAAGGTACGGGGTTTAGCATTCCGTGTGCCAATCGTTGACGGCAGTGTGACAGACTTTACGATTGAAACAGAAAAAGATGTGACGAAGGAAGAAATAAATGCTCTGTTCAAGAAAATGGCCACAACTTTGATGAATGGGATTATTCAATACACAGAAGATGAACTTGTTTCGACGGATATTATCCATAATCAATATTCGGCTATTTTTGATGCCAAATTGACGGAGGTCGTTGATCGACGAATCTTAAAGATTGTGGCATGGTATGATAATGAATGGGGATATAGTTGTAGGATGGTTGATATTATTAAGTTGGTGGGATGAGGTTTGGTTATGGAGAGTCTTAAAGATATCATCGCCGGAGAAATGACGAGACCGAAAGAACTGTTGGTAAAGACAAAAGAAGATGTTACATGGGTGATTGCTTTTGTCGAAGTATTAAAAAAAGAAGTGAGGAATTATTTGGCAGATTTTATGGGAGGCGGTCTCCTTTCTAAAAGAGCAGAGAATTCAAAAGAGAAATTATTGCAAAGAGAACAACAACTACAGACATCGATAGAAATATTACGACAGACTTTAGGGGAAGAATGGGATGCCGTGGGAGATGATTGGCCGGAAGAATATATTCATAGCTTACGAGAGATGGATACAATCCTAGATCGATTGATCGGGAAGAAAGGAAGTACCGGTTATATTTCATTCTATGGAAAACTAGTACAAGAGGCAAAGAGCGAAGAAGATATCCGGGCTATCCTCCCTCATTTAGAAAGAATCAGAAAGAGCTTAGATGATCTGATGCATTATGTTGCAGTGGAAGAAACAGTCTTTCAACGAGACGTACAGCTTGCCATCAACAATCATGTTGGTAAAGATTTCAAACAACATGCAGCAGTGTATGCCGGGGAGATTGCCAGCACGTGGAATAATTATTATCGAAGCAAATGGAAGAAGAAAGAAGTGGAAGTGAAAGGATATGTAAATGAGTTTGAAAGGGAACACTATCTCTATTTTCCAAAGTTTATTCAAACACAGCTATCACTAATTATTTATGTATTTGAACGAGAAAATGAAAATCTACCGTTCAAAAAAAAGTATCAAGTAGAGGTGGTTCTATTTTACGATGTTACTAGTGAGTCTTTTAGTATGACTGCTACACAAATAGGTTTTGGCGGTGCAACTCACAGTTATGAGCCAACATATGGGAAATACGATTCCATCGATAAAGCGTTTGAACAACTGAAAAAATGGTTTCTCCACTGAAGAACTGATTTAAACCATGACCACTCTCCCCCCAGACAATATCCAGAAGAAGTTTTCGTCTCTGGCTTGGTATGTTCAAAAAACACGCGACCAGCTGCTGCCCATCCTCGTATACATCGAAAAACTGAAGAGAGACGGCCTACAATATCAATTAATAGTTTCAACTGGTCTCTATCAGGCAAAAGTAAAGAGTATTCTTACAGAGATGAAAGGATGGTCGCCGGAAATACGAACCAGAACGAGAGGAGCATACGATACGTTTAACGAAGAAAAAAAAATATTAGGAGACAATTTTCCCGAATCACTGCGACGGATATTAGGGGATATTGCATTTCTGTTCTCGAGACTGCTAGAGAGTAATAGCGAGTTATCATTAACCTATTTAGAACAGCAGATAGAACGTCTTCAAAAAGAACCAACCTCAAAAGAAGCAATAAATGGAATGAAAGAGGCATTAGAGAATATTCATCATGTCTTTATTCGATTGCTTGACGCTGTGCATACGGAGGAGAAAGATCTCGCTGAAGAAGAGAAAATGTTAGATCAGATTAGTGGGAATATGGTTGTTGAGCAAAATAAAGATCAGATCTTTGCAACCGTGAAAAAAGTATTTGATATCGCTCTCGATACTTATCCCGATCTTAAATATGGGACTCTCACGAAAATACAGACTACTGCAAAGACTCGAAGAGAGATAATAGACCATCAGCAAACTCTCTTTCTGACGGTGACAATAACTGTAGATGGATTAATCGGTCTTCATATCTGGGACGGACATTTGAGATACGATGCAAAAGGCCGTTTCTTCGAAGCAGTTTTAGGAGAACGAAAAGGCTTTCAATACACCCCCGAAGAACATCACTCATATACCTCTACCACAGAGATGCTGAGGGAATTTCCTACAGAATTCATTCAATACATTTTAAATAAAGAAATCATGAAAAAGAAAAACTAGGCAATGTTAGCTCCTTGTTCACTCAAAATAAATTCTCTTATAACTGCGAACTTTCTGCACGCGCAAGATGAGCTCAGTGAGATGAGTAAGACTGCGTGGAATGACAACGAAAGAACATTCTACAAGATTGTTGCTAACTAATTTCGCTTTCGCTTCTTTCGCTTCAAAACCAGCAGTTGCAATGGTGTGCAAGAGATCCGCCAATAACCCGCTGCGCTCTTCTGCTTCGACGAAAAAACGAATACGTTGGTTAAATGTCTCTTTCCACTCTACCGGAATCCAGCGCTCTTCTTCTTTCAAGGCCTGACGACAATCACGACGATGAACAGAGATAACGCGGCGTTTGGTAATGATCCCCGAGAGGGAGTCTCCGGGAATAGCATGACAGCACTTGGCGAGTTCACACTGGGCTTTGGGAAACTGATCGGCATGAACAAGAACACCCTGTTCTTCACTAATCTTGGACTTCAACGCACGAAAATGGAACGGAGAAAAACTTCCCTGTGCTTTCAGTGAGCGCCGAATTCGTTGCTGAGATTTTGGAGAAGTAACAATCTTAATCCAACTGCGCCGCGGCCGCTGATTTTTGTTGGTAACAATTTCGACAACATCGCCGGGCGAAAGAACTTCTTTCAACGGAACGAAACGGCCATTTATTTTTCCACCTACCGCATGGTTGCCTATTTCTTCATGAACGGCATAGGCAAAATCGAGAATGGTTGAATTTTTAGGTAACTCTTTGAGATCACCTTTGGGAGTGTAACAGTACATGGTGTCGCCAAAGAGATCGACTTTTACCGTCTCTAAAAACTCTTTATTTTCATCGCTCTTTTGCAATTCCAGAATACTTTTCAACCAAGCCATCTTCTTCTCAAAGACTTGATCAGACTTCAAGCCTTTGTACTGCCAATGGGCGGCCAGCCCTTCTTCTGCAAATTCATCCATCTCGGGAGTACGAATCTGTACTTCGGCAATTTTTCCATTGGGTAAACGGATAGCAGTATGGATAGAACGATAAAAATTAGGCTTGGGATTGGCGATGTAATCTTTCAGTTTTCCTTCCACCGGTTCAAGTTTTTCGTGAAGCAACCCGAGAAGAGCATAACACTCTTTTTCATCAGCAACGATGACTCTGATTCCTAATAAGTCGTATTGTTCGTTGAGTTTAACTCCACGATCAGTCATTTTCTTATAGATGCTGTAGATATGTTTTGAACGGCCTTTGATCTTGATGATATTAATTTTGCTTGCCGCAAGGTTTTTTATTTTGGCAATCGCCTCCTCAATATTTTTCTCCCGTTGTTCACGCGACTCCTCGAGAAAATTTTGAATCTCTTGATACTTTCGTGGATTGAGAATCATGAACGCGGTATCCTCTAATTTAACGCGTAGTTTTTCTAAACCAAGACGATAGGCTAAAGGCGCATAGATTTCCAAAACCTCAGACGCGATGCGTTTCTGTTCGTCTTCAGGGAAAACGCTAATTGTTGAGAGATTGTCCAGTTTGTTAGCAAGTTTGATGATAATGACACGGATGTCATGGATGGTAGTGAGAATGATTTTCCGTAGAGCGTCTCCACCGAGCTTGGAGTTCTTGATTTTTATTTCTTTGACACTGCTGAGGGTGTCAAGGAGAGTAGCCATTGCGGAAGTAAAATTAGTCGTTACCTCTTCTTTGGAAAGAGCAGTGTAAACTAAAGCAACAGTGATCGCCTCGGGATCAGCTTTGTTTTCGATAAGAATTGCCGCAACACGAAGGTTGTGGTCAAAATAACTATCGCCGCTTAATCTCTTTTTAGCGCGAAGAATTGGTTCTGCTAAGCTCATCGCTTTCTGAAATTGAGTACGATTTTCAACTGAATAGTGTTGTCTTTCAGCGAGAGAAAGGAGACTAGTAGCATCCATCTGATCTTAAGGAGGTCGGTGGCTTAAAAACCTTTGCGAAGGGAAGATCTAGATTTGAGATTAATTATTTCTATTTTAATCTTCCAAGACTAATGAGAATAAAGAATTAATTCTTTGTTCTAATTGAAAATGATCTGGATGAAAATCTTTTCCTTGCATAACTAATTTTGAAAGATCATAAAATGAAAAGGTGGTTTCTGGCCAAAAGTCAATAAGAAAACAATAGGTTTCTGGTGAGAGTGGAGGTAATTCGGAGGTGTTGGTTGGAGAATAGTGTTGAGCAACTTGAACGGTGTAATGATAGAGATTGAGAATAGATGTAGCAAAGCGTTGATCTAATTCTGGAGAGGATTGATCTTCGATTAATTCGCAAAGAGTGGTATAGGGAACGTTTCTGCTGAATTCGTCACACAGCTCGGCGGGAAGATGATCTATAACGTCACGAACGCAGGCGTCGTAGGTGGGAGCATACTGAAGGACTTCTGTGGTGGTTAATGGGGCGAGATCATCCATCCTGAACAAGAAATGATAAGAATATATTTAAATTTTATGAACAGAAAGAAAATACAAAATGAGAGAAAATGCTTTTAAAGTACTTCTTAATTTAGTAGTAAATGGTACCATCAGAAAGAGAAACAGGAGTACTCGATGCGCAAGGAGCAGGAGAAACGGACCCAGAATCATTTCAAGATGTTGGACCAAGTTCTTTTGATTCACTGTTAGAAGCAATATTGATTGCGCGCGATTATGAAGCAAGTCATGTTACACGGGGTGGTCAGGGGAAAGTTCGGCGGCTGCGGAATAGAATCAAGGGCGTTGATTGCGCTGTTAAAACAGCATTGGAAAGTGAAGTCGGTGATACTGAATTTAAAAGACTACAGCGCGAAGCGGCAATTCTTCGTCGGTTGAATCTGCCAGGGGTTGTTCAATATGTTGGCTATGAAGTCAAAGATATTGTTGATAAATTTGCTATCCCCGACAGAGAAATTGATTTGTATACAAAATGGATTGACGGAGATACGTTAGAAAAAGTTCGCGATAAGCAGGATATTACTCCCAAGATCATTGGCAATTATCGCGATCAATTCTTTGCTACATTAGGAGAACTCCATCGACGCGGTATTTTTCATCGTGATCTAAAACCAGTTAACGTGGTCAAGACTCTGGATGAGAAACTGGTTCTTCTTGATCTCGGTCTAGCGAAACGAGAAGGCGATCTTTCGCTGACGGGAAGTAGAGGCGATTTTATTGGAACGTACAATTATACCGCACCAGAATTACGTGAAGGCCAAAAAGCAACGGCAGCGTCTGATATCTATGCCGTAGGTGTTACGCTTGTCGAGTTATTACGAGGGAAAGCATTTGATCAAGTGATTGATGCCGCCGATGCGCGTTTAGATCTAGCGGAATATGGTTCACGGCTGGATAATGATGTCCGTGAGAGTTTGGAAGCGATGTTAGTTGACGATCCTCTTCAACGGATGGAAAAGTTTAGGATGGTCGAAGGGAAGTATGTATTTGGCAAAAGAGAGGTCGACATAGAGGATAGCATAGAACAGAAAAATGAAGAAAGAGTAGTTTCTTTTTGGCAACAAGAGATTGAACATCGTAGTTCTAAAATAATTAGTAGTTTAAGTTCTGCCATGATAAGTTTTTTTCCAACACTACTTATTGAAACATTGAAGAATGTTGAAACGAGGTACATAGATTATAGTGCTCTAATTGTACCTCTTGCGGCTGGTTTAACTGGCTTTATTGTAGCAAAATATTACGATTCCGCCAAAACAAAACTACAGAAATGGTGGAAGAAAGGAAAAGAAGTCGAAGATATTTCCGTCGAGGATATTCTCTCGAGACTAGACAATGCTTCAGAGGAATTATTGAGGCTAGAAAAAGCTTCGCAGGAAGTAGATTGTTCTCAAACAGTTCTAGGAGAAACGCCCGCTGTTGCATCAATAGATGATATTGTTGATAGGGATAAAGAAAAATCAGTTGCGGAAAATAATAATCAGAAAAAAATAAATTATACGGAAATGGCATATGCAACTGGAGTGGGAGCAGTATTTGGGGCGATAGCTTGCGCTGTAGGTGTACAAATATCTTTATATCCAGACAGGTTTGATTATTTGTATAGTTACAAACCATTAACTGCAAGCGGGACGGGAGCACTAATTTTCTTCCTCTCTTCGATGATAGGTAGTGGCGTAGGCGCAGGTGTTAATTACACCAAACAAAAATGGGGTTCAATTACAGCAGGAGTAAAAAATCTCTACAGCCGTTATAAGAATAGAATGTCTCTAGAAGAAAGATTTAAACTGAATGCAGAAAATGCGGTAAAATATGAAACAAAAGTAAGAGATGAAAAAATTGCGAAAATCGGATTTTGTGGGTTAGGGGGTTATTGTGTTGGCATCTTGGCAAATCTTATTGAAATAGATTATCATCATGTATCTACTCCGAGAGGTGTCGGAGAAATAATTCTCGGTTCGGTAATAGGTTCAGGACTAGGATATCTTAGCTACAAATGGAAACAAGTCCCACGGTTACAACGGGAATATGGGATTGAAGAGAAAGTTGAGGAACCAGAGTTAAAATATTATCCTGCCAAACCATATCCATCGTGGAGAGAAAACATTTCAAGAAAGATAAAAGTAATGATCCGATCGAAAAAGGAAACGAATCAGATGTTAACTGAAATGGAAGATAGAAAAGATGAGTCAACTCGATCAGCTTATCTGGAGAGTTTTGTAAACCAGAATAGGCTTCCTCTCGGAAAAGAAAAAGAATATCTCGCGGGGTTAAGAACAGTTGCGGCAACGAAAGAAGAATACACTTATCAGCGTGAACTAGCGCGATATATGGTAGAGAGTTACGAAACGAAGGGCGATTTTACGCTGGCAGAAAATGTTTGGATGGAAGTGATGAGAAGAATTCAGACCCCAAAAAAATGAGATATTCTATCTTAGATATTTCAAAAATAGACCAAAAGAGTTATATCTTCTCTCTCCCTTCTTCTAAATAAGATATATTAACAATAAAATGCTATCAAAAATGAAAAAGACTAAAATCAAGAATGAATGTTACATTGCCAGTAAGAAATCATTAGCAAAAGATTGGCTGAGTGAAGAGGACGAGAAAGTATGGGAGAATCTCTGAAGGAAAATCAAAGAAATTAAAAAATATCTCACAAAGATTATTACCACCGAATATTAGTTCATTTCATCTTTTCCTCAATCTCCAATAATCGGTTATACTTCGCCACTCTTTCTCCACGACAGGGTGCGCCAGCTTTGATCTGTCCACATCCTAATGCCACAGCCAAATCAGCGATAAAAGTATCTTCTGTTTCACCTGAGCGGTGTGAGACCATGACATTCCAACCGGCATCAAACGCTAGTGTAGCTGCTTCCAACGCTTCTGTTAACGTGCCGATTTGATTGACTTTCAATAACAGACAGTTACAACTCTTTTGATCGATGGCGATTTTAATTCGCCGAGGATTGGTTACCGTTAGATCATCACCGACAATCTGAATCTTTGATTTGATACGCAATTGAGCAAAGTGAGTAAAGTCTTCTTCTGCAAAAGGATCTTCGATGGAAATGAGTTTAAATTTCTGAATTAATTGGAGGTAGTGATTGAGAAGTTGATCGGCGGACATTATTTTACCGTCAAGATGATATTTTCCATTTCGATAAAATGAAGAAGCCGCGCAATCAATGGCGAGATCAACTTTTCCGTTATAGCCGGCTTTGACAATTACTTTTTTCAATAGTGTAAGCGCTTCATCGGTCCTTTTCAACGGCGGAGCAAAACCACCTTCGTCGCCGACACCAGTTAAACCATATTGGCGATGAATTTCAGCTTTCAAGAGATGATAGATCTCACTGGCGGCTCGCAGATTTTCGTGAAATAAAGAAAGATGAGGCACAATCATACATTCCTGCACTTGCAATGAAGAAGTGGCATGCTTACCACCATTGATGACATTGAAAAAAGCACGCGGAAGACGGGGTTTGCTTTTGCGATTCGCTACTTGTGGAAGTTGTGCCAGATATTCGTAAAGGGGTATATTTTTGGATGCAGCTGAGGCTTTGGCGCAAGCTAATGAAACCGCAAGAATGGCATTAGCGCCAAGTTTGTGTTTATCTTTCGAGCCATCTTTGCGAATCATCAACGAATCGATTTCATTCTGCTTGGTGCAGTCAAGACTTTTGAGGAGAGGCTTAATGATAGAATGAATATTTTGAATTGCTTTTTGAACACCTAAACCGTTGTAACGCTTGCCACCGTCGCGCAGTTCTTTGGCTTCATGTGATCCCGTGCTTGCGCCTTCGGGAACAGATGCAATGCCCACATAATTGTTTGTTATAACGTGAACTTCAATCGTCGGCTGTCCGCGAGAGTCGAGAATTTCTCGGGCACGGATATCTTTGATGAGAGACATTATGAGAATAAAGAAAAATGAGCTTATATAATTTGGCTACTACTCTGGAGTGTAATAGGGTTTCATTTTAATTCATTGAGTTTAAAAGAATTCTCCTTTGATAGTCACATTTTAGGTATTTTTAAAGGGTTATCGTTAGGAGTGGAATTAAGCAGCCAAATAAATGGGCATCAATCTTCACTTAGTTCCCCGTAAATATCCATCAATGAATCTTTATGACCCCACCCATCGCAACTCCTATTAATGATGGAATCCAATTTCCATTTAAATTTTACAATCAGTTCTTTATGTTCATTCAACATCTTAATTATCTGATCAAACATAGTTTCCATGCTAAAATAAAATGATTCATACATGTCGCCATACTTCTCTCCAATTTCAACTCCCATTTCAACGTAAAAAACCATCAATTCTAGAAGAAGTTCTGGGGCTTTAGATATTTTCTTAAAATCAGTAATTGCTTTTCGCGCCTCACGAAGATTTATCTTTTCCTGCCACAAAGTATTTCTAATCTTCTTTTTATAATAAGTCACTGCTTCTTCAGTTCCACTTTGCAGTTTTAATCTTACAAATTCTGCGTTTTCTTTCTTTAAAGAAGATAACTCTAAGATCAGCGAGTATAATTCTTCTTTTCCTAATTGTTTAAGTTCTTGATTCATTTTTATTAATGATCTACTTCAATTTAATCTCTTTCACACCATACAACCTGAACTCTTCTTCTACTTTCGAAACAATATCATCTGACGGCTTAAGCGCAAGATAGGCACGCGGAAGCAAATCAGCTACGTTGCTTAACGCATAATAGGGAACGCTTTTTCCCAGAAGAGTTGTTGCTACAGTTTCACCATCGCTATTCTTGAGCATTCTATTTGTCAAACCAAGAGCAGCCGTAACAGTGACACCCGCCTGTTGCAAAGAATCGACAGTATTGATTAGAGAAGATCCAGTCGTCGTAACATCTTCGAGAACAACTGTCCTTCCCGAAGGTTTGCCAATAAATTGGCGGTTGGCCTCTTCGCCGTGGCTCTTGGCTTTACCTCTTCCCATTGCCAGAACATGACTCCCTCTCGCATAGTTGGAGGATTGCTGCGCCAATTTATATTGTGAAAACAAGCCAACTTTGGTTGCGCCTTCGGGAACGCCGTAGAAACAATCTGGTTTCAGTTGAAGATCAGAGGCAAAAGCCAGAACGTGATCGGTAAGTTTATCCAGCAAGAAAACGTCATTCGTAACATTGCGCCAATTAAGATAAAGATGTGATTCAATACCGCAGTTGAGAGTAACCGGCCAATCTAAGAAATGGATAACTTCGTTGTCAATAATGAATTGATAAAATTGGTCTTGATCAAAATGATTCATTTTTATTCACCTCTTGGACTGGGAGCATATCCGCCAACACGATGACGATAGAAAGGAACGGGAACGATAAGACCACTCTCTTCACGTGTTACCCACTTTTCTTCTACAAGAAAATTGAGCACGGCGGTCGTTAATTCAGGTTGACCAATGAAACCAAAGGTGTTATCTCCGCGAACACGAGCCTCGTAGATTTGAAATGTTTCTTGTTTGAACGGAACTCGAGCACAATCATTACACACGGGAAGATATTTGATCTGGCCACTCTTTGCTCCTTCAATCTGAACGGTCTTATCGAAGAATGGTGCAGGTACGTACTTAGCAAAGAAATGTGTACCATCTTTGTCTACAAAATTAAAGGGGGATGTGAGATATTGATCTAAGCATTGTTCTTGAGCAAATTCCCTAGACCAGACACGCTGAGTGTGGTTAGCAGTATTAGTACAAGACTCATCACTATTATTAAGAATGGCCATACACGCTGGTTTTTTGGAAATTTGAATATCAACATAAGGTAAGATGGAGTGAATGTAGCCAAAAGGAAGATGGCGGAAGTCATACTTCAAACCAGATAAATAGACTGCGAGACGTTCTCCTCTAGACCAATCTAAAAAATCAATCATCTTTTGAGCATGATCGGGAGTAAGCGTAAATAAATTTGCTTCATCAATACCCACGACACGTAAAGGATATCCAACTCGCTGAGGGATTCCATCTAGATCAAACGCTTTTCCGATTGATTCTCGGCTGGGAGGAAATGACTTGTGAGCTTCTATTTTTGTTACAAGATCATCTTTTAATTCATCTATTGAAGAAACTGTTTTTGCAGGAAATGGTCTTTCACCGTCAATAACTACGGCATTTTTCTCACGGGTGTTGAGAGCACTATTATAGGCAATAGCATTCGTTTGAAAATAGCGGGCACGACGTAATTCTGAAATCAGTGCTTCTGTCTTCCCGCCATTCATGGGATCAAAGAAACCAATACTTGAACCAAACAAATCCGGAATACGGACTGATTTTAAAAAATCCATACTTTCACCTCTTGTCAAACATCTGAGAAGTACACCTAGAGTAATCATTAATAAACATTATCCATCAACAATGAGTATGTTTGAGACAACAAAAGGCTATAAAGCATTTGTTCGTCAAACAAACCATGCTTCTCAAGGAATTACAGCTTAAGAATATTAGATCCTACGTTGAAGATACAATTACATTTCCCAGCGGATCAACATTATTGGCGGGAGATATTGGTTGCGGGAAATCGTCATTGTTATTGGCAATCGAATTCGCGTTGTTTGGCGCATCGCGGACAGAACTGCCTGCCGAACTACTGCTGCGCAAAGGAACAACTTCTGGTTCGGTGTCCCTGACATTTGAACTGCCGGAGAAAAACGTCAAGATTATCCGCCACTTGAAGAAAGATAAAGACAGTATTAAGCAAGTAGCGGGAGAGATCATTATTAACAATCTCAAAAAAGAATTGACACCAATCGAAATGAAAGCAGAGATTCTCGGGTTATTAGGATATCCAGAAGAACTTCTAACGAAAAACAAGAATTATATCTATCGTTATACCGTGTACACACCACAAGAAGAGATGAAATTGATTCTGCAAGAAGATACAGAAACACGTTTGATGGTGCTGCGAAGAATCTTCAATATCGATAAGTACTACACGATTCGCGAGAATGTCAATCTTTATCTGAAGACGTTACGGATGACGCAAGCGGTGTTAAAAGCTAAAACAGAGCCGTTGGAGACACATCGACAACAATCGATAGTGTTCGGAGAAGAACAGAAGCAGTTGCGGCTGTTGCTTTCTGAGATTGAACCAAAACTAGATGACGCTCGAAAGACAATTTTGAGTCAGAAAGAGATCGTGAAAATTAAAGAGGGAGAATATCAACAAGCTCTCCAACTGCGCCAGCAAGTGAAAGGGATGATTCATCTGAGGAATGAGTATGGTGCGCGATTAGGGCAAACAGAGGAGAAACGAGAAGCGACGAGCAAAGCGCTGTCTGAGATTATTTTACCAGAAGGACTGCAACGAGAAAAAGTTAGTAGCGAGATACAACAAATAGAGTTACAGCGACAAGAAGCGGTACGGCAGAAGACAAGCCTCACTGAAAGAATCTCTTATTTACAGAAACAAATTACGGGTATGCAGAAAGAAAATGAATTGTTGATGAAAGATGTGGAAAATGTGATGAGCAAAGAGAAAACATATAGCCAACTCTCACAAGAAGTTTCTCAGAAGAAAGAGATACAAGAGCGGAAGAGGCAGATTGAAGATCTTTTTGAAAAGACACAATCATTGATTACAAAAAACCAAACACTCCTGACGCAAGCTCGCGAGATGCAAGAGAACGTGGCGGCGTTAAGTACCTGTCCAACCTGTTTACAAAATGTGACGCACGAGCATAAGCACAAGATTACAGAACAAGAAGCGCATAAAATTAAGCAAGCGGAATTAATTCTAGGTGAACTACAGAAGAAGAGGGCGGAGATCTGGCAACAACGCGAGGATATACTGAGGAGGATTGACGATTTACTACAGAAAGAAAATATGATCGCAAAAATGGGAGTAGAGTTGCAGCAGATTTCCGAGAAACAAGAATTACTTACACGGAGAAGAGAAGAACTGCGTACCTGCGCACAAGAAAATAATCGTTTAACGACAGAATTAGAGCTATTTGAAAGGGATAATGACTTAAAGGTATTAACAACAAGACTACAGGAGAAACAGCAACAATTACAGCTGCTGATAAAGAGGGAGTACCAACAGAAGACTCTCGATGATGTTCAAAAGATGCTTTTAGAAGTGACGGAGAAAATAAAAAAGAATGAAACACAATTGACCATATTAGAAAAAGAAGTCGTAGCAGACGAGACACTTCTACCGGCATTGGAGAAAGAAAAGAAGACGCTCGGGGGATTACAGGAACAAGAAAAAGAACTGTCAGTACAGACGGCGCAACTGAAGACAAAAGCAGATTTACTATCTGAACAGGGAAAGAAAGTAGAAGAGACAATTGCACTGCTCACAAAAGATAAAGAGCAATTACTGCGGATCCAGGAAATCAACCATTGGCTGGAAACATTTTTTGTGAGTTTGACGTACACCATCGAGAAACACGTAATGGTGACAATTCACCGCTTGTTTAATCAATTCTTTAAAGAATGGTTTTCGATGCTCATCGATGACGAACAGGTCACGGGAAGAATTGATGATATGTTCACACCGGTCATCGAACAGAATGGATATGAAATTTCTTTTTCTTATTTAAGCGGAGGTGAAAGGACATCTGCCGCACTAGCATATCGCTTGGCGCTGAATCGCGTGATTAATGATGTGATTCATTCCGTAAAAACAAAAGATTTGTTGATCTTAGACGAACCAACAGACGGTTTCAGTTCGGAACAGCTGGATAAAGTGCGGGACGTGTTGGAGAAGCTGGGGTTGAAACAGACAATTGTTGTGTCACACGAATCGAAGATTGAGAGTTTTGTCGAGAATGTGATACGGGTACGGAAGGAAGGACATGTGAGTAAGGTTGTTAGTTGAAGAGAACTTTTGCCTATTTTGCAAAATCCCCTAGAGAAATTTTAGAATAAGAAAAGTTTAAATATGTGTTAACAAATAAAGCACATAGGTGAAACTATGGGAAATATGACATTATCAATACCAGAAGAGTTACATAAAGAGTTGACAGTACATTCAGAAATTAGATGGAGTGATATTGCCAGACAGGCATTTGAAAAGAAAATTCAAGAATTACATTGGATGGACAAATTGTTAGAGAAAAGCACTCTTACTCAAAAAGATGCTGATGAATTAGGACATAAAGTTAAACGAGAAATATTGAAAAGGTTTCAGAAATGAGGCTCATTGTTGATAGCAACGTATTATTCTCTGCTCTGATTAAAGATTCAATTACAAGAAGAATTTTAATGCATATTGATGCCGAACTGATTACAATTGCTTTTTCAGAGCAGGAAATGGCAAATCATCAGAAAATGTTGTTGCAAAAATCAAGTTTAAATAAAATCGAATTTGGACTTTTGCTCGAAAAACTGAAATCAAAATTAGTCTTCATTGATGATCTGATTGTTGCTGCAAGATTTGAAGAAGCGTATGAAATCACGAAAAAGATTGATCCACAAGATAGTCCTTTTGTTGCGGCGGCATTAGCAACAGGAAGTGATATTTGGTCTGATGATACTCACTTTGATAAACAACATAAAGTAAAGATTTGGAAAACAAAAGATTTAGTGAAATTTCTCAAATAGAATAAAACATATACACCATATTCCCCGTCCGCGAAACGTTTAAATAGATGACGGTGAGCAACCGGTTATGGATGACGACGATCGCGGGGGAGTATCTATCGCAGATCCCAATGATCCATTCTTTCAAGATTTAGTGCGAAATGATTTAGAGCGAGCGAAAAATGCGCGGCTTTCTTTGGATAAAAAAGAATATGATGCACTGTTAGTCCAATCAGTTCTAGGGCACGCACAGGAAGGCCATTGTTATTTTCACGATCAAGGCGCCAGTTTTCCTGATGCAACGCTCAGTGATATTGTTCTGGCGGCAGGTCTCAATCTAGAGACAATAAAACAACATCGACAAGATAATATTGACGGCGTACGTGAATGGATCGAACTAGCAAAGAAAGGCAAAACGGATCGATTAATGGTTGGGGAGAGACCTCTGCTCGGCGTTAAATTTCTACAGAATTATGTTATTAATCCAGAATACGCTCTCCGCGGCATGATTTTAGCGGGGATGATGGATAATTATGAATGGCGGCAAAATACGGTTAAAGCCTATGGTGGAAAAACGATGGACGGCAAGCCATTGACGATTGGCGGTGGGACCTCTGTCCTTGTTGATAAAGATAAACTATTAGAGTGTGATCAAGGCGGCATTGAAAGACTGGCCGAAGGAGAAGCAACAACAGATTTATGGAAAGAATTGAAAGAAAATGGTATTCTAACAGACAGTAGCAATCCTCGTGCCGAAGTGGTTTATGTTCGTAAGAAAAAAGGATTGGGAACATCTGACGATACGGCATTTATTCTCGCCGGAGAGCTGTATAAATCGGCGGGAGAAGTTGCAGCACGATCGGCACTTCTGGGAGCGTTTGTTGTCGACGGTGTCGATACTTATGATAAATGTGTGATGACTCCGGTTGAAGGTGGCTATGATGAATTAATTGGTCGAGAACTACGCAAGGATTATCCCGGTCTTGTGCCTGATAGTGTAATTCACGCGTTAATCTATCACGCTGCAAAGGGTAGTAGCAATTATGTCGTTAGTTCGTCGCACAAGAGATTAATTCAAACGCAAGAGATGACATCTCCAAGATTACCAACATTATTACATCATTTACGGTTTATGGAAGAAAACAAAGCTGCTCCGTTTAATATTGGTTTTGAGAGACAGACAAGTGCGGAGTTCTATAATTCGGTACGGAAAAGGGTGGAGCATTTGGAGAGAAATTGGCCGGTGTAAGGTTAGAAGTTCCGTTCTAGTAAATTCAAATATCGTTCTAATTTAGAAATAAATTTTCGTTCTCTTGCTTTTGTAATAGGAGCATTCTCTCTCAACTGAAGAGCATCATAGATAATATGAGTACGATCACTGATTGTTTTAGTTATTCCTTTAAATGAATGCTCAATATTCTGTCCTTGCGCTTCTTGTTGCCATTCAACGAGCCAGAAGACTTCTTTCAATAATGGTTGAAAGTCAATTGTTCCGTCTCGGTACGCGGGAATGTAACCATTCTTTATCTTATTAATTTCATCGTAAACAATTTGTTCTTTCGATCGCAGCGGAAAGTCTTGAGGATGCAATGCTTTTCCATAGATTAATCTATATTGATCTAATTTCCAGAGGAATAAATCGGGCTCAGCACGTAGATCGGGGGTATAGTTTCCTTCTGAAGAGAGTTTATTCGCTTTTAATTCTTCTAACGACAATGGTACGACTACGACGGGATCGATCTCTGGGCAATTAACGCCAAAGATATTTCCCTCGTATTTATTCTCGCAAACAATCGGAACAACATCAACATCACTACCTTCGTTCATCTCTCGACGCGTAAAGCTGCCTTTGATGTAGATGGCAACGAGAGCTTTAGGTGGAACGGAATTAATAACTAAATCTCTAGCTTTTTGAACAGAAGCGATTGCTTTTTCTTCTAGCTCGGTCTTATTGGTCCATTGTTCCCAAAAGTTATAGTTGATCATTAATGGACTAAAAAGAGTAGTACTTTTTAAAATCTCTGGAGAAAATTATGAAGAGACTAGAGAACGAATATTTGGGTCATTTTGAATTTTCTTCAACAATATCTTCATTATTCCTAATTTGCTTTTTCTTCTTTGATTCGGAGAGATAATTTTTTTCCGAAATTACTGGACGACCTAATTCTTTTTCGGCATCTTTTCTAGCATTTCCTGCAACATTTCCACCTCTTTGAGCGATTTCTTTACTTCGGGTGAGAGTTTCTGGTTTTTCTTCTTGTGATAGTTCAGTCGTCATGCGTTCACCGAGCATTGTAAAAATTAACTCTAAATCGTTCATGTGGTCTCTAAGATTAGTTTTTGATTGTTCTGGCAATTGTTTATATCTTTTGTATTCGCTTGGAGTCATACCAAATGTGGCTTTTGAGATTTCAGCAGTTAATATTGCATAATCTCTTTTTTCTTCAATACCTCTTTCTTTCCATTCGTCAGTTAGATTTTGCCGTATAGCAATACCTCTTAATCGCTTATCTATCCAATCTTTAGGATAACCTTTTGCGGCATAAATCTCTGTCATTCTTTCCTGTGCAAGTTCAGGATTTTCTATTTCATCAATTCGTTCTTTTCCAACTTCTGCCAGCCATCTCTTGAATGGTTCAGCATTTTTACTTGGGATTGACTGAATAAGCCGAAAAACATCTTTTGTGTTTCCGGCAAGAACTTTTCTCTTTTTACCTGTTTCAAGCAGCATTTCTATCTGGGGACAACTTGTCCCTAGGTAGCTTCCAAGCTCTACATCTCTTTTACGCAGTTTTTTCAGATAATCCGTTGGATTAACACTGTCTGTTAAAACTTGAACTATATCAACTAAAGAATAATGCCACTCATCTTTAAACCATGTTCTTCGTATTTTTTTACTTTGAAAGACGACTAATGCTTTGTCTGAGTTCATTTGAAACTTTCCTCAAGATTCATGTTTTCACTCCAACACTGCTTTCAACGAGGCAATCCCTACTTCCAACTGCTTGTCAGATGGTTCTTTGGTCGTGATTCGCTGCAGCCACAAACCGGGAGCGATGAATATTTTGACAAAGAAGTTCTGATGATGGCGGCCACTCAGTTTGATGAGTTCGTAGCCGAAACCAGAGATGACAGGAAGAAGAAGAAGTCTGCCGCCTAATTTAACCCACCAAGATCCCGTAATAAATGAAAAGACGCCGATAGACAGAAGCAAGATGATAAACAAAAATGTTGTGCCACAGCGCGGATGGAAACGTGAGCACTGGCGAACGTTCTCGACGGTCAATTCTTTTTTTTGTTCGTGACAAAAAATAGTCTTGTGTTCTGCTCCGTGATATTGAAACAATGTCTTGACATCTTTCATAAATGAGATGATAATCAAGTAACCCAAGAAGAGAGTGACGCGGAAGATGCCATCGAGGATGTTAAAGAAGAGGCTGCTCGAAGCGAGGTAATGTGCCGAGAAAAAAGGAATGGCAACAAAAATAAGGATGGAAAAGAACAACGAGATAATAATTGTGCCGATCATTTCTTTCTTGCTGAGCGATTCTTCTTCTCCAAGATTTTGATTACTGCTCCAGGTCAAGGCACGAATGCCATCATATAATGTATATCCTAAGCCAACAATGCCGCGGATAAAGAAAACATTGAAGAATTGGGGAAAGCGAGAGTTGGTTTCTGTTTTAATCTTGATTTCTCCGTTGGGAAGCCTGACGGCTACGGCGAACTTTTCTTTATTGCGCATCATCACGCCTTCAATCACGGCTTGGCCACCAACTTCCATGATGGATTAGGAAGAACGAGGGTATATAAAGTTTTGCAGGATTGGTTCTATTCTCCGTGAAATATCATCCGCTAATTCTGAAGAACTCGCGGCAATGAAATATTTTCCCAGCTTCTGTTGGGATTGGTATAGTATTGGACTTCCATCAACATAACGAACTGTTCCCCCAGCAGCTTCAACGATGGCTTGGGGCGCACAAAGATCCCAAGAACTACAGGATTTATCACTGTTGATGAGGTGGACATCAGCTGTATTTTCAACGATTTTCATTAATCGTAAGCCTTCGCTTCCGCTCGTCAACAGACTCTTTGGTTTGATTTCGTTGATGATCGAAGACCCCGGTTCTTTGTAAAAAAAATCTTTATCGACAACGAGACGTAGTTGTGATAGATCAGTAGAGAGAGAATGAGATAAAGACAATATTTTCTCAATACCTGTAGGACTTACTCTTCGCGCGCCACAATCGCGAGCACCCCAAAAATATTCTCCTGTCGTTGGTTTATAGACTAATCCAAAGACTGGTTTTTCATCTTCAACTAAACCGATATGAATGGCAAATTGATCCGTTCTTTCGATAAATCCACGCGTGCCGTCAATCGGATCAATATACCACATTCTTCTTCCGGAAATAGCAGCAAGCTCTTCACTGACAATGCCATCTTGGGGAAAATAGTGTTGGATATTGCTATTGATTATTTCGTTAGAACGAAGATCCGCTGTTGTTACGGGAGTGTTATCCCCTTTAGTTGTTGTAGCGAGATCATCTTCCCCATAATAAAAAGAGAGAATCTCTCGACTTGCTTGTTGTGCTGCCAGTAAGGCTACGCTTAATTCTTGGTTGTATTTTGTCATACTGTCTTGAAGATAACACTAATATTTTTATAGTAGTATTAATTTTAAATTATTAATGAAGAATCTGTTGAAACAATTAGGATTAAACGGTTACGAGCGAGAAGTCTATTGCACGCTGTTAGAGTATGGCAAGATGGATGCCAAAACAATTGCCAAAAAGACGAGAATTCCTCCTACGGCAGTGTATCCAGCACTGCAAAAATTGAATGATGAGAAATTAATTCAGGTCTATCAAGGAAAGATTCGGGAATTTGCAGCGTTGCCGCCGAAGATTGCACTAGATACATTTATTGAACAGAAGAAGAAATCTCTCTCAGAAGTAAAAGAGGATTTGATTTCAAAGGCGGAACAGTACTATAGGAGTAAGACGGTACAACCAACACCAGAGGTCGTCCGTGTTTTCACCGGCAGAGAGAGTTCTCGATCGATTTATTTTGAGGCATTGGAGTGGGTGCAGAAGACGTATTATATTGTAGGATGGAAGTTAGAAACAGTCAGTGATAAATACGAGTTTTTGCACAAATTCGGGCCAGCGATTAAAAGAGGAGTTGATATTAGAATTATTCTTGTCGGATCGAGAGATAAACAGTGGAGATTGTTGAAAGAATATCAGCGAGTGGGAATTAAATTAAAATATCTTCCACTGGAGAACTTCTCATTGTTTATTGCCGATGACCGAGAGTGTAAGATTACAATAAAAGACAAGATTCCAGAGAGAATTAACGTACAAATTATCGATCGGGCTCTGGCGCGAGCGATGGAGAGTTATTTTCTGACGTTGTGGGAGAAAGCGGAGAGGATTTGAGAAAAGATTAATCTTTCTCTTTGCCAACAGTCTGACTTAAATAAACCATTCTTGCAAAACCGCCGGGATAAAAGAACGATTGAAATGTTGGATGAAATATTCTCGTTCCATTAAACGAACGCGCCATGATCCATCCTTCTTTATCGATAGAGCCATTAATAATTGTTTTCTTTCCTGAAAATGTATCTGATTCATAGGGTCTAAACTGACCATTTTGTTCGACTTCTAACCAGAGATGACCATCTTCTCCAGAGACAGAAGGGATACCAATCACAATACGAAGCTTATCTTCGAGATCATCTCGCCCATTTTCCCGGACTAATTGAGAATAGGTGTTTAACGTAGCCAGAGCATAATCTTTGCAATCATCATTTTCAACAGCATCAGCCCGAACCAGAGAATTAGCGGCATCAACATAGTCCAGAGCATTTGCCGTTGGGGGGAGAGAATGATACCGGATTAACTCATTTGATTCAATTTTTATTTTCGGATGGTAAAATGTTAGTGATGACTCAATTAGACCACCAGCTAGCTGATTGAGAGCAAGACCGATACAGATTCCTTTTAAAGATTTGACAACTTTCTGTTTTAACGTCATAGTGATTAAAATTGGACTATTTCTTTATAAAACATTCGTCAGAAAAATTCAAAATAAATAATTTACCATAAAATACTTCCTCAAAACCACTTCCCCAATCCCGTCTGTTTCCCCTTACTCAGAATATCTTCTTCAGTATAGCCAAAGACATTCAAGATTCCGACAACGGCGGGAAGGACTTGATGATTGAGGTAATATTCCGCATCATAACCACCATTCTTAACATCTGAAACCAGAGCTGCTCGATCACGCACTTGACCTGTACCGGCGGCGATAATATACTCGATGACCATGCCAGGAACAACACGCTCACCGCGCTCCTCCATTCTCTTGGCAACAATAACATGCGGCCCAAGTGAAGAATACTGATGGAGTTCACGCGTGATTTGTGTTTTAATAATTAATGTTGAGAGTTCAATTTTGCCATTATTTAAATCTGTCACAATTTCTTTAACATACTGCAACGCTTCCTCGACTTTATCTTCTAAGACGAGATGTAATACTTTCTCTTGTACTTCTTTAGCGAGAGAAGACCAATTTCTTCTCACCGTCTCAAAGCCAGTGATCTTAAGTGTGCCATCGGAGCGAATTAAAGCATATTTTTTCTTGGCGCCAACATCTGTGCCTTTAATCGCGACAAATATTCCTCGCGGGAAATAGCCTTCAAATTCTAATTCCATCTGGCCGGGAAGATCAACATTGACTTCATCCATGAACCGTTTTGTCTCATCAAGATTTTTTTTACCTAAAAGCAAGAAAACACTATCGGTGTTATGAACGAGCAGAAGGCCTTCCGCGTCAACAAAATTATGTGCATTTTCAACTTCGAGATCATACACTGACCCCTCATAAGATTCTTCTTTTATTTCTGTTATTTTTGCAGCGATATAATTACCGCCATCAACTCCTCTCGCTCCTTGAAGGCGTAATGAAGAAATTGATGGTTTATCTTTTCGATAACGCCAACCAATGTGTTTTATCTCTTTCCCGAAATAGGTCTTACCATGTTTCAGAGATTTAAGTAAATATTGAACCCCAGATGCTAGATCTTTACTTTTCGTATCGAAACGAACAAAGTGAGTATAATATCTGAGATCTCTGGTTTTATTCCCATCACCATCTAAATACCCTTTGATAAAAGATTGTCTAATTATCTCCTCCGAAGAATAAATAAATGGAGGAACGGTTTTTCCACTACTGTCTTTACCACAGCCAAAACCATAAACAAATAAAGCGATAATAGGAAGTCTCTGGACTCGATAATAGTACATATTCTTGTTTATTCTCTTATCAAAATTGACGACAATTTTAAAATCTTCTTGTAAGATCGTGTCAAAATATTGCTTCACTCTCTCAATTAATCCACGATCTTGAGAGCCAAATGAAAGAATGCTCTTCCAACTATTTGTGGTTTTAATATACGTTGCTGATCCCTCCGCACAATAAAAACCGAGGATCCATGCTAGTTCTGAATCGAGAGTTAAAAAACGAGGTATTTTTCCCCCTTCCCCATGCTTTGTACCGATAAATTGAAAATCTTTGGAAGGGAGAATTTGTAAAGCAATTTTTCGATCATTATGTTGAGAATGGACGTGACTTGCAAGAGACCTACTCTTATGACAATAGGGACAAATCCCGCGCCGAGAGGGAAATTGCTTCGTATCTTTATAAGAGAATATATTTTCAGCAAATGGACCAAACGATAGGGTGGCAAAGTCAAAAATGTGTCCCGAATGATACTTCTCTTTAACTGAAATGCCAGTGAGTGAAACTAAGCTGTCACCTTCTTTTAGAGTTATAGCATTTACTAATTTTGGTTTACCATCTACTAATTTATAAATCGAATGTTGAGGAGTAACTACTGTTGTGCCATGGGTGGTAATAAATCGTAGAAGTTTTCCTTTTTGGGGAGAGGAATAACCATGTCGAATAACTTCATGGATAGGACTAAAAATTAATCTTGTACCATCAAAAGCTAAAGTCTTGTACCTATTAAGATGAGGATTATTTAGATTTTTATCTACAAAAGATCCGATAGAAACTAATTCAACCTCATCATTCTCATTCATAATAAATATCTTTCGATCTGGTGGCAAACTGTCTCCGTAAACGATGCCAAAGCCATTCTCTTCCGCTTTCTGAATTGTCTTTTTGATATAATAACGCGCATAAGCGGTGGTCGAAGCAGCGCATTCTAAACAATACCAGCGCGCGCCAAAGAAGCCGAGATAGCCGTAAAAAGAGTTGGCGAGAATCTTCAAGGCATAGGTTCTCGCTTCAAGAACGGAGACGTTGCCGCCTTTTTTCTTTTCCTCTTTTAATTGTTTTTTGACGGCTGTTCTTCTCGTAATCAGATCATCTAATATTTTTGGCAGGAATTTCTTCTCGCGCTGGCAGAACCAATATTCTTCTTTTCCCGGAACGTGTTGTTTCTCTTGACAACAAGAACAACGAAACGCTTCTGGACCAAGATTGTGGGCGGTGATGATCGTCGGATAGAGTGAACGATAATCAAAGACAACGATATCGTGATATAAGCCTGGTGTTGGTTGATAGACAAAAGCGCCCTCGATGGACTCGTCCATACGCTCTTCCATTTCTGCGCCTTCGGCTTTGTTTGGCGCAACGACATTAAACTCCATGGCGCGTTTGAGGATGTAATTTTCGACCAATTTGCTGAAGCGCATGCGCGTGACATCAAATGGAGGAAGTCCAACGGTCGTAGTGAATTCTAACATATCAGATAATAATTTTTCACAGAGCTTGCGTGTGAGCAAGGCGTCGTGAAGATTGTAAGCGCAGTATTGGGCTAATTTTTCCGGTTGATGATCCCAAATCCCCGCGAGATCATCGAGATTAACTTTATGTTTGCTGTGACCGAGCAATTCTTGAGCAACGGCATCTAATTTGAAACTGTCAGTCTTGAGATTCAAACCAAAAATCTGTTTAATAAATTTGAGCATATCAAGATGGAGAATGCCTTTGACTTTTACTTCACCGCTGCGGAAACCACTTTTAGAGAAAACTTGAAAATCTAAAGAGAGATTATATTTCAGACAGCGAGTTTTGAGATACGGCAAATCAAACCCATCAGAGAAGTAACCGGTCAGTATTTCAGGATTGTATTCTCGGAGAAGGTGTTGGAAGCGTTCGAGCATGGCTTTCTCATCGGCAACGTGTTCGATGTAGGGATAGTCATGCTGAAAATTCTTCCAAGTGATGACTTTTTGAAACTCAGCGTTGTGTTCATCAATGCCGGATAATCCGATCATCAGAATAGGATTTTTTTCGGGATCGATTTCTTTTTTCTCGGCGTACGTTTCGAGATCGACGGCGAGAATTTTCCATTTGGTTGTTCCTTCGCCAGGAGTGATTTGGTCTGCGAGAAAGAATTTTGTGGCTGTTTGTGGTTCATCAAGTATCTCGGGATCGATTAATTTTCCACTGACGGTTATTTTTTGCATCGGAATGATATTACGATCTCGAAGATAGCGGTGGACAAAGAGAATATCTTTTTCAAAACAGTCTAACCCCCATTGTTGAAATTCTTTGGCGAATAAAGGAACAGCTTTAGGATAGCTAACGTAGACTTGCCAGAATTGTTCTTGCTTGCCAATAAATTCGCGGGTTACTTCCGTGATGCTGCGAACGTGAGCTTGGGTTTGATTGTCGGTTACGGTGGCTTTGCTGATTCTTTCTTGTAGTTGTTCTTTGTTCTTTATCGGTACTTTGACGTAGAAGAAAGGATAATGTTCATGAACTACGCAAAGGTGTTGGTTGTCATCGGTTTTGGCATAGAGGTAGACATAGACTTTAGCGTTCTTTACTTTGTATTCAAAGTCGTAGGGGTAGCAGATAAGGGACATGAGGATTTTAGGAGGAAGATGGTTTATAAAAGTATCTTAAGAAGATTTAAATAGAAACAGGAAAATAAAGAAAGATATGACAAAAGACATCCTCTTTTTAGACAAAGATTCAACGCTCGGTGATTGGGCATGCGGAGACGGACTCTATCCAAACACAAAAGAATTTCTGCAACACGAGAGAGAGAGAGAGGGAGAGAACTGTACATCACGACGACCGCAGGAGAACCGGGAAGAGTTCATCTTGCGGAAGTAGATCATTTGCTTTCCGATTATTTTGGAAGAGAGAAGATTGATGCTGGGAAAAGAAGTCTTTATTGCCTTCCCAACGGCACTTTTAGAGTTATTTCTGACGATTATAAAGATCGTATTTGGACTCTGCCGAAAGAGGAATCAGATCATCTTCTCGCAAAAGCAAATAAGTTCTGCGATCTAAAAGCAGCTACAAGAGTTGACTCTGAGAGAGAAGGCCTCCAACAACAAATCGATGATTTCTGGAAGAAATGGGGAGTCCGCATCAACATCAAAACCAGTGAAGCGTTTGACGAATCAACACGATATCAAAATCCACATATTGAAGGATATCACAGCAAAGATCTCTACTTGGCGCAAAGATTGATTTCACCAAAAGAATATCAAGATCTACGGACGGTGATGGTGGGAGACGGGGGAGATGCAGATAGTTATTGTTCTGATCCGTTCACACCTCTTGTTGTTGTTTCAGGTAGAGTAAGAAAAGGAGAATGGAATCTCGTTTCAACGGTTGTTGATCTTCTTTTTGATAATCCAGAAAGAATGCCGCGGGAACGATTTGATGAATTGCATACTGGAGAAACAGTCAGTCTTCAAAAAGAGGACTATAAATTTGAAGTTAATGAATGGAATTCGAGATTAATCTATTGTCCATGATCTTGGAATATAAAGCGCCCAAAAGTATTTAAACAAGACAGCATTATTATACAACAGGGGTCAAAAATTTACAGTTATTGTCGAACAAGGAGAGGATGGTTATCTTATTTCTGAAGTAGTAGAGCTTCCCGGCTGTCATACGCAAGCAAAAACCTATGAGAAACTAATTGAACGGACAAAAGAAGCAATCTCTTTATATCTCGAGGTTCAAGGAACGCCGGAAGTCAAAAGTAAATTTCTTGGTTTACAACAAGTTGAAATTGGAGTGTAAACAATGTCTGATAAGTTGCCTTCTTTAAAGGCAAAAGAAATTGCCAAAGTTCTTGAGAAGTTGGGATTTGAATTTAAGCGGCAAAAAGGAAGTCATATGTTCTTTGCTCATCCGGATGGAAGAACAACAGTAGTCCCAAATCACCCCAGCGAACACGTTGATCGCGGTTTGTTAAGTAAAAAATCCCAATCACAGCAGAGCACACAGTGAAGAGAATACTTCACTGGTGCACAAATGAAGTCCTCGCTTCATTTTGTGCTGTGGGGCATTCTTTTAAATGGAGGCATGGGATTTTTACTCCCAGAAATGGGAATGGAATGTCGCAGCAGAGCACAAAACAAAGAAACTACTTTGTTTGTGCACAAATGAAGTCGTTGCTTCATTTTGTGCTGCGGGGTACAAGAAAAGAAGCGATGACTTCTTTTCTGTACAGAAAAAAGATAGTTTTCTTTTTTCTTGT
>OBEQ010534336.1_pt1 | contig 82523 bp, 71 predicted proteins | sample 1670901 | NCBI WGS metagenome assembly OBEQ01 (sample SAMEA104232315, study PRJEB22302) | groundwater metagenome | biome: forest; feature: aquifer; material: groundwater | place: USA | collected 2011-08-07 | depth 5.4 m | reverse complement strand
TTGGGCGCCAAGTGGGTGGAACTCAAGAAAGGCACTCTTGCGCACGAGCTTTACGGCGAGGAAAAGGTATTCAAGCGCTTTCGGCACCGCTACGAAGTCAACCCGGAGTTTGTAGAGCAGCTCGAGTCTGCAGGCGTTGTCTTCAGCGGAATGTGGAGCAAGGAAAAAATCATGAAAGTAATGGAATTGAAAGACCACCCTTACTTTGTGGGAGTGCAGTACCACCCTGAGTTCGACACGCGCCTTGAAGCCCCCGAAGAAGTCTACTTAGGCCTCGTCAAGGCTGCGGCGGAGAAAGGAAAGTAATTACGCCGGAAGACTATTTTCCACTTGAGAGCTAGCGAACTCCAAGTCAGCTTGTACTACGAATTCATCTAGTTTTTTCACTGCCTTCGATTCCAAGTTTATTGCGTAAAATTTCGCGTTCCCCACAGTGCGCGTCCCCTTGAGCACCTGGTTTTCAACCAGGCTAGGCACTATGTTTTGCAGTGTCCGGTAATTCACTCCCGTTGCGTTTGCCATCTCCGAAATAGGGTAGTCCCAAAATCGGTGCACGAGCAAGAAATCGAGGAGCTTTGGAATAGGCCGCTCTCCAAAAACATGCCTCAAACCCATTTTCCACCATCGGGGATAATTTCAACTTTATTTGCTAAAAAAGCTGTCTGTGCAGCGCGATTTAGTCACTTTTGTTTATCGGCGTCATCGGCAATTTGTTGTATCTTGCCTGTAATGTGATTAATGTTGCGCAGGTAGGTTTCAGTGAACCGGGCGATGTTTTTGTTTCCAACGGCTTTTCTTATGGCTTCAACTTGCGAGCCAGTTTCTGCCTCTTGTCCAAGCGTGGCTTTATTGACTGCACGCACCGCGTCTGCGAGCTTTTCGGGCTCCCCGTCAACTGCCTTGAAAGCGTGTTTGGTTGCAAGCTCTAAAATCTGATCGGGCAGTGTTCGCTGCATTTCTTGTTGTCCGGCGTGTGCAGAACGCAGTAAAACCTCCCTGATTTCAGAGTCGGGCGGCAAGCCCACAGAGTCCCTGGACTTTTGGATTAGCGCCTTTTCCCTCTCGATTTGACTGCGGACCTTGTTTGTCGCGTGACCAAATACAAAATTGTAGTTTTTCATTTTCTTGAGGCTAATTTCACTAGCTAGTTGCCTTAAAGCCGCAGCTTCGGAAATTTTGTCTATTCGCCCTCCACCGCGGTTGAAAGCCTCCATAACGCCCTCACTTGCCCTCAAAAAAGTGTACATTTGCTTTCGGTTTCCACCCACAACGCGCAGGGCCTGCTTTGCCGCAAGCCTTGCCATCTGCCGGTATAGTTCATTGTTCCATCTGCTAAACGAAGTCCTGCTTGCCCTGTCCAGTGCGCGCTGTAATTCCGCGCGGGACGGTTCCCTAAGCCCCCTGACTATTTCAGCCATTCTCCTTCGGGCTGCTGCCGTGATTGTCCTAAGCGGCCGTGCCATGAGCTTTTTAAAACCCAAACGGTTTTTAACCTTCTTGTGCCTTATTTAGTTGGTCAGCGGTCATAGGAGGGGTGCGATACCCGTTCTCTTCTCGAACACGGAAGTAAAGCCCCCTTGCGACGCGATAAGTACTCCGGTATTGCCGTGGGAAAGTCCGTTACTGCTGCCACTTTTCATTTCAACTCCCAGCGCGAGCCCTAGCCCGAAATGGTTTCAAAGGGTTCTGTTTCTTTTCTTGCCCATTTTTCGCATCGCAAGTTTTTTTAAGCGCGCAACTGTAATGGTACGATGCCCGCCTTGGAATCTTTAGTGTATTACTTTTTCGGCAGCGTGCTGTTTATCAGCATAGTCGGATACTTTGCGCTCAACTACTACGCCGAGCGCGCGCGGAGAAACCAGAAGCACGCCGAAGCGAGGCTCAAGCGCCAAGAGGAAGTGCTCCATTCAGTGAAGCGCGACGTGTCTGGCGTGAGGCACTTGCTCAAAGGCAAGGTGGGCGTGCAGCAGGCTGAAACAAGGATTTCAAAGGCAATCTCCGACTTGCTTGAAGTTGAAGAGGAAAGGGCGCCAGTAAGGCGCTAATGCAAAGAAAGCAACGCATGGTTTAAATTCTCGCGCGCAGTAATCACAAAATCAAAAGCTAATTTGCTTGTAAAGTTGGGTTTGAAATGGCGGACGAAATCGGTTTGGAAGCGCTTGCCTTCATGGCAATAGCTCTCTTTGCGTTCATCTGGGTAATCCGCCTGGCTTTCAACGTGCGAAAGCAGATTGCGCACAACGCCCACGAGTGGCACGAGAGAATGGACAGCTTGGAAGACGTTGCGCTTGACTTGCGCAGGGAAGCCGACGAGCTCAAGAACCACTTAAACGACAAGATAGACGCAGCCTACTTGGAAAAGAGAATCGGCGGCCTAGTAGAGCTGATGCAGGGAACCAAGCGCAGCCACCGCGCCAAATGAGTAGTAAGCTAGGCAATTAGAACTCATTGGCTACTTTTTTAGTCGAAGGAAAAGTTTGTTTTGGTCCACGGCGCGAAAATGCTCCACCGCCTTTTTTTGAGGTGGTCTCGGGCTTCTTTGTTCAAAAAGAAGATTTTGCCACCGCCTATGGTGAACGCCGCCCCGCTGACAGGCCCATCGAGGTTTACTTCCTTGGCGTACTCGCGGAGCCTCGAGTGGATTTGTGGAAGACTTTTCCAAGCTTCTTTCCTAGCCTTGAAGGATTCGGCTTGTTTAGTTGCGTGGTATGTCATGCGCCCAATTTCGAATAAAATGAATGTAGTTGCGGCTATTTTCAGCGGGCGGGGGCCAAATAAACCCGCGGCTCCTGCGCTTGCAATGGCTGCGGTGCTTGCCAGCCCGTGCTTGAAGACGTTCCTGCGGTGAGCAAAGAGTTCAAGTTCGTTCTCTTCAAAAACTTGGCGAGCCGGCACTTCCAAGTAGTGCTCGCCATGCCGAAAGCCCGCTCTTTTCAAAACTCCTTTCAGGGTAAACATTTTTACTCCCATTTGGCTTAATCAGCTTACCTTAAAGTCCACCACTACCTGCACCACGCGAGGCGCGTACGGCAGCGCAACGCGCTCCAAAATGACTTTGCTTTTGCGCTTCTGCTTTTTGCACGCTGCTTCAATTTTCTTTTCCGCAGTTGCGTAAATGTTTTCGGCAAGCTCGCTTTCTATGGAGTAAAAATGTATTGTTGCACCTTTTGCAGCGCACTTTACTGCGCCCTCCAGGAATTTGTCTGCGGTTTTTGGCAGTGGCATGATGATTCGGTCAAATTTCTTGAAGTTGCTTTTTTGCGCAAGGAATTTCTTGGCGTCTGCCTCCACCGCTGACACTATTGCGCCTACTTTGTTGAGCGAAATGTTTTGTTCAAAGTATTCGATGCCAGCTGGGTTGAGCTCCACGCCAATTACCTCGGTTTTAGGCAATTTCTTTTTCTTTTTTTCGGCAGCGCGCTCAAGCAGCGTGATTTTCCTTCCAATTACTATCGCATAGGGGCCCACGCCTGCAAACAAGACGAGTATTTTCTCGCCGGGCCGCGCCAATTCACAGATGCGCTGCCTCTCGAAGGCAAGCCGGGGTGAAAAGTACACTTTGTTCAAGTCGAACTTGAACGTGCAGTCGTTTTCCCTGTAAGTAGTCTCGGTGCTTTTCTCTCCGGCAATTACTTTGACTTTCCTCACGCGGTATTTGCCTTCAGTGTTTGTGGCTTTCACTGCTACTGTGCGTATGTTTTTCTGCTTTGCAAGCAGCTCCAAAGCAAATTTCTTGACTTGCGCCGCTTTTTCGCCGTGCGTTTCAACTACCGCTATTTCGCCAATTATGGATGCTTTCATTGTTTGCTACCTTTTGCCAACTTACCTAATCGCAGAGTAGTTAAGTGTTTTGCGGGTTATTACCTATTGGTAGACCTTAGATGGACTTTAGTTTCTTGCAGAAGATATTGGACGATTACTTCACTGCGCCCTTGGCGCAGCCGGGCGTAGTTGCGCCCTACAACTGGGTGAACACGCTGGTTTTTGCCGTGCTTGCGTTGCTTGCGGCGTACCTTATTTTCAAGGGCCTAAAGAAGCTTGGAATAAAGGTTGACGAGCAGTTTTGCTTCTCGGTGCTGCCGTTTGTGCTCTTTGGGGCGTCGGTGCGCGCTGCAGTGGACGCGCAAGCCCTCCCAAGGGCTGTGCAGTTGTTTGGCACTACTTTCTATCCTTTTGTCACGCCCTTAGTGTATGTTTTCACTTTCCTTGTAGTGGCCGCAGCAATAGGCGCCTCCCTTCTTTTCCGGCAGCGCTTCCACGCGGCAATGCGCTTCTCTGGTTTAGTGTTGTTTGCAGCTGTTACACTTGCTTACGCTCCTTTGTTCAAGAACTACTATTACTTTGCCGTAATTGCCGTGCTTGCGTTGGCGGGCTTGGCTGCAAGCGAGCTTATCTCTAAATTAGTTGCAAGGTTTTATGGCAGCGCCGAGCGCGGTGCTGTTGAGAGGCTGGCGGTTTTTGGGCAGTGCTTTGACGGTGCAGCAACTTTTGCAGGAGTGTCTTTTCTTGGCTACTCTGAGCAGCACGTTGTGGCAAACATTCTGTTTGGCATAGGCACGCCGCTGCTGTTTTTTGCAGTGAAAGTGCTCTTTTCTTCCCTTGCAGTGGAATTGATCGGCAGGGAACTGGCTTCGCCGCAGGAAAGTGAAAAGAAGAATTACCTTCTGCTGCTTCTGACTATTTTTGGCCTGGCGCCTGGCTTGCGCGACGCGCTTAGGATACTGGCTGGCGTGTAGTTTTCCCTGGCATTTGGTTCAATGTGCTTTTGCAGCTAAGCGTATTGCTTTACTTTAGAACTAGTTATTTTTCCAGCTCTGGGTATTGGGCTTTGAGTTCACCCAACGCCCGAGTTACTGGGTTGGCCGTGGAGTTTGAGATTTGCGCTATCAGGAAGCGGCTTGAGTTCACGTAAACAGAGTTTGCAAGCACGCAGCCAAGTGGCACGCTTATGCTGCCTTGAGTGGTGAACGCATAGAGGCCTAGGTAGTATTGGCAGGCGTAGGCGTCCCATTGAGCGTACTGCTGGCTTGCCTGGTCGAGCACTGCCTTGTCGTATTCTCTAGTTGAAAGCAGTTGCTTTAGCTTGCTTGCGTTTGCAACCAACGCCGCCCTTGCTTCAATTGCGTCCTTGCTTGCTTTTGCAATTGCGTTTGCCTGCTGTGTTTTGAGCTCCTCTTTTTCCAGCGTTGCCTGCAGGAGGCTTTCGTCAGTCCTTGTCTTTTCAACCTGCAGCGAGTCAAGCTGTGACTGCAAGTTTTTTAGTTTGACGTCAAGCTCGTGCCCCTTGACTTCCTGCGCGCTTCCAGTGACTGCAAAATTCACTACGAATGCGATTATTACCAGGCAGGCAATTGCCAGGGCAATGTTTTTTACGCCCATCCCGCCAGGAAAGATTGGTTCTGCTGCTTTTTTGGCAGGGGCGTAGCCCATTGCGTTTTTAGGCGAGGCAGTGCCCCCAGCTTGCGGGGAGTTCTTTGCGTAATTTCCACCATATGGCGCAGAGTTTTTCATTAGCTTGTTACTGCTTTCCTGCTTTTAAAACATACATCAGGTTGCAAGGTGGGTGGCGTGGGCCAAAAGTGAGTTAATTTATTGTTTGCCCGGCATACAAGCAGTTGGTGTGCCAATGAATTCGGTTGTGTTAGTTCCTTCGGGCGATGCGCTGCTTTTGCAGGCGGCAGGGCAGGTGCGCGCTGGGGCGGAGCAGGCGGGCGGCCAAGCATCTGTGCTGCATCCTGAGTCGAAGCCCGACTTGGCGCAATTTGACCTAGTTTTTGTAGGAGTTTCCTCTTACGGCCTTTCCACTAGAATGGCTGCGCTTTCTTTTGCAGCGCAGTTTCCTTCCAATACAGGCCGCCAGTACAGGATTTTCTGCGTGCACTCCGGTAATGGAAAGAAAGCACTGGAGGATGCAAGGGCGCTGCTTGAGTCAAAAAAAGCGGTTGTTGGCGCAAGCGTGCTGCTTGAGTGCAAGGGGTTGCTCAAGCTCTTTGCAAGGGGCTCGCTTAGTGAAGGGGAGCTTGCGCGCGCAAGGGCTTTTGGGGAGCGCGGTGCGTCTTCGTTTTTGGGCGCCAAGGAGCGGCCGGCAAACGAAAAGCTCCGCATTCCAGGATACCGCAAGTAAACTGGCAGTGGAAGTTAAATTGAAAAACAGTTAGCCGGGGCGCTGCCTAGGCGTTCCTTGAAATGTCGTAGAGCGCCTTTAACGCAACCACGGCTGCAGCGGGCGCTACAAAGGCAACTATGTTGACAAAAATTGGCACAACGCTTGCTCCAGCGCCTGCCGGCAGGTTGTCAAACAGGCTTGCGAGGCTTCCCGCGCTTACCATGAACGCAATGGTTGCAACCAGGAATTTATTCACTTCCTTCTCTGTAACGTTGACTGCACCAGTTACTACCCCAAGTATTCCTAGAACTAGCGTGATTTCCGGCGTTGAGGCGCTGCTTGCGAAAATACCGGCTAGTATTGATATGAGCAGGCCTATGACAAACGCCCACGCGCCAATAACCGGCCAGATGTTTCGCTTGGAGTCTTTAGCCATTTTAACTCAATTCCCCGGAAGGCGTGTTAAGCGCCTTGTTGCTCTTCTGCAGGCTGGCCTACTGGTATTTCGACAAACCTAACCGAGTCTTCGCCGGCAGTGTAGATTATCCGGACTACTCCGTTGACCATTTGGCTGTCGTTGAGCTTGTCTACAAACGCAAGCGTAGTGTCTTCCTTCACTCCCATTGCGCCTTCAAACACTGCGTCAACTGGCGTAAAGCCATTCTGCTTTAACGCATTTATCGTCTTCTCTATCTCTTCTTTGAGCTTCATTTCAAACCACCTTCCACTGGCAATTATTACTCCACCTTGGTTTAAAAACGCTTTTGAGCCTTGCCTGCCCTCGCCAAAACCCTTTCTGCGCCTTCGGGACGCCTAGAGAGAAACCATTTTTAAACTATTAGGTGACATAATATCATTGCTTTTTGAACTTGTCTTTGAGTTGCACGAGGGTGATTTTGTGGTAAAATACGTTATTGCCAAGCAGTTGGCCGGAAAGAGGATTATCACCACTGACGGTGAAGAGCTCGGCAGGATAGTTGACTTGTTCCTAAACGAGGTTAACGGCAAGATTGAGAAAGTGCTCATCGAGCCCAACCCCGACTCATCGCTTGCAATGCACGCAGCCAAAGACGCCGGCGGAATGATGACAATCCCCTACTCGTCAGTACTTGATGTCAAGGACGTGATGGTAGTCGACAGGCGTGAGCTCTCAAGCGCCTAAATCCCCTTCTTTTATTCCTTGGGCTTGCCAAAAACAAGCCAATTTTTGTTTCATCCCTAAAAATAGCCTTATCGGATGCCTTGCTGTTCGAGCCGTTTTCTCTTTCTTTCGGCAATCTCGGCCATCTTTTGCGAGTATTCTGCCATTATCTCGCGTAAGTTCGCTGCGGTTGTTGAATCAAAGTGCTTGCCGAATTCCTTTTGTGCTTCGGTGTTGATTCTTGGGCAATCATCTGGCAATATCTCTAGCAAAACCGGCCCGTCCCTGGTAAACATCGTGTTGTTGTAGCCTGTGTCCAAGTCTTCTCGCCAGAAGCCCGCCTTTGAGAGTATGTTTTTTATGGGTCCTTCAAGCTTGTCACCGTCTGCCTCGTGTTTTTGGCAGGTTTCGCAGTGCCCGCAGTTGGAAATAAGGCTATGTAATTGATAATAGTGCTTGAAAAAAGTCTTGCTCGTTTCGGTTGGCGCAAGGCGCTTGCTCACTAGGAAAAAATTGTTTTCACCCGGGTTTTCCGGGTCTATTTTTTGCCTCGTCCCGCGTACCAATCGGTATTGCAGCACTTCAACTCCAAGGGGGTTGAGTGCCACTTGCGCCAGCTTGTGGGCATAGAGTATTGTGTGGGCGTTCTCTTCAGTAAGCGTGTCCTTCTGTTTTACCGCCCTGCTTCCTTGGATTTTCACTAGCGCGCGCCGGTTCTTGAATTCTTCCCTCATTCCTTACGCCTCAAGTTCAATTTCTCCTCTCTTCAAAACAATTTTTTTGCCAAACTTGTTAGAGAGCGCTTCGCTGGCCTGTTTTTCGTCCTGCTTTCTGTTGAACGCCTCCTTTGCATCCAACAGAATTTGTTCTACCGTAGAGTAGTTTGAATAAATCCACTCGCCCGCCTGGCGTGTTTCCTGCTCCTGCACAACCATTTCCTCCAAGGCCTTTTTCTGCTGCACAAGCGCGCCCAAGAGCTTGTTTTTTTCCTCTTCTACTTTGGCAGTGCTTTTGCCGGAAACCTGCCCCTCAAACCTATTGGAGTAATAGTCTTCAAGCATTTCGGAGAAGTTTGGGAAGTTCTTTGTTGTGTAAGGCTCGCCCTCGAGTTTTTTGAGCGGGAAGGGCGCAAACGCGGCGGGAGCGCCTTCGGCGTCGAAGTAAGAAGTTGCCAAAATGGGCTGGCTTAGCAGTTCCTTGGCGGCTTGCACAACGCGTGCCGAGTCAATTTCGCCTGCGAGCGTTGTTTTCGGGTAGCCTGCGCGCGCAGTTGCTTCCTCTAGGTAAAAAGGCGCTAGGTTGACTGTCTTTGAAAGCGCGGCAACGGCGTTTTCTGCAGGGTTGGAAAACGAAATGTTGTTCAATTGCAGGGGGTGGAGCTTGTCGTTCGGTGGTGGCGAGTAGATTTCGCCTTTCCTTAGCTTTCTTGCCGAAAACTCTTCCCCCCGCATTGGGCGGATTATAACGCCCTTTTCATCTAGCAGGAGCGTGTTGCCTTTGCCCAGCTGCTCGAAAACAAGGGTGCGGCCGCGCGAGAACTTGAGTGAAACAATCCTGTCGAAGTTGACTTGCACTGCTTTTTCAAGCACTGCGTTGTCGAGGTGGCCGCGCATCAGTTTTACAAAGCTGGAGGGCTCCTTTTGCGATTCCGGCAGCTTGTGCGTCAAATGGATGCGCACTCCCAGCTCTATTGCCAGGTTCCACTGCACCCCTTCCTTTCTAAAGCGCAACCTAAAGCCACCAAAGTAGTCGTAAGCCCCATCGAGGCGCGCGCCCTCAAGCTGCTCGAGTTCCTTTAGCTGGTAGAAGTAGTCTAGGTTGCTCATTGCCTGCTTTGATTGTGGCATGGAAAATAGTTGGCGCGGCTAAGGTAAAAAGGGTTGCTGCGCTGGCATCAAACTTAAAACGAGTTCAGGGCTGGCGCTAGGGTTTGTGAAAAATGAAGTAAAAACTGTGGAAGAGAGTAAATTAGTTGTGTTTACTGTCGGCGTGCATTACGCTGAGAGGAATCACTCCCTTTTCCTGTTCGAGGAATGCGAGCTTTAGGGGGCTTATCATCCCGTCGGGCACTTTGATTAGGGGTGGTGCGCCCATTGCAAGCTGCAGCGCGCGTGCGCCAACTATCCTGGCTTTTTCATATTGCGTCACTGTGCTCAGTTCAACGTGTTTTTTCATTTCATTACACCTGCTAGCAGTTTTTGATTTGCTGCAAAAATGCGTTTAAAATGCGCGGCTTTTACGGTATTATTAGCTACAACGAGCTTTTTTAGCCTTTTGCCGGGCTTGCTTCCCCAAACAATCACGGTGTCTTTGTTAGTATGTTTGGATTCCCTTGATTTTCTTCAGCTCTTTTAGGAGTTCCAATTCGCTTTCCGAGAGGGCGGCGCGGTACTTGCCTTCAAGCTGCGCAACGTCGTCTTTAGGCACGTCAGAGTAAAGCGTCATCCCGTCAACAACTTGCCTGCCGAAAGTAGGCCCGTCGATGCTCACTGCCACGCGCTGGCCTTTCTTTGCATGGCCGACCGATTCCTTGTCTGCCTGGATTGCCTTGACCACGCCTATTTTTTCGCCCTTGCCGGAGAGCAGCGTGGCACCGGATTTGAGCGAGCCAGCCAAGACTTCCACTCCCACAATGCAGGGCTTGTTCATCCTAAAGCAGTGGTCTTTGAGTATCACTATTTTGGCGGGAGTGGCAAGCGAAGCGAATGCCTCCTTCTTTTCTGCAGCCTTTTGTTCTTCCACCCAAGCCTTGTACCCTGCCGTAAGGTTGTAAATGATTTTTTCCTCAAATATTTTCACGCCATTTTCCTTGGCCATTGCCTGCACGTCGGCTTCCACTGGTGAGTTGAAGCACAGTATTGCGCCCAAGTACTGGCTTTTTGCCCTAACGCTTGCAGCTTCGAGAGCGTCGCGTTTTGTTGGCGAGCCCACTTTGGCGCTCCTGACAGCTATTTTTGCATTAGAGAGCAGTTTTGTAATTGCTTCAAGGCTTCCTAGGGCGTCTGCAAAAAGGAGTATTCCCTCTTTCTGGCTTTCAAACATTATCTGCTTTGTTTCGGCTTCTATTGCCTCAACTGCCTTTGTTTCCGCTTCCTTAGAGCGCACAACTAGCAGTTCGCCTCCTGCCAAAGCATTGCCTGCGTCTTCGCAAGAGATTTTTATTCCAGCTGCGGCGCTTACCTGCTGCACTGGCGAGAATTTTTCGCGCGGGTCCCTCATTTCGTCAAGCGGCTTTGGGCGAAATATTGCTTTTACCTTGCTTTTTGCAGCGCCGGCAAGGGTGGGAAATACTATTTCGTCACCGATCTCAATTTTGCCTTCGTAGAGTATTGCATCGATAGTCATTCCAAGCCCGCGTTCCTCGCGTATTTCAAGGATGCTTGCCTTGCCTTCAGCCTGCTCGTGCTTTTCAAGAGTTTTTTCCAAGTATTTTTGCGCCAAGCCTGCAATGTATGCAAGAAGTTCCTGCAGCCCCTCGCGTGTTTTGGCGCTTACTGGTATGATGAGAATTTGCTTTGTAAAGTCGCTTACTCGGTCGAACCTTTCAGCGGAGAGGCCGTACTTGTAAAGCTCTCCCAAAAGAACGTATATCCTTTCATCGAGGGAAGCGAGCACGTCCTGCCTTTGCACTGCCATTGAGTCGGTGAAGCTCTTGCCGCGCTGTGGGATCCAGCCGCTTATTGCGTCGATTTTATTGAATGCTATTACAAACGGGGTTTTGTACTCCTTGAGTATTTCAATTGCCTCAATGGTTTGGTTTTCCACTCCCTTTGTTGCATCTATCACGAGTATTGCAATGTCGGCAATGCTCCCGCCTCTCCTTCTAAGGTTTGCAAACACTTCGTGGCCCGGCGTGTCAATCAAAAGCAGCCCCGGCAGCGTAAGCGCGAGCTTGTTTTTGCGCAAAAAGTTTCCGCACACCTCCTCTATCACTTCCAGCGGTATTTCGCTTGCGCCGACGTGCTGGGTGATTCCGCCGTGTTCGCGCGATGCAACTTTAGTGTTGCGAAGCGAATCCAAAATCGTGGTTTTTCCGTGGTCTACGTGTCCCAGTGTAGTTACTATTGGCTGTCGGAGCATGAGAATCAACTCGGCGCCCCTTCTCTTGTTTGGCAACGGGGCGCGCCTATAGAATTAGTTGGCTGAAAGGGTATAAGCCCGTTTTGCTTTAACCGAGTTTCAGCCCACTTCGCTTTTTACGCGCGAGAGGCGTTCCCTGCGTTTTTGCGCAAGCGAGCCCTCTTGCTTGGAGGCCTGCCTGTCAGTGTGAACTGCGTAGCCTACAACCAGCAGGATTGCCAGTATTGCCGCGCCTATCAGCACTTTGCTCCATTCTACCCAGACGCCTCCAGAAGGGCCTGAAACGGTTCCAAAAGGCAGGCTAGGGAGAGAAGGCAAAGAAACGCCTGGCAGGTTGATTTGATTTCCGCGCATCCCTGAAAGGAATGCCGAGAGTTCGCTTCCTCGTGCAAGGAAAAATCCTGTGAGGAAGTTTTGCCCGCTGACGCTGCCGAAGCCTTGCTGGATTATTTGTATCGGCGTTGGTGAGGGCGCGCCAAAAAGGGCGGGCTGTGTTTGCGTGCACAACGGCATTGGCAGCGCAACTGTTGCAAGCACTGATGTTTGCTTGCCGATTGCGCGCACTTCAATTGCCTGCGGTTTCTGTATTGAGAGCAAGTGGGGTGGGATTGACACTGCGAGCGTGAAGCGCATTTTTTCGCCTGGCGCTAGGGCGAAGCTTGAGGGGGTGAATTTTGCAAACCCATCAACAATTCCTGCAGAAAATTGCCCGCTTTGCGAAAGCAAGCCGGTGTTTTCCAACTCCATTTCAAAATCTGCTTGCGTAGGGCACAATGCAGTTGTGGCCATTTGCCTCATTTCAAGCTTTGGGCAATCCACTGCCTGCAGTGAGAAGAGCTTCTTTTCGTTAGCAGAGCTGTCAAGCGAGCGTGCGCTGATTTGGAAAAGCTTCGCTCCCGCCTTTGCGTCGCAGGCAACTGAAAGGAAAAGCCTTGTTGGAGTGTTTGCCTCTGCCTGCAGGGGGCCGTTTACTTGCAGCTGACCGTCGGTCTCGGCGGATATTGCAAACTGCTCCCCTTGTTTTCCTTCTACGGTGAGCATTGCGCTTGTAAAATCGCAGGTGCATATTTTGTCGCCTGCGCCCTCGCGGTCAAGGGACATGGCGCCTGCAAGCGCGGGCAAAAGCATGGCTGTCAAAATAAGCAGTAGTGCAGTGGAGAATTGCGCGTGCCTAGGCATTTTGCGTCCCCTCTGGCGCTGGTGCAGTGCGCGTTGGCGTGTTTGCGTCGTCAATGTTTGCGCGTGCCGTGAACAGGAACACTGCGGCTACTATGAGCATCAGTATTGCCAGTGCAGTGAAAAGTTCGGGGACGCCGAAAAACAGGCAGCCGGTAATCCCTGCCGCGCGGCAGGCTTCAAGCGGCGTGATGCGCGTTGTAGCGGCAATGCTTCGGCCGTCTTGCGCTGCAAGAAGGAAGGTGACGTTGTAGTTGCCTCCCGGCTGGCCTGGGGCAGTTGCTTTTAGCGCAAAGCTTTGCTCGCCGCCTGGCGGAATTGTTGCAAAAGGCGGGTCAATTTGCACTATCCAATCGCTTGAAAGGCCGGTGAAGCGCGCGGTAACCGTCACTGGGAAAGTTTCAGAACTTTTTGCAGTGAACACCGTCTGCGCAACCGTGAAGTTGCCAAAAGAGTAAGAGGTTGGCGACTGCGCAATTGAAAAGCCCAGCTGCACTGACTTGACTCCTACTTTTAGCAGGAACTGCCCTGCAGTTGCCTGCTGCGTTGCGTCGAGCTTTACTACAATCGGGTAGATTCCTTCGTCAGTTCCCTTCGAGCGCAAGTGAAGAACTATTGCGCGCTGCTCGAAAGATGCCAGCGAGAAAGGCGGCGAAACATCTGAAGTGATTCCTGGCGGCAGCCCGACTGAGTAAAGCACTATGTCGGAGACTGCGCTTGGGTTGTTGTTCTGCACCATCAGCGCAAGGTCGGCAACTCCCGAGGGTTGCACGAAAAAGTCTTGCAGCTGCTTGAGCACAAGCCCGCTTACAACCGTGCTTGGCGGGAACTGGTTTGATGGCACTATAGTGTAGTCGTAGATGATTGTTGCAGAGAACTGGAAGCCGCCGCTAGTTGCAGTTGTTTGAATTGCAACTGCCTTTGGGCCCACGCTTGCGCCAGATGAATCGAATAGCACTTCAACTTGCTTGCTTTCGCCTGCTCCAAGCTCGAAGTAATTTGTTGGGATTATCACTTGCGTTGAGTTTTCCGTGATGCTGAAAGACATTCTAGTGTTTCCATTGTTTTGCACAGTCAAGTGGCCGCGCGAGCTTCCTGGAAGTGGAACGAGCAGGTTCTTTTCGTTCATTTCGGAAGTGAATTTGAGCTGTACCGGGACGTTCAGGCACAAGTTGTATTCAAACACTGTTGCGCCGCTGGAGAGCAGCCTTACGGGCATTATGTAGTCGCCTCCCTGTGCGCCAGTGTTGCTTGCGTCAATGAAAACCTGCCTGCTATTTCCAGGTGCGAAGTTTGCAAGGTAAGGCTGCACTGGCTCGATGGTGAGGCCTGGCTTGCTAAGGGTTGCCTGCAGCGAGTAATCCTGCGCAATGCCTCCGTTGTTGTAAATGTTCAATGGGAACACGGTCCTCCCATCGGCTGGAAGTTGCACGCAAGAGCAGCTTGAGCTCCCGCAGCCGGTGTAGTTGAGCGAGAAGAAGCTCTTTCCTCGCACTGTAATTGAAAAGAGCGTCTCTTCGGTTGCGTACTCGCTTGTTGCGCGCACTATGTATGCGCTGCTTCCATCAGCTCCAGTTGGCGCATTGATGCAGTATTGCACGCTCTTGCTTTCCTGTGCGCCGAGGAAGAATTTCTGTTCACTGAAGCTTGAAGGGTAGCTTCCAAAAGAGAAGAGCTGCACGTTTGCGGGAGTGGCTCCCCTGTTGCGCACAGTCATTTCAGTGCAGGTGCGCGCTGCAGGGAGCACGTCCTTGTAGTAGCTTTGCAAGTCAATTGAAATTCCGCGCGAGCGGCACGTGTTGAGGGTGAAGTCCCTAAAGCACAGGCTGCTGGGGTTGCTTCCGCGTATTTGAATGCGCGCGTTTTGCAACCCGTCAAAGCCAGTTGGGATTGGGAGAGAAAAGTTTACTGTGAGGTTTGCCCTAGGGCTTAGAGTGTAGTTGCCAGTGCCGTTTACAAATATTTGCGAGAATGCGTTTGTTCCAATGTTGTTGTCCTGGGGCAGGTTGTTTTGCAGGCGCACAGTAATCCAGGCGCCCTTGCCGTCGCAGGCTTGCGCAACTTCCTCTGCCGAAAAGTCGCATTGCATCTGGCTTAGCCGTATTTCAACAATCTTGAGGCTCCTGTTTTCAACTGCCACTTGCTGTGATTGGCCTCCGTAAGCGTCTGCGGTTGCCGAAATCGTGTAGTTGCCTTCCTTTAGAGAGAAGAGAACTTCGCCGAATTCGTTTGTGAACTTTTCTCCAGTCATGCCGCCAACGGTCACGCGCGAGTTTTTCAACGCCCTTCCTGACTCGAATTCCAAAACGCGCACTAGCACCCTGCCGTTGTCGGCGTCAGGTGAGGTGGCCGCGCTTATTGCAACTGAGGATGGGAAGCAGGCAACGCCTCCTGCAATTGCAGTGATTGCAAAAATGCCTTGCGTTGAGTACGGGCAGGCTGCAGTGCAAGCGGTTGCTGAAGGAATTTGGAAGAATACGTTTGCGTTGGAGTCGCCAGTTGCGTTGAAAACTGCGGACAATACGGCTACGCCCACTCCATTGGATGAATAGTTGGCGGATTGGTTTGTAAGCTGGAAGGAATCAATTAGCACGTTGTTCTGGTAGAGTTGGAAAGACGCTTTAGTGGAGCTTCCTTGCGGGAAAATGTCGGTGATTGCAAGCCGCCTGTTTGCAAGCGTCAGAGAATCCTGCTTGCGCATTATACCCGTTGCGTTCACTTGCGTTGTAGTGCATTGCGCCGAGGCAGCAAGCCCGTTTCCGCAGCTTACTTGGGCGAAAGCAGGCGTGCTTGAGTAATTGGAAAGAAGCACGGTTGCCTGCACTCCCTGGCCGACGCTTGCAAGCGTCTTGCCTGCAACCACTGCGCACTCTGCTCCAGAATTTGCAATCGCGCCTGGCGTTGGAGTGGCGGTGGCAGTTGGGTTTGGCGTTGCAGTTGGCGTGGCTGTGGGAGTTGGCGAAACTGTAGGCGTAGCAGTTGCGGTAGGTGAAGGAGTTGGCGTTGCGCCGCTTGCCAAGACTACAAAGAACGAAGAAGAGGTTGCAATGTTGCCCGCGCCATCCTTTGCGCTTGCAAAGTATTGCACCAGCGTGCCGTCAAGGAAGGGGCCGGCCTGTATGGAGCAGAAGTTTGCAAGGCATAGTGCCGTGCTTGCCTGCCCGCCGTTGACCGAATAGCTCACTTGAGTCCACTCGATGCCGCTCGCGTCGCTGGAAGTTCCGGAAATTACTATAGTGTTGATTGGAGTTACTGTGCCTGTTGGGCTGCGGCTGACTGCCACTGTTGGCAGAATCAATTCAACTGGGCTAATTGCATCAAGGCAAATGCTCTTTGTGCTTGTAAATGCGCCTATAACTTGCGCGTAATCGGCTTTTGCAAAATATCCAAATGCAGTTGCAGTCACCAGCTGCGAGCCTTCTGCAAGCCCTGAGAAAAGTGCGCTGCCGTCGCTGAAAGTTCTTGAGTGCAATCCATCAACTGAAACAAACGCCCCGCCAATTTCTGCGCTTGTAGTGCAGCCTGTCACTTTTACAAGCAAGTTTCCTGTAGAGAAGCTTGCAGGCGCTCCAACTGTAAAAGAGAACAAGGGCGTGACTTCCTCGTTTTGCTGGGGGCTTGCGTCAACTGCGCGGCCGTAATAGCTTACCTGCGTTCCCGCTGCCAAAGGCGGAGTTGATGCAATGCATACTCCAGTGTGCGCGCAGGTTGCAACAAGGAACGGGCCCGCACCCACCTTGAAAACTATTTCAGTCAACTGCAGCCCATTCTCATCGCTGGCAGTGGCGTAAAAAACTACTGAATCGCCTGCAACTGGTGAAACGGGCGACCTTTGCAAATTGAGCGCTGGCGGGACCAAATCTTGAAAGGGAGAAGCGAAAACAACTGGGGTAACTGCTAGAAGAAGTGCAAAAACAAACATTAGCTTAGTGCTGTCCAAACCCACGATCCCACCTGTTACTACTATGCAGTAATAAGTTTATAAAAGTGGGGGTTGTGTTGGAAGGCGCTTTTGGCGCGCTGCCCCCCCTATTGCCCTCCTGCGTGCTTGTTTTAAACCATTTCCTGCCAAATACTCTTGTAAAGCAAATTGCGGGGTTATAGTACAACCTGGCAGTACAGCGGGCTCCAGCAACGCTCGCCTTCAACGGCGTGCGTGTCCCAAAAACCGAGCCGCAAGCGCGGCAGTGACTGTAAAATCTGGAGCGCGGACTCTCAACATGAAGAGAAAACAAGACTAGCTCAATGCTTGATTCACTCAAGCCATTTGGCGAAACTCGCTGATCGGGGTTCAAATCCCCGTGACCCCACTAGGGGGACGTCGTCGCGCCTCACCGCCGTGTTGTGGAACACGGCTTCGACGCTCCTCGTGCCCCTCTACCCCTCGTCTTAGCGTGCAGCCCAACCTCTTTTGGTTTGAATTGCCAACGCTCGTTTTATCTTCTTTTTCTGCGTAATTGTGCCTATGTTAATAGCTGGCGCTGACGAGGCGGGAAGTTTTAGGGCGGCTTTGCTACCCTGAATCCCAAAGGCCCCGTCATCGGCCCAATGGTGTTGTGCGCTTACGCAGTAAAGCCCGAGCAGGAGGAAGAACTCCGCAAAATGGGTGTCAAAGATTCAAAGCTGCTTACTGAAAGCCAGCGCAACAGCCTACGTGGAAAGCTCGAGGAGTTCGGTGAATTTGTTGTAAAAAGCATTTCCGCCGAGGAATTGACTGACAAAATGCGAAAGCGCGTGAGCCTCAACGACATAGAGGCGCACGCAATATCTGAAATGCTTTTGGTGCTTGCTGGCCGGGTGAAAATAAGCAAGGTTTTGGTGGATTCGCCCGACCCTGTTGCAAGCAAGTTTGAAAAGCGCATCCGCAAGCACTTCGACCACAAGCTTGAAATCGTGTGCGAGCACAAGGCCGACCTGCACTACCCCGTAGTTGGCGCTGCTTCAATCATTGCAAAGACAACGCGCGACGCGCAAATAAAGGAAATAAAGAACATCTTGCGTGAAGAGGGGTTGCCGGACTGGGACTTTGGCTCCGGATACTCGCACGACGAAAGAACGATTTCTTTTCTAAAAAAGCACCATTCGCTGCCCGCCCTGCAGCCTTTCATTCGCCACCAGTGGCAGACTGCAAAGAACCTCAAGACAACGCAAATGGATTTAAGCAAGTTTTCGGAGTAGCTTTGCATGAAGATTTTTTCCTGGCACGGGCGAGAGATTTCCAAACAGACTTGGGTTAAGTTATTGGAAGAAGTTCGAAAAACCAAGGGAACCGTTGTTCTACCGCTAAGAGAAATGGATTTATCGGCTGCTCGTGCAATCGCCAGCAAGCCCAGTGAAATAAGAAAAATAACTGATTCCAATTACCCTTCAATGTATTTGGCGCATCTTGCTGCAGTGGCAATAAGCGAAGGCAGAAATATAGTGCCACTTTTCGACAGCGGCTTTTTTCAATCAAACGTTAGCCTAGTTGACCAGTCAAAGGCAAAACTGAGGCATGGCGCTACCGGTGAATGGGAGGAGTTTGCAATGCGCCTTCCTGATTTGATTGGCGATAGTCAAATGGAGTATACTTTCCAGCGCTTCAAGAAAAACAGGCCGCACTTGCTTTTCGCCGAAGACAACCAGGCAAGAGTTCTTGGCAGGCTTTTTAGAGTCAAGGTAAATAAACTTACGGCAGATTCCGATGGAGTTAACACCTTAATAAAAAAAAGCACGGGCAGGTTACTTGAAAGATTCCGCGGCAAGCCAAAGCCCCAAAAAAGAAAATGATGGTGTGAGCCACCGGCAAAGCACCTTCCAAACCTTTTTCTTCCTTCCACCCGCTCTTGTACTATCGGGTGGGAGTTTTTGCAGGAGTTGTTGAAGTACCCTTTTCTTTCCAGCGCAAAGGCCGCGCTAGAGGCAGGCAAAAGCGAGCTTGGCGGCGAGCAGTTTGAAAAAGCGATTACCCGCGCAGTAGACTCGGTTTCAATTGGAATTGCAAAGAAAACCGGCGGGGAGCGCGTCTTTGCAGGCGTTTCCCCAGTTGGCGCGGCCGAAATATTCACCACCTCGCGCATCCTAGTAAGCTTAATTGACTCGGAGTTTTACCAAAATTCTTTCGCGCGCGGAGAAGCACTCTGTGCAAGGGAGCTCCTCGCAGGGGAAAATGGTGGAGAGTTTGTCAGAATAGTGCAGGATTTCTTTCCCTCTTTTGCGCCTGTTGCGGAAAAATTTGCTGATGAGCTTGCGCAAAACAGCTTTGAAGTTTCACTCTACGACTTTCTTTCGCACGGCGATGCGCTTTCGCAAAAGAACCTCTCGAAAGGCAAAGTGTTTCTTTCAAGGGAGGATGCGCTGCACTTGTTCGAGAAAAGCGTTTTTTTCAAGCTGCGAAGGAGGGTGCCAGTTGAGGGTCTGCCGCCAGTTTTCAAAGAGTACGCAACTGACATGCGCAACCGCCTTCCCGCCCCGCTTGTGCGTGCAGAATACTCTGGCAAATACTTGTCCCTTCCTTGCATAACTTGGATTCTCAAAGGCGTGCCTGAAGGAAGGCGGTATTACGCCAGCATGGCGCTTGCAGTGGCGTGCAGGAAAGATGGCTTGACAAGGGATGGTGCGGCGCAAGTTATGGGGCAGTTTGTGCAAGCCTGCGGCAACTCCGCGCATCCATTTACAACGCGCGAGGCGCTTGCTTCCCTGGACTGGGTGTATAGGCGCACTCCCCGCTTCTCTTGCAGGTATCACCGTGAGCATGGCCTGGGGCCTGAAGGGAATGGATACCCGTGCGAGCAGGCAATGCGCGGCAAAGTACGCCCAACGCAGGAAAAATGATTTGAACAGCTGTTTTAGTTTTGTTGCATTTGGTTGCTTCAAATTTAGTCGATGTTAAGTTTGAGGAGATTGTTTTGGAAGAAAAGAAGTTTGACTTGAATTCGCCTGAAAACGCTTTCGTTAGGGCTAAGTTCCGCGAGTACTACTCTGGCCAGGGGCGCCACTTCCAGCTGCCATACGAGTTCACTGCCCGCGAGTTCGGGGTGGGCTTTGAGGACAAGATTGACTATAGGCACAAGAGCTTTGCAAACGAAAACGAAGTGCGTGACTACTTGGCGCGCGAGGCGCCATTCTACATTTCCTACTCTACCGCGCGCTATTCCCTCCCTGGCGCGCGGCCAATGGAAAAGAAGGGCTTTCTGGGCGCAGACATTGCATTTGATTTGGACAAGCCTAAACGCCAGCCGGAGCACGACCACTCTGCAGTGATGTGTGAGTTCTGCCTGGAGAAAACTCGCGACGACGCGCTTCTCTTTGTGGAGGACTTCCTTTTGGATGACTTTGGCTTGAGCGAAAAAGAAGTGCAAACTAATTTCTCCGGCTCAAAAGGATATCATTTCCACGTAAGAACGCCCGATGTGCAGAAACTTTCCTCCATTGCACGCAAGGAATTATGCGACTACGCCGCCGCGTTTGGAGTTGAAGCGGACAAAGTGTTCACTGAAGAAAAGTTTGGCACTAGGAAAGCAGAATATTCCCTGCTGGGCCCTTCGCTAGAGTCGAAGGGTTGGAGTGCAAAAGTTTTCAAATCCATAACGAGCTTCGTTGAGCGTGCTGACGAGGCGCTTTGCAAGCAAGAAGGGCTCTCGCCACAAAAGACAAAATTGTTTTTGGAAAAGCGCGGCGAAATTTTGCAGAAAATCTCTTCAGGAAGGTGGAGCGCGCTGCAGGGCTTGGAAGAATTCTGGAAGCAGCTTGCAACGCAGGCAATTTCGATAAAAAGAGTGGAGCTCGACGCGCCTGTTTCGTTCGACATGGCGCGCTTGATACGGCTTCCGGGCTCTCTTCACGGCGACACTGGCTTGCTTACAGTTACCCTTTCAAAAAACGAGCTATCCAAGTTCGAGCCGTTGAAAGACGCAGTTGTTTTCAAGAAGGGCTTTGTGCAAGTTGAGGGAACGCCTTTCCTGCCTGCCGCGCGAGTTGTTTTCATGGGGCAGGAGTTTGGAATAGTTTCAAGCCTAAAGACGGAAGTTCCCGAAGGCTTGGCAGTAATGCTTTTAAGGAAAGGAAAGGCTAAGCTTGCATAGAGTTAGTTTCACTTTACTATTTCTCGTGGTTTTTTTGCGTAAATTAGCGTAAAAGGTGTTTTTCCTCTTACGAAATGGCCCGCATGAGCCATCCTCTCAATCGCGGAATGTACTTCAGGTGTGGGGCGGGTTCCCTCTATGCGGCGCATTCTTTCTCTAATGATTTCGTCATTGCCTTCCCGAACTTCTTGAGAATCTAGCCCGAATTTGTCAATAAGGTACTCGGCCAGACGTTGACCCTTAACATTGTAACCGATATGCTCGGAGTCTATGGTGCGGGCGTTTTCAGTCGTGATTCTCTTTGTTCGTACGCTAAAACCAGCGTCCCTAAGTTCTTTCTCTAGTTGAGTTTTGTATGGCGTTTGCTCAAGTATGGTGAATAGGGCATTAGGCTGCATTGTTCTAAAGACGTGTTGGTATAGTTCCCGTCTATTTGAGTGACTCATGTGCTGGAGCACAAAGTGAGTAAACACGTGCGAGTAATAATCGTCGCGCTGCCGCTTTAGAAGTTCAAGGGCGTCAGTTCTTTGCGCAATTCGAAGGTTTTTAGGTTTCTCTATCAAGCCATGCTCGAGCAGTTCTCTGCCGTATTTCACTCGTTTTCTATCCATTCCTGTGAACTCTACTTCCGGGTGCTTAATTGCCAGTGCAACAAGTTTCTTTGCCATAGTCCCTACGCCGATTTCAAGCACTGCTCTTGTTCTGTTATTCATTGCCATATCTATTGCCTCAAAATACAATTTGAAATGAGGCTGGCTATTTATACGCCTTTCCCGCCAGAAGTTAGTTGGTGGGTGTGCTTTTTTGGGGGAAGTTGCTTTCGAGGATTTGAGGAAAGTTCAGTTGCACGAGAAGAACCAGCCGTCGCTCTATTCCCTTCACGATGATTTTTACAAGGCAGTCAAGGATTTCCTGGAAAGCCTGCGCGAGAGGCTGGAAAGGGACTTTTCAGTGGAGAGCGCTTCGGCTTACCAGAATTCGCAGAAGATGCTGCGCGAGATTTCGCGCAGGCGGGAGAAGAAAATATTCCTAAAGTCGCTAAACGACTTTCAGGCCGGGCAAGTGGACTCGCAGGGGCTCGCGCAAGAGGAAAAAGAGTTATATACTTCGCTAATCAAGATAATTTCCGAGTACGAAGCAGTTTTTTCCCCGCCTAAAGCGCCTAAAAGCGCACTCAAGCGGGAAGACGATTTGGTAGAGGTAAGGGTTTTAGCAGACCTTCCGGCCTTTGTTGGAAGCCGTTCTCCGCTTGGCCCTTTCACGGCTTCGCAAGTTGCGCGCATTCCAAGGGAAGACGCAAAACTTCTCTTAGACCAGGGCGCAGCGCAGGAAACTGCAAAAGATTAGGTTATTGAATTAATTCGAGTGACTTTCCAAAGAGGGTGTTTTCAATGATAGTTCCAAAGACAATGAATACTTTCTGCCCCAAGTGCAGGGTGCACACCATCCACAAAGTCAAAGTTTCCACTACAAAGATCAAGCCGGGAAGGAAGATGGCGTGGGGCTCGCGAAGGCACGCCCGCAAGCTTGCAGGGTTCCACGGGAAAGTCAAGGGCAAGGCCAAGGTAAAAAAGCAAGGCATCCGCAACAAGATAATGCTTGAGTGCACAAAGTGCAACAAAAAGCACGAGCGAACAATTACCGGCAGGATGAAAAAGAAGTCCGAGCTCAAGAGGTAAATCCGTTAAAGTTGTTTGAAAAATATTTTAGGTGAATTCCAATGAGCAAGTTCTTTTCAGTTAGGTGCAAGTGCGGGCAGAAGACGATTATTTACAGTAACGCGTCATCGCAAGTCAAGTGCAGCGCGTGCGGCATCGTTTTAGCCAACCCGACGGGCGGCAGGGCTTACATAAAAGCCAAGATAATGGAAGTACTGCAGTAAGGCGCTTTCCATTCCTTTGCGTGCCTTTTGCGTTGACAAATTTTTAAAAAATTATTTCGGCGAACTTAAAATGGCTGCTCAGGATTACCCGGAAGTTGGAGAGCTTGTTTTAGCGACAGTCAAGAAGCTGTTGCCTTACGGCGCGTTCCTGTCAATGGAGGAGTACGCGGGCCGCGACGGGTTTTTGCACGTTTCACAAGTGAGCTCCGGCTGGGTGCGCAACATCCGCGAGCACCTCAAGGAAGGCCAGAGGCTGGTAGTGAAAGTAAGCCAGATTGACAAGGAAAAGCAGCAAATTGACTTGAGCCTAAAGCAGGTAAGCGACGCCGACCGAAAGCGCAAGCTCGAAGTCACGCAATCGGAGAAGAAGGCAAGCAAGCTGCTTGAGATTGCTGGCGCAAAGCTAAAGAAAAAGCCCGCGCAAGCTTGGGCAGAAGCCGGAGACATCCTAGTAAAGGAATTCGGCTCCATTCCCGCTGCCTTGGAGGCAATACGGGAAGGGGTTGCAAAAACCGCAGTTCCGGCAGAGTGGCTTGCCGCCCTCAAGGAAGTTGCAGAAAAAGAGTACAAGCCCAAAATACTCGAGGTACGCGCAGAGCTTTCGCTCAAGTGCCTTGACGGCGACGGCGTGGACAAGGTTAGAAGCATACTGCAGATGGTGGAAAAAACATCTTCCCCAAAGGCAGTTGTCACAGTGCACTACGTTGGCGCGCCCAATTACTTGATTGACGTTTCAGGCGAGGACTACAAGACGATTGAAAAAACGATTTCAAAAATTGATTTGGCAATTTCCGAGAAAGTAAAAGGCGGCGCATTCGACTACTCGCTGCAGTCAAGGAAGAAATAATTCTAGAGATGTTTTTGCAAGGCGTTTTAGATGAAAGTGTTTTTGCGCAAGTGCTCGTCGTGCCAAAATTATACGCTGCACGAGAAATGCTCTTGCGGGGGAGAGGCGCTCTCTGCGCACCCTGCAAAATACTCTTTCGAGGACAAGTACGCGCAGTACAGGCGCAAGGCAAAATACCCGCAAGTTTTTGACTGAGCTGGCATGTGTCATTGCGCCTGCGTTTTCCCCTGTTTTTTCCGTTTTTTCAATAGCCTGTTTTATAATCCTTGGCTGAGAATATACTTTGTAAAAGAATTCAGGGCTAGTGCGCCGTAAAAGTTTTTAGGCGCGTGGTGGTTTTATGCCAAAAATTGAAGCTATTTCTTTGGGACCGACTTTCCAGTCATCCGAGCTTGCAGTGGTAGCGCAGCCCAAGCTAAACTCGCCCATTCTGGTTGCCGGCCTGCCTGGAATAGGCCTTGTAAGCAAGCTTGCAACAGACAACCTAGTCAAGGCGCTTGGGGCAAAGCCCCTGGCAAAGCTGCATTCGCCGCATTTTCCAAACCAGGTTCTCGCCCTAAAGAACGGAAAGCTCCGCACTTTCTCAATGAAATTCTATTACGCAAAGGCTGGAAAGCGCGACGTTGTGGTGCTCACTGGCGACCTGCAGCCCCTCACTGTGGAAGGCCAGTATGAAGTTACTGCGCGGGTGCTCAATTACTTCAAGTCCCTTGGCGGAAAGACGGTTGTTTCAATGGCCGGGTTTGCCACAAACAAGAAAACCGACAAGCCAAAGATATTCTGCTCAACTACAAGCAAGAAGTTCTTAAAAGCGCTTCTTTCAATGGGCGGCAGCGCAAGCGAGCAAGTAGTGCCAATCGTTGGGCTTGCCGGCATGATTCCAGCGCTTTCAAAGCTTTACGGCCTTCGCGGCGCGTGCCTGCTTGTTGAAACGCCGGGAACGATTGCGGATGCAGGCGGCGCAGCCCACCTCACCAAGATGCTTTCAAAGCTGCTTGACTGCAAGATTAGCACAACTGACTTGGAGAAGCAGGCCAAGAAAGTCTCCAAGATAATGGAAAAGATGGAGAAGCAGGCGCAGACTGCAGAGCAGGCCGCCTACGTGGGCGCGAAAGCCGACCTAGACACGATGAGATACATCCGCTAAAGCGCGTCATCTTTGCAAACGCTTTTTATTTTCAAACACTAGCTTTAAGCATGAGCGAACAGAGAAAACCTAGGTTTGGACAAGATTTCAGGCCAGGCTATTTGTTTGGCGAGCAGAGTGCCTTGCCGGTTTCTCGTTTGCTGAGGGATTCGCGCCAAGCTATGGGCATGAAGTTGCGGGCTTTCAGGGCAAGGGACGAAACTGGCCAATGGGGTTTTTTTCAAACGCCATTGAAAATGTACGCGCGATCAAATGGATTTAAGGGAATGAACTTTCACAAGCATTTGCTTAGGAAGTTGAAGGAGGCTAAAAGGGCGGGAGTGAAGTTAAGGGTGCTCGACATTGGCGTGGGAGCAGGCAACCAATGGGCTCAAGCAGCACAACATCCTTCCTTGGAGCTGTGGGGAACTTCCCTTTCGGGCGTGAGGCGCAGTGGCTTTCCAGGAAAGCTGCGCGTATGCAGCGCCGCTTCATTGCACAAGAAATTCAAGGAAGGCTATTTCGACTTAGTGGTTTCGCACAAGGGGCTGCACGGAATGGAGCGGCCGGGAGTTGAAAACGTGGTTTGGCTGCTAAAGCCCGGCGGCGAAGCCATTTTAACAAGTGATTTTTTCACCGACTTTCCAGCAGACAATTCGATTAACTCTAAAGAGGCTGCAAGGCACTTTAAAGTGGTAGATTACCAATCCGGTGAACTGAAAGAAGGAGGCTGGCTGTTGCGCCTGCGCAAAAACGGGCCATTCAAGTCCGGAGGAATCTTTGGCAAATCAGTTGAGTGGCCGATTTCGGGCTGGAAGCGCCTTGGTGGAAAAGGTTTTTTGAAGTCAGTCCGCGCAGCACGTGCCAAAGACGAACTAGTGGATTTTCTTGGGGATGGAATTGCAGGCTGGGCTTACTGGGGAACTGGTTTGAAGGATTACAGTGCGTTGCCAAACTTTGATTTCGAGCATTTCTTGAAAGAGCGTTTGAACCAAGCTGCGCAAAAAAGCGAGAAGTTGAGTGTTTTGGACGTCGGCGTTGGGCACGGAGGGCAGTGGCAGGGCTTGCTCGACCACCCTGCGCTGGAGCTTGAGGCAACAAGCCTTTCAAAAACCGTCGACAATTCTCTTAAAGGCAAGGTGAAGCTTGCAACGGCGGCAAAGCTCTACCGCCACTTTGCGCCAAACAGGTTTGACATAGTGGTTTCAAACATGGGCATGCACGGAATGGAACTTTCAGGCATAGAGAACGCAATGCACTTGCTAAAGCCAGATGGTGAGTTGATTTTAACTGCAGACGCGCCCTTAAAGAAGTTCAAGCTTGCACTCGAGCGCGCTAAAGAAAATTACCAAGTTGTTGCAAGCAATTCCTTTGCAACCAAGGCTGGCCCAATCTGGTCAGTGCGCCTGCGCAAGAAGTGATTTGAATGGTGGAAAAACAGAGGCAACGGTTTGGCGAAGGCTACGAGCACGGGTATATTTTTGGTAGACTATCTGAGGCCTATCGTAGGTCTGGCATTGGTTTGCCAAAAGACGGTTTAGCGAGGCTTGCTAGGAGAATTCGTGCAAAAGACCGAGAATTCGATTTCGCTTGGGGGGAATGGGACACTAGTTTAGACCATTACGCTATCGGAATGCCAGAACATTTCGGAGCGTTTTTAGTTCAAAAAGCGAGGGAAGCTAGTGCGGCTGGGCAGGCGTTGAAAGTTTTGGACATAGGAGTCGGCTCTGCAGTGCAATGGAAAAAAGTCTTAGAACTCTTCCCTAACATCGAATTTTCTGGAACCACGATTACGCCAAAAGAGGTAGTTCCGAGCCTGCGGCGCCTAGTAAAGCTTAGCACGGCCGCAAATATCCACAAAAAATTTCCAGCCAATCATTTTGACGTTGTCGTTTCACACATGGGTATCCACGGCATGGAATTTGCGGGCATCGAAAATGCAATGCGCGTTCTAAAGCCAGGGGGCCACGCAATAATCACCGGCGATATCACTGAAGGAAAGACTGCAGAGAAGATGGAGGAGCACATAGCAAAGCCGCGTTTTTATTCCGTGCTGTCTGGGGGCTTTCAACACACGGCGTGGTCTTACCACCTTCAAAAAAACAAGCCGGTGCAAACCTTCCAATTTATTACCTTGAAAAAACTTTTTCTTGCATGCTTAAGGAAACTGACTTTTCAGCGCCAGTAATTTTTGGCGACTTCCACTTCCACTCCCCATACTCGCGCGCGGTATCGCCTTCAATGAGCTTAGAGGGCCTGTCTGTGGGCGCCCGCGTAAAAGGGCTGCACTTGCTTGGCACCGGCGACTTTTCGCACCCCACGTGGTTTGCCGAGCTGAAAAACAAGCTGGAGGAAGTTGAGGGGCAGAAAGGAATTTTCCGCCTCAAAAAGCCTCCCGCAGGCGGGGAAGGCATTCTCTTTACGCTTACAAATGAAGTGGCGACTTTCTATTCAATGCCAGGAGGCGTGAAAAAAGTGCACCACATAATTCACGCGCCTTCCTTTGAGGTTGTAGCGCAGTTGAATGAAGTGTTCTCAAAGATGGGCAACCTCGCCGCAGACGGCAGGCCGATGTTTGCAAGAACAAATGGCGAAGAGCTTGCAGAAAAGATTTTCTCAATAAGCGGGGAGTGCCTAGTGTATCCAGCGCACGCCTGGACTCCGCATTTTGGTGTGCTTGGAAGCATTTCAGGCTACGACACTATTGACGAATGCTACGGAAAGTACGCGAAAAACGTTTTTGCCCTAGAAACTGGAATGTCTAGCGACCCTGCAATGAACTGGAGGGTGAGCTCTCTAGACAATTACGCGCTAATTAGCAACAGCGATTCGCATTCCAACCACCCGTGGAGGTTGGGTAGGGAATGCAATGCTTTTGCGTTTGAAAAAGAGCAGGTAACTTACAAGAAAGTTTACGATGCAATCAAGAATAGTGGGTCGGGCGAGTTTGCATTCACGATTGAAACGTTTCCGGAGTACGGCAAGTACCACATTGACGGACACCGCGCATGCAATTTTTCCTGCCCTCCAAAAAGAACGCGGGAGATAAACGGAAAGTGCCCCAAGTGCGGAAGGAAGTTGACTATTGGAGTGGAATATAGGGTGGAGGAGCTGGCAGACCGTCCAATTGGTTTTTTAAAGCCTGGCGGCGTGCCTTTCAAGAAACTGCTTCCCCTACACGAATTGCTTGCAGCCGCTTATGGCTCCAATTTGGCAACAAAAAGAGTTGAAGAGGAGGCAAGCAAGTTACTAAGCAACTTTGGTGCAGAGCTAGGAATTCTATTGCACGTGCCTGTTGAGGAGCTAAAGAAAGTTACGCACGAAAAGATTGCCGAATTAATCATACTTAACCGCGAAGGGAACTTAAAAATTGACCCCGGCTATGACGGGGAGTACGGAAAGCTTGTTTTAACGGATGAGTTCGTGCTAGGGCAAAAGAGGGCTCGCACCAAAAAGCCTAAGGTGGTTGAAGCGCCTGTTGGGCAGAAAGTGCTTGGCGAGTACTAATTAGCTGCAAGAAAGTTCAGGCAATTTGCTTCAATGCCTTTTGCCTTCTACCTGTTCATCAAGTAGTAGACTGCCAGCAGTATTTCCAATACTGCAAAGATAGTCGTGCCTAGAGAGAAGTAGTACGTTAGAATCAGCAGGATTATTGTTGCGCCAAGGAGGAAAGTGAACGGGTCTGTGCCTAGGATGTTTTTTGGCCCCGTAGAATATCCTTGCCCTGCTCCCATTGGCGCTGGGCCCGGTGCATAGCCTGGCGGTGCGCCGGCTTCCATTTGCCCGCCTGCCTCGCCTCCCGAAAGGGGAGTTGCCTGGCCGGTCTGGGGGTCGATTTTTACAGCAAACCCGCAGTTTTTGCAGTAGACCACGCTGTCTTGCGCGTCAACGTCAAGCTGCGGGTTTCCGCACTGTGGACATGATACGTCTGCCATTTAAACCAAATTCAGTAACGAATCCCTGCCTTAAAAATGCTTGCTGACAATAATTTCAGTCAGCAATAAATTGGCTTAAGGTGCAATGGATTAATGGAACGTTTTTTGTTGGGGCACATTGCCAGCGGCAACCTTTGCTTGGGCCAGCACTACGCTGCAAAAAACTCGCACGTGGAGCTGGTTTATATGGGGCCTGCAGCGGAAGAGTTCAAGAAAAATTTGAAAGATGCAGCTGCAGAGTACCAGAAAACGCACAAGGATGCGAAAATAAGCTTGTCTGGAGCGGAGTATCCAATAGTGATGATTCGCAAGGCCGACGCGCTGGTGCGCAGCCTGATAACAGCCGCCAAGAAGTGAAAGCTTGCAGCGCAACCATTAAAATGACTTTGCGCAGTATTCTGTCCATGGAACAGTTTCTTTTAGAGCACATTGCGGCTGGCCGGCTGTGCCTTGCATCACAAGGGCCTATCAAACACCATTTCGTGGAGTTGCACTACACTGGCGCCGACCCAAGGGGGTTTGCTTCTTTGCTTAAAACGCATTTTGAAACATATTTGGAAAACCACCATGACACTCAAGTGGAGATCGCTACTACAACTCCTCTTTCAGTGACCATTAGGAACAACAACAAGCTTTCCACTAAGTTGATTAGAGAGCTTAAAAGAGCCAGGATGGCGTAATTTTTGCAGGTGCAATGAAATGGAGCAATTTCTTACGCGTGCGATTAGAGAAAGGAACGTCTCGCTTTCTGCATACCTGCCCAACAGGCCAACTTTTGTGGAGTTCAACGTAATCCATCCGAAAACAGATTTATTTGTTGGGAAGCTAAGGCCGCTAGCGCAACATTTTGAACAAATAACTCCCGGTGCAACGGCGGCAATAACTTCAGGCAAGCTTACGCACATAAGAATTTCCGGCACTTCCTCTGCCGCTACCAAGCTCATCGCGCGCCTCATTAGGGCAGCTGGCGGCGAAATAAGGAGATAGTTCAGCTAAACTTCGGCAAACCACGCGCTTTGCCTTGCTTGTGTTACGCGTATCTCGTCGCCTGCGTTGAGCGGAAAAGTTTTTGTGCTGTTGTCTGTAATGAACAAGCCGTGGCGGCGTTCGATGAAAATGCGCACGCTGTTGCCCTGCAATGACGGCAACAGGATTGGCGCTATTGGCTGGGTGGGGTTGTTGAAAGCAATTCCAACGCCTTTTGCAAAGCTCTTCCGCGTAACCGAGTAGAAATAGGCCGTTGAGCCAAACGAGCTTGCGACTATTGCGCCGTCGCCAATGAAATACCGCGCGTGCTCCCCTGCCTTGACTAGGCCGCGTATTGCGTGAAGGGGGTTTTTGTTGTGAACCTGCACTTCGTTGAGCGCAACCCCGCTGTAGACTACCTTGCCCTTGCGTATTACCTCCCCAAATAGCTTCTTTTCTTCCCTCACTTTAAGCATTTTTTTGGAAGCAATCTTTCTCAACGCGTCTTCAAGCGCCTTTTTGGAGTGCAGCAGGTCAACGTGCTCGTACTCGTGCTGTTTTTTGTGGAAGAAAGTGCCAACTCCGCATTTTACGCAGTGGGTGGAAAAGCGCGCGCACAGCTTAGGGACGTTGGGGTAGATTCTTTCGCTGTGCAGGATCGTTCCGTCCCCGCCGAACGTGACTACCATTTCGGGATTGGACGAGACTACGGTGAAGCCGAGTTTTCCGGCAAGTTTTTTGATTGTGGAGGCGTGCTTGCCTACGACCGCGATTTTTTTGGGTGTTGGTATGGTGGAGTTCAAGGGAACCGTTTTAAATTTGTGCTTAACCTAGTATTATTTGTTTTCTTAACGTGCCCTGGTGATATTATTGCGCAAGGTATACCGATTAAATTATGGCGTGGAGCCACGCCTGCCGAAGCTGAACTGGCTCCTCAAGCCCATTGTCTACCGACAGCCGCAGTACCTCAAGAAGTTTGGGCTGTCATTTGCCACAAACGAGCGGCTCGTTGAAAACTATTTCGTGCTCAGCTCGGTTCCAATGGCCGGTGAGAAAAAAATAATTGACGTTGGCTGCTGCCACTCGATACTGCCTTTCGTGCTTGCAAGTGCGGGCCATAAGGTCACCGGCGTTGACCTTTATGGAGTTGAATGGGTTAACCCCAATTTTAGTCATTTGGAAATGCCGCTTGGCAAGGCCATGGCCGTGCTTCCCAAGGGCGGTTTTGACTTCGTGCTATGCATTTCAACCTTTGAGCACGTTGGGATTGCGCCGCCAAGCGATGACGAGCCTAGGCAGTTTTTAATGGATTTGGCCTCGCTTGCCTCCCCGGATGGAAAAGTGATTATCACAACCCCTTTTGCCGAAGAAACTTACCTTGTGGAAGGCTTTGAAAAAAGGTATTCAAAGAAGGACTTGCTAAAGCTTTTCCAAGAGGCAGGCCTCTCGGTTACAATGTACTTGGTGTCGATGAACACCCATCTTTTTGAGTTGCAAAAAATTCACGGTGGAAGGAAATAAGAGGTTTTAAAAAATGTCCCGGAAGTGGCGAAAAACTTGCTAGCATCATATATTCTCGAGCGGCAATATTTCTCAAAAGAAAGTTCTGTGAGTGCGAGAAATTTCTTAAAATAGGGGTTGGTAGAATTGGGAGGAAAAATGTTGTTTACGTCTGAATCCGTTACAGAGGGTCACCCGGATAAAGCCTGAAGGAGAATTCCTTTGGGCGTCCAAAATTTGTGACCAGGTTTCAGACGCTTTTCTAGACAATTGCCTGCGGCAAGACCCCAAGAGCCGCGTTGCAGTGGAATGCCTTACCACCACTGGCTTAATCCTGGTTGCAGGTGAAGTGACTACCAGCGGTTACGTTAACGTGCAAAAGATTGTACGCGACACGCTGAGGGAAATAGGCTACACCGACCCCGCGTTTGGCCTTGACTGGCAGGACGTATGCGTGCTCACTTCAATTCACGAGCAGAGCAAGAACATTGCGGTGGGAGTTGATTCCGGCACGGCAAAGGAGCAGGGCGCGGGCGACCAGGGCCTGATGTTCGGCTACGCGTGCGACGAGACACCTGAACTCATGCCGCTGCCCATTTCACTTGCCCACAAGCTCGCAATGCGCCTTGCGGAAGTGCGAAAAACTGGCTTGCTTGCGTGGGTTCGGCCCGACGGCAAGTCGCAAGTCACTGTGGAATACGTTGACGGAAAGCCCAAGCGCGTCGACGCAGTGGTGATTGCAGTGCACCACGGCCCTGAAATGAAGCACGCAGACATAAAAAACGAGATAATCGAGAAAGTGGTAAAGCCGGTTTGCGGCAAGTGGCTTGACGAAAAGACGCGCTTTTTTGTAAACGAGACGGGCTTGTTTGTAGTGGGCGGCCCCGAAGCGGACACGGGCCTCACTGGCAGGAAAATCATTGTTGACACTTACGGTGGAATGGGCAGGCACGGAGGAGGTTGCTTCAGCGGAAAAGACGCGTCTAAAGTTGACCGCAGCGGCGCGTACGCGGCGCGCTACATTGCAAAAAACATTGTCGCGGCAGGCTTGGCTTCAAAGTGCGAGGTGCAAATCTCTTATACGATTGGGATTGCGCAGCCCGTTTCGCTCTACGTAGACACTTTCGCAACGGGAAAAGTTCCAGACGAGAAGATTGCCGAAGCAGTCAAAAAGATTTTCCCGCTCAAACCCGCAGACATTATTTCAGAACTCAAGCTCTTGCGGCCCATATACCGCAAGACTGCGGCTTACGGCCACTTTGGCCGCAACGACCCCGACTTTACTTGGGAGGCAACTGACCGCGCCGAAAAGCTCAAGCGCGAGCTGGGTTTGTAAGTTGGCTTGGGGCTTGGATTGTAAACTTTTTGAAAGTTTTATTAAAAAGAGGATAGGTGTTTTTTTGGCAGATTACTTGGTTAAAGAAATTGGTTTGGCGACCGAAGGCAATAGGCAGATTGCGTGGGCGGAAGGGCAGATGCCCGTGCTGCAAAGAGTGCGCGAGCGCTTCGCCAAGGAAAAGCCCCTCAATGGGATGAGGATTGCAGCGTGCCTGCACGTGACCAAGGAAACCGCAGTTCTCGCCCGCACGCTAGTTGCCGGCGGCGCTGCAGTGAGGCTATGCGCCTCAAACCCATTGAGCACGCAAGACGACGTTGCAGCAGCCCTCGCTTTGGAGGGAATACCCGTTTTTGCAGTGCGGGGAATTGACAACGCAGGGTACTATGAGTGCGTAAACAAGTGCCTCGATGGCAAGCCAAACATTACAATCGACGACGGCGCCGACTTGATAAGCGAAATACACTCCAAGCGCACCGACTTGATTGACGGAATGATTGGCGGGCAGGAGGAAACCACTACTGGCGTGATAAGGCTGCGCGCAATGGCTGCAGACGGCGCACTCAAATACCCTGTAATTGCAGTCAACGACGCGCGCACAAAAATGTTTTTCGACAACCGCTTCGGCACTGCGCAGTCCACTCTCGACGGGATAGTCCGTGCAACTGACGTGCTGCTTGCGGGAAAGACTTTCGTCGTGGCGGGGTACGGTTGGTGCGGGAGGGGCATTGCATCCCGCGCGCGGGGCATGGGCTGCCGAGTGGTTGTAACCGAAGTCGACCCTGTCAAGGCGCTTGAGGCGCACATGGAGGGCTTCGCGGTAATGAAGATGTCGCAGGCAGCCGCAGTCGGCGACGTTTTTGTCACTGCAACCGGTGACAAGAACGTGATTTCCACTGAGCACTTTCCACTGCTGAAAGACGGTGCGATAGTTGCAAACAGCGGGCACTTCAACGTGGAAGTGGACGTTGAGGGGCTCAAAAAACTCGCGGTTTTGCAGCACGAGGCGCGCGAAAACGTGGTTGGCTACACGCTGCCAAGCAAGAAGAAAGTGTTTTTGCTTGCCGAAGGGAGGCTGGTCAACTTGGCGTGCGCAACAGGCCACCCGAGCGAAGTGATGCAGATGAGCTTTGCAGTGCAGGCGCTGTGCTCGCAGTACCTGGCAAGGGACGGGGGAAAGCTCTCCAAGGCAGTGCACGTCGTCCCGAAGGAAATAGACGAGCAAGTGGCAAGGCTTGCGCTCTCTGCAATGGGCGCAGAAATAGACGAGCTCACCGCCGAGCAGGAAAAGTACTTGGCAAGCTGGCGGGAAGGGACCTAACTGTTCCTTTGCGCTAGCTTATTTTCACGCATTTTTCTATTTTTTTAATGACTTTTGGCATTTCCAAAAGTTCGTGCTCCCAAATGCGCAAGGGCTTCCATCCTGATCTCTTAATGCGCCTGTCCTTCTCCCTGTCGCGTTGCTTGTTTCTTTTCAATTTTGGCAACCAATAGCTTTTGTTGCTTTTTGGCTCGCGCGAGTGCTTTGGGCACTGATGCCAGAAGCAGCCATCAACAAAAACCGCAATTTTTTTGGATGGAAATGCAATGTCAATTTTTTCTTTTCCATAGTGGAGGCGATACTTTAAGCCAGCGCCCCTTAGGGCTTTCCTAAGCTTAACCTCTGGCTTGGTGTGCTTTGACCTGATTGCAGACATGATCATTGAGCGCACGCGCTTGGAAATCGTGTCCATGGCTTTGGTTTTTAATAGGAAACTGCTTAATATCAGATATGGCTTGCAATCTCCTTTCTGGCATAATCACTTTGGCTAATTTCAGGAATAATGACTTGCGGACCTACGCTACAAAGTACTTGTCTAGGGCGAATGCCTCTGGAGAAGCCCTCGAATATTTTGTAAGGGACGCGCTTTCTGGCTCTTTTGAAGGCACCCCTGTTGAAAAAATGATTCGCTACCGCCAAGTTTTCTCATACTTGGGCAACCAAAATAACCCCCCCGACTTGATGTTCAAGGGCGGAGATGCCTTCGAAATAAAGAAGCTTGGAGGCTTCAAGAATGCGCTGGCGCTTAATAGCTCTTATCCCAAAAATAAGCTCTATTCTGACGATTCACGGATAAATGACTTTTGCCGTATTTGCGAGAAATGGAAGCAGAAGGATTTCTTTTATTCGGTTGGCCAGGTTGTCGAAGGAAAGCTCAAGACATTGTTTTTTGTCCAAGGGGATTGCTATGCTGCCGACCGGGAAATATACGAAAAAGTCAGCAAGCCCCTGCAGAAAGAAATAAGCGCCCTTATTTCTGGAATGGGGCTTGAAACTTCTGACACCAATGAGCTTGGCAAAGTCAAGCGAGTTGATCCACTAGGCATAACTGACTTGAGGGTCCGTGGCATGTGGGCTATACAGAATCCAAATCAAGTTTTTTCAGGCATTTGCAAATTTGACGAGTCTAAGGAATTCAACCTGTTTGCCTTGATGAAAAAAGAAAAATATGAGTCATTCCCAGCGGAAGACATTAGGGATGTGGCTAAGCACAAGTCAATAAAGTTGTTGGAAGTTAAAATCCCGAATCCCAATAATCCAGCTAAAACGATTGACGCGATACTGCTTCACTTGGTGTGGTAAAATGAAGATAATTTCGTTGTTTTCTGGCTGCGGTGGGCTAGACTTGGGTTTCGAGAATGCAGGGTTTGAGGTAGTGTTTGCCAACGATATTGACCGCGCAGTATGGGGAACTTTCGAGAAAAACCACGGAGTAGCCATAGATCGCCGTTCAATTGCGGATATACCTTCCGATGAAATTCCGGACGCAGATGGCATTGTTGGCGGTCCACCTTGCCAAAGCTGGAGCTTAGCTGGGGAAATGAAAGGCGCTAATGATCCTAGGGGGCGGCTATTTTACGAATATGTGCGGATACTCAAAGACAAGCAACCGATGTTTTTCGTTGCCGAAAACGTTCCCGGCTTGGTTTCCAAGACTCATTTGCCTGAATTCAAGAAAATAATCTTAGAATTTTCGGCAGCAGGCTACAATGTAAACTATCAACTCCTTGATGCACGGGACTACGGAGTGCCTGAAGAACGCAAGCGAGTCATAATTGTAGGCTTGCACAAGAGTCTTGGGCAGACTTTTGCATTTCCAAAGCCCAGCCACGCCAAAGATCCGGCAGATCCTATAGTTGGCAAGAAGCAAAAGCGTTGGTTGACTTTGCAGGATGCAATAGCAGACTTGCCCGAAGCGGTTAAAGCCTGTGATAAAAATAAGGCTAATGCGAATTTGGCGTTTCCAAATCAAGAGTACATGAACGGAAGTTTTTCTACAATTTACCTCTCGCGCAACCGCCGCCGAAACTGGGATGAAGCTTCTTTTACGATACAGGCGGGAGGGCGGCATGCGCCGCTGCACCCCTCGTCATCAAAAATGAAAAAGATTTCTGGTGATGAGTGGGCGTTTGACGGGGAAAATCCAAAATACCGCCGCCTTTCAGTCCGTGAATGCGCGCGCATACAGACTTTCCCAGATGATTTTGTTTTTTATTACACTGCTATTGCAGATGGCTACAAAATGATTGGAAACGCAGTGCCAGTGAAGCTTGCGGAAGCAATTGCAAAGCAAATAAGTGCAGCGCTTGATCCGTTGATGTCCGTAGCTGCCGTTTCGCCAGTATCCTAAATCAGAATTTGAGCATCTCGCAGTATTGCTTAAACCGCGCCTCAACGTCCTGAAAATCTATTTCTTCCAGTTTTTTCGTAGAGAATTCCTCCACTGCAAGCGAGCCTGTGACAATCCCATAAGCAACTGCCCTGCGCAAGAGCTTGGGTGTGATGTTCTCGCGGGTTGCGCCTTTTTTTGCAAGCAAACCAATGACCCCGCCTGCAAACGCGTCGCCAGCCCCGGTCGGGTCCACTACTTCCTCAAGCGGGAAGGCGGGGAAAGGATATGCCCTGCCTTCGTGGAATAAAATAGCCCCGTGCTCGCCTTTTTTTATAACCACGAACTGCGGTCCTTGCTCTAGGAGCGCAAACCCGGCCTTCACAATGCTTGCAGTGCCTTCGAGCATGCGCGCCTCGTCCTCGTTTACAAACAAGCCATCGGCCTTGCCAATCAGTTCGCGCACTTTCGGCGCAGAGTTTTCCACAAATAAGGTTATAGTGTCCATTGCGCAAAGGGAAGTCGATCCGGCGCTCTCGATTATTTTTGCCTGCAATGCGGGTTCTAGCGGGGAGAGGAAAAGCATTTTTTCTTTTCCTTGGAGGCCTGCCGGGAGTTTAGGGCTTATCTTGCCAAGGCAGTTGGTTTCAGTCTTGTTCACCTTCCTGGCGTTCAAGTCGTGCGAGAAGCTGGAGTCGAAGAAGAAAGTCTTTTCGCCGGGAATGCGCTGCACTCCCTCCAAGTCAATTCCGCGTTTTTCAAGCCGCTGCCAGTAGCTTTGCGGAAAATCGCCTCCCACTGCGCTTACAACCGAGACTTGCGTGAAAAGGGATGCTGCCAGGGAGAAGTAGCTTGCCGAGCCGCCCAGCACTCTTTCTGCGGTGCCGAATGGCGTGCGCGTGGTGTCAAAGGCAATCGAGCCTGCGCAGACTATCATTTCTACCACTGGTTTTTATGTTTGCGCGGTTTATATTCCATAAGGTGGTTTGAAGTGTTTCCTGGAATGGGTGGAAATCCGCGGCAAATGGCTGATATGATGCGCCAGCTTGGCATCAAAAGCGACGAAATCAAGGCAGAGAAAGTCATTATTGAGAAAAGCGACGGCTCGCGCATTGTAGTTTCACAGCCGCAGGTAATGCAAATTGAGATGAAGGGCGAAAAGAGCTTCCAAGTCTCCGGCAGCGTAAGTGAAGAGCAATCTGGCGCTTCGCAAGATGGCGTGGGCAAGCCAGATGATGGTTCCAATTCGGATGTTGAGCTAATAGTTTCGCAGACTGGCGCTTCAGAGCAAGATGCGTTGGACGCTTTGGAAAAGACTGGCGGCGACTTGGCGGAAGCAATCCTGCTGCTCAAAAAAGAGTAGGATTGTTTGTTAAACTGCATTATGTTTAGTTAATGTTTGTCTGCAATTTGTGAAAACGGTGTTTTGGCTTTTGGCAATAGAATTCTCGGAGTTTCATCGGGTGCTTGCGGGCCTAATAATTTCGCTTGCAGTGGCAGTCTTTTCTTTCCGCCGCGACGCCCTCTCGGCAAGCGGAACGCTTGCGGCAATCCTTGTAGGGGAGCTGATGTTTGTCTTTGGCGGCGCGGATTGGTTCGTGCTGCTCGCCGCGTTCTTTCTCACCTCGGTGTTTTTCACGCGCTTTAAGGCAGAAAAGAAGGGAGAGGTTGTAAAGGAGTTTGCAAAAGGCGGCGTGCGCGACTTTTGGCAGGTGCTTGCAAACGGCGGCATTGCCTGCCTCCTTGCGCTGGCTTTTTACTACTACAAGTCCCCGGTTGTTTTCTTCGCATTTCTTGGGGTGATGGCCACAGTCAACGCAGACACGTGGGCGACCGAATTGGGCATCCTTGGCAGGGGAAAGCCTCGTTTGATTACCAACTGGCAGCCCGTGCGGGTTGGGACAAGCGGCGCGGTTTCGCTGGGCGGCACGCTTTCTGCAGTTGCAGGCGCTGCAGCAATTGCGCTAGTGTTTTTTGCAACCCAAATCGCTTTCAACCGCCCTTACTTCAAAGGCGACATTTCACTCTTTTCACTGGAGCTGTTTGCAATAATAGTTTTTTCCGGGGTTGTGGGCGCGCTTGCCGACTCGCTTTTGGGTGCGACCCTGCAGGCAATGTATTACTGCACGCACTGCAAGAGCGAGACTGAAAAGATGGTGCACCACTGCGGGCGGCAAACCACTGCAATACGGGGCATGAAGTGGTTTGACAACGACATAGTCAACCTAGCCAGTTCAATGGCGGGTGGCCTGGTTGCCGCGGGGCTCGCGTTTTTGGTATTTTGAGTGATTGCCATGAAACAGTTCTGGACGTCCCCGAGCTTTTCAAAAGTTACGGCCCATCCACAGGCAAAGCGCATTTTTCGCAGGGCGTTTGAACTTGCGGGAACAGGCCGTTTGCCTATAGGCTCAGTAGTTTTGGACATTGGTGGCGGCGTGGGATCAGCTGGCGAGGTGCTGCGCGCTGCCCACCCCCGCAAACTCTTCAAGTACGTGAACCTTGAAGTTGACCCGAGGCTTCTTGCAAAAAAAAGTTTTGCGGAGCGCGTGAGAAATTCGTGGTTTTCCCCAAAGTGGCTCAAAAAGAAACTGCAGGGCGTGGTTCAATTGAAGGTCAAGGCCGACCGCGCCCAACTTCCTTTCGCGTCTTCTTCAATGGATTTGGCAATTTATGCCTTTCCTGCAGCGTCATTCTTGCCGGATTCAAAGCCGCACGAAAAATTGATTGACCGTCATTTTTTACCGCTAATTGAGTCCCTGCGTGCACTTAAGCCGGGAAGAAGGGTGATAATCATACGCCGTTCCACCGAAGAGGATTTGACTACAAATGCGGAAATGGTTCGCGATTTTGTAAGTTCCCTGAGGGTTGGAAAAGAAGTTGCGCTGGAAATTACGCCTACGCCCAAGGAACTCTACAAGGAATTCGTAAGGCATAACCCCGGCAGCGTGCCTTCTCACTTGTGTGTTCAAGTGATAGAGAAAACTTCCTCTTCCGAAAGGGACGAAAGCCTGTCAGACATTGCCTCTATTTCTCGCAAAGTAGTTTCACGCGCACTGGAGGAAAATGAGGAATAATTTTTGAAGTGCCGGCATCATTGTCGCCGTTGTCATCGCTTTCCCTTGCTTTTACTTGAGTTTTCTTGCAGTTTCATTCAGAAATCCCATGAATGTTTTGTGGTGCCCGCCACCTTTGGGGTACAGCAAGTCGTTTGGAGTTATTCCCCTGTTCTGTTCCTCGTATTTTCCGAGCTGGCTTTGAAAATGTTTGTGGTTGAGCACGTCCATTGCTGCCGTGTCATGGCATTTTAGAGATTCGAGTATCGCCCTTACCCTTCGCGGGTGCGTTCCGCCTTTTAGCCGCTCGACGAGCGAGACTGGATTCCGGGGCACGTTTTCCCTTTGCGTGTACCCGCCTGTTTTTGCAGTTCGCCGAACCGGCCGTATTGAACCCATAGCGCCACCTACTTGAACCAACAATAATTGAAAACAACTTTTATATACGCCCTCAAGCATATTTGTTTTGCAGTTAGTTGAAGCCTGCGAGTTGCTCAGAGATGAAAAGTGGTCTACTTCACGTGGGAAAATAGCCTTTTGGAAGGCAACGCCTATCCTGAAAACTCTCAAATTTTTGCTTGCGGCCTAACGCGCCGGCAGCCATCGACAACCTACCCTAGCAATGTTCTTAAACCCTCAAACGCCCTAATGAGTGTGCCAAAACGAATTCCATATAATTTTGGGCGCAGGAAGACGCGCCTAGAGCCAGTCAACATTCTTTTCGAACAAACAAATACCGAACTTGATTTGGCACTCGCCTCTTACAGCAAAGAAGATGAGCGGCGGGGAATAGTTCTTCCCGAAAAGCTCACGCCAAAACTTGCCGAAGAAATAGGCATGCATGTGGGAGACGGTTTCCTGTCGATGCGCAGGAACGAGTACCGCTTGAAAGGCTCGCCGTTTGACGAAAGGCAATTCTACCGAGGGTTTGTGAGCCCCCTTTACAAGGAACTATTCAACCTGGATGCAAACTTGAAGGATTATGGAACAAGTTACGGGTTTGAAGTATGTTCCAAGGCTTTGTGGTCTTTTAAGAACAAGGTGCTTGGAATCCAAGCTGGGCGAAAGACTGGAATAAGGGTTCCTGAGGTAATCAAGGTAAACAATGGAGAAATTCTTGCTGGCTTTATAAGGGGATATTTCGACACTGACGGAAGCCTGTCTTTCATATCAAAGTACGGCTATTCTTCGTATTACCCCAACATCAATGCGGCGTCGGCTTCGGAGTTGTTGATCCGAGATGTCGCAGAAATACTCTCGATGTTTGGTCTGCGGCCGACAGTTGACAAAAATCGTGATTGGTGGGCAGTTCAATTGCGGGGATATGAAAATTTCTTCCGGTTCTTGGAATTGATTGGCTGGAACAGCAAAAAATATGTTGACAAGATAAACCTGTGGCGGTCTCGATATCCTGAATTGTCTTATGGCGCGAGTGGTGAAGTGGTATCACGCGGGCCTGTGGTGCTTAAAAGCACAGAAAGCCTGAATGCCGAGTTCGATTCTCGGCTTGCGCCCTATCAGTTAAGAAATATGGTGTTGAGGTGAACTGGCCGTGGAACAAAAAAATTACGAGGAAAATTCTCTCCAGAAGTTTCAGGCTCCACGCGGGACAAGCGACTTTATTGGAAAAGAAAAGCGCAGGCGCGACTTTGTGCTCTCCACGCTAAAGAACGCCTTTGAAACCTATGGGTTCGAGCCACTGGAAACGCCCGCTTTTGAAAACTATGAAGTGCTCTCTGCCAAGTTCGCCGGCGGCGAGGAAATACTGAAGGAAACTTATTCCTTCAACGACCAGGGGGGAAGAAAACTCGGCCTGAGATACGATTTTACAGTTCCACTGTGCAGGTTTTTTGCAGCCAACCCCAACATTCCAAAGCCATTCAAGAGATATGCGCTCGGCACCGTATGGCGCGACGGCCCGCTAAAGCTAGGCCGGTACCGAGAGTTTGTGCAGTGCGACGCCGATGTGATAGGCGTGCCAGGTGCGGCTGCCGATGCGGAAATACTCGCGCTTGCCTGCAGCGCGCTTTCCTCGCTGGGCCTTTCTTTTGTGGTGAAAGTCAACAACCGACGGCTTCTGAACGCAATTCTGCAAAAGGCTGGCGTGGAGGGGGAAAAAATGCTTTCAACCATCCTCTCCCTCGACAAGCTTGAAAAAATAGGCTGGCAGGGAGTGGAAAAAGAGCTTGCACAAAAAGGCTCTTGCGACGCAAGCCAGGTGGCGGAAATAAGGCGCCTGTTTTCTTTGCAAGGTGCGTTGGAAGGCGAGCTTGCACAATTTGAAGGAGCCCCTGAAATGAAGGAGCTGCTCTCCCTTGCAGAAAAAATGGGGTTGAGCAAGTCCGTGCGCTTTTCGCCGTCGCTTGCGCGTGGGCTAAACTACTACACTGGCAGCGTGTTTGAAGCAGTTTTAGAAAACGGCGAGAAGCTCGGTATCACTTCCTCCATTGCCGGCGGGGGGAGGTACGATGAGATGATTGGTGGTTTTGTAAAGCAATCCTCTGGCAGGGAAGAGAAAATCCCTGCGGTTGGAATAAGCTTTGGCCTAAGCGTGCTCTGCGATGCATTGGAAAGAATTGAGGCGCAGTCGGGTGAAGTCAAGAACTCTTCTGCAATCAAGGCGTTTGTAATTCCAATTGGCGGCGAGCAGGAGGCGTTTGCAGTTGTGCAGAGGCTGCGCGCTGCGGGCATTGCCTCTTCAATAGACTTGCTTTCTAGAAGCATTAGCAAGAATTTGGAGTACGCCTCAAAGCAGGGGATTTCTTTTGCAGTGTTTGTAGGTCCCCAGGAAGCCAAGCTAGGCAAGGTTAAAGCGCGTGACTTGCGCAGCGGCGAGGAAAAAACCGTTTCAGTTGCAGAGCTTGAACAGCTTCTCAAGCGCTGACTTTTTTTGCAAAGCTTAATTTCTGGCTGTGCATCCAAACTAAAAGCACCACTGCAGAGTCGACTATCCACAGGGTGAAATGCACTGCGTCGAGGGTTGACTGGCCGTAGTGCGCGCCGGCAAAGAGAGTAACCCAGAGGCGCAGAACGTTGAAAGCAAGAAGCAGCGGCGCAAACAATAGGAGGGTTTTGAGTGCGCCTTGCCAGTAGTTGGAGTTGTTTTTCCAGCTTATTTTTTGATTTGGTTTGGAGGCAAATAGGAGGGCGGCAAGAAGCGACGCCATTACCAGGCCGGAGCAGTCGCGCACTATCTCGAATTCAATTGAGGGGGTGAAAATCGTTGTTTGCGTGGAGGAAGCGGCAACGCCTGCAAAGTTTAGGAGCGCAACTTCCAGTGCAGTTAGCTTTTCAAGCAGGGAGTCTATTGGAAGGGCTTGCACAAGCAGGTAGAGGGCAGCGAAGCTGGAGAGAAAAAGCGCCAGGAACTTTTTTTCCTGTTTTTGCAGGGAAAAATCCATTTATATCTCCTTATGGCGTTGATGCGTATTCCATGCTTTTGTTCAAGAGTTTTCCGAGTTGGCCCGCATCATCCAATATCCGTTTAGGGAGCACCGCATACTCTTTTTTTACATGCCCCTTCGGGAAGTATTTTAGGTGTTTTACCCCTTTCTCCTTGAAGAGTTCGCCTAGGGCTTCTGGAGGAAGCCTTAATGCGACTCCAAAGCTTCCGCAGGAGATGAATATTTTCCCGTTGACATACCCGCCGACTGCTCCAAAGAGGTTTTTGAACCCCATCTTGTCTGCAGTGGAAAATTTTTTTGGAGCCGACTTCAATAATGCGGTTATCTTTTCCAAGTATTGGTTTCTCATTGTTTTCACTTCATCATTAACCGCAGGATTACCACGGGACTTTTTTCAACTTTAGTTTGTGTGCAAGGTAGTTGAACAGCTTGTGCAAAATGTAGGTTACGCCTATTAGGAAAACAATTGTTTCGACTGGCGGCAGGAATACTGGCGAGGCAAAAAACAATGCGCCGCCGAGGAAAAGCAGTTGGTCGAAGAACTCGTGCTGCGAGCTCTGCGGAATGCCCAGGCGCCTTTTTAGGAAGCTTCCAAGCAAGTCGCCTGCCATTGTGCCGCACGACAGGAGCAGCCCTACGATTACTTTTTGGCGGAATGCCAGCTCGGGGACAAAAAGGTTGCCTGAGAATGGGAGGGCAAGTATTATGGCAACAAGCGTGCCGACTGCAATCCCGCCTAACAGGCCCTGCCAGGTCTTGCCGTCGCCAAAAACCCTCCTGCCGTCGGAAAAAGTCTTTCCAAAGTCGACGCGCTTCCCTCCACCGAAGATGACTGGCGAGGAGTTTGCAAAATAGGCCGGAAGGATAAACAGCAGGCTGGAAGCGTAATCCATTTGAAGCTACCTCTCTTGTAACAAAGGTTGTGCGGCAAACGCTAATAAGATTTGGTTGCCAACAATAAATGCCCTCTAGCTTAAGGTTTTGGCTGGCTTTTGGCGCAATGGTGCTCTCAATGGATTTCAAATCTCTCCTGATATGGTTGATTGCCGGCCTTGCAGTTGCAATAATTGTCACGGCATTTGCCTTGGCGGATTACTCAAAGCTTGGAAAGGGGTTTGGCTGACTGCGCTCCGCGCGCTTCTCTAGGCTTGCGCTCTTGCGGCGTTCGATACTGTTAAAAAACCTTAGAGCTTTTTGTATTAGCCTTTGTTGCAGGCAGTTGCTTGTGCAGCACGGCGTATTACGTTTACTGGAGGGGGATTTGATGTCTGTTGTTGGGAACGCGATTATAATGAACTGCCGCGAGTGCTTTTCGCGAAATGGCTTTGGAGTGAAGTTAGTGGAGCGGGGAAGCGCTTTTGTGTGCGACCACGACTCAAGCCACAGGTACGTAATAGACGGCGAGAGCGGGCTTATGAAGCGCGTACTGCCCTTCCAGCCCTAAGCAGTTTTTAAGCCTGTTTCTTTACAATATTATCGCAGGGCAAGCGCCCTTTTTGTTAATTGTATTATAGTTTGGTTTAGTGGTTTGGTTGAAAAAAGATTACGCCTCGCAGCAGGATTTTGAAAAAGCCGTGCTCGAAGCGGTGAAGTATGGTGCAGTGCACGCGCAGCTTTACTTCGACGCCCACGCGCAAGACGAGGAGACTGTGCGCGGTTCGCTGGTTGATTTTGTCTCGCGCCTCTCAAGCGTGCGGGGATTGATTTTCTGCAAGGGCGAAGTGTTGGCTGTCATAAAGCAGCCAAAGCCTGAAAGCGAGGGGGCAGGCGATGAATTCTCCTCCAGCGCGCAGGTGGACGTCGTGGCAGACAGTTTCAACACGCTTTTGAACGTCTGCACTGACTTTGCGCCAATGGCTGTTGAAATAATTGCGCCTTCCAAGATAAGCCTGTCTGCAGAGGAAATGCAGGCTGTTTTGTTGGACGCTTCGCGCGCCGCTCAAGACAAGGCGGAAATGCTTTACAAGCAATTCCTAAAGCCAGAGCAGTACGAGATGCTTTCGCGCACGCTAAAAGAAAGAATTGCTTCGGGCAAGAAGCTCTTGGATGACGCCAAGGCACGGCGAGACGCTGGCGAGAAAAAGTAGGTTAGTTTTTACAACGCGCAAAGCTAGTTTTCTGTAATTAAGTAAAAATAGTTTTACGCTAGTGGACGCCCTATTGGCTTCTGGCAGTTTGTTGCGTTTGCTCGCCAAACAGCTCGCCGATGATTACTCCAAAGGCAGGGCGCGTTATTAGCACGCCGACGAGCACTCCAACTATGTAGGCGAGTGCAAAGCCGCGTATTTCAACTAGCCCGCTGAGCAACAGCAGGGGCAGCATTGCAACTATTGCAATGCTTGCGTTAGTCATTACCACTTCAAACGCCCGCCCCAGCCTTTCGCGAACATCGAGCGGCCGGGCCTGGTCGTCTTCGGTGCTCTTCTTTTTGCGAAGCATCTCGTCTGTTATGATAATCTGGTCGTCTACGCCGGTTCCAATGAGTGTTATGACTCCAGCCATGCCTGCCAAGTCGAGTGTTCCGAATGTTCCTATCACTGCAAGCGTAATGAGCATTTCAATTGCGTTGATGATGATGATTGGCACTGCAAGGGCGGGCCGCCTGTAGCGGAAGATTATGAGGAATGCCACTATTGCCACGCTTAGCACAATGCCTACTGCGCTGTAGTAGAGGAACTGCTTTCCAAGCGACGCTGCAATTGAGTACGAGCTGCCTACTACTGTGCTTACCGGCAGTTTTCCTCCTGAAATGACTATCTTTAGCAGCTTCACTTCGTCAACGGCGCCCTGCCGCTGCTGTTCGGGTGTGCTGCCTCTCCCGCTTCCAGTCACTTGGTAGAATTGCGAGACAAACCCTTCAGCCAAGCCCGGTGACAGCGTGGGTCCTGAAAGCAAGCCTATTGCGTGCCACGAGTTGACAACAGTGTCACTCTGCTCTGTCAAGTAAGTTGTTGGAAGCATGTCTGAAGAAGGCTTTAGCGCAAGGCGCTTGCTGGCGTTCTGTTCCGAAAAGCCAGCTGAAATTGCCTGCTGGTATACTTGCGGCAGCCGAGTTTTGAGCTCAGAGTCCATAATGACGGTAGTCTTGTTGGCAATTGCGCTTGCAATGCTTGTGTTGCCGTCGACAAACACGAGCTCTATTACGTCCCCCTGCTTTGAGAGCGCCTCGTTTGTCGCCTTGGTGTTAAGCAAGCTCCTCGATGAGTTGAGCACGCTTTTTTCAAGCAATACCACGGCGTTGGCTGGCCGGTCAAGGAACATGTATACGGGGTAGTGTGCCTTGCCTTTTGCAGTTGAGGCGAATTTTTCCGCCCCAGTGCGCGTTGCAGCAAAACCAAGCTCGTAAGAAAACCCTCCAGTTGAGGCAAACACCCTCTCGTTTGTGCCGCCGCCTACAGAGCTTGAGAGAATGTCGCTGCCGTTGAGCGCCTGCCTTCCGTCAATGACTGCCTCAAACCTCCCCTGCTCGCGCAAGAGGCGCTCGACGCTGTCTATCACGCTTGGGTCTGCGCGCGGTATTTCGACAAGAATGTCCTTGTCCCCAAGCGGGCGCACTATTGCCTGCGAAAGGCCGTTTTTGTTGATTCTCTGCTTGATGAGCTCCACCATGGAGTCCATTGTGGCAGAGTCCACGCTGTGCTCTAATGAAACGGGTATGCGCACTCCACCAACGAATTCTATGCCTAGGTTCAAGTCAAGGGTTGCCGGGTTGAGGTCTCGAAGGAAGATTGCTGCAAGCGAGAGCAGTGCAACTAAGGCTACTATCTGCACTTTCCTGCTTCCAATAATTTTGTTTAAATCCATTTCAATCGCTTGTTGCTTTTAGTTTCCGTGATGTTGGGCGGCAGCCTGCTTGGCGTGCCTCCTCTTTTCGTACCACAGGATGAGCGGCGCGTTAAAGCACCAGGTTGCAAAGAAGTCTGCAAACCCGCCTATGAGAGCAACGCTTCCAATTTGGAAGTAAGTTGGAATCTGCAGCCAATACGCTATTGCAACCAGCGCGCCGAAAGCCCCAATGGTTGTCGAATTCATCAAAAAGCCTGTTTTCATTGATTCATAGGCGCGCTCTTCCATACTGCCTTCCTTCCTGCGTATTACCCGCATTGTAAGCATTACGTCAGTGTCAAGCGAGAAGCCAATCAGCATAAGCAGGGTGGCAACGCTTGCAAGCGTCAATGGAATTCCAAGCACCGCCATCACACCTGCAGTGATGGTAACATCTGCAACTGCGCCAAAGATTACAGCAAAGCTTGGCGCAATCGAGCGGAATACTATAAACACTGCTATTGCGCTGAAAAGAAACGAGTAGAAAACCACTTCCCGCGTCTTGTCGAGGAAAAACTTGCTTAAAGAAGAGCCAATCTGCTTGAAAGAATAGCTGTCTACTTTCACTTGCGACTTGATTTCGGTAAGTATTGCATTGCGCTCTATTTGCCGCGCGTCTGCAAACTCCTGCTGCGAGATTGACGCCTGCGCATGCAAGTCACCGGTTGCGTCGGCAATTGTTTTCGAGCCAATTGACTTGTACAGTGAGTTAAGCTGCGCTGCAAGCCGTGTTTTGAGGTCGGTTGTATGTGCCTGCAGCTGGGTTGCCGACTGGTTGTTTGCAAGCGCGCTGCCAAGCGTCACCTCAATTTCGGAGAGCTGCCTGTCCAGCGATAGGATTTGCTCTATCTTGCCTTCAGCTGCTTCAAGCTCTGCGCTTGATTCTAGCTCTATTTCAACGCCCGTACCGGAAGGAGTGGAGACTTTCCTTATTTCGACGTTCTTTGAATACTTTAGAAGAGAGGTTTGCAGTTTGGCGGAGTCGAAGTTGGCGTCGCTTGCCTGTATTGAAACCAGCGTGCCTCCCTTTAGGTCAATTCCCTTGGGAATGCCTGGGGTTACAAAGACTAGGAAGAGGGCTATTGCCATTAGCACAAGCGGTATTGCCATAAGGTAGGTGTAGTGCTTGTGCTCGTATGGATTGGGCAAATTCATTGAAACAACTCTAGAAAACTAACTAAACTAATGGCAAATGACTTCAAAAAACCCTGTAAAGCCTTTCAGGGAACCTGTATTAATATGGCTGGAAAAGGTTTAAAACGAGGGAGTTTAGCGCCCAGTGTTCGGCTAGTTGTTGGGTAGGTTGGTTGCGTAGTTTTCGTTTTCGCACTCCGTGTCGTAAACTTGGCCAGTTTTTTGATAGCAATATTCTACGGAGGTGATTGTTGCGCTGCCTATGCGTATTTTGATGAACTTTGTGCGTGAATACGTGGCCGGATCAGAAACACACCCTGGAATGGTGATTATTGCGAGATCTTTTGGTTGTAGGGTGATTGTAAGCGAGTCGTAGTTTTCTTCCCTAAGCCTAGTGGTCTTCCTGTTTTGCAGCCAAGGGGCGTTGTTAGCCGCTTGCAGTGTTTGCATGGTCGCCTGAGTGTCAGCAAGGCTGCCCATCAGCTTCCAAGTTGAAAGCTTGTTTCCAGTCCATTGCTCGATTATTACTGGGTTCCCTCTAGCTATTGTGAATGAGTTTGTGCCAGTTGTAGTGAGGCCTAGCTTGGAAAGAACTTCGGTAATTTTCTGCCCTGGCGCAAAGAGTGCTGCGCAAGCAGGATTTTCGCTTGAGTCGTCAAAGTGTATTTTGACGGGGGTCGAGCTGCCGATTTTTAGGTTGTCTGGCGCAGTGCTGCCGTCTATAATCGTAAGCGTGTTGTCTGAAAATCTCCTTAATTGGCTTCGTTGTATTGTAAACGCCACGCCCTCTTTTTGAGCTCCTCCTTCAGTATAGCTGGCAAACTTGCCTTGAGTGCCGTCTAGGAAGGGCTTGGTGTCCAAGGTTACTACTTGTGGTTGAGCTGGAGCAAATGCGTCGGCGGTACCGCTCACTATGGTGTTTAGCGAAGCACTTCCCGTGAAGAATTGAGTTGGGTTTGGAACGTCGAGTGTTATCTTGCCTTCGGCTGGATAGTCGGGAATGGTGATAGCTTGCGGTGCCGTAAACTTGGTCCCTTGCGGCATTGTAGGGCTAATGGAGCTGCTTCTGGCCGTGGCCATGGCGTTATGTGCTGAAACTAGCTCTTCACCGTGTTTTATTGGTGGCACGAACAGCACTTTTGCTTGATAGACCCCATTTGAAAATGCTGAAGTTTTGACAACGCACTTATCCTCCCATTTTCCGTTTTGGTCAGTGCTCTTGTCCAAGCAGTAACCCACCTTTGGCTCTACTATTACGTCGTCGGAGCCGCTGAGTGCCTGAATTGTCGCAGTAGTTTCCTTATAGTATTGTACTGGCATCGAGACGATGACTGCTGGATTTGTAGCTGGTGTTGCAGGTTGAGTTGCGGGTGGTTCATATGGTGCTGGCGGCTGGGCGTTGTCCTTTTGTTTTGTTTCGATGCTTTTTGCAGGAGTGTTTTGTTCCATGTAGCCTGGCTGGCATCCAATCACAACTGCGCGCCCTCCGTCGGTTGCGGGGTTTAGCTGCAGGGTTGCGCTGCAGAAAGTACCTTCGCTTTCACCGCATTGGTCTAACTTAGGCTCGGTTGGGGGTTGCATCGGCTTGGGTGCGCTTGGCATAATAGAGTCTAGCTTCATCAACCCTCCGTCTGGCTGGGGCTTGAACTCTTCCCTCATGAAATATTCTACCAAGTCTTTCCTAACTGACTCTAGTTCGATTCCGGCAGGTTCCTTAATCCTGTTTGCGTCAGCGGCCTGGCATTCGCTTTGGTCATTTGATTTTGGCACACTGATTCTTGCCTTTACTGTGCCGCTCACTAAGATGGGATTGGTATTATCTCCCAATATTACCACAAAGGCGCAGCCTTTCTTGCTTCCTGCGCTGCATCCTTCCAATTTCGTGACCTTGTTTGCGGCCTCTAGGCAATCTTGCGTTTGTCCTTGAGAGTCTATGGCCGTTCCAGCGGCGTTCCACTTTAGTTCGCAGGACTTGATTTTTTCCAGTGTAACGTACTTGTTTATCGTCCAGAGATTGGGCACGCCTTTGTCGAAGCGGATTCCGTAGTCGTCGGTTTCCTTGAAGTTGGGCGAGGCAGGCTGGTAGTTAGGATCAGTAGGGCTGGTGCCGGCTGCCTTTGAAGGCGAGTAGGTGTACGGGTAGCCCAAGGGGTTCTTTATTGCGGAGATGAGCGCGCCTGCTTGCTTGTCATCTGTTTGCAGCACTTTTGCCTTGCCCACTTCGCCGGTGCTTATGCGTGGCGTGAATTGGAAGATTTTGAGGCTGCTTACCTGGTCGCTTCCCTGCCCTCGGTACGGAACGAGTATCTTCAAGTTGTCGGCGTCAGTTCCCAGTGCTACCTTAACGTACTGGTCTGCAGGAATGTTCACAATGGGAACTTCACTGAATTCAGGTGGCTGGATTGGAACGAAGTTTGGAACGCGTGGGTTTGGCGGAAGGTTGGGTGGAGGTGAGTTGGGGAATCCGCCTCCAAACCCTGCGCCTAATTGTGAGCCGAGGAATAAGCTTGAGAACGCACCGCTTCCGCCGCTGTTGTTAGCAAGGCTCTTTTGCACGCTCTCGCTTGCGCAGAATGGAATTGCCGCAAGGCGCATGAACTTAGTGAGGCTGCCGCTTGAACTGCCGCCTTGCTGGCCTCCGCTTCCAAGCGCGCCGCCGAATAATCCACTGTTGAATAGCGAAGACATTATTGAAGCACAGGCTGCCACTCCAATGCAGCCGTCAATTACCTTAGTTACATTGTGCCCTTGCGGTTGCCCGCTGGCAAATGGGCTGCCACCCAAGCCGCTTCCGAATGCTCCTGGGAACCCGCCGCCAAATCCGCCTTGTCCTCCGCCAAATCCACCGAGCCCTCCGCCAAAAGGTGAGCCTCCAAATCCACCTAAACCAGGTTGTCCAAAGCCGCCGCCCAATCCGGGCTGGCCAAATCCTCCTCCGCCAAAGCCGCCGGGTTGGAAGCCGTTTCCGCCTATTCCTGGTCCGCCAAAGCCCGGCTGCAATTGCTGCTGGCCTAGGCCGCCTTGCAGGTTTTGCTGTTGCTGCTGCAAGTCCTGCTGTGCAACCACGTTGAATTGCTGTATCCTCTTTGTAATCTTGTCCTTCATCCTGCCAACGCTGTTCTGTATTGCGGGCCCAATGCTTGCAAGCAGTTCCTGCTTGGGTATTGTGACAAGCACGCTGTTGCGGTATTCCTGTATTGATGCGTTTATTTGCCGTGCGAGTGCATCCTGTGCCTGCTGTTCCTGTGCTTCAGTGCAGAAGTTGGAGCCGCTGCAAGTGTATATTCCGCCCGAGCTGCCTGAAACAGTGTTTCCAATAATGTCCCAGTCTTCTAGAGTTTGCAGGGGTGCGCTCTTGAAGTCAATTACTGCCTTGCCTAGCGTGTCAGGGCCTACTGGGGGTTTGCCTGTTGAAGTCCATAACCAAGTGTTTGGCCCGTTTGTTTGCTGTGGGTCGGGAGTGGCAGTTACTGGTGTGACTACCTTGATTGTAGCACCGGGCCTGGCTCCAAAGCGCGCAAACCTTCCAGAGTCAACTATTGGCCGGTGTACTCCGCCGAATACGCCTGGAGAGCTTGAAGCCAAGTCGCTGTCATCGTCCGGCAATTGGTTGAGTGTAAATTCTGCCGGCACCATCTGCCTTGTTGCGGGGTCGAACTTGAATGGCCATACTATCACGCTTTGCCTGAAGTTGTTGGCAACTTGCGTTGGGTCAACTGCTCCAGGCTCATCACGCCGGTTTCCATCTGCAGTAGTGCGTGGTCTGTTCTGGTTGCGGTAAGTAACTGTTTCGCCCGTCTTGGGTGAAAATACTGGACCGTACAAGTCTGCAATCGCCGACTGCAGCTCTGTCAGTGTTATCTTGAACGTTGCGCTGGTGCTCCCACCTTGCCCCACTCCTGCGGTGAGCGTGAAAGTGTAGTCTTTTGCCTTGCATTGCGTGGCGTCTTTAGTGCGGACGAACACTCCTGCAAAGTCGCTTCCGTCGGCTGCAATTTCAAAAGAGTTGCCTACTGCTGGCGCGCCACCTGCCTTTGTGAAACTCAGTTCGAGGCAGTCCTGTATAGCAGGCTGTACGTCAACGCGCACTGGAGGGATGTTTGACGCCCTTCCCTGGTAAATGTCGGTTGGAACGAAAATTACTGTAATGGGCAGCGAGGTGGCTGCAACCAAGGGCTTTGAGTACTTGATGCTTAGCGCGCGCGTTGTGGGTGAGACTGCAAGCCTGCCTTGGCTGCTTAAAGTAATTACAAAGGAGGGGTCGACGCGGGCGTAGAACTTTGCCGCTGCCTGCGCGGTTGCCTCTGCGAGCGCGCGGTCTGCCTCGTCGTCGTAGTCCTGCGGCGGGTAAATGCCAGGCTGCTTTGGCTGGCGTACTTGCGGGAACTGCGGGGGCTGTGCAAGTAGTGGCGTGAGCGCTGCAAGCAGGCCAAAGCCACCGCATTTTATGAACTGCTCGTTTATGGAAAACTGCTCTTCAGTAGTGTTGGTTGTGTTAGTGAGCTCTGGCTGTTCTATCAATGTTACTTGCGGTGGCACTGTTGCGAGGTGAGTGTAAGGCGCTTTTGCGCGCACGCTTCCCTTGATTGTGCGCGTTGTGTTGCGCAATACTGCGTTGTAGCTGCAGGTTGACTGCGCGAAAAAGACGGTTTGCGTGAGGAGAGTCTGGTTGCCTAGCCCATTCACTTCGCCTGCGTCCTTTTGCTCCATTGCAACTTCCTGCTTGACGCCCACTGGAGTGGAGCCCGGCCCGCAGTCAAACTGCGCGGTAGGCTCGAGTTGGGCAAAGTTGTTGGGTGGGTTGATTACTGTAATGGCTGCACTTGCTTCCCTGCCGAGCTGGCCGTCGTCAGTAATTGTTGCAGGGCTTAGCAGCGCGCGAGTGGAACCCAGCGCAACGCTGTTTGCAGTGAGCGTCTTTGGGCCGCACTCTTCCTTGTCGGCAAACGCGTTGAGCTGTATTACCTTGCTGCTTTCGCCTGCAAGGAAGCCAAAGTCATACTGGCACTGGCCTGTGGAACTGGCTTGCGAAATAATCTCACTTCCATTTTGGAAAGTCTGGACTATCGTGGTTGCGCCAACTTTGTTGCCGTTTCCGCAGTCGAACTCAACTTTGGATGGAACGCCTGGCAAACCGCTTATTTCAACTATTGGCGAGAACTTGTCTGCAGAAGAGTTGCCGACAACTATTTCAGTTGGCAAGTTCAACCAGTCGCAAAACGCCGCGGGGGAGGCTTGCAGATAGTCTACGTTGAACTCTGTGCGCACAAAGTCCTCGGAGAGCGTTCCCTGCGCAATTTGGAAGCGGTATTGTTCTGACGCAATGGCGGTGCTTGTGTAGTTGCAAACGCTTCTTGCCAAAGCCGTGCCGTTGGATGGCACGGTGACTGTAAACAATTGCGTGTTGTCGCCTTCACACGAAAGGCTGATGTCCTGGCTGCCTGCCGGCAGCTTTTGGAACAGCGCTGCAAGCTTTACGCTCAAGTTCTGGTCGGCAATGCTTGGGCGCTTGAGCGTGCTTTGCACTGTAAGCCCCGCGGCAACCGGCCTTGCGAACTCGTTTATGGCTGCAAATTCCGCCGGCACTCCTGCAAGCGGGAAGGCCTGTGCGCCTACGCTTAACTGGAAGAATGCGCGCGGGTGGTGGAGTTTAGGCCAAGTGTTAGAGTTTTGCGAGGAGGAGTAGCTGCATTGTGCAGCCCACTGGTTTTGGGTAAGGCTGTCGTAGCTCATTGGAATCTTTGCCGAGCCAGTGTCGCATTCAATAAAGAGCAGCAAGTTTTCGGGCAGTATTCCGGCAGGAAGGCTTGTTGCAGAAACGCGCATGTTGATTCCTGAAAGCGGGCCGAGCGGGGGAGGCGAGATGGTTGTGAAGTTAAGGCCGCTGATTGTCTCTGAAACGCTGAATGCCGGCTGTGCTCCAAGCGAGCCCTGCAAGAGGATTTCGCGCGACGGGTTTACGTGCACTCCGTTAAGCGGGCATTCCACTGTGCGTTGCACGCCTGTAATTTGCGTTGTAAGTATTGCGCGCGAGAGGGGCTTTACGGTGTAGTTGAAAAAGCTGCGCGGGTAGGCGCACGAGAAGTTGAGGCTCTTTTGGGTGGATGAGGCGACGGAATCCGTTGTGCTTTGCGTTGCCTGCACGCTAGAGTCGCAGGAGAACTGGAATTCCACTTGCCCGTTGAAGTAGTTGTTGAGCTTGCGCGCGCTTGCGTTGAATTCTGCGTTGTAAGTGCGGCCGTTTGTTGAAAGCGTGAGGCTCTTTTCTATTGCACTGCATATTGGGTCAACTTGTGCTGCCGGAACTTCCACGCACACCCTGCCGTCGTCGCTCATCCGGTATTCCTTGTCGTTGTAAAGCGTGCAGCACTCTGGGCGGTTGAAGTACCATTGCGGCCCGCTTCCCGCGTCAAAGCATTTTTGTGGCGAAGGGATCCAGTGTGAGTTGCCTGGGTCGATTTGCTGGCACTGCCCTAGGCTTGTGAAAGCATCGCATTGGTTTGGCCCCGCGCCGGTGTTCCTATTCACGCAAGTCCGGTTTCCTTCGCTCCAAGAGTAGTCGCTGCCCAATGCTGCAGAACAGCAGGAAGAGTCGCCTGAAAGCACTGGAGTTGCAGGCGTGCCGCCGCACCTGTAGCCTGCCGGCGCTGCAGTGCAGTTTCCGTAAGAAATTGACTGGCGAATGCTTCCTGCCTGCAGGATGCACGCAACCGCGTCAACTGGCTTGCACTGCCCTGTTGCAGCATCGAAGTCAAAGCCGGGCATTGCAAAGCAGCAGGAAGCGTTTGCCACAAAAGCATTTGATGCAGTGCAGTAGAATCCAGTTGGCTTTGCCTGCCCTCCAATTAACTGCGTCCTGCAGGTGTTCACTTGAGTAACTCCGTCTGGGCAAGTGAGTGAAGTTTGAGGCGTTGAGCCGTCCTTGCAGAAGGGTGTCGGCCCGCTTGAATTTAGCACAAAGCTGCTGCCAAGTATTTCGCGGCAGCAAGTTCCAGTAGCGTCTGTTTGCAAAACTGGTGTAACAATGCTTCCTCCGCAAATTAGCGGCGGCGCATTGTGCGAGCACTGCCCAAAGGCGAGCCTCTCGCCGTTTGCCCCGCTTCCAAACGCGCAGCCGGGGCCCGGTGGCACTATGCGCGTGCTTGCATTCGAGCACGAAACAGAGCCGACTGCCGCGCTTGCGTTAAACAGCGTTCCGCTCAAGCCATCGTATTCGCAATTATATTCCGCGCTGCCAACTCCCGTTGCCACGCTTGCAGTGATCGGCACGTCGCCGAAAAGCGAGTTCCGGCTGTTCTCATCGCAGACAAAAATTGCCTGCCTGTCGGTTGGCCGTAAGTTGAAGAAAGTTGCGTGCAAGCGGGCTTGAGTGGTTCCCTGTGCGGGCGTGCTTGAAATAGTGCAGGAAGGCGCGCCGCCGGGCCTCGGTGCGACCAGCACTTCCCTTGTGCAGGACACTTCCGGCGAAATTGGCTGTTGCTGGCCGTCAAGCAGGCGCGCTGTTGCTGCGCGTGCGGTAATTCCACCTACTTCGCTGTACTGGCAGTTCAAGCTAGAGTTGCCTGCGCCTCCAGAGAGGAGTGAAATTGGTTTTACAATTGTCTGCGTCCCTTCGCCGCAGTTGAATTCGGCGTACACTACTGGCAAAAGCGGCAGGTTGCGGAAACTCGCTGAAAGGGAAGTTTGGTTTGCCCCCTGTAGGCTCGCTCCTCCAAACACGCTTGGGGGATTGGCTGCAATGGAGCAAGATGGGTTGAGCTGCTCGCAGGCGACGGTGGTGGAAATTGTGCTAAATGAAATTGTGGATGGGTTGAGCTGCGAGCTTACTGCAAGAGTGCATTCGCCGGAGCGCTTTGGCGTGATGCGCAGGCTCTTGGCCTGGTTAGCCGCAAACGAGACAGACCACTTGACGCACTGGCCTTGCTGCTGCTGGATGCACTGCACGCCTGGAGTTGCCGCAACCTCTACGCACGGCGCGCCTCCTGTTGAAGCGAATGAAACATTTGCGTTAACTGCCGCAAAGTCAAGCGTGTTGCGCAACTCGAGCCGGTCTGCCGAGCAGCCCAGGCCAAGCGAAGTTGGGAAAGCTTCAATGAAGTTGTTTTGCTGCACTTCAACGAGCTTTTGCGTTTGCGCGTAGCGGGCGTCTTTTTGCCCTCCAACCGCTATTGCAAACTTGCCGGAGCGCACTGGGTGCAAGTTGAAGCTGTACCTTCCGTTCTTGCCCTTCCCTTCAGTGCCGTCCCCTACTACTTGGATGTCGCCGTCGGAAAACTGCGGGCCGAACGGGTTGTCAAAACCTTCCGCGCCTTGCATTGAAACAATCGTGTCGGTTACCGGCACTCCGTTGTTGAAAATTGCTGCAACCAGCGCGTTGTCCTTGTTTGCCTTAATCGGAACGTCGGGTATTGCTACAATTGTTGGAGTTGCTTGGCCGGTGAAAGTTGCGCTGGCGTTTACTGTTGCAAGCGCCTTGCTTCCGCCCGTCTCCCAAAGCTCCACGCTTATTTTTGCAAGAGAAACAGGTATGAGCGCGGTGGAGTTTACGCTCGAGTTAAGCTGGAATGCGCCTCCAACGTCTTGGACGAACTGCTGGCTGAACTGTATTTGCTCCTGCGATGTGCCGGTTAGAGGCGTTAATGGAATGTTGTTTGTCCCGCTTGAAATTGCGTAGTAGTTGAACTTGGCGTAAGGCCTTACCACGCCGCGCGGGTCGGTTGAAGAAATCTTTAGGAAACCGGCGTCAACTTGCTTGAAGTACTCGGCAGTGATTTTTGAAAGGAAGGTGCTGCCTGCAGTAGTCTGCAGCGCTGCTAGTGTTGCAAGAGAGTTTTCCGGCGTGAAGCCCAGTGAAAGGCAGCCCTTGTCGGTGCACTGGACGGGACCGTCAACTAGCTTAAACGAAGTTGTGTTTACCTGTGCACCGCAGTAGTCGATGTTGGGCGTTGAGCGCGCAGTTCCAAGCACAGGGTCGAAAGGAACGCGGAAGTACTTGCCTGACTTGACTGCGTAGCTGAAGTAGTTCACATCCAGCTTGGAGTTGGAAGAGATTGTCGCGTTGGGCTTTACAAACAAGCGCAGGAACACCGTTTTCATCCCTTGCACTCCAGTGAATTCGTAGTTCACCCACTTGAAGTCGAATGACTGTTCTTGGTTTGGCTGTTCGCACGCGCTGCCTGCAAAGAAAGTTGATGACTTTGTTATAGCCAGCTTGTCAAGCGGCAGATTCAACGCATCCTGGTCTTGCAGGCCCGTAATGACTGTGTTTTCCCCGCCTGCAGTGCCGTCCTTGCCCAAGCGCACTAAAAAGCCGGAAGGGTCTGCTGCGTTGGGTATGTTGAAGTCAAGCTTGAGGCAGTACGCCCGCCCTTTTTGGATGGGCCTTCCTGCGGGGATTGCAGTGCCGCCGCAAGAGGCGTCGTATAGCCCAACTGCCAGCCTCGTCTGGTTTGCAAGGAATTTTGGAACCATTGAGCTAGAGGCGTTTACTGAAAGGGTTTCGCCCGCAGTTACGATAAAACCATTGAGTGTTACGTCAACGTAGCTTGCCTGGCTTAGTGAAATTGTAACCGGCACGCCTGCCGGTATCCCTTCAACTATGCACGCGCCCGACGAGTCGGTGGTGCACTTGAATGCGTTGTTCTTGTTTTTCTCAATCGCAGTAACTTGTGCAGAGGCAATTGCCGCGCCGGTGAATGGGTCGCGCGCAAGCACCGCAATTTTTCCAACGGGTCTGCCGAGCTTGACTGCAACCCTGTTTTCTATTCCAGCTTGTGGTTTGAATGCCGTGCTCTCTCCCTTGAATGCGCCGTAAGTTGCAACTGCCTTGACTAGCGGCGTTGTGGGGACTCCCTCAAATAGCGTTGAATATAGCTCTCCAGTGGAGCCTGATGGGATGCCTAGTGGCAGGTTGTCCTGCGAGTAGCGCAAATCCACTGCCGCGCCGATTACTCCAATCCCGTCTTCGTCTGTGACGCTCACGTTGACGTTTGCGTAGCTTCCAATCACCAGCTTTCTTAAAACAATGCTTGCCGCGTTCTTGTCGGGCGTGATTATGAATTTGTCGCCGGGTAAAAAGCCTTGCTTCCAAGCAATTGCAACGAAAGTTTGGTCGGCTGCTGCCTCAAACTCCGCCTTGCCGTTTTCGTCGGTTGCCTTGCTTGCAATTGCGTCGGTATTGGGAGAGAGGAACAAGTAGATCGTGGCACCTTGCACTGGCGTGCCGTCTGCACCAACAGTGGAAACGGTGATTGTCTTAGTGCTGCCTGCTGGGAGCGCGGCTTTCTTTTGCGCAATTATTGCAAGGTTAAGCCCGCCGGTCACAAGGAAGTCGGCGTCGCTTGTTTTTTCGGCGTAAGTTGAATCGCTTGGATAGAATTTGGCGTAAACTCTTGTCCCAACTGTTCCAGCTTTTTCAAACGCTGCCACTCCTGCTGCAGTGAACGCGGTTTTTGCAGGTGCAAGCGAGCCACTTACGTACAACTCTACTTTGCCTTCAACTGGGTTGTTCTGCCCGTCAACTACAGTAATTGAAACGCTTTCAAGCAGTTGAGGACAGTTTATGCCATTGCACGCGCCGTCTGCAGGGCCTGGCGGGAGCGGCGAAGTTGAAGGAATTGCCTTTAGGTAAAATTGCTTTCCAGTCTCCCCCTGCCTTACCGTGTCGGTTATTGGGTTGTAGTTTGGCGAGAGGACAAAGATTTTCACTTGAGAGTCGGGGAACTCTAGCACTGCGCTGCCGTCGTCTCCGGTGTAAACCGTTTTGAACCCGCCATCGACAGTATTGAAAGTTACTTTCGCGCCGCCAACAGGTTTTTTGGAGTCAACGTCAAGGAAGCTCACTGAAACTTTCGGAGTTGGCGGCTTTGCAGGCGCCTCCTGCTTTTGCAAATCTGCGGTAATGCTTGCGCTGCCTGTTGTAATGCTGCGCACGCTTGCGTCAAAACCCTCTTTTAGGACTTTCAGCGTAGCTCTCTTGCCTGAAAGCACCCTATCAAAGTGGACTATTCCACTAGAGTCGGTTACTTGAATTAGCGCCTTTTCCCCCTCTACGTTAAGCTGCACTGTTGCGCCGCTCAATGGCTTGCCTTCAGAGAGCACGCTTATTTCCAGAGGCGTTGACTGCGAGTAGATTTGAGGGTTGTTGTAAACAAACCACGCGCCGCCCACTAGAAGCAAAAAGAGTAAAATTGCGACTGGGAATGAGGGCATTCCGCTTGCTTCTATTGGGCTTACAAACCAGTCGTATACTTTGACGCCCTTGTCCTGCAACCAATCGCAGGTTGAGTAGTAGTTGTCTTCGAGGGCAAGGTAGAAGCTAGAGGCAAACCCAGTGCTCCCACCTTCCGGCCTTTCGGGCGGCATGGGAAAATTAGCGCCATGGAAGTATAAATAGCTTGTATTTCCGGAAAAAGACGTCCAGTGTGCCAGTTGGTGCGCAGGCTTTTTCTGTAGTGTTTAAATTAGGGGGGTGGAGTTTTAAGTAACCTTTTGGGAAGCGCGAAAAAGCCCACGGCTTGTCGGGTTGGATTAAGTGCGGGTGGGTTTTTTCACTTGCAGAAGCGTTTTGAGCACTTTTTTAGCAAGTGCTTCCGGGGTTTTTTGCAGCATTTGCCGCAGCTTTTTTTCGTCAATTTTTTCCGCAATCTCCTCTAGCGCATCTTTCGGCATTTTTTGCTTGAAGTAAGCGAAGTCAACAAGCGTCTTTTCGGGAGTTGATACTGGCAGCCAGTTGTCGTAGTACCTTATTGGTTCAAAGCCAAAGAACATTTTGCGAGAAATTCGCCTTATTTGGAAGTTGTTTCCGCCGAAGGTGCGCAGCCCGCTTCTCACTCGCCTTGTAGTTATTATGATTGGATTGGTTTCCTGTTCCCAAAGGCCGCGTAGCGAGAGTGCTTCCTGTAGCCCGTAGTAGAATGGCTGGAAAGCGAAACCCGCGGAAAGCGAGTCTTTCCAAAACGTGTAGTTCCCATTGGAAATCCGGGTTATTTCACCCTTCTTTTCCAGGTTGTGCATCAACAGTTGCGCGTACCCTGCGCTGAGCCCCTTGCCGGAAAAAAAAGTTTTAACGTCGCGCATTGTGAATGCAGGATAATGCGAAAAATGCTCGCGCAGTTTTTTCAAGTGCTTCATCTCGAGAACACCTCAATAGTCCTGTTCATTTGCTCAAACGACGGCACCGCGCCACAATACACTAGCGCGCTCAAGTTTTGCCCGTCAAGCGGTTGGGGGGCTTTTGAAAGGAAGCTGCGCACCGCGCTTTTGAGGGCAGGCGTATCCTTGGCGTAACGCAGCATGTGGTAGATGTCATAGTAGTCTCGCACCAGGCGGCGTGAGAGGTAGGTGCCGAGCTTTTCCTCTACAAAAGCCTCCGGCGAGAGCGTAAGCACGTCAAGGGCAGACCCGTCTGTTCTCCTAAAAGAGCGCGCCTCAACCCCGTGAATTATCGACGGGTCTTTCAACAGCGCCTCAAAACGCACTTCGACGCTCCCATTTGAAATCTTTGAGTAAATCGCGTTTTGCGTCTGCTTGAACTTTACTAGTTTCAGCTGCCGCTGCACGAGCTTATCACCAAGCCTTTTTTCAAATCCCTCTTGCGGCAGCAGGTAGAAGTCCAAGTCCTCCGAAAAACGGTTTCCATCGTAGCAGCGCCAGATTGCAGTGCCCCCGTGCAGCACCGCAGTGGGCTCCAGCGCGTAAACTACCTCGACCATTTCATCCTGCAACATTGCCGTCTCAACATGCAATCGCTTGCGCAACAGGTTAGCCAAAACCATTCTCAAGCCAAAACACCTACATTAAGTAAACCAAACTTATATAAAAATATATGTTTCGTTAATCCTTATCTCGCCTAGGGGCTCACGGTAAGGAGTGTGCATTGGTGGGGGTTACCTATCTCAGTTTTGTTTAGGATAGGGGGATAAAAAGTTTGCGTCTTTGAGGTAGCGCCTTTTCAGTAGAAAAGCTTAATAATAAACAATTCGTTTATTATCTTATGTTTAAACAAGTTTCACAGCGTGTCCTCGGGGCAATAGCTTCCTCCCCTTCGGGCATCGCCAGCCTTGACGTTCTTGAAAGCCTGGGCTTGTGCGGCATGCACACCTTGCTTACCACTTTAAGCCGGCTTAACAAGTCTGGCAAGATTGCACGCCTCAAGCGGGGCTGTTATTCGATTCTCCCTTTTGTCGACTCGTTTGCTTGCGCGCAGTCTGTTTTCAAAGGCTATTTGGGTTTCTCTTCGGCACTCTACTTGCACTCACTTGCTTCAGAAATGCCGTACACCATTGTGGTAGTTACTGCCGGAACGTCGCGTTCCAAGAAAATCGGGCAGTTCGAGTTCAAGGCGGTTTCACTCAAGGAAAAGGCAGTTGGGTTTGAGCAAAAGGGTGCCCTTGTGGTTTCCACTCGCGCAAAAACCCTTTTTGACTGCCTTTACTTGCCAAAGTATTCAGTTGAGTTGCCCAAGCTAATCAACTCTTTTAGGCAGGCGCGCCTTTCTGCAGGCGAGTGGCGGGAATTCCGCTCTTACTGCGGCAAGTTCGCGGCAGGGCGCTTTGCAAGGAGGGTTGCTTTAGCGGAAATGCAATTGCGAACTGGGCGGGGCGCCGAGCGCGCGCAGCGTAAAAATGTTTGAGGGGAGTAAAATGGAGTTGAACCTGGAAGTTTGCCGCGCGATTGCAGTGCAGCACGGCCTGCCACTGCAGTTTGTGGTAAAGGAATTCCATGTTTTTGAAGTGCTTGGCCAATTGACTGCCGCGACAAGCTTTTCGAAAAAACTTGTTTTCAAGGGCGGCACGGCGCTCAACAAAGTTTTTTTGGGCAAGGCACAGCGGTTTTCAGAGGATTTGGACTTCGACCTTCCGGTAGATGGCTTGCCGGAATTGCGGGTTTTCTGCAGCCAGCTTGCGCGGGAAATTTCGGGCTATGAAATAAGCGAGTTAAGGCGGGTTGGCGATACCATCCAATTCTACTGCGGCTTTCAAACGCCGCTTGGCTCACGCGACCACGTTCGCGTGGACGTTGCGGCCAAGAAAATAATTTCCTCAAAGCCATTGGAAGTGAGGCCGGCAGTGTCTGAATATTCCCAGCGTTCGGTCACTGGGTTTAGGGTTTATTCAATCGAAGACCTTTCGGCCAGAAAGCTCCACGCACTGTGCACGCGCGCCGAGGGAAAAGACTTTTTCGACGCCTTCCACGCGCTGCCCCTGTGCGGCGGAATGGATAAAGCAGTGCAAAAAATGCTCGATAGCGAGGGGAGTTTTCAAACGCCTGCGGAATTTCTCGAAAAAACCGTTGGCAACGTGAGGAAGGCCGACCCCTCCAAGCTGCGCAACCTCACAAACCCATTCATCCCAACCCCCTACCGGCCCAAGGACTGGCTCGAGCTCAAAAACGACTTGGCGCTCAAGCTCGAGAGAATGAGGGAAGAACTGAAGTGAGCTTTTTTTGTTTATGCCCGGTTACTTTCCTTGGTCTATTTCGTACATTACTAGTATTTTCCAATCTGGCCCGCCGACTATTGGCTTGTTAAATTCACTAAAGAAGATTACGCTTAGTTCCGGAGCGTTGTCACAACTTCTAAGTCCGCCTTTGCTAACTATTAGGTCGTTTCGGAGATATGGTCTTGTAAAAATCGATTCAGTTGCTCTAGTGAAACAGTCCACGGTGGCACCGTTTACTTTGACGTTAATGCTTGCTTCATCGGTGTAGAACCCTCTTTCTCCTGTAAGCTCTAATGCGTATGGTAGTTTTGGTAGAGTTAGCTCGTTGCCTTCTACAAGGACCGCCATGCCGGTTGTCTTTAGCTTGTCTTTGACTGGATCTCCAAGTGTTTTGCTGCTTTCAGTTCCAATTTTTACTTCCAAGTCTGTGGAAGCCCTTCCTTTGAGCGTAAGTTCAGGTTCTGCGCCGTATGCCGCTGATTTGGTTGACCAGATTTCCGCAATTAAGTTGAATTTCCCTTCCGTGTCGAGGCCGGAGAGGCTAATGAATTCAACCCATGGTTTCTTTCCGTCAAGCCTTTTTGCAACATTAATGTTCGTCGACTGAACTTTCTTGCAACCGTTCTGGTAGTCAATTTTTATCGCAGGTGTGGGGCAAGTTGCAACTTCCAAAGTGTTTTCGCTGTCCTTTAGTGCCTCCCATTCGGGCTTGAGTTTGGTGTTGAAGTTGAAAATAAGCCTTGCTTGGTAAGGCAATGCGCCGTTGGCAAGTATTCCGCGAACTTTGTAATAGAAGGTATCAACGTAGAACAGCGCCAGTGTGTCAAGGAGGTTGGTTTCCGAGTTTTCTAATTTTGCATTATCTGCTGGTTTTCCAGGAGTCTTTGCGCCGTTTGAAGCCCCGCCCGTGCCTGCCTGCGCTGCTGCTTTCGTTACCGTGAACTCCGCCTTGCCTTTCACCAGGCTGGTTGCGTCAACTGCCTCTGCATAGTATGCGCCAACTGCAGGGGTTGTGAAAATGTACCACGCGTAGTCAGTTGACGGAGGCAGGTTGTTGATGTTTACTGAAGAAGTCACTTCTTCAAGCGCGCTTCCAACTTGCACTCCTTTTGAAGTGTATATCTTCACGGTATTTGGCGTTACTTGGCTTGGCCAGTAGACGTGGATGTCTTGGAAGACTCCCGGCGCAACTTCCGGCCGCGAGGTTTTTGTAACGTCGCCCTTGAACTCTCCTACGACGATTTTGATTGCTCCGCTCGTGCCAGGTCTTGAAATCACGTCGAACTTGTCGCTCACTGCCTTGAAAGTCACCGGCTGGTTGTTTTCAGTGAGCTTTCCTTTGCCTTGCGCTATGAGCTTGTACTTCTTCTTTTGCAAGGCGTTTATCTGCGGCGCGCGCAGTACCACGCTGTCGTCCAAAATGATTATGCTTTCTGGCTGGTCTTGGTCGAATTTGTCCATCGCGCTCTTGCTTTCGTCAACCAAGTAAACTCTCTTTTCTTCCGTTCCTTCCGGCCAGGTGACCTTTGCGTGAATCGTCTGCCCTTCGTAGTATTCCTTGTCAACGCTTCCTATGTTGAATTCATTGGAAACCTTTAGCTCAATCTTGACAGTCTTTGCCTTTCCGTTGACTTTCGTTGAAACGAAGATGAAGTAATTTCCGTTTGTGGTGACTGAGAACATTCTTTCAAATGCGTTGTTCCTGTCAGTGTAGGCTTTGAGCTCGCCTGTAAAGTCAAGTGAAGAGTATTTTGCATCGCCGGGTGCGTTTGCTTCTTGCACTGCGTCTATTGGCACTGGTTCAGTGTTCGCGGTTATTACCTCTTGTTGCGCACTGCCGTAGACGTATCCTTTTATGGCAATTGGCTTTGCTTTCGAGTCGGGTTGTTGCTTGGTTACAGTAAACGAACGCGACTTTTCATCGTCTCCTGCAGGCAAACTTATCCTAATTGTCACAGGCTCTGAAGGAGCTACGGTTTCGCTTGTCTTTCCATCAAACAAATCTTTATCTGCCGCGCCCAAAGTTATCGGTGGTTTCTTTCCTTGAGGCGTTTCAATTTCAACTATCATGTTTCCAAGCTTGCTTGCCTCCAGTTGCCTCTTTTGCTTGTCATCTTTAGAGTAGGGTGCGTTTGGCCCTCGGACAAACACTGGTATTGAGACCGTGCGCGGTGACCAGAGCTTTTGCGAGTCGCCAATTTGCACCGTGAGCACTCCGCGCTGTTGCAGGAAGTTTAGTTGGTACTTTCTTATCGAGTCTTTCACTCCATCGCACAAAGCAGGTAGCACTCCACTTGCAGGCACAAGCTTCTGGCAGTCAAGCAAGTCGTTGTACACTAAGTCTATTGCGTTGCAGCGCTCGTCGAGGGCAGTGTCCTTGCCGTTTGTCTTCTCTTCACTCCTGTCGCATTGGTTGTGGAGTGCAGTGTACTTTGCAACTGCCTTGTCCAAGTCGGCTTTCGTTACAGTTGCAGAGCCGATGAGCGTTGAGTAGTCTGCGCTCAAGCCTATTCCGCTCTTGTCGCAGAACTCCTGAGAGTTTTCTTTTTGAGGTGAGGGGATTACTTCCTTTGGCGGGAAGGAAAGGCCAGTGCGTGCGTCGATGCCTCCGGGAGTTGAAGTTACTGCAGTTGAAACAGATTTGCCGGATACTTTGCTTGTTGTAAGCGGTAGGTCGCCGCTTTGGGCGAGTGCGTCGCTGTCGGATTCACTGTCTAACTGGCAGTTGACGTCCGGCTCGAAAACTCCTCCGCTCTTGCTTCTGCCCATCCAGAAGAAACTGCGGGTTCCCCTCCCGTTGGCGTCAAGCTGTATTGTCAGCGAGTCTGGAATGGAAGCGGCTTTCACTTTCACTTCCGACACTTTTTGCCCAAAGTCTATGTAGAGCCGCCCGTCTATTGCGCCCAAATTGTTTAGGCCGCGGGGCTTGCCGTTGAATTGAAGCATAGTTGCAGCTGCAAGCGGCGTAACGCCTGTCACGCCCTCTAAGCGCAGTTGCGTTGTTGAGAGAAGCGAGTTGGTTTGTATGCCGTCGCCCAATTCAGTTCCGCGCTGTATCCTTGGCGCGTCGGCGTCTTCGTAAAGCGAGCTGCGCACAAAAACTGGCTGGTCTTCTGCTGCAAAACTTCCTGGTATTGGCGCGTTTGTCCTACCTATTGTTCCAGGCACTTGTCCGGAGAGAGTTTGCGTTGTTGGTATTCCTCCGTTTGCTGCTATTTGTCCACCTGGAACTACAGCATCTGCCAAACTAATTGTGCTTAGCGAGCCGTACGCGCTTGACTGCGTTGTGGCTGGCGCGCCTGTTGGCCTCCAGAAGAGCAGCTGTATTCCGGAGGGGCGGAAGGAGTCGGCAGTAATCCTAACTGGAATGTCGCGGCACAGCGCGCTTGAGCCAGTTGTAGTAAGGCAGGCTTTCAGCAAGCCGGTTGCAGAGATTGCAGATGGGTTGGCGTACCACGCTTGCGCAACAGGAGCTTGCGAGAAGTCAAGGGTGAGCTCCATTCTCCCGTCTGGGTAGCATATTTCCGTGTTGATTACGCGCACTCCCGGCAGCGAAGCTTCCAAGGATGCCTTGTCGCACAGGAAAGGCAGCGGAGCTCCGCCTGGTTGCGTTACTGGAACGCTTGCGCGGAAGGTTCCTTTCAATGTGAGTGGGTTGATTGCAACTGCAACTTGCTTTGGCATGTTTATGTCGTCAGTTGGAATCGGCTTCTTTTGCAGCACCGTGTTTGGGGGAATGCCCATTGAAGGCACTCCGTTGGGGCAGAACAGCGGCTGCGGCTGGAAGGGAAACAGCGGCAACCCGCTTCCAGAGCCGCCAATCATGTGCACTGTAAGCGGTACAAATCGAGTTGAGTTTGCGTTGCCAGTTGAGTCGACTGAAGAAACTTGAATGCTTCCCTGCTGGGTAAAGTCAACGGGTGTGATTATTCCGCCTGCGGCGCTAACTTGCAGAGAGTTTTTAGTGCAAACAACTGTCGGCATCAACTGCGCTGCGCCTAGTCCGCCCTGTGCGCCGCCCAGCCCTCCTCCAAAGCCGCCCAAAGGCGAGCCGCCAAACCCGCCTAGCCCTCCACCGATGCCACCACCAAGGCCTCCTCCTATTCCGCCTAATCCTCCAAGCCCTCCACCTAGTCCGCCTCCCAAGCCACCAATGCCTCCAAAGGGCGAGGCAGTGCAGGCTGCAAGCTGGCAGGCTTGCGGGTTGATGCAGGCAAGTGGTGCAGAGCAGGCTGGCGAGAATTGCGCGCCGCCTCCAAGCCCTCCGAAAGACGGGCTACCGCCCAATCCTCCAAAGCTGCCTGGGAAGCCGCCTAAGCCGGGCTGGCCGAACCCTTGGCCCAAGAAGTTGCCGTTGCCGCCGAAAGCTGAAAATCCGTTTCCAAAACCGCCGCCGAGGCCTCCGTTAAAGTCACCTATCCCGTTGCCAAAGCTTCCTCCTAATCCTCCGTTGAATCCACCTAGGCTGTTTCCAAAGCCGCCGCCCAATCCTCCATTGAAGCCTCCTCCAAAGCCGGTACTGGATGTTCCAAGCGGGTTGAATCCACCGCCTGTAAGTATTTGGTTTGGTGATTGGCTGATTTGCGTTGCAGGCAGCAATGCAGAAGAGCCGATTTGCTGGGTTGAAATTGGCGAGAATGGGTTGGGTGTAAACGGACTGCTCTGTGGGTTGGCAAAATTGACGCCCAGCAGCCCCTGGCATTGCGGGCACAACTGGGGTGCAAAAATAATGTTCGGGTATTGGCAGGCTGGGTTGCCTCCCTGGAAGTTAAGCGAGCCAGCGCCTCCAAATGCTCCGCCGGGGAAGAACGAACTTGGGTTGAGCGCTGACTGCGGGAAGCCGCCGCCCAGCCCTCCTCCAAAGCCGCCTTGTCCGCCAAATCCACCTACTCCTCCACCAAAGCCGCCTCCAAGCCCTCCTCCTCCGATGCCACCAAATCCTCCAAAACCACCTAGTCCACCCAATGGGCCGAAGCTTGCGCCTGCTCCTCCAAAGCCAAGCCCGCCTACTCCGGGTATTCCGCCTGCCCCGCCGGCAAAGCCCTGTATTTGGCAGACTGGGTCTTGCCTAAAGTTGATTGTATAGCTTTTAGAGCTCGGTGAGTTTCCGCTGGCGTCTGGCGCAAAGCCTTGCGCGCCTGGAAAGACAATCAAGTCGATTTTCTTTGGCAGGCTTTCCAAGCCTTGCAGTGGCTTGTCTTGGGGCGCGCCAGTAACTCCTTGCGCGCGGACTATCACGCGCACTATTTTTTCTGCGAGCAATCCGCCTTGCGTGCCTTTTGTGGAGTTGCGCTGCCTTGCTATTGCAAAGCTGCCTGACTGCACTAGAGACCTGTAGAGGTCTGGGAAGGCAGAGTAGTCTGCAAACACGTGGAGTACGTTGTCGCCCATCCCGCAAGTGGCGTTGACAAACAAGCCCATGTCCTGCGCTGCGTCTTTTACGCTGTTTTGCTTTACTGCACTGCATCCAATGACTGTTCCAGTAACTAGGTTGGTGTTGTAGAATGCCTCTGCCTTGGCATTCGAGTCGAGCTCCAGTTCGATTACTTCCGGCACTGGCAGGAAGTTATCTCCCTGGCATTGGCTGGCGCATTTTCCACCGCAGTCAATGCCTGTTTCGTTGCCGTTCTTTGCTCCATCGGAGCAAGTTTGGGGAGTTTGGCAGGCTGCGCAGTGCGAGCCGCCGCAGTCCACTTTCTCCTCGTTCTGGTTTAGCAGGCCATCAGAGCAGGTTGGCGCGTTTGCTGGAACGTTATCCATGTTTTCTGCGCTTACCCTCACTGGGCGGGTGTGCACTTGCCCGTTTGCGCACGCTACGTAAAGCGTGCCGCTTTGCCGGAAGTTCTTGTACAAGCCTGCAAGCGAGCCGTAGTCCGCCGTCACTTGCGCAACTCCTTTAATGCACAAGTCGGGGTCGACTGAAACAAAAGTTGTAATTGGCGGTACGGTGCTGTTGCCGCCTGCTGCAGCGTAGGGCGCGCGCACGTCGCAAATTATTGGAGTGCATCCTTGCAGGTTTGAAAGCGAGTACGACTGGCGCGCGAATGCTTCGTTGTTGAGCTTGAGCTGCACGCTTCCGGGCAGCGGGGAGAAGTCAGTGAGCGAGCAGTTGCTTGGGCACGAGCCGCCGCAGTCAACTCCTTGTTCGTTGCCGTTCCTTATCCCGTCGGTGCAGGTTGCGTTTGCGCCGCAGTCTTGCGCGCAGCTTGCAACGTTTTCGCCTGCCTCTAGGTTGCATTGCCCGTCTCCGCAGCGCGGTGCGTTGTCGGGTATGCCCTGCACCCCGCTGGCAATCACCACAACCTGCCGCTGTTCTGCGGGCTGGCCTTCCCTCTTTATGTAGAGTGAAACCACTTGGCGCAAGTTCTTGTACAAGCCTGGCGGGCTTGGAAAACCTGAGTACTCTGCAGTTATGTGCAGGACTTTTTGCGTGCAGGCGGATTGGTCTATTGAAACAAAGTTGGTTGGAGAAGCGGGCGTGGCGTCAAGCGTTCGCAGCTCGCAGCCGGTAACCTTTCCTGCCACCGTTGCCATGGAATAGTATTGTTCTGCAAAGGCGAATTGGTCGAGGCGCAGTTCAACTGTTGCAGGCAACAGCCCGTACACTAGCCCGCTGCAGGCAGGGCACCTTCCGCCGCAGTCAACTGCCTGTTCGTCGCCGTCCTTTATTCCATTCGAGCAGAGCTGCTCGGAAGTGCAGGCGTTTGCGCAGACTCCGCCGCAGTCTTTTGCCTGCTCGCCTGGGTCGCGCAACCCATTTGCGCAGTTTGCCGCAGTCGAGCACTGCAGGCACGCGCCTCCGCAGTCAAGACCCGCTTCACCCGCGTCCTGCAACCCGTTTGTGCAGTGGTCGGGAGGAACTATTGCAATGGGCGTGATAGTTGGAGTTGAAGTTACAGTTGGCGAGGGCACCGTTGTTGGAGTTGCGCAGGCTTTGGGGTTGCCTGTTGCTGGAAGTATAACAAGGCCCACTGCCGCGTCTGCAACAGGGAATCCCTGTATTGTGCGCGAGACAAGCACCTTGCCTGTGTTGCCTTGCGGCGGGATGCAGGTGTTGGGGTTGGAAAAGTCGTATTCAACTCCAACAGTGAGTGCGTTGCCGCTGCATGAGACGCTTACGAAGTCTGTAGGTATGGGCGCAGAACCCGTTGGGATGAGGCGGCAGCCGGTAATTTCTCCCAAGGATGAAGCGTCAAAGAACACTTGGGAAACTCCACTGTCGTCAACTCGCACTGTAGCCTGGCTTGAAATTGGAGGGTAGGGAATTGAAGGCCTTGCAAGCGGCGCTACCACGTTGAGCTGCACCGGCACTTCAAGCAAAGTAGAGTACGCGCCTGCGCGTGCGTTGAAAAGTATTGTGCAGCTCGTGTTTGCAGAAGAGCTTTCAGAAAGCTCCACTGAAACTTCCTTTGAAGTCTTGAGCGTAAACGAAGAGGGCTTGACTGCAAGAAGTGAAGTGCTCAAAAGCACTCCGTTTGCATCCAAACAGCGTGCAACCGCGTCAACGCGCGATTCGAGCTCTTGAGTGGAAGTGATTGTAAGCTTTCGCGCCTGCTTTGGAAGCGAGCTGCCTTCAAAAGAAATTTCCTGCGGGTCTGCTTTAAGGAACTGCCCGGGCAGCACGCTCACTTCACACGATTCAACTGCAGTAAAGTCGGGGTTCTCCACCCTAACGCCTATTTTTCCAAGAGCGGAGGGAGCAAGCTTTGAGAAGTACTCGCCGTTGCGGCCGCTTCCCCGCTGGCCATTGCCTTGCACGTTTATTTCCTCTCCTGCAAGCGGCGAGCCAGAGCATTCGTAGAAGGACACCAGCGCGTCGGGCACGCCTTTTCCTTGCGAGTCCTTTACAACAACCGTGACGCGCTCTTCAACGCCGAGCACCATTGCAGTGGGCGAAGTTTTCTCGGTGAACCTGTTGGTTCCAGTGATTTTTAAAAACAGCGTGCTGCGGGAAGGCGAGTCGCCTATTGCCTGCGAGCGCACAAGGAAGTCAACTCCCGCCTTTGTGCCGGGCTTTATTGCAGTTACGCGAATCACTCCCTCGACTTTCTGCCCTGGTGCAGCCTTCACTGCAAGCACGTTTTCCTGCGTTGGCGCGCTTCCTGCGCCAGTGAATGCCTGGAGTGAAAGTGCGTTCGGCGTACTGCCTGCAGATGTTGTTGGCGCAAGCGATGCGTTTCCGTTTGCCTGCACTTCTATTACCGAGAGGAACGGCGAGGTAAGCGAGAGCGACTCCACTCCCTGCGGGTGGACTATTGCAAATTCAACGTCAACTTCAGTTCCAACTTGCGCAGCAAACCCGCTGCCTCCCCTCTGGCCAGTTGCAGGGTCGAGGAAAGAGAAGCGCGTGCACACGTTTTGCGAATCGCACGAGAGAAGCTTGCTTCCAACTGGAACCTGTTTTTTAGTTAATGCCGCGCCGCAAAAGTCCTGCCGCGTTGGAAGGATTGGCGGCCTTGCGCTCGTCTTTGCGGCAATCTGGCGCAACGCGTTTTGGTCTATTGGGTTGAGCTTTGGAATAGCTCCTGTTAGGGCGAACGCGCGGTAGCCGAATTCAAGGTTGTCCCCCGAGTTCACCCTCTCGCTTACCCTCACGTTAAGCGACACTTCCTTGCTGCCGGAAAAGCCTTGCGTGAAAGCCGCCTCCACCCACTTTGACTGCGGTTTTGCGCCGTTGGGGTCGAAGCTTCCATCCAAGGGCGCGTCGCACCCTCTCGGCGCAATCGTGTTGCCTTGCAGCACAAGCGCGTCGCCACCTGCGTTGAAGGAAGTTATTGACGCAAAATCCTCGCCTGCAGTGAGAGCGCGGCCTGTGCGAATGTAAAAGCCGGCCAAGTCAGATGCTGGTGCGTTGAAAAGGAACTTTGCCTTGTACTCCTGCGCGTTTCCAACCTCGTACACACGCTGGCCCTGCGAGTCGTACAAGCCAAGGAATTCTAGTGAAACGTCGGAGAGCGAGCCGAATGCGTAAAGGCCTGCTTGCACGCGCGTGCGCGATAATGGTGTAAAGCTTGCCGGCTCTGAAAGGTAGTCTGCATAGCCTGGCGATGCAAAAGTCATTGCGTACTCCCTGCCTGCCTCAATTGCAAGCAAGCATGTCCCGTTCAAGTTGGTGGTGCATGTTGTCTGCGAGCCGTTTGCGCTTGCGGTTACAAACGCGTTTTGCAGCGGCGCTCCAGTTGCCTTGTCAACTGCGTGCGCTTCAATGGTTGCAGGCGCTGCCTTCAAGTTAACTTCAAGCGGAAAGTCCTTGCTTGGAGTGACTACTGCGCTTTGCCCGCTTTTTTCCGACTGAGCTGCAGCTGCAAAAATTTGGTAGTCGGCGCCATCGAGCTTGCGCGGCACTTTTGCCACAACTATTCCGTCGGGCCCGCTTGTAAGCTGTGGCAGCCCCAGCGAGAAGCCGTCGCGGCTGCCGCCTCGCGTAAAGAATGCAACTCTCGCGCCAGCTGCAGGCGCGCCGTTGTAGAGCACTCTAACAGCTGCTTCAACATTGTTGCCGATTGCAAGCGCGTCTAGCACGAATTCGTGGGAGGTGCCGGGCGCGAGGCTTGCCTTAAAGCCAGGCAGGTACCCTTCTGCAAAAACCGTTGCGTAATAAGTTTCGCCCGCTGCAACTTCCAGTTGCGCGCCGCCTTTTTCGTCAGTGAGCACTCCTTCAACAAGCAGGCGGTTGTTTTTTTGGAAAAACAGGCTTATTTGCGCGTTTTCAAGCGCCTCGCCTTTCTTGTTGCGGGCAGTGATTGTTATTGCATTTGGCGTGTTTGAGGCCTTCTTTTTGAGCGCAATAGTTGCTTCCAGCAGCTTGCTTGAAAGAGTGTAGCCGTCTGCCGGAGCCGCAGGCTCGTACGCCCCCTTCGGGTCGCCTGCCTTTATGTTGAACTTAGAGCCAATCGGCACGTTGTCAAACAACATCTTGCCTTGCGCGGAACTGCCTTCGCGCAAGACTGCCCCAGTGGACGCGTCAACCAGTGAAACAATTATTCCAGTAAGCGCCTGCTGGTTTTGGCTCACTACAGTAATTGAGACGATTCCCTTCTCGCTTGGCGCAACCGCCTTGCGCTTGAGCGTAATTGTAATTGGCGCAGTAAGTGATGAGTTTAATTCTGCAGCGGAAACTCCTGGCCGCGTGGCGTCCTCGAAACCGGTTGCGCTTGCAACCGCGTTTGTCGCCGGCGGCAAGCTTTGGAAGGAAATTTCTGCCGAGCCAAATGCGTCGGTGATTGCAGTGCGCTCCGGCTCCCCGCCTGGGAAGACCAGGCGCACTTGCGCGTTTGCAACCGGCTGGTGGCTGTCGTCAACTACTACAAAAAGCGTTTTTGTAACCTGGGGGAGTGCTGGCGCGTTGCTTTCAAGCGTTACGCTCTTATGCGTTTCAGAAGTTGAAAGCAGCGCCTCTCTTGGCTTGTGCGCCGGCGCCTCAACCCTCATAGTGTAAGACTTTCCAACCGGCACTTTTGCAAAAAACGCCACTCCGCTCTTGGTTGTTTCGGAAAACTTTACGGTATCAGTCCCTTCAATTAGCGAGACGGTTGCGCCGTCAATTGAGTCGCCGCCGGAGTTTTGCACAACAACTTGAATGTTGCGCGTCTCCAGTGCGGAAGGCAGAAGCGACGGCGCCGCGTAGAAGGCAATTGCAAGTATTGCAAGCAAGGCGAGCGCGGGCACGGCAATGCCTGGGCTTGGGAATCCCTTATCCTCTAAGTCGAGCAGGAAGTCGCCGTATTTTTCCTTCAAGTCGTCGGTAAATGCCACCCTGTAAAAACCCCGAAGTTTTTTGCATTAAACTCCTTAAATATACTTTAGTAAACGGGCGTGTGGGCCAATCTTTCAACCCATTCCCTGTAAGTTAAGGGAGAGTTGTCGGGTTGTAGTGCTGCGGGGTTGCATACCAGCAGAACCTGTTGTGCGGCAGCGGGCTCTCTACGCTGGTCTGTGCTGGCGGGTCGGGCAGCACCAAAGTCTTGTCGTCAAAGTCTCGGAAGTCAAGCGTGAGGTAGATGCGGTCCAAGTTGCTGCAAAAGCCAAGTGCATGGTTGGTGTTACAATAATTTGTAGTGGAAAAGAAGTCTGAACTGGAGTAAAACTTCGATTTTATTCTCGGGTCTTGCAGTTGGGTGGGCAATCGGTCTCCGTTGCACAACAGCAGGAATTCTTTTGGGTCTGTGCTGAGGCTGTAGCCGCGCACCCAAATCTGCATCTTGCAAGTCCCCCAGTCCTCACAAATCCCTCCATTGGTCCGGTTTTTTACTAGCCTGCACGCACTTGTTGTAGAGCCTGGGTCGAGGAAAGTATTGTAGTATTGGGTATTGGATTCTGTGACAGTTTGGGAGTAATCTACGCCACCTGAAGGAAGGGAGCCTGGCTTGTCTGCAAAAATTGTATTGCCAATAATATTTCCATCGTGAATGCTGGCAGTGCAGGCGTCTGAGCTGGGATTGGAAATTAATGTAGCCTGGTTAGCGAGGCTGCATCCGCAGCTAGGCCCGTAGCACACTCCCTCTATCACCCCTTCGTTTGTTCCCTGGTCGGTTCCGCCTTTTCCGTGTGACAAGTCGTCTGCACTGTTGTCGTCATTATCATAGGCTGAACTGCCTGTGTGTGAGCCCTCTCCGCTAATCGCTTCAGAGGGCGGCTTGTAGCCGGGTGGTTTCCTTCCTATTCCTCCGTGCAGCTTGGAGTTTTGGGCAGGGTCCACAAAGTCGATGTTTATTTGGTGTGTTGTGGTTGGAGTGACATAATCCCTAACGCCTTTGCTTCCGCTCACCCCGTAGGATAGTGGCGCGTAGAACTTGAACGCCGCGTCCAAGTACTTGTAAATCGGGTATTTTACGTGAACCAAGAAGTTCTGCTGGCCGAGAGCTCCGCCTTGGATGGTGTTGCCCACCTTGTCTTGCGCAATCACGCGCGGCACTCTCCGGTATAGCTCGTCGCTTGCCAAAATGTTTACTTTCACAAAAAAGCTCCCCTGCCCGCAGCCTGCAATCGCGTGGTCTTTTGGATCTGCAGTGCCGCCGCAGCCTGCGCTTCCTGCCAGCCCTCCGGCGCAGCACCGCCCGTTGTTGGCGTCTGAAGGGTCGGCTTGGTTGTAGTAGAACTTGTCGCAGCAGCGGAACGGGTTGCCCTCGGGGTTTTCTGGCACGGCAAAGTTCCTGCAGTCGAAAAGCGAGTCACCAATGAGATTACGGCAGTTATCTATGTTCTCTCCGGTGATAACGGTGCCTTGCGCTCCGCCGCCAACTCCTATGTCGTTGCAACTTATGCTAGTTGTGGGGTCAACATCGCCAAAAGTGCCATCGAGCGCTTTTATTTTACAGCCGCTTGCCTGGTTGCATACACAGGGTTTTTCCAAAAACCCATGGGTCGAATTATAGCCATAGGCAATTGCACTTCCGCATTTTGGATCTGTGGGGTTGGCCGGATCTCTTATCACCTTTATGCCATCCAATGGCATGTGGTAAATGCTTGTCGTACTGGTGTATGTGTCGGTAAGCGTCATTTCGCATTCTATCCTATCTATGAAAGAACTTTTCACCAAGTTGTCGTTGGAGAGGGCAAGGTTTACCCCCTCGAAGGAATAGGGTTGCCTTGTTGAGTTGATCCACGCAGTGATCCCGTAGTCGGTTTCGTAAGGGCATATCCCGTCCTTGATTATTTCACTCACTTGCGCGCACTTCTGGTAGCGAAGCTCGTAGTAGTCAAGCTGCCTGTTGCAGTTCTCCCCGCAAATTTGGGAGTTGGGGTTGGTTGCGTCGCCACTGGCCGTACCGGCAGTGCAAACGCCTGAACCGGTGTTGTGGCAGAACGGCAAGTTGTCAAAATCCATTTTCGGCAAGAACTGCGCGTACTTGTTGAAAGGAACGGGTGGGATTTGGCTGGTTGCCGGGTTCACTTGGCTTGCGGTGATGGTGCCGTCAGGCCGGTTGTTGGAGAGGGAAAAAAGAGTCCAGCACTCGCTTGTCAAGTGCTTCTGTATTGCGCGCACGACGTTTACCGCAAAAATCACGCCCAAGTCAGCGCGGTAGTCTTCTAGGATGTTTACTATGCGGTTGTGGTAGGTTTCCGAAACAATCGTTGCAGTCTCGGTCCTGTCAACTTGGTTTACGTGCGCGACGAAAACTATTGCCGCCAGGAAAATCAGCGTGCCCAAGAGAGGCGCTGCGACAAACCCCCTCCAGTTACGGGCATTTCCACCCTTTTGCATTGGCTTCATGAGCCAAATTACTTTCGCTGCCTATAAAAAAGCGCGTTTTTTGTGGTGTTGGCAGCGGGCGCTTGCCAGTAATGCCAGAAAGCGTAAAACACTACAAGCAGCAGCACCAGCGAAATGCGGAACAGCGCGTCGTGCACTATTGCCAGGAAAGGAGTGCCTATCGAAGAAAGCGTGAGTGATATGCGCAGGGGGTTGAAAAGCAAAAGCAAAATAGCGCCGGACAAAATTCCCTTCAGCCTCTGGCGCACGCTGCGGTCCCTGCTTGCCAAAACCAGGCCCGCCATCACCGCAAGCTCAAGCCTGCCGGAGCACAAGCCGTTTATCTGGGCAGTGAAGGCCACGCCGTTGGCAACGCCCGACAGTTGCGGAAAACCGCTTGCGGAATAAACCGCAAAGGAAATTTGCTGGACAAAAAGCCTTCCAATTGCTTCACTCGAGCGCGCGGCAACTTCGTTGAAGAAATTCCCCGTAAGCGAGAGAAGCAGGTAAGCTGCGCCTGCAGAGAGCGCGAATGCCAACAGGAATTTTGCCGCGTCGCTGGCAACGCCTTCCTTGCCGCTGCTCTTGAAAAAAATGTTTTCAAACAGTTTTGAAAATTGTTTCACTAAACGATTTGCCCATTGTGAAATAAAATAGTTTTGGGGGTGCGTGACGTTAGCGCCAGTTGTAGAGGCGTGTGGTTTTTGTCAGCAATCAATAGTCTAGGGGTAGAGGGGCACGAGGATGATCGCAAAGCGAAGCTTTGCGCATCAGACGCAAACGAGGCACGTTTGCGCTGAGCCGTGAAGCCAAGCACCGCAGCGAGGCGGTGAACGGCGACGACGTCCCCCTAATGGACGGGACGGGATTTGAACCCGCGGCCTCGTCGTTGCGAACGACGCGATCTACCACTGATCTACCCGCCCAAGTAATGGCAAAAAAAGTTGTTTTGCAGCAATATCTTGGCGCGCAAATATTTATTATGCGCCAGTAAAGGCGGTTTGCGTCTTTTGCCTGGTTTGGGCGGCAACTACTTTTGCGCAATGAAGGGATATTCGGCTTCCTGGCGCATTTCTTCCTCGCTCACCGAGCAGCCGGCGTTGCGCACTGCGTAGAGCGCCGCGTGGAGGGCCTCCCTCTCGAGCGAGCGGTAGGGCTTGAAAAACCCTTTTGAAACTGCTATCGCAAGCAGTTCGCTTGAGCGCATGACGAAAATCCCGGAAGTCTTTTTCCTCCATTCCTCCAACGCGCGCTGGTTTACCTCGATTTTGTCCTCGTATTCGCCGGAAATTTTGTTGAGGAGGGTTTGCGGGGATTCAATCAGCAGGCGCGTGGTTTTTTCGTCAATGAGCAGCGCGGCTGCTCCGGCGCGCGCGTACACTGCAAGGCACTCGGCCTCCCCGCGCTGCACCAGCTGCAGGGGCCTTCCTTGCACTGAAAAAAGGCTGTTGGAAAGCGCGAGGAACTCTTCAGTTAGCTTGCGCGTGTCGGGGAATTCGCAGAGTTTTACTATTCCCTCTTGGAGGAGGTGGTTGAGGCGGATTGCCGAGTATTCAAACCTCCTTATCTTGAGCGGCCGCTGCACTGTTTCGCGCATCACTTCCGGTGGGATGCGAAATTCCGAGTGCGAAGAGCGCTTTAGAAAGTCAAGCGAGGCCAGTAGGCACGATTCGTTGAGTGAAATCAGCGAGGAAGAGTCGCACACCAGCAAGGCCATTGTTTTTTTCAACTCGGAAAATATTTTCTTTTCAAAAATGTTTTTTTCCCTAAAAGTGTTTTTCTTCTTTTTCACGCAAATAGCGCAGACGCCTTGCGCATCCTCTCTTTTGCCGGGATTGTCACGTACTTGTCGGCCAGCTTTGTGTTCCCAAGGTAGGACTGCAGTTTTTCCTTTGGCGCGCCGGAGAGTTCGCACGCCCTGCCAAGCGAGGCCCCGTGCGCGTAAATGTCTGCGCCGAGCTTTATGCGCGCCTTTTGCAGCACTCCCATCTGGAACCTGCCGGCTGCTTCACTGGCTTTTTGCAGCTCCAATGTTGCCAAAGAAATTTGTGTTGAGGCCGGTGCGAGCTTTTCCTGCGCTGCAGCCGAGAGTGCCTGGCGAACTGCGGAGATTATTTTCGGCAGCGCCTTTTTCCACGCCGGGGCGTTGCGGAAGTGCGGTTTTTCAAGCATTTTTGAGCAGGCGTACGCGCCAACCGCTATTTCCACAAACGGCCCGCCTCCCTCTAGCAGCGCTGTTTCGCCTAGGGCGCTTCCAAGGTTGCGCAAGCTAGCAATGTCGTGCTGCTCTAGGGCATCGAGCAGCTTGGAGAGGCTCGAGGCAAGCTTTCCGTAGTCCATTGGAATCAAAAAGAGTTTTGCAGTATAAATTACTGCCTTATGCAAACAGGTGGGGTGTGCGGGCGCCCTTACTTTTTGGCAACAGGTGGCTTGTTCATTAACGCGTACCCTGCGTAGGCCAGCAAGACGATTGCGATTGCTCCAATTGCCAGCTTCAAGTCAACTCCAGATGAGGCTGCGCTGGCTTGAGTGGTTGCTGCAGTTGCAGCGGGCGTTGCGCTGCCGGAAGTTGCTTCAAGCAGGCGCTTTGCCTGTTCTGCGTAGCTTGATGCTTTCGCATAGTCGCCTTGCGCCTGGTATTGGCGCGCCAGCTGCATGAGCCTTTCTGCTTCAGTTGTGTCTCTTCCCGATGCTTTGGCGCTGGCAATGAGGTTTGATGCTGATGCAATGGCGTTGCTGCTTTGAGTTATTTGCTTTGCGTTGGCTAGTGGGGCAGTTGGGCTTGGCGTTGGAGCTGCGGTAGCGCCCGCCGATGCGGTGGGTGCAGTTGTTGCGCTGGCGGTTGGAGTGGCTGTAATTGTCGTGTATGCTTGTGAAGTGCCAAAGGTCCCAAAGCCGCCCGAATTTCCTGTTGTAGTGCTAGAGCTGCTGCTCGAAGGCGAGCTAACCGTGCTTCCGTCAACGCTTACTGCAATGGTTGAGAAGTGCGGAATTTCGAGCCACACTAGGTTTGTTGTCGTGTTTCTAAAGCATTTTTGCGCAGAGTCGCTGGCGTTGAAGGTGTCTTGGCAAGTGATGTTTGCAAGCATGCTTGCGTTGCCTACCTTGCTGGTGGTGAACCAGGAAACATAGTCGGCGTAGTGCTGTGGAATCTGCTGGGAAGTGTTTATGGTAAAGTTCCAAACCAGGATGCCGTCGTCGTCATAGAGGTAGGGGATGCTTGCGTTCATTGGCTGGCTTTCGTTGACTTCGGTTTCGTTGTAAGGCGTGCCTACCCAAATTCCGACTTGAATCATGCTTGATGGGACTGCTGAGCCAAACCTCCTGAGTTCCTGTTGCTTGCCGGTAGTTCCCGTGCGTTTTTCAAGGCGCGTGTTGTCCATTTCCATGCTTGGCTGGCCTGCAGACGCCATGTCAAGGCCCATCATGTAGGTGGTGATGTTGGTGGAACTGTCTGTTATGCGCATGTTAATGATGTTGCCCTGCATGTTGGTGTCTAGTGGGTCAAAGCCTCCACCTGAGAAGCTCTCTCCGCTGAAGTTGCCCATGCTGCCGTTGCGCACGTCGCTGCCTACCTTGCGCATGCTTGAGAACTTGTTTGCAAAGTTGCAGCTGTAGTCTGGCTCTGGCACGTTGCAAGTCGAGTTGGATTCGAACATGTCTATTACCATGGTTGAGATGGCTGCCTGGTCTGCACCGTCTTGGCGGGGCTTGCGGAACTCGGGTGTTTTTAGCGTAATGTTTATGCTTGAGTTGCTGTTGGTTACGCTGGAGTCAAAAGTGCGCTCCACTGGCGCGTACTGTGGTGCAAACGCCCTCACTTGCAGTTGCGTGTTCTTTAGTATCACCACGTCAACGTTGTTGCCGCCTTGCGAGCGAATCGAGCGCCTTATCAGGACGCCCGGGTAGATGGTCGTGAAGTTAAGCACTATTTCCGCGTTGGTGTCCCCAGTTATTGCCGAACCATTTGAGTCAATGAAGTTTATTCGCATCTTGCTCGTGTTTACAAAGTCCTGGAAGTCAGTGCTTGTGCGAAGCGTGCCTGCCAGCTCGCGCAAGGTGATGTTTTGCTGCGTGGAGGCACTCAAAGTCACTTTTGCAAATCCGGCGAATTGAGTTGCAGTGCCGCTAGAGCTGCTGTTTCCAAAAGCGACTATGAGGTATGTAACCCCTGTAGGCAGGCCTGTGAAGTTGAATCCGGCGCTGGCGTTGACTTGCGAGGAATTCCACGAGGCGGCCACTCCCATTGGAGGCACAAAATCCCCGGCCATCATGTAAGCGTAAGCTGCCGTGAAGTTGACGTTGTTGCGGGCTAGGCTGGTGGTTGAAGAGTCGTTGACAGTCAAGTTGCCGAAAATTGCCGCCCGGGTGTAGGATGTGTTGAACTGTACTGTTAGGGCCGGGCCTGACAAGTCAGTTAGGTCTGAGTCGGACAAGTTGTCAGTTGTAATTGAAATCGTTCTTGGCGGCACTTCCTGGCCTGCGTTGCTTGGCGGGTTGCCGATTGTTATGGTGTAGTTCCTGTTTGAAGGCACTGTTGCGTTTACAAGCGCGCAAGGCAAGCCCACTCCTCCAGTGGAGTTTAGCCCGCTCACGTTGTCGAAGAACTTTACAAACTGCCCGCTGTTGCTGTCCTGGATCATTCCCATAAAGCGCGTGCAGTGAGTGCCGTTTGTCACGTTGAGGCGAAACGTTTCAGCAGGAGCTGCATAGATGTTCAAGCCATTTTTGGGCCTTCCAGGCGGCGCAATGAAGCTTAGTGGCATTGGCGGCAAGCTGTTTGACATATGGGAGGCGTTGCCGTTGGAGCCTATTGTTATCATGCCTATCCGGTACAGGGTTGGCGGGTTAGACTGCCAGTTCGAGTCGTTGACGATGAGGAAAGCCTGCCCGTCGGAGTCAACTGGAAAGTCGCGTGTGAAGCTGCTTTGCGTGATGCCCTGCCCTCCGCCTCCAAATGACTCTGCGGAAATTGTTACGGTTACGTTGTAGCTTGCGGGGTTGGAGTTGTTGAGGGGCTTGCCGCTCTTGGGGTTGAACACCCTCACTTGCACTGCAGGCCAGTTGCTGATGTATAGTGGCGCGGTTTCAAAGCCAAAGCTGTTTGTGAATCTTGAAATAGCGACTACTTCCGAGTTTCCGGCATAGTCGGTTATGTTCACGGTGAGGTTTGCCGGGCCGTCCAAAGTGACTGCACTTGAGAGGTTGACTGTAGTGTTCCACTTGTTTAGCCCCGCGAAGGTGCCGTTGGACGCGCCCATGTTGCCGCCGTAGCTGTTGTTGTAAGTGACGTTCACGCTCTGTATTTCAGTGTTAGTCGAATTGGCAAACGAGTTGTTGAGCACTATCCTGAAAGAAACGTTGCCAAAAAGCGTGTAGTAGCGAGTCAAACCCATTCCCTGCGGGAAAAAGGAAGTGTTCAGTATCACTGCCTGGTTGAACTGCGGCTTTGTGCGGTCAACTACCAGCGTGCGGTTGAACGAAGAGAAGTTGAAGGTTTTTACCGCATTGTCATCGCCAGTGACGTTCACGTTCCAGACGTAAACCCCCTCCGGAATGTTCATTACGTTGAAAACATAGCCATTCCCCGGGATGACGTTTGTGGTATTGCTGACGTTGGAGCCCCACGCGCCACTGAAGTTGCCCCAGAGGGTCGCATTGGTGATGTTCAAAACGCTGCCGTTGTTGGCAGTGAAATTGAACGCTATTGAAACGGAACTCTGGTTGTTGACATCGACGGTAGTGAGGGTGACTGTTATGGCTGCAGAAGCGCTGCCTGCCAAAAAGAATGCGAGCACGAGGGATAGGATTAGTTTCTGGACATTGCTTAAGGTATTCATGATGTGATTATTCCCATTTCATATAAAAGCGTTTCGCTTGCTTTGTTTGTCTGGGGAGCGTGTTTTGGGCGAATGGCAGCAAGAATAGCTTTTTTCGGGGGTGCGGGAGTAGGCAAGAGCACGCTAGTGCATTCGCTTGCAAGCTTTGCGCAAAAACGCGGCCGCTCAATTGGCGTTGCCAATTTCGACGCTGGCTGCAAGCACATTTTATACAAGCCTGTCTTCGACGTGCGCCAGTACTATTCATTGAGGAAAATAATTTTGCACGGCGATGGCCTGCGTGAAGAAGAGGCTCTGGCTGAAATATACCGGCGTGCGGCTTCCGACGCGGTTTTCAACTCCGATTTGCGGCGCGCGTGCTTGGGCAAGGACGCCGTGCTGCTCGACGTTGCAGGGCCGCTCGACTATTTCCTCTTGCGCGGCGGAAAGAAATTCCTCCAGCATTTTTGCGACAAGGCGGTTTTTGTCGCCGACTACAACGCCCTGCGGGACGACGAGCGCGGCCGGGTTGCAAGCGCGCTCAATTCATTGATTGAAGGCGCGCTGGGCTTGCCTACTGTTACTTTCATCAACAAGTGCGAGGTGCTTGAGAAAAAGAGGAGGCGCCTGCTGCAAAAAAGCCTTTTTGAGCAAGAGGAGTCGCAGAAAATTTCCAACATGCCGCTTTCGCCTTCCTTTGTTGGCGGAAAGCTGTTTAAGGGAAGCGCCGTGGAGGGAATGGGCCAAAAAGAGCTTTTCGCCGCGCTTGAGTTGTGAGCGCGGGGGGCTGGCTTATGCCCGCAGCCAAAGGGGAATGGAAATTGTTTTGCCAACAGCCGGAGAAATTTTGGGAGGAAAAACCGGCCCAGACCCGCCGATGCGTTGCTTGACGGCCAATTTACCAACCGGCAGCTTGACAGAACCCGTTTCAGCAATGCTTAAATATGTAATTAGTTTACGTATATCAAGTTAGGTGCGTTGAAAAAACAAAGGGTGTTTTTCTTGGTCGATTATTCCTCTAAATTTTTTGCGGTTGTCTTGTTTTTGGGCTTTTTGGCAGTAGCTTCCTTCGCTTCAGCCACGGTAATAATCAATACTACCCAAATATTCCCGCAGAGCTTCTTCAACTCTTCAAACCTCACGGGGCAGTCCTTCACGTTTAACGTGTCCAACGAATCTAAGACCCTCAACATCGTCAACGTTACCTTGATAAGCAATTTTACGGGAACTTGGGCTGACAACGTTTCCAATGCCTCCGCAGTGGTAAACGCCCAGAACTTCACGCTGAACTTGACGGGAATGACCAACGGCTTTTTCGTGTGGAACCTCAAAGTATGGGCGTTCGACGCTTCTGCAACGGTCTCCCTTACCCAAATTGCGAGCAACAACACGCTTATAGTCGACACTATTGCGCCCAACGTGACTACCGTAAACTCGCCCTCCAATTTCGTGAACGCCTCCGGTCAGTCCATTACCTTCAACGTCACAGGCAAGGATAACATTCTGTTGGCAAACGCCTCGATTTACACGAACGCCACCGGCACTTGGCTCCGCAACGTCACCAACAGCTCGCTCACGTCGATAAACAACAACACCCCGTTGCTTGCCACGGTCAGCAACCTGCCCGCCAACGTCAGCTTCATCTGGAACATGGAAGTCTGCGACGTTGTCGGCAACTGCGCCCAGTACAACGCCAACCAGACTGCGATTGTTGACTTGACTGCTCCTAACGTGACGACGGTAAACTCGCCGGCAAACAACCTTAACTCCAGTTCGCAAAGCATCACCTTCAACGTAACCGTAAAAGATAACGTGCAGCTTGCCAACGCAAGCATTTTCCACAATGC
>OBEQ011160801.1_pt1 | contig 83000 bp, 77 predicted proteins | sample 1670901 | NCBI WGS metagenome assembly OBEQ01 (sample SAMEA104232315, study PRJEB22302) | groundwater metagenome | biome: forest; feature: aquifer; material: groundwater | place: USA | collected 2011-08-07 | depth 5.4 m | reverse complement strand
TTTTCTTACGCGAAAAATTTGCACTCACACTCACTCGCGGTGTCGATCATCTGGCATCGAGACCGCGAGGTCCGTGGGTCCCCCTCGGGACACTACCCCTCGCGGCAACTCGGCTTTTCAATCTGGATGAAATGCTCGTCACGTTCATTGCAAAGCAATTTGTGCAAACACGACCAAGCGATTTGTCCACACGTAAGGCGAAGCAACTTTTTTTGCGAACCGCCGATAACCAACGCAATGGCAACCAGTACACATTTCTCCCACACTCGCGTTATTGACGGTACTATTTTCCCCGGGCCATCGTGGAATGGGTTGTCGCAGACGCATCGTCGTTCACATCCAAAACCCGCGGTCGCACAATTTGTCCACGCCACGCATGGCCCGCAACGACTTGCCAATCCTGTATCTGCGGGGCGGCCTCGCACGACGCTGTGGGCCGCGTCCGGCAAGGGTGCCCCGCTGTGGCCGCCGCTTCCCGAGCGCGTGACGTCAGCACATTTGCAACAAGTGGCAACCGCGATTTATCGCAAACACTTACGCGATCCCTTATCGCTCGAGGAATTATTGCGGGCGCGTGCACCGCTGGGCACATTGTCGGTTGATCGTGCAGGGGCTGCGGGTGTGTTGATTGCCGATGGCCAGGAAGGCAGTTTCCGCACGCATTCCGCCATGGGTGTCACTACGCGCGGCGGGCGTTCGTATCAGGAAGACGCGATTGCATACGTCACATTCTATCCGCGCAATCCGCAGTTGCCGCCGTTGCGCATCTATATTCTTACCGATGGCATGGGTGGCACCGACGACGGGAAAACCGCATCCCTGCTAGCGCAACAGGCGATGCTGGCGCGTATCATTGAAGGAAAAAAATCTTCACGAATTTTTCGCAGCTGAGCCGCTGGATCTTCTACGCGTTGGCGTGCGCCGAGGCGACGATTGTGGAGCACGCACGTCTGCGTCAGAGCGACATGGGTACGACCTGTACCGTATTGGCGCTGCAAGGTCGCCACCTGCAAACCTGGTGGTGCGGCGATTCGCCGGCGTTTGCTTTGCCGCCACCGCACGGCAATATGACGCACGCATGGGTCGCCAAACCGCACATGTATGAGGTTTTTTATAGGCCTTCGGATTTTCCGCGTGGCGAAGTCGATTGGATCAAGGATGGTGATGCGGATCTCGCCTATTGTCTCGGCGGTCATTTATATGTCGACACGCAACCGCACGAATTTTCCGCGGCCGGCGGATTGGTTGGCGCCTGTTCCGATGGATTGTCCTACGACAACACGGGCACGGGAAATTTTCGTGACGCGCAACTGCAGGCGGAATCTGATCTGGAGGCGATGGCGCGCGCGGTACTGGAACCCGTCCTGCTGGGCATGGGCGACGACACGCGCACAATTACGGCTTGGCCAGTGGATCGTTCCGAGGCGATCACGCGCCAGGCAAAAAAAGATAACATCGCGCTGATTTTGCATCGCGTAAAAAGTGCCGCGGAATTGCGCAGCGTGACATGGGAGATGATCGCACACGCGTTGCGCCAGTCCGGACGCACGCGGCGTGAAATCGACGACGTGCAGCGAGCGCTCCCGCCCCGGATTCACCCCGAACGATTATTGGATATCGTCGATCTCGCCGCACTCGCCCGCGCGGGCGCGTTGCTCAAGACATTACAAAAGTTGGGCGTGTTGGGTGCGCGCTGAGATGCTTCGCGTTTTTTCACTTCCCCGGCATCTCGACCAGTTTGGGCGGGGCGGGGACGGAGAGGGTCGCGCCGTTGCTATCGTAAATATTCTGTTGGGAATTGTTGGTGATGGTGTTGCCGGAATAGGTGACTGTCGAACAACCGTCCGTGTCGTCGTTGATGAGTGTGACCAAACCAAAAACATTCTTCTGCGAGGTATTGCCCATCACACTACCGCACGAACGCTGAAAATTCATGCCGGAATGCGCGTTGGATTGAAAATTATTGTCGAACGTGTTGGCCTTCGCATCGATCACCAACAACCCCATGCCGGAGCGGAACGCATTAATGTTGTGGTCGCTGTACGTGTAATCGAGCCAATCAAATATATTCACGTCGACCGCACTCGCGGTATTTTGCACCGAGTTGCCCTCCACAATCGCCGACGTCGTTTCCCCACCCTTGCCCAGCACCAGCATGCCGAATCCTTGCGCCTGCGTGATCGTGTTGGATTCGATCTTGAGCAACACGCCCAGCGCCGACGTCGTGTACTGCGCAAAAATTCCGAAGCCGCTGCCCATCATGGAAAAAGTATTTTCCACAATCGCCGCGACGCCGCCATCGATGAAGAGCGCACCGATCAGGATTTCCTGAAACGTGTTGAGCCAGATTTTCATCCCGACCGGATGCGTGAGGTAGACCGCAATCGAACCCGCACTCAGCGTATTCGCGTGAATCTGTCCTTTGGTTTTCGAGAGCATGATGGCGTCGTAGTTGGCAGTGATCGTGTTTTTTGAAATCACCACTTCGCCGCCGTGAATAATAATGCCCGCGCCCACATCGCTGATTGTGCTCGTCAGAATGGTTTGAATCCCTTTGGTGCTGGTGTCGGCCTTCACGCCCGCCGAACCGCCGTGCAGAGAAAAACTGCGGAGCAATACTCCGCCGCCGCAATCCACGGTGATCACCGGAAGCCCGCTCTTCGCGGCCTGCAGGTCGACCTGTTGTGTATCCGACGACGAGACCAGGTTGACGTATTTTCCCTGAATATGCAGATTTTCTTTGAACGTCTTGCTCGCGTTCACCACAATCGTCTGATAATTTTTTGCGACATCGATCGCTTTTTGAATCGTGAGATATTGTTCCGGCACCAAAATTTGTCGCGCGTCAACACCGGTGACGTTGCTGTTGTCGGGGCAGGTATCGAAGGTGATGAGTTGACTCTGCATCGTGTCGGGTGCGGGCAATGCGTCGTATTGATCGATCGCGGTCTGTGCGGTGGTTGGATCGCGCGGAAATAAATCGGTGGCGAGCGTGGCCGACGACATTTGCGTGTAGGTCTCGTCGCTAAAGTTGCTAGAGTCGCCCGCATAGTCGCTCAACGCGGTGTCCGACGCGGGGGCGGTGGTGAAAGTCACGCGCGTCGCCGCAACATTGCCGCCGTCGCGATAGCGAATGCTCGCGGTGATACATATATGATACATCCCCTCGAACGCCAACTCGGCCGCCGGATGCAACACACAGCGTTGTGCGCTGGGACATTCCACGGTCGCCGCAATCGCGCGCGAAGCATTGCACGACGAATCGGAACTTTTTTCGGGGAGCGATTTTTTCGTGGCGATGTTTGCAGTACTTGTGTCGGCGCTGTCGTCGTTCGGGGCGAGAAAAAATGTGGTGGCATCAACCGTGCTGGTATCAATCGCGGCGGAAAAATCGTACGCAAAGTCGCTCGTGGTGTCGACCGCGGTGGCGCCGTCGATCTGCGCCGCTTCCTGCGTGGTGTTGCTCGTGGTGGAGGCCGACGAGGTGTCGGTCCCAACCCCGCTCGCGCCGCAGCCGACGAGCACACCGCACCACACCAGCATCAGCCAACGCCGCCTAGCCATCATCGCCACATTGTAACAATACCGCCCAAGCGGGGGAACGGGTGTAATTTGCCTCGAAAAATTATTGATATTTTTCACGCAACTTTTTTTGCGGGGCGCCGATATATCGGTATAGATTGCCGCCTTGGGCATTGTGTCCGGGCGCAGAATAAATGGAGACCGTTATGTTCAAAGCCATCGCAAAACTTGCCTTGTACTGTGTGCCCACCGCCGGGGCCGCGCGTAAACAGGCGCAGCTGGCGCTGTCGCAGGGAAAATTTGCGGCGGCAGCGCAGCACTATGCGCGCGCGGAGCGGCGTAGCAAACAAAGCGATTGGCATTGGCGATGTGGCCACTGGGGGACGTTGTGTTCGATGGTCGCAGAGCGGGGTTTGCTTGTTGGATCAGAAGGCTTGCGCACGGCAGCCCAGGAAATGCGAATGGATATAGCCTTAGCGGATTTCTTAGACCCGTCGCTGTCTCCCGATGAAAGGTATTTAACGCTCGCTATGAAATTGCACTACGATGAATCCATACGTGCCTACTTTGACCGGGAGGGCTCGGCGGCATTTAACTCACTCGCGCGCGCGATGGAGCAATATCCCACTGCCATGTTGGCGGGTGCGGTGTTGGCGATGAACGGTGTGCAAGCAGAGGCCGTGTTACACACGTTGCGCGATGTGGCGTCGGGCGCGAACGACGACGTGCGCTTCCCGATCTTTCACCAAATTTTTGCGCAGTCCCTGTTGCAGACGATGAACCGCAACGGTGTCCCCGGCGCGGCGGTCGCACTGCACGAGGCCCACATGGCCAGCGTCAGGACGTATGTGAGTTCCGCAGTGTCGCGTTACTAGATAAAATCTGTCGCCAACTAGTAATTATCCGCCACAACCTTTACAGATCACGCAACACCAGACGCGCTGGGAGCCTCTAGGAGCGCGTGTTTGCCGGTGCAGTGGCCTCAAGTACCCCCGAAAAATTTCCAAAAAATCCTTACAAATCAGGACGACCATTTTTAATGCGAGATAATGGCGAACGTAGCGGCGGTTGATCCACGTAAAACAAAAAATGTCTGCGGCCGCGCTTGCATGACACTGGCAGTTCCGGTAGGGCGCGGGGATGCAGCAAGAAACGTTGTGGTGTGAATCGGGCGGTGCGGCGAACGCAGAGGCGATCGTTGCAGTTGCGCCCGATACGGCGCCGCACATTTTCACCGTCTCCGAAATTACGCACGCGATTAAGAGTCAGCTCGAATCGCGCTGGGCCGATGTCTGGGTGTGTGGCGAAGTGACTGGTTGTCGCGGCGTGTCGGCGGGCGGGCATTGTTATTTTTCGCTGAAAGATGAACAGAGTGTGTTGGGCGCGGTCGCGTTTCGCGGCGTGATTTCAAAATTTAAATTCAAAATCGAAAATGGGCAGATGCTGGTGCTGCACGGAAAAGTCGACGTGTATGCGCCGCAGGGAAAATATCAACTCATCGTGGATCAGGCGGAACCGCAGGGCGTGGGCGCGTTGCAGCTCGCCTTCGAACAATTGAAAACGCGCCTGCACGCCGAGGGATTGTTCGACGCGCGCCACAAAAAAAGTTTGCCCACGATGCCGCGCTGTATTGGTGTCGTGACATCGCCGACGGGTGCGGCGTTGCGCGATATTTTGAATGTGTTGCAGCGACGCTATCCCGCGGCAGAAATTTTGATTGCACCCGCCAAAGTCCAAGGCGAGGGCGCGGCGCAAACAATTGCCGACGCGATTGCGTTGCTCGATCTGCATGGCGCGTGCGATGTGTTGATTGTCGGGCGCGGTGGCGGATCGATGGAAGATTTGTGGGCGTTCAACGAGGAAGTCGTGGCGCGCGCGATTTTCGCGTCTCGCACGCCCATCGTCAGTGCGGTCGGTCACGAAATCGATTTCACGATCGCCGATTTTGTCGCCGATCTGCGCGCACCCACACCATCCGCCGCGGCGGAAATGGTGGTGCCCGATCGCATGGAACTCACCGAACGCGTGTTGCGATTGCGCCAACAACTCATGACGGGATTGCGGCGTTGGTTGCAATTGCGCGAACAACGCGCCGCCGATTTGACTGCGCGCCTCAAACCTCCCACGCATCGCATGGGCGATTGGCTGCTGCGTATCGATCAATCGCGCGAGCGTTTGCGTTTGGGTATGGAACGACGCGTGGCCGACAGTGCGGTGCGCGTCGCGTCGTTCGCCGCCGAGTTACAACATTTGTCGCCGCTCGCGGTGTTGGCGAAAGGCTACGCCGTGGTGCAACGACCGGACGGTCGCGCCATTCGTACGCGCGCCGACCTTGCGATTGGCGATACGATGCATATTCAATTAACCGATGGGCGCTGCGCGGCCCAGGTGAAGGAGTTGTTATGAGCACACCCACATTTGAAGAGGCGTTAACGCAACTCGAACAACGCGTGCGCGAACTCGAAGCGGGCACACTGCCACTCGACGACGCCCTGCGCGTCTTTGAAGACGGTACGAAATTGGTGCGCGTCTGCGAAAAAAAATTGAGTGAAGTGCGCGGCAAGGTCGAGGTGTTGTTGAAGAACGCAAATGGTGATGTGGCGAAGGAAGCGTTTGTTGAGTAACGACTTATGGGAACCTCGAATAATACCCCATCTGCTTCGTTGCCCGCTCACTCGCGATCCTCACGAAATAAGGCTGCCGCGCTGTTTGCCTTCAGCCACTGGCTGAAGTTTGCCAGCTTGCCCACTCCGGTCGCTCATTCGCGGGCGCCTCGCATCTGGGGCATTCTTCAAGGTTCCAAAAAATTTGCATTATTCGAGCGACCCTTATGAATCTCCCCACTTATCTCAGCGAACGTCAGCGCCAGATCGAATCCGCGCTGGAACACTACGCGAACGATGCGACGATTATTCCGTCACGTTTGCGGGAAAGTATGCGCTACAGTCTGCTCGCGGGCGGCAAACGGCTGCGACCAATTTTGGTCATGGCCGGCTGTGAGGCGTTGGGCGGCGATTCGCGGGCGGTGGTGCCGTGCGCGTGTGCGCTGGAAATGATCCACACCTTTTCACTTATTCACGACGATCTGCCCGCGATGGACAACGACGATCTGCGCCGCGGTCAACCGACGAATCATAAAATCTACGGCGACGGCATGGCGATTTTAGCGGGCGATGGATTGTTGGCCGAGGCGTTTTCCGTCATCGCGCGCACGCCCAATATTTCCGCGGAAATTTTGGTGACGGTTCTGCGCGAAATCGCCGACGCCACCGGCGGACGCGGCATGGTGGCGGGGCAGGCGATTGATATTTTGTCGGAGCAACGCACGCTGTCGCAAACCGAAGTGGAAGAATTGCACGCGCACAAAACCGGTGCGTTGATTCGCGTGGCGGTGGTGAGCGGTGCGCGCCTTGCGGGTGCGAACGAAGAGGCCGTCGCGCAACTCACGCACTACGGGCGTTGCATCGGACTCTCGTTTCAAATCGCCGATGATTTGTTGTCGATTGAAAGTACGCCCGAGACTTTGGGAAAACCCGTGGGCAACGACGCCGCGCGCGCCAAGGCCACATTTCCCGCGATGATGGGTGTCGCTGCCGCGCGCGCTCGCATGGAATCGCTCACGCGGGAAGCCGTGGAGAGCGTCACGATGTTTGGGGATGCGGCGGCGCCACTGTGCGCGATTGCTGAATATGTGGTGGGGAGAAAGACGTGAAGGGCGTCGCCAGGGACCAGTCGCCGGTCGCCAGTAACAGCAGTGACTGCAGTTGATGTTGCTGTAAACTGGCGACCGGTCCCCGGCCACTGGCGACGGTTTTATCATGCTGACAGACAACGACATCGCCGCTTTTTTTGCCGACTGGGCGCAGCTCGCGCACGATGACTACGTCCGTTTTGTCTATCGCTTCACACCCACCACCGATCCCCGCAAAGCCGCCGCCGCACTGTGCGCGGAGCAGAGCACGGCCATGTGGCGGCGTTGCAATGTGCGGGAAGACCTGCGTGATCGGTTCGGTGCGAAAGTGATTTGTTTGGAGCCAACGGAGTCGGATGCGCAGGAATGGAACCTGGTGATCGCGCATCCGCATCGAAATTTTGGAACGAAGTTGCCGAACCTGTTGGTGGCGGCGTGCGGCGAAGGCGGATTTTATTCGCCCGGGATTGCCACGATCAAACTGCACGACATTCTTTTCCCGGATTCGTATCTCGCGCATTTTTCAGGTCCGCAATTTGGACTGGCGGGCGTGCGTGAATCGCTGCACATTTTTGAACGTCCATTGTTCATCGGCGTTGTGAAACCAAATCTCGGTTTGTCGCCAGCAGACTTTGCGGCCTTGGCGGGCGCGGCCTGGCGGGGCGGGCTCGATATTGCCAAAGACGACGAGATGCAGGCCGACGCCGCATGGTCGCCGCTGATCGAACGAGTGCACGTGGTTGCCGCAGCGCGCGACGCGGCACAAAAAGAAACCGGTGAACGCAAGGCGTTCATTGCGAACATCACCGATGAACTGGAAAATTTGCCGACGCAATGTCGCGCGGCGGTGGCGGCGGGCGCCGACATGGTCATGATCAATCCGATCTGGACCGGTATTTCTGCGCTGAGATTATTGCGCAACATCAGCGAGCGCCCGATCATGGCGCATTTCGCCGGCGCGGCAGTGTTGTCGCGTATACCAGACTTTGGTATGAGCTCCGCGCTGCTCACCAAACTCATGCGCATCGCTGGCGCGGATTTAATCGGCATCGCCGGTTTCGGCGAACGCATGCGCACCACGCCCGAGGAAGTGCTCGCGAATATTGCCGCGTGTTTGTCACCGCTCGCGCATATCGCAAAGTCGCTGCCCATTCCCGGCGGCAGCGATTCCGCGCGCACGCTCCCGGACGTGTATGCAAAAATCGACCACCACGATTTCGGCTTCATCGCTGGCCGCGGCGTCTTCGGTCATCCCGACGGTCCATCCGCGGGGGCGGCGAGTGTGCGGGAAGTGTGGGCGCGCACCGCAAAAATATCAGCTCAATCAACATGCCGATAACGACTGGGGACGTTCCACGGTATCTTAACTTTCCGAAATCATTGCTGAAAAATAGCGAAAATTTTGAAAGGCATTGCGAGGTGCTTTTACGGCGTTGCAATCGATGACGGTAAGAGCACAAGTGAATGCGCAAGACGGAGTAAAATTGCGACGTTTTTCTTGCATTCCATGCCCGATCCAATTACGCGCCTGCGCCACGTAATATTTGCTGGGTGCGCGCGCGGTTTTGGTGGCTGTCCGTGGCATCGCAATAACATCTGAGGCTGTATGATTGGAACACGGGCTGCGGTGGTTCCTATGTTGCGCACTGGTGTGGGATCGCTGTGCTCTGCTCGTGTGTTGCCCTCGCCAGCACATACGACGCCAGATGGCCGCGCGGCTTACGCCCTCGTGTGTCAGCGCCCGACCGATGCACTGTGGTCACCGGCGATTTTGTTTGGCAAGGTCAGCGAGGGCGCGCATCCGGTGTCCGATGCAACAGATGACGTCCGTGCGATTTCCGGTGGATTCTCCGTGTGGCGCACACTGTCGCTGGTCGCCATTGCCGAAGTCACGATGGGATTTACTGCAGGGCAAGGGCTCGGTTGGTTTTTTTCGATTGGTGGTTCACTGGTCATACTGACGATGGTATTGCGAGCGCGCCGCACCACGCACGATGTGTTGACGGAAACGCATCTGCATTACGCTCAACAACATCGTGTACAATATGAACGGGCCGCGACCGCGCGGAACGTGCCGGAGATGATTCGCTCCGTCATGATCGAAGTCGACAATCGTTGGTCGATTCAACAGACCGAGCATCACGTGCCGGTGCCGGAGCGATTATCGCAGGCGGCAGTCGCGTTGGATCGGCTGGGTCAAGAGGCGCCTGCGCAATTGCTCACGATCCTGGCGATCACCGCCGAATTATTGTTGGCGCGCGCGACTGATTCGGAGCACGTCGCGTCGATCGAAGGGCGATTACGTGAGGCCATCCGTGTGGCGCGCGCCGGTGCCGTGATTGCGCCGAATGAGTCATTGGAAGATGCTGTGCAGGAGGTGTTGTTGAAACGAACGAATCTCATTGCCCGTCGCCCCGCAGACCGAGACGACATCAGTGACAGCGCGACCTTCGAGTTGATTGACGTGGCTATGCAGTACGACGTCGTGCATGCCGTACGCGATTCCAGAGCCTTCGCCGGGTAGCCCGCCGCCACCAACCACACCGTAGCAACTTTTTTCTGCATCCGGCCGATCAGATTGGTACGGAGGATTTTTTATGGTGCGAACAATCGGATCGACATCGACTGTGGGGCGGCGCGAATATCGCGTGGCGCGCCCGCAGCCCGGCATTATGCGTGGTGTGCGGGAGCCAGTGGTTGCGCAACCGCATGGGGCATCTGTCTCTGCGGCGGCTTCTTTTCGCACCTCGCATGCCGTGCGTCCGAATTTGTGGCGAGTGGAAATTGAGCGCCCCATAGACACCTCTGTTTCGGTAGCCTGTGCCATAACCACCGGGGTGTTGTTGTGTTGCGGGGGATGCAAAAGTGAAGACGCGGTGGAATTTTTGCACAGCGACTTTGTGCAAATTGCCTTCGGATTTTTTCTCTTGGTGATTGCCACCAGTCTCGTGAAAGTGGTGGCTGATGCTCAAAAAAAACAGCGCGCAGAGGCTGCCATTTTCGAAACACTCGCGCGCCAGGTGGCAAAAGAGTCGGCAAACATTCCACCTGTCGCCGCTCGCCACACCACAGTGCGCGCCCCCCCGCAACCCGAACGAAGCGCAGATGCAGCACTCGCTCGCCGCAGGCAACGAAAATCTCTCCACGATCTATGCACTCAAAGCCATCAACGATGTTTGGTACGACGAGGTGCCGATGTCGGTGCGAATTCAACGCATCCTCGGCATCATGAATGACATGGCCCAGGGCGTGGCGAATCGTTTGGGGGACACAAAACTTTCCGCGTGGTGGGTGTTTTTGCGCGACACCGTGTTGCATGGATATTTATTGTACGATGCATACACCGACGCGGGCGAATCGGCCGATGATGGAGATCGCCGCGCCGCGATCGCCGTATTTCATAATGTAGCGACAGTGCATTTGCTGCCCACGGGCGCCATTCACGCAACATCCGAAGTGCCGGTGCGCTTCGCGCAATTTCTGGACTATCTCGCCAAACGTCAGCGGGTGTCGTGGCCACGGATGACAGAAATCGTTGCGCTGTTGCGGGAAGAATTTCCGCCGACGTAAAAAAATCAAAAAAATCAGGGCCCGATTGTTGCAACTTCACGCGACTTCAGCAATTGGCGGTCAGCGGTGGCGAGGCGGAGTTCGTACACATCGGCAGTGGCCAGCAGAAAGCGATCGGCGGGATCTTTCGCGGTATGATGCAACGTGCGACTGCGCAGGGCAACCGCGCGATTGAGTGGTGCGTCGGTCAGCGGAAATTGTTCGAGTGCGACGCCCAGCCATTCGACGGGATTTGGTTGCACAACGATGCGACCGCGCTCCGCCAGCAACAAAGCCTCCCACACGGAAATCGGCGACAACCATACATTAGGGTAGGTGCGCTCAATGGCCGCGCGGATTTTGGTGGAGAGTCGTGGCGATCCCTGCAAATACCAGATCCAGATATGTGTATCGAGCAAGAGACTCATTCGCTAAAAGCTTTCCACCGCACGCCCTTGATGGGCGCGACGATGTCGCCGACAATTTTCATGCGGTGGCGCAGGCAGCCGAACGCCGCGGTTTTGCGACGCGCGGAAGGCGGCGGACTGACCACCGCGAGCGGGCGGCCGCGTTTGGTGACCAGCACTGAACGCCCGCTTTTGGCAATGCGGCTCAAGGTGCGCAGGCAGGTGGACTTGAATTTGGACACGGGAATCTGATCCATGCCCACAGTGTAAAGTGGTCACTTCAAATGGTCAATTGCTTATTCACTTATTCACCCCGCAAAATGGAATAGTCCGCCAAGCCGCGCAGGGCGTCATTTTCCAGGCTGGGCTTGAAGGGATCGAGGTGGGATTTCGCGCGCGCCACATGGTGTTCGGCGCGACGGCGCGTGTCGGCGAGACAGTCGTACTGTTCCAGAATCGCGGTGACTTCGGCGAGCTGCGCGTCGCTGTGGGTGGGACTGAGCAGCGCATCTTTCACGATGCGTTGTTCGGTTTCGTCGCAGCGTTGCAAGGCGAGAATCACCGGCAGTGTGAGGCGACCTTCCCGCAGATCGGTGCCCCTCGATTTGCCGAAGCGATCGAAATCCGACACGTAATCGAGCGCATCGTCGGCCAATTGAAACGCCATGCCGAGTTCCATGCCGTAGCGTTTCAGCGCGACTTCCAGTAATTCCGACACGCCCGCCAATTGTGCGCCCACCTGACACGACGCCGCAATCAGCAACGCCGTCTTGTATTGAATGATGTGTAAATATTCATCTTCGGTGATGTCGAAATCGTTGCTCTTGACCAACTCGATCACTTCGCCTTCGGTCGTTCCGACAATTGCTTTGGTAATCGTGGCGAGAATGCGCGGTTGTTCGAGGTCGACAATAATTTCGCACGCCTTGCACCAAAAAAAATCGCCGACGAGTACGCTGATTTGGTTGCCCCATTTCGAGTTCGCCGACGGCCGCCCGCGCCGCGTGGGTGCGTTATCGACGACGTCGTCGTGCAACAGCGATGCGGTGTGGACCATTTCCATGGCCGCACCAACGCGCATGGCGGCATCGCTCGTATTCCCGGAAATGCGCGCCGCCAAAATCGTGAGTGCGGGGCGCAACCGTTTGCCACCATTTTGAATGATGTACTGCACGACCTGCGTGATCGTGCCGACCGACGTCGCACACGACTGCGCCAAAATATTTTCCACCTTCGCCAAGTCACTGCTAATCGGCAAGAGCAGCGGTTCCAGTTGCATGCCGCGGTCTTAATGTGGCAGATTGGTTGAGTCAACGAATTACGAGGACACTCATTTACGAGGGACGAGGGACGACCGTTCGCTGCGCTCACTGGGACGAGGGACGAAAAAGCATTCACTGTAGTTTCGTCCCTCGTCTCAGCGACCGTCAGGAACGGTCGTCCCAGTGAGCGCAGCGAACGATCGTCCCTCGCTATTCAGTTCCTCGTCCCTCGGCAATATTATGTACACACTTCTCATCCACGGTCTCACCGCCGAACCCGCGCAACTCGTGGCGCAGAAGGAGGCGTTGGAAGATACGGGCGCCGTGGTGCGCGCGCCCATGTTGGCGGGGCACGGGACGCGCGTGGAAGATTTAGCGCGCTGTCGTTGGGAAGATTGGTACGCCGATGTGGTGCGCGAAGCGCGCGCATGGCAAGTCGCTGCGGGCGGGGCACCGATTGATTACGTGGGTGTTTCGCTCGGCGGATTGTTGGGGTTGCAACTCGCGATCGATCATCCGGAAATGGTGCGGCGCATGGTCTGCATCTGCACGCCGCTCTTTTTATTTCGCTGGGTCGAATGTTTGTTGCCGTTGCTGCGACACGTGCCGTTGCGCGCGGTGCAATATTGGAAAAAGGATACGCGTTTCGCGGTGTCCGATCCGGAAGGCGCAGCGGTGTACAGCGCACTTGGCTACAACCAGATGCCGCTCGCGTCGGTTGTGCAACTCATGCGCTTGCAAAAAATTGTGCGGGCGAATCTGGCGCGCGTTACGACACCACTCTTCGTTATGCACGCCCGCCAAGACCGCACCGCGCATCCCCGCAGTCTCCCGGCCATTGCTGCCGGTGTGCGCGGCCCCGTGCAAACGCTCTGGCTCGAAAATTCCTATCACGTCGCCACCCTCGATTTCGATCGCGAGTTGATTAATCAAAAGATGCTGGAATTTTTTCGATGATTTTTTTGTCCCTATGTCTTTTAATTGAGGATGTCGGATTTTTTTTGACATAAGGACATAAGGACATATGGACGTAAAGACGTAAGGACGCAGGGACATAAGGACATGGGACATATGTTACGCCGCAATCTTTCCATCACGCTCATCGCCACCACGATTTCTGTCGTGCTGTGCACGCTCGGTTTCAATCCCGAAACGCAACCACTCGACAGCATCGCCGTCATCTGGCCCGGCGCAATTCTGCAGGCGTTCGCTGGTGCGTTGTTTGGTGGCTGGGGCGTGGTGGCCACCGTATTGGCGGGGTTGGTGGCGGACATCCTGCTTGCAGGAACCGTGCATGCCTCGATCGGCTATATCCTGCCGGATCTGCTCCAAGCACTGATCCCCGCGTGGTATTATCGTCACCGCATTGCCCAATATGGATGGACAGCACCGACGTTTCATTTCTGGCCGTTTTTTATTTTTTCGATCTTAATTTCCAACATTGTTGGTGCGGTGACCGCGACGTGTATTTTTCAGTTTTATTTGTCGCACGAGTTTCATTTTTGGTTTCCGCTCATGCGGTGGTTGGTGGCGAATATTCCGATTGCGTTGTTGTTGGGGTGGCCATTGTTTCGTTATCTTGGGCCGACATTAGCGCAAGAGGGACTGGTAATGCGTGGATGGTGGCAATGAACAATCAACGGCCGTGGCGGCTTTTTCATCGTACGATTCTCTTGTTTGTTGTGCTGGGGGTTGGGCCAACCTTGTGTCTTGCGTTGGCATTTGCAGCGCCCGTGCATTGGCAGATTGGTGTATATAAAACATTCAGCAGTATTCTGCTGATCATTTCGACGATTTCTACACTGTGTCTGGCTGGTCTCGTGGTGCGTTTGCTCAAACAACCCATTCAGCAATTGCTCGACGCCCAACGTCAAATGAGTTTGGGAAATCTGGAGTTTCGATTGCCGCTCGACGGCAGTTTCGAACATCGACAGCTGTGCGAAGGATTTAATCAGATGGCCGCAGCCATTGCGCTGGCCACAGAACGAGAAAAACAGCGCACTGCGGAGCAAGCATTTGCAAAACTTGCCTCCCAAGTCGTGCACGATTTGCGCTCACCACTCACATCGCTCGAAGTGGCGGTGCGACACGTGACGGCCGAAGCTGCCACGAATCCTGTCTCGCAGAAAGTTGTGGAGTTGTTGAAGCTCAGCACAAATCGCTTGCGCTCTATCGCGGAGGAATTATTACAGGAAAAAAAATCGACTACACCAGAATTGATGGCGATTGTTACGGATCTCCACGAGGTCATGCGCCAGTTGGCGAGCGAATATCAGGCGCGATATGAATCGGGGCAACTCCATATTGCAACGAATTTTGCGGAAGAGACCACACGCGTGGCAGTACCGCAATCCGATGTGCAGCGGGTCATCGGAAATATTCTCACGAATGCGATCGAAGCGATGCAGGCAGTTGGCCAGATTGCCATTCATACGACAGTGGCGGAACAACGTGTGAAAATTTCACTGGCTGATACGGGGCCCGGCATGACGCCGGAAATTTTACAACGTGTGCTGCAGGGCGGTTTTACGCACGGCAAAAAAGATGGCAACGGGATCGGCATGTCGGTGGTGCGTGAAGTCATCGAAAAATATCACGGCACACTGCGGGCCGATTCGGTGGTTGGTCGCGGCACAACGTTTGTCATCGAATGGCCGCTGCTTCAGGCAACGGTGTAGACGATGTTGCCAAGTACATACGTTGTGGCGACCGGATAGTGTTTCCAGTTGGAGAGAAAATCCTGTAGCCAGGTCGTTGGTGAAAAATTCTGCAGCATGTTTTTGTAAACCACCATGTCTGCGGCGTATCCAGTCGCAAATTTTCCAATATTGTTTTCGAGTCCTAATGCCGCAGCACCACCAATCGTTGCGCGATAGAACGCTTCCAATGGCGAAAACATTTCTGGTGTGTGTGTGGTCACACCCGATTGCATGACGTCCCACAAAGAAAATTCCGGACCCGCACCAACGTCGCTGCCCAGACCACAGGTGATCTGATATTGGTTGATGGCCTCAATCGGCATGCGCCCGCTCTGCAAAAAAATATTGGATGACGGGCAATGGGCGATGGCAGATTTGGACGCGGCGATCTGTTGCCATTCGGCGTTGGTCAAATAAATCGCGTGCGCAAAAACGCTGCGCGGCCCCAAACAACCACACTGTGCAAAGAGCCCAACATAATCGCTGGTGTGAAATATTTCGCGCGCACGATCGACTTCGGCGATGGTCTCGGCAATGTGGGTTTGAAAATAGCAGCCGGAATCTTTGGCGAGTTGGCCAGCGCGTGTGAGAGCCTCTTCGCTACACGTCAGCGCAAAACGTGGCGTCATCGCGTAAAAAAGGCGGCCATGTTTGCCGTGCCAGCGTGCAATCAATCGTTCGGATGCTGCGATGCCCGGACCGATTTTTTCCGTGAGCGTGGGCGGGCTGTGTTGATCCATCAAGACTTTGCCGATGATGGCGCGTATGCCGCACGCCTCGGCTTCCTGAAATGCGATGTCGGTGGCTTTCTCGTGAATCGTCGAGAAAATGAGCGCCGTAGTGGTTCCATTGCACAAAAGTTCGTGAAAAAAACGTACCGCGGTATCTCGCGCAATGGTTGGATCGGCGAAGCGGGCCTCGGCGGGGAAAATATATCGATCCAGCCAATCCAGCAGCGTGTAGCCCGATTTGTGGCGGCAATCAAGTTGTGGCAGATGCACATGACAATCGACAAAACCTGGAATGATAAGATGACCGCGGCGGTCGTCGAGTGGAATCGTCGCATGCGCGCTCCTTACAAGATTCCACGGCCCGGCCGCGGTAATGCGTCCCGTGCGACTCCAAAAAATTGCGCCATCATTCCAAAATATCGGCGTATCACGATTCTGCAGAAAAAAAATACTGCCGCGCAGGCCGCGCACTGCTGGATTGGCTGACATGCCGCCACGCTAGAAAAATCGGTTCCGGCTGACAATCTTTTTAGTGCATGCTACACGCCCCGCATGTCGTCATACATTTTAGCGATCGATCAGGGGACCACCTCGACACGCGCGTTTCTCATCGACGCAACCATGCGGGTCGTGGCCGTGGCGCAGCAGGAATTCCAGCAATTTTTTCCCAAGCCCGGTTGGGTGGAGCACGATGCCGAAGAGATTTGGGCGAGCGTGCTGCAGACGATTGGTGCGGTGCTGAAAAAAAGTGGCGTCGATCCAAAAAAAATCGCGGGTATCGGGGTTACGAACCAGCGTGAAACCACCGTGGTGTGGGATCGTGCGACGCACACACCGATTCATCGCGCCATTGTCTGGCAATGTCGGCGCACGGCGGCGGCATGTGAACAACTGCGCAACGCGGGATTCGCCGCGGCGATTCACGCAAAAACTGGGCTTGTGCTCGATGCCTATTTCTCTGCCACGAAAATTGCGTGGATTTTAGATCATGTTCCGAATGCGCGCTTGCAGGCCGAGAACGGCATATTGGCGGCGGGAACGATCGACAGTTTCCTGGCGTGGCGGCTCACCAACGGCCGCGCGCATGTCACCGATGTGTCGAATGCATCGCGCACGATGCTCATGGATCTGGTGCGGTGCGCATGGGACGAAACGTTGTGCGAGCAATTCCGTGTGCCGATGAAGATTTTGCCGCGCATTGTGGATTCGTCGGCGGTGGTTGGCGCCACGAAAAATGTTCCGGGCTTGCCCGACGGGATTCCGATCGCCGGCTTGATTGGCGATCAACAAGCGGCGCTGTGTGGTCAGGCCTGTTTTTCGATCGGCCAGGCGAAATGTACGTACGGCACCGGATCGTTCATCATGATGCACACCGGCGAGCGCCCGATTTTTTCGACACGCGGATTGCTCACGACGGTGGCGTGGCGTCGGGAAAACCGTACGGTATATGCGCTGGAGGGTGCGAGCTTTATTGCGGGTGCGGCGGTGCAATGGTTGCGTGATGGATTGGGTATCATTACATCATCGAGTGAAATTGAAGCGCTGGCCGCGCGAGCCGCCTCGACCGACGGGGTGATGTTCGTGCCCGCGCTCGCGGGATTGGGCGCGCCGCATTGGCGTCCCGAGGCGCGTGGTATCATTACGGGACTCACGCGCGGCAGCACCGCCGCGCATCTGGCGCGCGCAACGCTCGAAGGCATTGCACTACAACAGTGTGATCTGTTGCAGACAATGCACGAAGAGAGCGGTGTGACCATGCGTGAGTTGCGCGTCGACGGTGGCGCGTGCGCGAATAATCTGCTCATGCAAATGCAGGCGGATTTTTTGGATGCGCCGATTATTCGTCCGCAACAAATTGAAACGACCGTGCTCGGCGCTGCATTCATGGCAGGTTTGGCGGTGGGCGTGTGGTCATCAGAAAAAGAAATCTCCGCACATTGGCAGGAAGAACATCGCTTCGCACCCGCGATGTCTGTGGCGGACCGCGAAGCAAAACTGGCCGCGTGGCGCGCGGCCGTGGCGAAGGCGTGACTCTATGACAGAATCCTCCACAGAACTTTCGATTTCTTGGAGCCGCGAATGTCTCGCCGGGCTCACGGCATTCTGCGCGATTGCATATATCGTCTTTGTGCAGCCCACAATTTTGGCGAGTGCCGGTTTCGATGCGCGGCTGGTGTTTGCGGCCACGTGCATTGCGTCTGCAATTGCCTGCGGCGTGATGGGCGGATGGGCACGTTATCCGTTTGCATTGGCTCCGGGCTTGGGAGAAGCGTTTTTTGTCGCGCACATGGGGCGGCAGGGTGAAATGAATCCCACGCAACTGATGACCTTGGTTTTTCTTGTTGGTGTTGTGATGTGCGTCTTAACGCTGGCCAACGTCCGGCAGCGTTTCTTACACGTGTTGCCCAGCGCTTTGCGCCAAGGCATCGTCATCGGACTCGGCGGGATCATTTTTTTTGTCGGCTGCCGCGAGGCGGGTCTGGTGTATGTGGCGACGCAGTATTGGAACGGCGTCGCTATGATGCTTCCATTGCCGACGCAACTCGCCCTCGGTGGGCTGGTTGTGTGCGCCGCTTTGCAACAAAAAGAAATGCCGGGTGCGTTGCTCATCGGCATGTTGTTTGTGGCGGCGGTTTGCTGGGGCAATGGATTGCTGCACTACACCGGCATCTGGGGCACGTCGGCGTTGCAGGGACTGCACATACCCATGTTTGATTTTTCCATTTTGAGTGACGGAAAATATCTCGGCTGGTTCGCAATTTTTCTGGTCATGTTCTTTTTTGATTCCTTAGGCTCTCTCGTCGGACTTGCAGGACAGGCTGGTTATCTCAACGAAAACCATTTGGCACGTGCCACGGGCACCATGATGTCCGACGCCATTGGCACAATGAGCGCCGGTGTGCTGGGCACATCTCCAATTCTTCCGTTTGTGGAAAGTGCCGCTGGTGTGCGCGCAGGCGGCCGTAGCGGCATGACCGCAATTGTTGTCGCATTGTGTTTTATCGCCACGCTGAGTTTCTTTCCGTTGGTGCAATTTATTGGTGGTGCAATTCCCATTACGGAACATGTTGCAGCGCGACCGGTTATTGCACCGGTCATGATGATCATTGGTTGGGGGATGGTGATGCATGTGCGTACGCTGGTGCTCACCAACGTCTTAACGACACTGCCTGCATTAATCACAGGCATTGTGATGACGTTGACATTGAGCATTGCCGACGGTTTCGCCGCCGGGCTGATTTCGTATTGTGTGTTGCACATCCTCGCTGGTCGCTGGCGCGAGGTGCATTGGTTGTTGTATGCGGCGAGTTGCTTGTTTGCGGTGCGGTATTTCTAGGAGATAGGAGATAGGAGATAGGCGTTAGGAGATAGAGAAGAGAGTACTGGTGACCTCTTTATCTCCTACCTCCTAACTCCTATCTCCTATAAAAAAAGGAGCCCCCATGCCCTCATTCGACGTCGTTTCAAAACTCGACATGCAGGAAATCGACAATGCGCTGAATCAAACCATGAAAGAAATTGCGCAGCGGTACGATTTTCGCGGGAGTCAGAGCAAGGTCACGCTGGAAAAAGAAGAGATCAAACTCATTGGCGACGATGAATACAAGGCCAACGCCGTGCTCGATATTTTTCGGCAGCGCTGTGCGAAACGCAACATCGATTTGAAGGCGCTCGATGTGGGGAAATTCGAGGCGTCGGTGGGAAGCACGGTGAAGTGTACGATTAAAATCAAACAGGGCGTGCCGAGCGAGGAAGGGAAAAAAATCACGAAGGCGATCAAAGAGAGCGGAATCAAAGTGCAGGCGCAGATTCAAGATGAACAGGTGCGCGTGACGGGGAAAAAGAAGGACGATCTACAAGATGTCATGAATCTGCTCCGCACCGGCGATTTCGGCCTGCCGCTGCAATTTACGAATTTTAGGGAGTAATCTTACAGTCAGCGCTGGAGTATCAATGCGGACGGGTCCTGCCACCGTGGGGCCCACCAAACCTCACTGTTTGCTGTTGTCGTTCATGGGCGGAGTACTTTGCATGGCTGACGCTGCACAGTGAGGCCTGGTCCCACCACGATGTCACCCGTTATGATGAATGTCTGCGCCATCCGCAGGGATGAAGGCTGTCCGTGTTCTTCAATGGTGTGAACTTTTTTATCGAATTGTTTCGTATGTGCGTTATATAGCTGGCCGACCCGTCGACCCAAAAATATGACCCCCACTCGCGTTCTACAATTTGGTCTCGCGCTGGCATTTTTTGCAGTTGCGCTGGGGGCGTTTGGGGCGCATGCGATTCGCGAGCGCGTGGCGGCCGATGGTCTGGAAATTTGGCGCACGGCCGTGACGTATCAAATGTATCACGCCATCGCACTCCTCGCATATGCGCTCTGGACGCAGCAGTCCGGGCGATCGTCGCGCGCGGTGCCGTGGTGTTTTCTCGTGGGAATTTTTTTCTTCTCGGGTAGTTTGTACGCACTCGTGCTCACCAACGTGCGCTGGCTTGGTGCGATCACGCCACTGGGCGGCATCAGTTTCCTGCTGGGTTGGGGCGCGTGGTGGCGTGCGGTTACCGTTTACAAATAATTTTTTTTGGCACATGACAACACCTCTTTCACAAGGAGCCCCCCCATGCGCGCATATCGTTTCGTGAATCTACTCACGTTGGCCTGTGTTGGATTGTTGGGTGTCGCCGCGTGTTCCGATGACACGCACTCCGATCAACCGATCAAAGTGGAAGTCGTGAATGGGCATGGCGCGGATGCGCCGTCGACGAGTGTTGAGACGACGACGTCGAGCGAAGCCGGGTCCGGCCCGGTCACATTGCCCGCCGATCCGGCCGTCGGTACCGATGTTGGTTCGCCGGTGAGTGTGGGTGGCGTTCCTGCTTCGACTCCACCCCCGACGGCCCCACCGCCCACAGCAACACCCGACACGCCGCCAACACCAGCAGTCATTCCCGTCGCGCCGCCCGTGGTGAGCGATACCGAACTCGTCGCCGTGAAATATAATTTCTCGGTCGGACTCGCGACCGATTTCCCGATGCAGTTGCACGACAACGCGTACAAATGGATGAATCCCACCGTCGGCAAGGGCAAACTCTACGCGCGATTTTGTAAAGACGCTGATTGCGCGCAACCATTTGCGTTGGTGCCACTAGATTATGATAAAGATTACGATAAGGCGTACGATAAATCGACCGGTCTGTTTACCTTGGGTACCGGCAATTCCACGCCGGTTGTGTTGTCGCAGGCGCCGAAGAACGACCAGTATTTTGCGCAGATTATTCTCGACACGGAATTCGGCAAAGCCGCTGGCAAAGGCAGTTGCACGACCGCCACGGATTGTCCCGGCGATGCCGACGTCGTGTTAATGACGGGTGCAAAAATTAATATCACGAATGTCACGGCCAGTTCCGCCGACAATCCCAAACCGGCCACCGTGAAGGTTGCCGATCTGGCAAATCACGAATATTTTTTGGGCGCGATTTATTTTTCGGGCAAAGAAATTTGGGCGCAACCGCCGCACGACAAAGGGACGTTGTTGGTCGCAACATCAGGATTCGATGGTGTGTATCTCAATCGTATTGTCCCGCTGGATCTGGCGGCGCTGCCGGCAGGCGCGGCGGCGTCGTCTGCCGGTTACACGTTGCAAAAAAATAACGGCGACTTTGCGGGGAACATTTGCACGTTTGTGCGCGGCGAGCACGATCTCTACGTGGTTGGTCAGGACAGCGACGGCGCGAGCGTGTTTCGTCTGGATCCTTCGAGTGGTGCGCAACACGTTGTGAAACCGATTGCCACACTCACTGGAACAACACCCGCCCCGTGTCGCGGCGTTGCGATCACCGACGCCAGTGGCACCGAGCATTTGTATTTCGTGCACTATCGCGGTGGAGCGGGCATCGATCTCACATCGTCCCCCGCACCGCTGTATCACGTGAATACCAAAACCGGTGCATACCAAGAATTGTACTACAACAAAGAGCCCTACATCAGCCAGGCCTGGCGGGCGATCGATACCGACGGCGCGTCGCTCTTCATTGCCGAAATGAGTTGGTCAAAAGATGGGAAGACCAATGGTAAAGGGAAAGATCGCCTGATCAAATTCACACTCAAGTCCGATGGCACCATCGACCTATCCGTCGTTCCAAAACTGGTCGCAACGAGTGTCGCGTCGAACGACAACTGCGGGTATCAATTCAACGTCCCCACTGCGTTGCGCGTGGTGAAGTTCGGTGATCAGAAAACGTATGTCTTGTTGGGACACGACACCGGCGTCGCCACCTTCGATACGAATTTGAATCCGGTCGGAAAAAATCTCGACCTGCAATATTACGGTCGACTCATCACCGATCTGCAGACCGCGCCAGATGGCAAGCATTGGTACGCGTTGCCGGGCTGTCCGAGCGCGGTGAAAAACGACGCCACCGATTTCAAGGTGGTGAATGGGTCTGGTACGACGGTGATCGACAAACATCTCGTGCCGGCGCTAGAGGCAAAGGCATCAGCGTTGACGGTTGTGCCGACCGACACCGACATCGACAACGACGGCAAACCCAACGTGGGAGCGAACGGTACCGATCTCGAATATTCGTTTCTCAAATATTACATTCGCACGTTCCAAAATACGTTGTCGATGCCCGACGTCGGTTACACCACACCGCAAATCGTGGTGTCGAACACAATGCTTTTTTTGCGCGGGAACGGGATAACAAAAACTGGCGTTGATGATTTGAACAGTTCGGGTGTTTCGCAGGTGCAAGATTTAGGGATCTTCGATTTGCAAACGAATCGCGGGATTGTGTTTCGCAAATATTTGCCCTTCTTCGACGGTCTCTCCGCTGGTGCTGGCAAGGCGCCCGGGATTTGGGGCTTTGAGCTCGGCAAATCAAATGCCGAAAATTCCACACGCGCCATGATCTATTTGCCGTGAGCCATGATTACACTCTCCAATAATCATCGCTTCGAATACATGGTGGCCAGTGGGGCGCTGGCGTACGACGGTCGCGGATGGCCGTGGGAGTGGCCTTTGCGCTGGGTGGGCTTGCTCGATCCGTCCTATTTTACGATCGTCACCAAATCACTCACCCGTTTGCCGCGGCGCGGAAATTTGCGATGGTGGAATCCGTGCGGTGTGGTGCGCTTGTTGCCGGGCGGTGTGGTGAATGCCGTCGGACTCACGAATCCCGGTATCGATTGGTGGTGCGCGTCGATCGGTCCGCGCGTCGGAAAATTTTCCCATAAACTGATTGTGTCACTCCACGCCGAATCCGCCGCGGATTTTTCCGCGATGGCCTCGCTGCTCACACCGTTTCCGATTGTCGGTATTGAATTGAATTTTTCGTGTCCCAACACGTCGATCTCAGGGGCTAGCGTCGCCCCCTCCAGCGGCAAAGCCGCATGGAGCCTCCCCCTCAGCGCGCCTGTGGCGCTAGCCCCTTGGGGCGGGGAGCCTTCATTGCAAGCGATGGCCGACACCGATCGTGTGTGTGCAACCGTTGCCGCGGTGCGCGCTGCGACACATCATCCGCTCATTATCAAACTCGCCGTTACGCACGATTACGCCGCGATTGCGCGCCAAACGCAAGGTCAGGCCAGCGCGATTGCAATTAATTCCGTGCCGTGGGCGCTGGTGCATCCCGGCCAGCCCAGTCCGCTCGCGCATTTTGGTGGTGGTGGCGTTTCAGGTCGCATCGCGCAATCGCACACCTGGCGCATGTTGCAGGAGCTTGTCGAAAACACGAGCACCCCGATCATTGGTCCCAGCGTCTGGGAATTCGATGATCTCGCGCGTTTGCGCCGCCTGGGTGCCGCGGCCATCAGCTTCGGGTCAATTTTTCTGCGCTACCCTTGGCGTCCCACCCAATTCGTCCGTCGCGAACAACGTGAACGGTCGTGTGCGACCCGCTAAGTCCGCTCAAGCAACTTTTCTGGAGTGCTGCCGATACAAGTGTGGGAACAAAAAAAGGAGCACCACATGACACTCGCACCGGCGAAACCGCGCGGCGAATATTCTGCGGCCGATCAAAAAATATTTCAGTTGCTCGATGAATCCGGTGACACCGCGTTGTCGGGAAATATGCAACACGATGCGCACGTCGTGCGCGCGGCGGTGCAATCGGGCGACGCGTTTGCGCCGGAGTCTCCCAGCGCCATCGCGTTACAAAATATCCGCGAGGCAATCAACACGTACGGATTTGGCACGTCGCTCGCGTTGATTGAAAACGCGGCGTCGGCGCGCCAGATCTGGCGGCAACGCATGCAACCGCAAGTCATCCACGCCACGCCGCGCAAGGATCAGCCGCCGGCACCGTGCCCGGATTGTCGTTTCGGTTTTGCGGGCGAAGTCCCGCGTTCGTTCGATCCGCTGCAATGCAATTTGTGGCAGAGCGCGCAAATTATCGTGAACTGTTTTGAAAATCTGCTCATGCCGACCGGACCGAATGGATACGAACTCGCCGCCGCCGAGACGATGAAAATTTCCGCCGACGGTCGCACGTACACGTTCACGTTGCGTGACGCACACTGGTCCGATGGTTCGCCCGTGACCGCCGACGACTTTGCGTTTGCGTGGCGCCGTGTGCTGGATCCCAACAACGCGTCACAGGTGGCGCCGCGATTGTACATCATCGAAAATGCCGAGAAAAATTTTAAGGGGAATCATTCCCAACCGCTTGGCATCACGGTACTGAACGCGCGGACCATTCAGGTGCGACTCGAAAATGCGTCGCCGTTGTTTCCGTATCTCATGACCGACCAGTCGTTTGCGCCAGTCCCGCGCGCGGTGGTGGAGCGCTACGGAAAAGAATGGACGCGCATGGAACACATCGTGACCAATGGTCCGTACGTGCCGACGCGTTATCAGGATCATGTCGATGTGGAGTTGAAAAAAAATCCCCATTATCGCGAGGAGCAGTTCGTGCAAATCGAACGCGTGAGGGTGCGCGAATGCAAAGAGGAGACGGCGGTACAATTTTATGAAATGCGCGACAGAGGTGGTGATATCGATTGGGTTCCCATGCTGCCTCCGGCCCTGGTGAAACACTATGCGGATCGACCAGATTTCCGACGGCAATCAGAGTTGGGCAATTATTTTATCGTGCTCAATACGAAGAAGCCGCAGTTTGGTGATGTTGCCGTGCGCAAGAATTTGTCCGCAGCCATTCCGCGGCGGGAAATTGCGGCCGTTACTTCCATGGGACATCAGGCGAAATATCATTTTCCAATGCAGTTCAAAGAAATGCCCATTTACACGTCGATTTTTACCGCGTTGGACGGGTATGGCGTGATGACCAATGAACTCGGCGCCCGTGCCTGGTTTGGCAATCATCCGCTCACGTTTACGTATCTGTTCGACAACAATAATTTGCAGCAAACCATCGCCGAATTGCTGAAAGAGAAGATGGAATCCTTCGGCGTGACGGTGGAACTCGATTTGAAAGAACACGGAACGATGCGCGACATGGGACGCGCGCATGAGTTCGTGGCGCATCGCGACGGCTGGAGCGCGGACTATCCCGATCCGCTGAATTTTCTGCAGATGTATGTGACGGGCGATTCTAACAACGACAGCAATTATTCCAATCCCGCATATGACGCATTGTATCATCAGGCAGACATCGCGACCAATATGGAAGCGCGCAACCAGATTATTGTGCAGATGGAAAAAATCCTCCTGCGCGACATGCCCGCCATTCCCGTGCTGGACGTGGAAAGCCCGTCGCTCGTGAGCCCGGATTTCAAAGTCGTGAGCATCAACATCTCCACGCTGCCAATCATCAAAGACATGCGCCGATAAGTTGTGGGCAGTAAATACCTGCCAATAACGACTGGGGACGTTCCACGCTATGGGAAGTTGTGGGGATTACTGGGGAAAAATGGCGATTTTTTTGCAATTATTTGGGTGTGGTTTGCCCCGCCAATATTTGCACTCTCACTGCCCCGCAGTTGCAGCCGCTGGTGCGACGTGTTTGCGGATGGCGGCGATCATATGTTCGACCGTGTGCTTCACGCCAATTTTGAACAGTGTGAGCGCAAAACCGTGTTGCGGTTTGGTGCGGAGTTCGTAGGTGAGCAGCGTGGCGCCTGATTTGGCGGGCATGGGTTCAAATGTCCACGTGCCTTCCTGCCCTTTAATATCGCGCTCATAAATTTTTCGGAACGAGACCAAGTAGCGATGCGTCGCGGCTTGGGAGTTGTCGTATTGATAGCGGCGCACCGACCAGTTGTTCGCAATCGGCCACGGCAAATCGTAGGATTCAAACGCGACGCGCGTGCTGGTGCCTTCCAGCGGCGGAGCCACGTTGTGTCCCGGGAATTGCGTCTCGAGTTTTTTGAAGAGCGCTTCATCTTTGTTGACCGACGCCGGCAGCGCCTTCACGAATTCATCGGAATAAAAATGCGCCTCCATGACCATCGGCATCCAGCCTTTCCAATCGTTGATATTGGTGACGAGCGCCCACACTTTTTCTGGATCGGCGTCGATCATGGCGTGCACCCGCACGGTGCCAGGCACATCGTCGCCCGGGAACGCCAGCGTAATATCGATGTCGCCGTTGGCAACATTGTCGGCAAAGACGGGGCCGCAGAGCAGCAGCGCGCAGAGCGTTCCGAAAATTTTGACCATAATTTTTCTCCTAGGGTGCGGTTTGTATCAGGATATGGCCACAAAAGAACGCAAAGAAATCAAAAAAATTCTTTGTTCTCTTTGTGTCCTTTTGCGGCAAAAAAAATGAGCGCATTGGTATTCGCAGATGCCCTATTGACAAGTGTTGGCGGGGCGTTTAGAAAAAATCGGAAAGGGAGGTGTGATCATGAAACAATCCATCTGGATGACTGGCGTGCTCGTGGTGGCGTTGTCGGGTGCGGCGTTTGGTGCGAATGCGAATCCGCCGAAAAAAATCGTAGACCCGTCGGTACTTTCGGCCGCCCGTTCCGCAGAAATCGGTCGGGCGCTGCAACGTGGCGCGGTCACTGCGCATCAAGTACCCCCGACGCGCGGCACCAAAACACCAGTGATCGACGACACGCTCTTCAACGATTATCCGGAAACCAAACCCGACACCTCGTCTGGCGGCGCCTCGCGTACGCCAGTGGAGCGGAATCAGTAATTTAGGGGATAGGGAATAGGAGATAGGAAGAGACCACACCCCTAACTCCTAACTCCTCTCTCCTATTCCCTATCGCCTAGAAAAAAAGGCCCCAATCGGGGCCGGCGCCAGGGGAAACGCCAGCCCCGCGGGGTTGCAGTTGGGCTAGACGCGCCCGCCTGCCGTTGGTAACAAGAGGAGGGAGGTGTGGGGGGATTTGGTCCTGTCGGTTGGGGAACCGGACGTGGGCGGGATAATTTTCTGAATATCCACACTGCTGGCGCCACTCACACTAATCATGGGCTGCAACGTTTGTAACAAGTGCGGCCCCACACCAGCCACCTTCAACAAATCATCGGCGGTCGCGAACGGTGTTTGCGTGCGATATGCAACGATGGCGTCGGCCTTTGCTTTGCCAATGCCTGGCAACTGCATGAGTTCCTGCGCGGTCGCGGTATTCACATTCACGACGCCATGAAAATTTTTCTTCGCGGCGTAGAGCGGTGTGGCCATTAAACCGAGTGAAAGCGCCAGTACGGCGATGATACCCAAACGAGAGTGCTGCGACATATTATGATTCCTTTCGTACCGCGTTGCTCGGTCGCGGATCCCGCACATGCAATTTGCCATTGAGCGGAAGGCTTTCGAGAATGATGTTGATGGAGTTGTCCCGATTGACAAATCCGATCCCAACCCGGGTCCACACCGGTTTGGCGTTGTCCCGTTCAATAATGTTGTAAACCTCTTTCATCGTCGTGCTGCGTGTTTCATTCATGATCGTTTCCTTTCGTGCTGATTGTGTTGTTGTGTGCGCGCCACACATGCAGTGATTTAGCAAGCGATGTGCCAGCGCTGTGTCGGCGTGAAGTGGTGCAGCAACAGGTGCTGACGAAAAAATTCAGAAAAAGTGTCCGGATATGCTACGGACATGTCCGACATCTGGACACTTTTCTGGGGGAGTCGCGAAGATGCCGCGTTGGCAACGTCTCATCGTTGGATTTTTTCTGATCGTTGTGCTGAGTTGGCATTTTCATATCCAACTTATGCAGGGCGCCGCTGCGTGGCTGGCGCGCGATGATCGGCCGTATCTTCAGGCGGACGCCATCATTGTGCTGATGGGCGACGCCGCACATCGCATGCCGTATGCGGCGGAACTTTTTCGGCAAGGGCTGGCGGTGCAGATTTGGTTGGCGCCCACTGACGACGAATTTGCCCATCATGGAGTGAATGTGCGCGAGGCGGAATTCGCGCAACAATTATTGATGAGCGCTGGAGTTCCCGCATCAGCGATTCATATTATGGATGGTGCGCTGTGTTGGAGCACGCGCGACGAGGCGCTGCGCTATCGCGACTATCTGCGGTCGTTGCCGCAACTTTCCCGGCGCGTGTTGTTGGTCACGAGTTGGTCGCATAGTCGCCGCGCGGCGTGGACCTTTGCGCAGACGTGGCGCGACCTGCCGGTACACATCGCCGTCGCCGCGAGTCCGGTGCCAGGCATTGCGGTAGAAAATTGGTGGCGCACCGAAATGGGATTCGACATCGTCTTCAATGAATACGTCCGCTGGCTCTACAACTGGTTGCATCATTTTGGGTGGTAGCTGGGTATCCGTGGTGTGAAATTTCTCAAATAATGGTGTTTTTTCACATAGTCGCCTTCCGGACCATCGCGCTATCTACCTTAATTTTCAAAGCAAATTATTTTTTCCCTCTGGCATGTGGCTTGCTAACCAACGAGGCGCAGTCCGTGTAATCGTTTGCTACCCGACCGGAGGCGTTTATGATGAGCACACGCAAAGCAATGTTGGTGGCGGTGGCAGGGACGGTGGCTTTGGCGACCTTACACATGACCGGTTGCGGTGGCGACGGCGGGGGCAGTGGTGACACCGTGACGGTGCAGGGAACCGTGACGACCTCGGCGACCGCATCTGCAGATGTGGCGGTGGGGAAAGGCATTGGCCATAAATCACTGACCGTCGGCGGTGCTGCGAATTTTGCCGGTAGCCTCATTGATCCCGTGAACGGCCGAACCTTGGGCACGGTGAGCACGGACGGCAACGGAGCCTACACGGTCTCGGTCAGTCGTGCAGATTTGCTCGCGGCCAGTACATCGGCCGCGACGAGTACCGGGTCGACGACGTGCGAAGTGGTACTCTCTGCGGACAATGCGGACGGTACAGACCATGCGGAGGCCTTGGTGGAAGTGACGCTGGCCAGCGACACCAGTGCCGTCACGGTGGATTCCAACCCCGATACGACGTCGTCTGCGACATCAATGAAACATGAATTGGGCATCTCGAGCTGGACGGCCAGCAACTCCACGACCTTTACGTCGTACGACGCCGCGTGTTGCGCCAAGGCCATGCAGTCGTTGTTCAGTTCGTCCAGCGCAACCGGTTCCGGCCTCTCGGCATATCTGAAATCGATCAAGGATCTGATCAACGGCGCTATGAAAAGTGGAACCGTCACGCCCAGCGCTGTCGGTTACAGCAGTGTGGGCGATTTGATGCAAGCCGCCTATGCAAACCAATTGAGCACGGCCGTTTTGTCGCAGCTCGCGACGGCGGCGGCGCAAATGACCGATACCTCTGCTGCGGCGTTTATTGCGGATTACGCCATCGCAATCGATGCCCTCTCGGTGGCGGGTACCGCGCTGTGCCAGTCGGTGGCCAAGAAATCGTCCTCGAATAATAGTTCGTGCGATAGCATGAAAGCGGACGCAAGTTACGTGGCCGGTGTGGCCGATGTGGTGATGCAGTGCGATCCAACCGATAAAAGTACCTGTACCGGTCTCTTGAGCGAGACGGGCATGTCTACCATCACCCAATTGGCTAACCAATTCAAAACCGACGGAACGCTCGCTGATTTTTCTAGCAAAGCTTCGGCCGTCTACGGAATCATGCAGGGGACCGGGGCGGCGAATCTGCTGTCCGATGCGACGACGGTGACGAATTTGAAAGCGGCGTTGGCGACAGTTGATACGACAGTTCTGACGACGCCGACGCTTTTGAAAAGTTGGGGACAAGTTGTGGGGGGTGTGGTGCAGGCGCAGGGCGGATTGGCCACGGTGACCGCTGATTCAATCGCGCTCACCGGTTCATATACCACGGTGCTCGCCGGGAGCTCGAGTTCATTTAGCCCAGCGGCTATTGATCCGACAGCGACGGCGGCGCAGTTGACTACGCAGGCTGCAGCGCTGCAATCCTCGGGTACGAACGTGCAGAGTTGTATTAGTGGTGGCGCCTCGTATTACACCTGCACCGGTACGACATCGATACAGGTCAACACCATAGACGGTGCGACGCAAACATTCGCCCAACCACCAACAGCGGCCGCCGCCGGTGGTACAACGACGAGTGGAACGACGGGCGGCACGACCGGCGGGACAACTGGTGGCACGACCGGCGGGACGACTGGTGGGACAACTGGCGGGACGACTGGTGGCACGACCGGCGGGACAACCGGCGGCACGACCGGGTCGTATCCAAGCACAACCGGTGGGACAACCGGGACGACGGGCGGCACGACGGGCGGTACGACGGGCGGCACGACGGGCGGCACGACCGGTGGCACAACAGGTATGACCACCGGTGGCCATTAGTAACCAGTGAAATTGCGGATCGATGTGTATGAGCGCGGCCCTGATGTCAGCATCAGGGCCGCGTTGTTTTTGCAGAGTGAACATGTCGCAGAACGAATGGGGACAGTCCCCGAAGTGTAACCTTATGAATTACAATGGCGCCGCTCATTGATCAACGAGCACAGCGAGTGAGAGGGGGAGGCTCCATCCGGCTTTGCCGGTGGAGGGGGCGACGTGAGCCCCTCTAATAGCCATGCCGCTGACACACGCCGTCGTCACATCGTCCCATAAAAAGATAACGGTGGCGGGCGACCCAATCGTACGCACGTGGCCCCACCCAGCGCATGCCCGGCAGATACCAGAACGGACCTGTGATCCAGAGCAATGGCAGCGACCAGACCAGATAGCGCAGCGCGAAAAATCCGCCCAACCATTTCCCGGACGATGTCACGATGAGCAATTCACGATCGGCGCGGGCGAGATCGAGTGTGGGCCATTGTGCCAGAAGGTTGGGTGTGCGGAAATCGATGAGTTGCAGACGACGGCCCACATCGAGTGCCGCCAAGAATTGCACGGTGCGTGTACAAAAAACGCAGTGCCCATCGTAAAAAACCGGCCGCTGTGTTTGCTGTCCGCAGCATCGTCGTCGTAACCACTGCGCGACACGCTGCAGATCGGTGCCGTCCACAAAAGTGACGTACGCCGTCGTCATGATGAAGGCGAAGAGCGGAATGTTCATTGAGTATTCGATTCCGGCGTGCAGCACAACGCCGCTGGCCAGAATCCAGTAGCGCCACTCGCGAATCCACACCAGAGCCCCGAGTGCAAATTCCACGACGAGCGTGCCCCACGTCGACGCAAGAATCGTCCAGCGATGTTCAAAAATATACGGGACTGGGAAGCGTTGAAATTCTGTGAGGCGGCTCGTGTAGTAGAGCGCGCTGCCATCAAGCCACGTCGCACCTTGTGCTTTCCAGAGAAAGGTCGAGAGGTACACGACCGCGAGTTGATATTGTAACAAGCGTTGGGCCCACGGCGGATGCAGTGGCGGCGCGCTGCTTTCGCGACCGCGCAGAATGCGCCACAGCCGATCGAACGAGAGCGCCGCACCGGCGGGCGCGAAGATCAGAAAAAAAGCGGCACAGCGCAAAAAGGTATCGCCGCTGTTCAGGATGAGCGGGTTGCGATGATGGAATGAGACGAGCCCAATAAAAACGAGTATGGAACAGAGGCGGGTCGCGCACCCGCACGTCAAGCCGAGGGCCGCACCCATAAATATGGCAAACACGCCGCGCACCCAGGCGTCGCCCGCTGGTAGCCAGAGCAGTGGATTGAGTCGCGGTGCGCCCAAGTATTGTAAGGCGGTGGCGCGCGATAACACGCCGTGTTCGCCAAACCACACGAGCAGATCGGGCCAGAGCAAGGCGCCGTATCCCAACACCAGGCCGCCAAATAAAATGCGATAGAGTGCAATGGGCAGCACGGAACACGGCGCGAAAAAGAAATCGTGCCACCGCTGCTGGATGTCTTGCACGCTGATCATAGGTCGCTCGGGCTCACATCGTACTGAAAAAAATTGTACGAGTGATCCAGTTGCGCGGGCCAGAGTCTGGGCAGATAGGTGCCGCGTTCGGGAAAAATAATGTCCGACCAATGACGGGTCAGGGTCACGTGCACGGGAATGTGGTCGGGTGTGTGTTGCAATCGTGCAATAAAACGCGCGGTGTCGGGCCAGACCAGCGCACTCGCATCTTCACGAATGCGTTCGCGCCATTTGCGGTACCGCTCCTTCTGATAGCGTTCAAAAATCCCCAAGCGTTCCATGCGGGGGAAAATCCACTGTGCGTGCGTGCCGTCTTGAAACGCAATGGTGGCGTCGAGGTCGATGTTGATGCGCAACGGATCCGGCGCAAACATGCTCCAGCCCTGCCAGAGCCCGGTCCACAACAGATACGCGCGGAACGGTTGCACCAGCCGTGCTTGCAATGGTGAATCCGGCAGCGACCACAATCCGATCGCCAGCAGATGCCACACAATAAAACAGTGTATGAACAGTCGTCGCACCGCGTTACTCCTCCGCAATATTCATCCACTGATCGCGCACGAACGTATCGAGGTGTGGTAATCCAAGATACGGCGTCAGGCGAATCACGCCACCGTGCAATGGGGTCGCACTCGACAATTCTGTCGTGACAATTTTTGGCGCATCGACGTCGATCAGATTCACCGACAGCGGCAGCATCGTTTCATCGCGCGCGGCAATCGGCGTCACACTGAGCGCACTGAGTGGATACATCGCCTCGACCGTGTAGCCGTTGGTGTGCGGCAGTTGCGCAATCTGCGTGGGAACAATCGGACGACCACTCGGGCCGGTGAGCGTGATGGTGTCGTCTTTGGTGACGACGTCGTCGGTCACATCGGCCAGCAGATACAATTGTGCGCCGTACACCATGGCTTGAATATTGGCCGACGCATCGTTCGCGCCCATCCAATTTTCCGCGCCACGTTGGACTTGTCGCACATCGGAGAGATGAATTGCAGCGCCATGCCATTCGCCCGCCGCCGCGCGGCCATCAACAGTTGGCGGGGACGGCGCGATGCCGGCCAGGAGTTGATAGAAACGCTGCTCCTTGATTTTTCCGCCCGCCTCCGGACGGCGTTGCATGACGACCAAGCCGGTGTGCACATTGTAATCCGTGCTCTGCAAAAAATTGGTCGCGATCGTCGCGGTGTTTTCGCGTGTGACACCAATCACGGTCCACGCGCCGTCTTGCCAGCGAATACGTGTGGTTAATCGCCAGCGCCAATTCGATCCGCCGTAGTGACGAATGACGAGCACGCCACGTTCAATCGCAATGCGCTCAAACGGATCGCCAAACATGCCGCCGTCGTGACAACCCAACAGCATCGTCTCGTTTTGTGCGATGCGTTGCAGTTGATCGCCGTGTCGTTCAAGAATCAACAGTCGGCGCGGGCACGCGGCCTCTGGATCGGCGGGGTGTGTGTCGATCGAGGTGAGTGCCAGTGCGACCTCGTTCGCGCCATCGCTATTCAAATCCCCTTCGGCCGTCGCCAGAATTTTCCATCCGCTCGGCACAAAATCCGCAACCGGTGTCGCGGCGTGTGCGGTGGCGCTGCTTGCAATGAGGGCGATGAGTGCTGTGAGAAAATTCATATATGAAACTCTTCCGTCAATACCATCGAGGTTAATTCTTGCAACGCCACGCGCGGGGATTTTTCTTCGAATAAAATTTCATACACCGCCGTGCAGATTGGTGCGCTCACGTGGTGGCGGCGGATCAGCGTCTGGACTGCCTTGGCGGTGCCAACGCCCTCCGCCACACTGCGCGTGTTGCGCAGGATTTCTTCGAGACGATGTCCTTTTCCCAATTCGACACCAACATGTCGATTGCGCGAGAGCGCGCCGGTGCACGTCAGAATTAAATCGCCCATGCCCGCGAGTCCCGCAAACGTGAGTGGATTCGCGCCGAGCGCGCGCCCGAGTTTGATCATTTCGTACAGACCGCGCGTCATGAGGGCGGCGCGGGTGTTGTTGCCAAATCCCAATCCGTCGACCAGACCGGTCGCAATCGCCATGACATTTTTCAGTGCGCCGCCGAGTTCAACGCCAATCACGTCGTCGTGTGCGAACGGCAAAAAATTCGGTGTGCGAAATGCGGCCTGAACTTTTTTCGCGACGTCGGCATTGTTACTCGCAATCACCACCGCGGTCGGATGCCCGAGTGCCACTTCGCGCGCAAAACTCGGCCCCGAGAGAAATGCAAACTGCTCTGCAGAATGTTGCGGCAGCGCTTCCTGCACAATGTCCGACATGAGTTTGCCGCTGTCGATTTCGATGCCCTTGCTGCAACAAACCACGAGCGCAGTCGGTGACAACGCCGGTGCGAGACTTTGCACAACGCCACGCATGACATGGCTCGGCGGCACCAACACGACGAGCTCGGCGTCTTGCACGGCGGCGGCAATGTCGTTCGTGACGGCGAGGGTGGGCGGTAGGGCGATGTCGGGGAGGTAGAGTTGGTTCTCGTGGAGGGTCTGAATCTGCGCCACGATTTCGGGCTCAAAGGCCCACAAACGCACGTTATGGCCCGATTCGGCGAGTAGCTTTGCCAGCGCCGTTCCCCAGCCGCCCGCCCCAATGACAGAAATGCGCAGCATAGCCATTGCCCTCGCCAAAAAAATAATGTTAGAATGACGCAACTTTTTTCGAAAGTCACCGATAGTAGGAGTAATGGACGAACACAAGTTAACATCCGCAGAAATTGCTGACGCAGAAAGACGCCGCTATGGTCGCCTGGACGTCACGCTTCCCGTCACGATTCGCTATCGTGGGCGACTCATTCCCGCGACCGCGCTGAATCTCAGTTGCGGCGGCATGATGCTCGACAGTGAAAGCGCGTTCGAAGAATCGGGGCGCGTCGAGGTCATTCTCGATTTGTCCTCGATCGAACGCGACGTCACCCTGCGCGGCGAAGTCGTGCGCAGCGAATCCGCCCACGCGGGCGCGCGCGTCGGCATCCGCTTCACCAATCTCTTCACCATCGGCCACGACGCCGTCTCCCGCTACTTGCGTCGCAACGGCTCGCAGTAATTCCTATCTCCAAATTCATTGACATCACATTCCATTTAGGAGAATGGCATCGCCATGCTTTCAGCGTATTTCCCGATCGCGGTGCTGTTTATTTTGGGCGTCACCATCGGTGGGATTTTTTTGGGACTCTCGGCGCTCATCGGAAAAAAACGTCCGAGCGCGGCGAAACTTGCCACATATGAATGCGGTCTTGAGCCCGCGGGCAGCCCGCGGCGCCGCTTCGCGGTCCATTTTTTTCTCACCGCCATGTTGTTTCTCCTCTTCGATGTCGAAGTCACGTTTCTCTTTCCGTGGGCCACGCTCGTGCGCGAATTCGCCGCCGCCGGATTGGGCGGATTTATTTTTGTCGAAGGCGTCTTGTTTATTTTCGTCCTCGCGTTCGGATTAATTTACGTCTGGAAACGCGGTGCGTTGGATTGGGAAAGATAGAGAATAGAGACTAGGGAATAGAGACTAGGGAATAGAGACTAGAAAATGCCGCACGAAAACATCATCAAAGAAGGTTTCTTCACCACACGGCTCGAACACGTCGTGAACTGGGGGCGGAAATTTTCGCTCTGGCCCATGCCGTTCGGTACCGCGTGTTGCGCGATTGAATTCATGGGTGCGGTGTCGTCGCGATTCGACATCTCGCGGTTTGGCGCCGAGCTCGTGCGCTTCAGTCCGCGCCAGGCCGATCTCATGATGGTCATGGGCACCATCACCTACAAAATGGCGCCGATCCTGAAGCGCGTGTGGGATCAAATGTGCGAACCGAAATGGTGCATCGCCATGGGCGCGTGCGCGTCGTCGGGCGGTTTCTACGATAATTATTCCACGCTGCAGGGCATCGACGAAATTATTCCGGTCGATGTCTACATTCCGGGGTGTCCGCCGCGCCCCGAACAGATCATGCACGCGATCGTGAAGCTGCAGGAAAAAATTGCCGGTGAAGCAAAGTCGTTTTCCATTCCACCAGCCGTGATTCGCGTGGCGTAAGAGGATTGTCATGTCACAATGTGTGGTGGAACAATTGCAACAGCAGTGGGGCGGGGCGATTCTGGAAACGCACAATTTTCGCGGCGACGATACGGTCGTGGTGCGTCGCGATCGCATTCTGGAAATTTGTCACTGGTTGAAATCCACGCCCGCACTCGCGTTCGACCTCATGATGGATCTGTGCGGTGTCGATTATCCGGAACGTGCTGAACGTTTTGAAGTTGTCTATCATTTGTATTCCACCACGAAAAAACATCGCGTGCGCCTGAAGGTGCGCGTTCCGAACGACGACTGCCAGGTTGCGTCGATCGTGACGGTCTGGCGTGCGGCGAATTGGTTTGAACGCGAGGCGTTCGATTTATTCGGGATTCGTTTCACCGGTCATCCGGAACTCAAACGGTTGCTCATGTTCGAAGAATTCGAAGGGCATCCGCTGCGCAAGGATTACCCCGTAAATCGCCGCCCCAAGATTCCCACGCCGGAGTCTTTGATGTGAGTGTTCTGTCCCTACGTTCTTGCGTCCCTATGTCCTTACGTCATTGCCCCACGTGTCGTAAGTCGGTTTTGATTTAGGCGTAGGGACATAAGGACGTAGGGACATAAGGACAAAAAATATGGACGACACATTACACACTCATAATATGCACCTGAACATGGGTCCTTCGCACCCGACCATGCACGGGACGTTGCGGGTGGTGCTGACCCTCGACGGCGAAATTATTACCGAGGCGCGCCCGGAAATTGGGTATCTGCATCGCTGTTTCGAAAAAGAATCCGAGGATCACACCTACACACAAATTGTGCCGTACACCGATCGCCTGAATTATTTGTCGCCGCTCATGAACAACGTAGGGTACGCGATGGCGGTCGAAAAACTCATCGATATTTCGGTGCCGCCGCGCGCGCAATACATTCGTGTGCTCATTTGCGAACTCTCGCGCATCATGGATCACCTAGTCTGCATCGGTACGAATCTCGTCGATCTGGGCGCGCTCACCAACTTTTGGTATTTTTTCAACGTGCGCGAAATGATGTATGTCTGGGTCGAGGCGCTCACCGGCGCGCGACTGACCAACACCTACACCCGCATCGGCGGCGTGGCGCGCGATCTGCCGGAAGGCTTTGCCGCGGGCGTGCGCAAAAGTCTGAAGGATCTGGATCGATCGGTCAAAGACGTCATGGGTCTGTTGCGCAAGAATCGCATTTTTCTCGATCGCACGCGCGATGTCGGGGCGATCAGCGGCGAGGACGCCATCGCCTACGGCTACACCGGTCCCTGTTTGCGGGCGGCGGGTGTCGCGTACGACGTGCGCAAGGATCACCCATATTTATGTTACGCCGATTTGGATTTCGATGTCCCGATTGGCGTGGTCGGCGATTGTTTCGATCGCATCATGGTGCGCATCGAAGAAATCGCGCAATCGCAACGCCTCATCGAGCAATGTCTCGACAAAATTCCCGACGGTCCGATCATCAATCCGCAAGGCCATTGCGCGCTGCCGCCCAAACACGAGGTCTACAACAGCATCGAAGGGCTCATTCGCCAATTTGAAATTATCATGTTCGGTGTGAAGCCGCCGGTCGGAGAAATTTATTCCTACACCGAGGCCGCCAACGGTGAACTCGGTTTCTACATCGTGAGCGACGGCAGCGGCAAACCGTACCGCGTGAAAGTCCGTCCGCCGTGCTTCGCCATCTATCAATCTTACACCGACCTCATCAAAGGCAGCATGATCGCCGACGCCGTCGCCATCCTGGGCAATCTCAACATTGTTGCCGGTGAGCTGGATCGATAGGTTTTTTTGCCGCAAAAGGACACAAAGAGAGCAAAGAATTTTTTTGATTTCTTTGCGTTCTTTTGTGGCCATATTTTTTTTGGGGGGATGCTCGTTTTTCGTCGCGTGCAAATCTCCAACATGTTGTAGAAATGTCGTGCAAATTTACAAGATATGCTGTATATTGCATTGCATGGAAAAATCCATTTCCCGGCTCTTGCAACCGCCGGAGCAATCGTTCTTCCTCTTTGGGCCGCGCGGTGTGGGGAAAAGCCTCTGGATGGCGGCGTATTATCCTCAAGCCATAAAATTTGATCTGCTCGATGCACGCCTCTATCTCGAGTTCAGCCGCGATCCTCATATGCTGGAGGCGCGCATCGGCAAACAACCCGCGCGGACATGGGTCTGCATCGACGAAGTCCAAAAAATCCCCCTGCTGCTCGATGAAGTGCATCGGCTGATTGAAAAAAGACGCTATCGATTTGTGCTCACCGGATCGTCGGCGCGCAAACTCAAACGGGGTGGGGCAAATTTGCTCGCCGGCCGCGCGATCACGAAACATATGGAGGGGTTTGTCTCGAAAGAACTCGGGCAACACTTCGATCTGCAACGCGCGTTGCAATGGGGCACGTTGCCGCTGATTGCGATGCAACCCAAACATGAGGCCGACATTTTGGAGACGTACGTCAACACGTACATCAGGGAGGAGATTCGGGAAGAGGGTGTGGTGCGGCGCGTCGCACCATTTTTACGATTCCTGGAAGTTGCGGGGATCATAAACGGCGAGATACTCGTCAAAGAAAATATCGCGCGTGATGCGAAAGTCCCGCGCAGTACGGTCGATGTCTATTTTTCCATTTTGGAAGGCACGCTCGTCGGCCATTTTCTGCCAGCGTACCGACCGCAAGCCAAGGTGCGTGAAGCCACCCATCCGAAATTTTATTGGTTCGATGCGGGCGTCGCCCGCGGGGCCGCGGGGTTGTTGCGCGATCCGGTCGATGCGCTCTGGCTCGGTCGCGCGCTGGAGACGCTGCTCTTTCATGAACTGCGCGTCTACAATCAGATGGCCGGTCGGCATCGGCCCATCGCCTACTATCGGACCGGCGCCGGTCAGGAAATTGATTTCATCATCGAGACCGAAAAACGCACGACCACGAAAAAACCCGCGGTCGTGTGTGTCGAAGTCAAACATGCCCGACGCTGGCGCCGCGAATGGGAAACACCCATGCGTTCCCTAGCGGAGAGTCGCACGGTCAACGTGCAGCGCATGATCGGCGTCTATTCCGGCACCGACCGTCTGCACTTCGACGGCCTCGATGTCTTGCCCGTCGCGGATTTTTTGAAACAATTGTTTGCAGGGAAGATTTTTTAAGCGCGGTGCATCATTCTTCTATCACCCGACACGCCATCGCGTGCCCGTTCGCCTGGACGCGGGCGCGGTGATATAGGTGAAGACTCGCGCCAAACGTTTCATCGGGCGGCGGGAGCGCGTACGACAACGCGATCGTTTTCATCGCGAGCACATAGCCATCGGTCGGGCGCGCGGCCATGCGTTCTTGCATGAAGTGCATGGCGTGACTGCCCAGTCGCTCGACACGATCCGAGCAACGCACGCGGCAATGTGGACTCATCCGAATCACCCCGTTGTCGTGCATAGCGGCCAGCAGAATGTATCCGCCAGCGGCGAAGCGTTGGTCGAGTGCAGCGAGCGCGCGGTTGACATCGTAGTTGAACCGAGCGTGCAGTATCACCAGCGGGAGCTCTGCATCGGTGACGCCCAACACCTGCGACGATGTCCAGTGCGGATCCGCAATATTGATCGCGATATCGGTGCGCGGGAGTTTCGGTGCCGGGCCCAGTTGAAACAGATACGGTTGTGTGGCGTGGCGATGCGGCCACGCGCCCTCGACAATAATCGGAAGACCACATTTTTGGGAGAGGCGCGCCAACACACGCGCCATGCTGGTTGGCATGGCGGGATCCCCAAAGGGAATCGCACCGAGATGTTGACTCCAAGCGGCCTCCGCCAGATCCACTTCGTCACGCTGATCGGCCAGTTTCAATGCACCGTTGATGAGCCACCAATCCGGGGCGTCATCAAGATCAACCACATCGAATCCGTCCTGGGAATCAAACAATGGGAGCGCGGCAATGCGCTCGGTGGCGACATCGATGCAATCGATCTGTTGTTGGCGATATTGCTCCGGAGCGCTCACACCGCGTTCGCAGCCGTCATGTTCCAACAATTCGCCCGCCGCTTTGTGATGGAACTCGCGAATGCGCCCGGTTTCCCGTTCCACGAGTACGAGCATGGCGTCTCCGGAATCGGTGGCGATGCGGCTGCCCAGTCCGTGCGCGATTTCAAAATAACAGCATTCCTGATGGAGCGGGTGATGCGAATACGCGGTGAACGCCAGATTCCCCCAGCCAATCACGGCGCGCGGCGTGGTGCGATAATCTTTCGCGGTGCGGTCGACAAATTCCCGCAGCGTCTGGGGTTGACCCAACACGCGCACCAGCAAACGCCCCATGTCCGGATCATCTTGATCAAGAATATTTTGCACCGCCGCGATGCCGCGCGCGGGATCGACCTTCGGAATGAAAACCGCCGGCGATGTATAGCCGCCGCTGGTTTCCCGCAGATGCGAACTGCGCACCAACACGAAGGTGTCGGCGTGAAATCCGTTGGTGAGTGACGAGAGGGCGCGCACGACATCGGGCGGGCGCCGCATGCCTTCACTTCCTGCGGGCACGTGCCAGGCTTCGAGTTGGAGATAATCCTGCGCACGAGTTGCGGGGTGCGCGAGTTGAATATAGCGCGCCGATTTCGGGCCATACACACGCGCCACATCCGCGGGGCGCGTGTTCAGTAATTCCCAGGTGTGGGCAATGCCAGTGCGAACCATATGTCTCCTCGCTGCGCTGTGTTGCAAGCCTCACCTGTGTATCGGTCGCGCGGGGAAAAAGTTGCGTCGATTTTTGGGGAGCTGGAAAAATGCATGTTTTATTCCCCATTTGAGAATCGATGCGTTGCCTGGGTGAGAGATGACTGCGGCGTGACACGCATTGTTGAGGCATTGGGGGCGTGCCGCTCCGATTTTCCCCTGGCATTACTCGTGCAAGCAGTGATGATGCCTCGGGAGGTTGGAGATGCAGTTGGTTCGAATATTTTGTTTGCTCGGCGGACTTTTGCTCCTGACCCATTGCGATGGTGGCGGTGAGACCACGCCGCCGCCCGCTGATCCGAGCCCGACCAATCCAGTGCTCACGCCAGCGACGCCCTCCGCCCCAACGTTACCGATACAAGAACCGGTGGTGACACCACCGAGTGTGCCGCCCACCGGGCCAAGCACACCCGCTACACCAACAGCGACACCGACCACACCGACCGATGATGGCACCGCGGCGCCGCCGCTGGTTTTGCCGCTGCCCGTTGCGCCTGGCGATATTCCAGCGCCCGATGTTCCACCGACCGACATTCCACCGACCGACATTCCTCCGCCTCCGGTGGGCACCGCAAAAGACACCGACCCGCCCAGTGTCTTGCAGAGTTCGTTGGCGAATGGCGCTACCGGTGTGGCGGCGCCAGCAGGTACGTTCACCATCACGTTCAGTGAACCGATGAATCCCGAAATAATGAAATTCACCAAGGTCACTGCCTGCGCGGCAGGGCAAAATTTAGGGCAAATGCTCTGGAAAGAACAATACAACCCGGCCACGAACACGCTGACGGTGACGTACGAAGACCTCACGCCCAATTGCGAGTACCTCTACGAATTGACCAGCGGTCTGCTGGATCTGGCCGGGAACGCCTTGGTGCCATACGCACTACAATTCACGACCGCAGCGGATGCTACGCCGCTCTCCCTCGTAAAAATGAATCCGGCCCCGCAGAAAATTGTCTGGTCGGGCAGCGCAGCCACCCACGCAACACTCTCGCAAGACAGCAAGTCCCTAGAGTTGATGGGGGTCACCGCGCAGAAAATATCCATGAACTTTAGCGACACCGTGCCTCTGGAAAATGTGCAGGGTGCGATCACGGTGACGAACCAGGCTGGGGCATTCATCGAGGGAACGCTCAGCGCGAGCGATGCGGATGACGAGGATTTTTCGGTGGTCTTTACTCCAAAAACTCCGCCGGTGCCTTACGAAACCTATACCGTGCATGTGGCCCCAACGATTGTCGACGCCGTCGGTTCGCCGCTCGACCATGCCTACGAGTGGAGTTTTTCCACGGAATCGCCGCCGAAAGTTGTGTCGGTTATTCCCACCAAACTGCAGGCCGATGGAAAAATTGCGATCGATTCTGGTTTCGTCGTCAATTTTTCGGAAGGCATGACGCCCGCCCTGCTGACGCCCGCGAATTTTCTGATGCTGGACCCCGCCGGCACGAGTCTGCCCGTGCAGGTGACGGTGCAGAGTCCGCCACAGGTGTTGATGACACCGACGCAGCCCCTCACGTACGCTACCCAATTTCTCTTGCGCGTGAATGCCGACGTGCGGGACATTCAGGGCGAGCGGATGCAAGACGTCAGCGAATCCACATTTGCCACGATGCCGGTTCCGGATGCCGATGGTGATGGAAAGCCCGACGCCGCCGACAATTGCCCAACCGTGGCCAACGCCGATCAACTCGATGTCGATCAAGATGGGATTGGCGACGCGTGCGATGCGTTGGTCGATAGCGACAAGGATACCATTGCCGATGCCAAAGATAACTGCCCGACCGTGCCCAACGCCGACCAATTGAATACCGATGGCGATCAACTGGGCAATGCCTGCGATGCCGATGACGACGGAGACAACATTGCGGACACGGGCGATAACTGTTCGTTGATCGCGAACCAAGATCAACTGGACACCGATGGGGATCACAGTGGCGACGCCTGCGACACCGACGATGACAACGATGGCGTGTTGGATGTGCATGACAACTGTCCACTCATAAAAAATCCGAATCAGAAAGACACCGACACAGATGGCCTCGGTGACGTGTGCGATCCCATCGACGACACCCTCGATACCGATCTCGATCTCGATGGCGTGAAGGCCACACTCGATAATTGCCCGGACATTTTTAATCCGCTGCAAAGCGATACCGACAAAAATAACATTGGTGACGCGTGCGACCCCATGCTGTCCGATCCGCTGATTGGTGTGGCATTCACCAAAGCCTCGACCTTGGCCGGGCAACTTGGCGGTCCGGGCATGGCGTCCGGCACGGGCCCGACCGCGCGGTTGGCGCATCCGGGGCCGATGGTGTCGGATGGAACGTATCTCTACATTGCCGATGATCTCATAGGACTGCCGAGCGATTCCAGTGGCATGGTGGCGATCTATCGCACGCGGATGACTGCGCAAACGCTCACTGTGGAGGTCTTGACCGTGATCAACACGGTGCAAGGTCACGCGCTCGGCATCGCGACCGTGGGCGGAAAATTATTTGTCTTGGTGAGCGACAGCGCGGGTTCGCAGGTCGTGCAAATTAACCTCGTAGGTGGTGTGGGGCCCATTTATGGGACGAATTGGACCAAGTTGCTCCTGAGCGGATTGACGAATCCGCGGGCCATGATTGCGGTCGACGGCAAATTACTCATCGTGAATAATGCGGGTAAATCGCTCATGGTCGTATCTCCCGATAACGTGGCGGCAAAAACCGAAATGACATTGCAAGGAGCGGTGAAGGCGATCACTGCGCTTGCGTATCGTGCGAGTGCAAAAATATTATATCTCGCCGATACCGGCAGCACGATACCGGGTTCTGGTGCGGTGTGGAAATGCGCACTGGATCTTGCCATACCGAGTCCCAGCGCGACACTGTCGAAACTTGCCAACATTCAAGCGAAGAACCCGTACGGCCTGGCGGTGGTACTCGGTGATGCGTCACTCATGCTGGCTGACAGAGGAACCAACAACGTCTACTCGTACGACCTGAAAACGGGTGCGGCGACGTTGCTGATGCCGTTCGGGGCAGCGCCCGTCGATGGCGCGTGGAATGTCGCGCGCACCGTGCAACCGCGGCAGGTCTACCAAGATCCCAGCGGCGTCATCTATTTCGCGGATCAATCGACGGTGCGCGCGAGTTTTATTTTTGGTGTGCGAACCGTGGCGGGTTCCGTGGAGCATGCGGGTTCGCAGGCGGGCAGTGGCCTCAACGCGGCCTTCCACTTTGCGCAGCGCCTGGTGTTATCGCCGACCGGCACGAATGCGTCGGTGATCGAGTTTGTCGGTGGCTGGCATAATGCTGTTTGGCTCGGCGACATTGCCCGTCTGCGGCAGGTCACGATCGATGCGCCGGAGACGGTGAGCGTTGGCGGGACCGCGGCGATTCGCAATCCCATCGGCGAGTTGGTGCACGTCACGGACATCGCGGTGAATCCGGTCGGCGGCAAACGGTTTCTGTTGGGATCATCGAAAGAGGGTCAACCGAATCTTACCAACGCACTCTACCAATTATCGTTGACCGACGGCAAGGCCGTGCCGTTGCCGGTGGCGGACTTTCCCTGCGCAGGAAAAAACGAACTGGGCAAACATCTCACCTTCGACAGTCTGGGCCGAGGTTATTTGTTGGTGAGCGCGACCAGCGCGACGTCAGCCTGTGGGGCTGAGACGCCGATGCCAGCCACGTTGTTGGTCCTCGACGGACTGGGCCTGATCAACTACGCGAAATATGGCACGACCGATTGGGCCGCTGAATTGGCCAAAGTAAAAAAGACCCAGATTGCACTGCCGGACGAGGCGACTTTCTTCTCGTCGGCGACCTTTGCAGTGCGCCTGGCGAGTCAAACGCACGCGGAAGTGATCATCGAAGGCGCCTCCGATTTTAAGCGCCTCGAAATCGATCTGAACAACAAAATCGTGCAAAATGTGACCCCATTTGGAAAAATCAGCGGCCGATTCGTGCTCGACTTGCAAGGTAACCTGTATCTGACGCGCGCCGCGACGGGCAATCAGGGCCCGGGTATTTGGTATATGGACGGTGCGACCGGCGAGGCCGTGCGTGTGTCCGGCAGTCACGAATCCGGCACGAGCGATGGCCCAGGCGCGTTGGGGCGCTGGAACTGGATTGTCGATATGGCCTTCGACCCGGTCAACAATCGCCTCTTGGTCCTCGATCGGGAAAATGTGTTGAGAGAGCTACATTGATGTCCAAGGTCTCGATGTCCCGACGTCAGGAAAATACGAATGAGATCTCACTGATTTTGACTTCGGACATCGGGACCTCGGACATGGGACAAATCAAAAAATCAACATCGCATCCCCATAACTAAACAATCGATACCGTTGCGTGATCGCTTCGCGATACGCGGCGAGGATTTTTTCTCGGCCCGCAAACGCAGACACCATCACGAGGAGCGTCGATCGGGGTTGGTGAAAATTCGTGAGCAGTGCATCGACGACGCGAAATGCGTAGCCCGGATAAATAAAACAATGCGTGATGCCTTCGTGTTGTCCGAGCAAAGCGGCCGATTCCAGCGCGCGCACTGCGGTGGTGCCCACCGCCACCACGCGACCGCCATTTTTTTTTGTGGATTCAATCGCGCGGCGTGTTGATTCTGGCACCGAAAAAAATTCACCGTGCATGCGATGATCGGTGATGAGGTCCGTGCGCATCGGTTGAAACGTATCGATGCCGACATGCAGCGTCACACTGGCGCGCCCAATGCCGCGGGCGGCACATCGTGCCAGCAAATGTTCGCTGAAATGTAATCCGGCGGTGGGTGCGGCCGCCGAACCATTCTGCGCGGCGAACAGCGTTTGATATCGCGTGATGTCGGACGGTGTCGTCTCGCGCGTAATGTACGGCGGCAGCGGAGGCACGCCAATGCTGGGCAGTAGGTCGACGAGTGGTTGCGGGCAGCGAAATTCAAGCTGCAGCGTTTGCGCATCACGCGACACCACGCGAGCGGAAATCTCGTCGGTGAAAATAATTTCGGTGCCCGGTGTCAGCTTGCGCATCGGAAACCCCAGCGCGGTCCAATGTTCCTTTTCCCTCTCCCGTGCCAACAACAAAATTTCGGTCCGCCCTCCACTGCGACGCGTGCCCGCCAATCGCATTGGCAATACGCGCGTGTCGTTCACAACGAGCAAATCGCCCGGCGACAGTAGCGACGGCAAATCCAGCATCTGTGCATGTTGGCAGACGCCACTGTCACGCGACATCACCAGCAGTCGCGACGCATCGCGCGCGGCCAACGGCTCCTGCGCCACAAGTTCGGGTGGATACTCGAAAGTGAAATCTTCGATGCGCATTTTTTCTCCGAAGGACGAGGGACGACCGCTCGCTCTCGCTTACTGGGACGAAGGACGAAACTGCAAAGCATGGTGTTACAGATTCGTCCTTCGTCCCAGCGACCGTAGGGAGCGAACGTCCCTCGTCCTTCGTAGTCTACTCGTCCCTCATTCAATATGTTTTCACCACCTCAGTGCCCGGAAAATAAAATTGGAGGATGTCGCGATAGGAGTGGCCGGCATCGGCCATGCCTTTCGCGCCCCATTGACACATGCCAACACCATGGCCGAAACCGTGGCCCGCAAACGACCAGCCCGTGCGGGTATGCCGCGCATCGAACCATGCGCTCTTCACCTGATCGTAGCCGACAATTTTTCGAAACATATTCGTTGGGAGCTGCAACGGCTCGCCTGTTGTCACCAAGGTAACCTGTGCCACGCGCACGCCGTCGGTCTCTGGTGTGAGCTCGATCTGCCGAATGTCGGGCGTGACATAACCCGCTGCCGCGAGTCGCGTTTGCAATTCCTCCTGAGTGAGTACGCTGTGCCACGAGCGATGCGGACTTTTTTTGCAAAACGGATCGCGCACAATCTCTGGCGCCCACGCGCCATGTTCGCCCCACACCGCGCTGGCGTGTTCGGTTTGTCCGCCACACGTGCTGTGAAAATACGCGCGCACGATCTGTTGATTTTGCGACAGCACTTGTCCCTCGGTGACGCGCACGGCCTCGGCAATGGCGGGCGCCCCAAAGGCCGCGCCGTCGTACACCTGATCTTCCACCGTCGTGACCACATCGTATGCGGATCGTAGTGTCGCACCGCCGAGCTTCGAGAGCACATAACTACGCGAGGCGATCGCCTGCGCCTTCAGTGTTTCGGCGGGCCAGCTGGCCTGGATCTCTTTCGCCATCACGCCCGCCACATATGTTTCAATCGGCAGCGTACTGATCGCCGCGAGGCGTGCATTGTGATCGCGCACAATTTCGAGTGCCCCAGTGGTGACGGCACCATTGACATGCAACGCACCGGCAGTCGCCTCGCATTGCAGTCGATCGCCCGGGAAAAACGTGGTGTCGACCAGCACGCCCGCTGGGGTGGCCGTAATGCGGGCCTTGTGCAGCGCCGGGAGGTCGCGATCCACTTCAACCACCGACGCCGACGCCACGGGTGGCAATCGACAGAAAAACGCCCCCGCCGTGAGATGGAGCTGGGTCGCATCGGTCGCCAACGCCACGCGAATATACGGCGCGGCCTGACCAAAAGTTGAAAACCCGCACAAAATGCCCAATCCGACGCATCCAGCAAGGAATTTTATTTTTTTATGACGTGACAATTGAGCGTCCCCCTCACCCCGAAGCAACTTTTTCTACGCGATGCCGATACAGGTGACAACAAGCTTTGCGAATTTTTTGGAACCTCGAAGAATGCCCCAGATGCGAGGCGCCCGCACACGAGCGACCGGAGCGTACTCAGATGTACGTGAGGATCGCGAATGGGTGGGCAACGAAGCAGATGGGGTATTATTCGAGGTTCCCTTTGCGAATTTTTTGGGAGCTGGTACCATACGCGCGTTACTACTTATGAAACGTCATCAACGCACATCGCCACACCGCGCCACCTCGTCACCGACGGCAGCCGTTGGAACGATACAACTCTCGCCCTGGTCGCGCGTGTTGTTGGCCGCTGGCACCGCGTATTTGCTCGTGCATCTGGGCGCGTATCTCTTGTCGCAAATCGGCCTCATTCAGTTAGCCGCGACGCTGGCGGGTTTGTCGCTGCTGGCGTGGTCGCATTTATTGGAAGTCGTGGTGACGGCCTGTGTGGCGTCGTGGGCGGCGATTCAATTAATTGGTGCAACACAAGATGCGAGCGAACCAGCGCTGGATCTGGCGTTGCTGTCCGGTCCGCGCGAAGCGGTGACGTTGCCACTCATGCATGCGGTGGGCACCGCCGATGTGATTGGGGCGGCGCATCGTCCGAGCGCCGATGTCATTCGCGATTTGTCGCTGCTCTACGAAATGAGTCAAGGCATTAGCACCACCATCGATTTGCAAGAATTGCTCGATCGCATTACCGATTTGCTGCAACGCCATTTTGCGCTGCGCGAGTTTGCGATTCTGTTGCTCGCCGACGACAGCCAAACGTTGCACGTGCGCGCGCTCTCCGGGTTTGCCGACGAGGCGCAGGTGTTGGGCATGACGTTCAAGGTGGGCGAAGGGGTGAGTGGCGAGGCCGCGCGGGCGCAGCGCCCCATGTACATTCCCGACACCAGCGCCGATCCGCGGTTTCTCCATTATCACGGGGCGTTTGTCGCCGACGGTTCTTTTTTGGCCATTCCGATCATGTATAAGCAAGAAGTGCTGGGCGTCGTGAATTTCGGACGGCAGGTGGTCGATGGTTTTTCACCGAATGACCTGCGCCTGCTCTCACTCGTGGTGCATCAAATGGCGTTGGCGATTGCGAATGCGCGGCTCTACAGCAAGACGCGTGAACTGTCGGTGCGCGACGAACTCACCGGGTTGTACAATCGCCGCTATTTTCAGGATGTGCTGCACAGTGAATGGCGGCGCGCGAAACGGTTCGGGCGCGGGTTGTCGGTCCTCATGATCGACGTCGATCATTTCAAATCCTACAACGATACGTTCGGCCATTTGCACGGCGATTATGTCTTGCGCCAGATCGCCGATTCGCTGCGCCGCAATCTGCGCGAGGTCGATACGGTGGCGCGGTTCGGTGGCGAAGAATTCGTGGTGCTGCTCACCGACACCGACCGCCAATCCGCACTCCACGTGGGCGAGAAGCTGCGCCGCATTGTCGAACACGAATCGTTTTTGAAGCCGCAAGACGGCATTACGCATCCGATCACGATCAGTATCGGTATTGCGGTCGCGCCCGACGACGCCAAACAGGTCGACGACTTAGTCGATCACGCCGACATCGCACTCTACGATGCCAAAGATTCCGGTCGCAATCGGGTGGTGTGTTATCCTGCGTTGGATGGAATTTCCGACGGGAGTGCTACGCCAAATCCACCTCTTGTAAATATCGCGGAATCGTAACCTGCCAATGCAACTGCTCGCGAATACTTTCCGCCATGGCCAGCGCGGCTTCCGGTTCGCCGTGTACCAAATACGTCTGTTTCGGCGGGCGTTGAAATCCGCGCAGCCAGCGCAGAATGTCGTCGCGATCGCCGTGCGCCGACAGTGACTCGATGACTTCGACGTGACACCGAATCGGAATATCGAGGCCGTGAATCTTGATGCTGCGCGCCCCTTCCAAAATCGCACGACCGCGCGTGCCTTCGGCTTGATAGCCGACCAACACCAACGTCGATTTCGGATCGCCGCCGTAAGATTTTAAATGATGCAAAATACGCCCCCCGGTAATCATGCCGCTGCCCGCAATAATCACCGCCGGTCCTTCCATCACATTCAGCGCCTTCGACGCGGTTTGATCGTGCACCAGATGCAGATTGTGACAATGAAACGGATGGTCGTCGCCGTTGCCATTGCCATTCTGATCATTCAAATAGCGCAGCAACGAATACGTTTTGTGCTCGTCGAGGTAGCGATTGTAAATCCCGGTCGCATCGATGCCGAGCGGCGTATTCAGATAAATCGGCAACGCGGGATCGATGAGTTTTTTCTTCTGCAACTGCTTCATGATGTGCAGCAACTCTTGCGTGCGTCCTACGGCAAACGCCGGAATGAGCACCTTGCCGCCCGCGCGTGCGGTGTCCGTGATAATGCGGCCCAGACGTTCAAAAATATTTTCCTTCGGATGGAGTTTGTTGCCGTAGGTTGCCTCGATAATCAGATAATCGGCTTCCGGCACGCGCAGCGGTGCGCTCGTGATGAGCGAATCGTAGCGGCCAATATCGCCCGCGAACAAAATGCGCCGATGGCGCGGTTCTTCGAGCGTGATGTCGATGAAGCGCGATCCGAGCAGATGTCCCGCCTTAATGAGGTGCGCGCGAATGTCTTTGCCCAAGCGATGCAGATCGCCGTTATGCAACGGCTGGAGATGCGACAGACTGCGCATGGCGTCGTCGTAGGTGTAGAGCGGCATCGCGGTGGCGTGTTTGGAAAATCCCTTGCGTCCCGCAAATTTCGCGTCTTCTTCCTGCAAGTACCCACAATCCGGCAACAAAATTTTGCACAAATCAACGGTGGGTTCGCTCGCGTAAATCTTTCCGTGAAATTTATTTTTGACGAGCAGCGGAATGTAACCGCTGTGATCGATGTGCGCGTGCGTGAGAATTACGCCATCGATTTTGTCCGCCGGAACGGGGAGTGGCGCCCAATTGCGCAATCGCAATTCTTTCAGGCCTTGAAAGAGCCCGCAGTCGATCATCCAGGTTTCGTTGCAGGTGCGCAGGAGAAATTTTGAACCGGTGACTGTTTCCGTGGCACCGAGAAATTGCAGAGAAGGTGATTTGCGCTTGCTATGAGTTTTCTCGTTCATGTGTGGGAGTACTGCAACCCACCGTCCTTTTTTCGCGCGATTTAGTCGAAATCTGAATCGACTATGAACACAGTATAAATGATGCATTCTACACTGACAAGAAATTCATGGGGGTTTTTGATCGATTTTCTCCTGATCCAGATCGAATTCGTAATCCTGATCTTAGAAGCCGTTTGGTTAAAAACATGTGGCTAAACTCACTTTGATCATGGCGATGCGGATCATGTTTTCTGCCGAGAGGGTGAGGATTTCAAAATCTTTGGCAAGCCGGCGAAAGTTCCCCAACCAGGCGAAGGTGCGTTCGACGATCCAGCGCTTCGGCAGGACGGCGAAGACGTCCGCGATTTTTTTCGAAATGTGCAACGGGCATTGCAAGACGTCCCGCACAAAGCGCACCGCCGTGCCGCGATAGCCCGCATCGGCGGAAAAGGCCACGAGGCTGGGATGCGCGGCCCGCGCGGCTTGCATGACGGGGCCGCCGGTTTTCGTGTCATGCCGATTGGCGGCGTGCACACCCACGTGTAGGAGATGCCCGCAGCAGTCCACCACGATGTGGCGTTTGCGGCCCTTGATTTTTTTTTCCGCCATCGAACCCGCGGGCCGCACTGGCGTATTGCGTTTTCACACTTTGCGAATCAATGATCCCGTAGGTCGGCCCCCACTCGCGGCCTTGCTGGGCGCGGCTCCGTTGGTTGATGTGCCGCAGCACCTGTTCCCAAATGCCGCGTTGATTCCACCGCCGCCAATGATCATACACCGTGCCCCACGGCGGGAACTCTCGCGGCAACATGCGCCATTGAATCCCGCCGCGCACGACATAGAGGATCGCGTTCACGATGGTGCGCTTGGCGTGAATCCCGCGCTGGCCACGGGGATCCGGGCGGTGAAAAAACGGCTCGATGAGAGCCCATTCTTGGTTGGTGACATCGCTGGGATACATGATCGCTCCTGGGTTGGAGGATCAAACGGCAGATGCGCTCACTTCTTTAACCAAACAGCTTCTTAATCGTGATCGTAATCGATTGCAATTTACGATCACGATTAAGATGTACAATCACGACGCCGCTGTCCCCACCATGCGAGTAGTCTGCTCCCCAATTCGCGGTTTGCTGCAGTTTTGCGCACCACTCCCTCGACTGATGTTGTCCCGCTGAAATTCCATCGAAAATTCGTCAATTCGCTGGACCGCGTTCCGCGTGACTTGCGTGGCATGCGACTTGCTCATGTGAAGCGGTTGCACGTGAATGCGGTCCAAACGGCACTTACAATGGCATTTTGGCCGCACGGCATCGGATCAAACTGAGAGCCGCGCCGAGAGTTTGACGATTCCTACGGGAGACGGACATGAAAAAAATCTGCTGCTTGCTGGTCATTGCCATGTTGGGTGTGGCGTGTTCTGAAAAAAATAACGGCACCAGCACGCCACCGACTCCGCCGCCGCCCGATCCCACACTCTCCGCGCAGATCACCGAGTTGCAAAATCATGTGAACGATTTAAATACGCAATTGACGGCGGCCAACGGTGACAAGCAAAAAATTACCGACCTACAAACGCAGCTCGCACAACAAACCGCGCAGATTGAAGAACTGAAAAAACAGATCGCGAATCCTCCCGCATTGGCGAATTCCCTGGTGCCAGGCACCGACATTATTTTCGGGAATAGCGTCGATGTCGGAACCGTTGCCGCCGATGCCAAAAAATTCAGCGGCACGTTTGCCACCAAAGCGTCGTTGAGTGAGGCGATGCACGATGTCGCGACGACGGCCGGGACCTGTGTGGCGATTTGCGACGAAGGCTATTTTCCGGTGGGACATGGCGGCATTCCGCCCGCCGACGCGACCAGTGTGGCGATTCCCCGCGTGACCTGTTCACGCGCGACCGAAATCAGTCCACTCGTCGTAACCGATGCGAGCGATGCCGTGCGCTCCGCGAAAATATTTTGTGCCGGCAACGATGTGACCACCACGACCGGCACCAAAGAGATGGACGTGAATTTGTTCGCGTCGGTCGCCGACATCGTGTGCCCGGCGAAGAGCTATTTGCATGGTCTGCACGTCGTCAGTATGAAAATTCTTGGACAAGACATTGTGACCACATCGGCATTGTCGTGCGGCACCACCGGCACCGATCCCGATCAGAGTGTGCCGACATTTGATCCGAGCAAACTCACGGTCGATGCGGTGACCGTGTTGGGTGACCTGGCGTGTCCCGCGGCGAGTGCAACCGATGCCCAAGCCGCGCTGGCGGGCGCCACCGTTCCGTATCGCGCGCTAGTCGGATATCTGCGCAGTGGGAATCGCGTCACCGCGTTGTGTCAGGACTACACCTCGCAATCCGCAGCCGATGTCGCGAAGGCCGCCATCAAAATTGGCGATCCGCGGTTGGTGATCGCGGCAGCGAGTGGCGGTGGATGCCAAGCCGATAGCGGCTGCGCGGCGGGGATGTTTTGTGACACCGAAGTCGAGGGCGGTATTTGCGAAGCCAAAACGACGTGCAATCTCGATGAAGATTGTGCGACCGCTCTGCCCTCCTGTCTGGTGACCTCTGCTGGCGCCGACGGATTTTGTGCCTCTGCGGCGTATGCAAAAAAGAATGCGATCGTACTTCCGGATACCGCGTGCACGAAGGACAGCGAATGTTCCGCCGGGAAGACATGCGACCTGACTGACAACGGTGGAACATGTGTGTTGCAAACCGTGCAACTGTCACTCTGGTCCACGCTCTCGCTGATCGATCCGAAATTGGTGTTGGGTCTTTCTCTGCTCGGCGAAACAACCGACGCGGGGGTTCCATTTCTGACTGACCCGAAGAATCCGCAGTCGCTTGCGTGTCCGTTTGGTTCCGTGATGCGCGGTGTGAAATTTGCGAAAGATGATGGCGACGGCAAACCACTCAAAGGTGTCGTGTACATCATGTGCCAGCATGTCACGTCCACCGAAATGACCTTGAGCAAGCAGCAGTACAATCTAGAATATAGCGGCCCACCGGTCGACGGCAAGTTTTTGTATTGCCCGCAGTCCACACCAGTCATGATTGGGTTCGACAAACAATTTACGGACAACATCCTGACCGCGGTGCTTCCGATTTGTCGCAGTCTTTTTGAACTCGGCGGCGAGGCCCCGAAAGAGCCTTTCTATGGATATAGTGACGCCGCAGATTTCCAATGGTGCGGCAAGAACGCGGCATTGACCGGGTTGCAATTTGCCAAAGGTAGCACGTTGGATATTGCGGGCGATTGTTCCGAAGTGCCACCGGAAAAATTAGCGACGGTGAAGACAACGGAGAAATCATCCGCGATCAAAATTTTCGGCACCATGGATGAATCGAATCTGAAGAGTCTGCAATGTCCCGCTGGCGAAGTCCTGCACGGCATCGGTGCAATGGCAGACACCTGGTTCCGCAACGTCATGTTTGTAAACTGCGCAAAAATTTATCCCGATGGTCGTCTGAGCTATCATCGCTTGTTGTCCGCCGATGCGCTCGAAATTGGTGCTGATTCAAAAAATAATTACGGTGATGGTTCGCTGCACTGCAACGATCAAGAGGTTGCCGTCGGGTGGCTGTTGCGCAACAAAAAAGGCGGACATCTGAACGGCATGACTTTGTACTGCCAACAGGCTTCTGAGCTTTTGGCGGGCAGTGACAAGGTGCGTAAAATTACCATGACGGGAGCCGGAGAAATCAAACTGGTGGGAACACAAGCATACATTTTGCACGACGGCGAAGATGCCCAAGAAGGTCTCTGTGGGGCCAATCAGGCCATAGGCAGTGTGCATGCGGGATCGAAAGACGCAACCGCGATCGATGCCATGTCCGCCGATTGCACCAAAATTGAACTCATTCAACCAACGAAATAAAGGAGCCGCATATGTTACGAAAAATCTCGGTGTTGGTCGCAGTCGGTCTGATTGGTCTGGGTTGTTCCGACAGCGGTCCCGCCGCACCAGATCCGATTGTGGAAAAACCACCGGTCGTGGACCCCGCGGTGCCATCGCTGTCGGCGCAGGTGACCGATCTGCAAAATCAGATTGCCACGCTCAACGGCCAAATCGCCGACGGAAAAAAAGGTGAGCAAGACACCGCCGCCTTGCAAGCGCAACTTGCCGCACAAACCGAACAGCTCACCACATTGCAGCAACAATTGGACGCACTGAAAAATCCGCCGCCTCCGCCGCCCGCCGCCGCAAAATTTCTGTGGCCGATTGGCGATCTCTATGTGGGCGAACACGTTTCGATGACTAGTATGGCGGACGTTCCGGCGTTGTCCTCCGGTACGGCCATTGTGCATGCACGAAAAATTTTACCCGATGTGCAATCACTCTTCGCGGCGGACGCCAGCTGCCTGGCGGTCTGCGATGAGGGCTACCTGCCCATTGGTCACAGTGCGCAAAAATTCGCGGAAAAATTGCCGGACAATCTTCCCCCGCAATTGTTGTGTCAGCGTGTGCCGCATCTTGCCTTGTCGGATGATCTCGGGCAGTCGCCGAGTCAGGCTGGCGCGATCCAGCCAGCGCGCGTCTGGTGTCAGGGCAAAGATGTGGGCGGCAAAGAAGGCAGCGCGTCGATTGACTCGGGAATTTTGAACGCCAACGCCTCGTGTACTGCGGATTCGTTCATCCGCGGAATTCGTATGGGGCGCAGCCAGGCGGGGGAGACCAAAGGAATGACGGCCGCGACGGAACTGACGTGCGGTGATGTGCTGTTTGCCAACGCACCGGTGACGGTCGCAATCGATACCGGATTGGCGTCTGTCGATCTCATCGGTTCGGTGTCGTGTCCGGGTTCCGCCGATGCGGCGTCTGCGATGCAGGTGCTGGGCGGTGGTCAGGTGACGGCGCGTGAACTCGTCGGATTCTTCCGCGCCAGCGCGCAGCTCTACGCGCTCTGCCAGGATTACGTGTATAAACCAATGATCACGGGCGAGGCGCAACTGCCCGTCAAGGCAGGTCCGCGCGTGGTTGGAGGGGCTGGCACGGCAGGACCGCTCAAGCCCGGTATGTTTGATCCTAAAAAACCGGTGAAAAATCCGGGGCCAGCGGCGCTGGATCCGCACGGTCTGGCACCGATCCAAAAAGCGCCGAATGCATTCTAGTCGTGACATTTTATCGCTTCACATAAAACTCATTGGAAAATCCGACTCCGTCCTCGCGACGGAGTCGGTATTTCCCGAACGGAAATTTTTTCGTGGCGAGTTGCAGCGCGGTGGTGTGCGGCGCGAGTGTTTGCAGATCCTGCCACACGCCGCGATGAAAATGCTGGAGCTGCATCGTTTGTGAAAGTGCCGTAAACGTGATGCGATCCCCGGAAAAATAGATGTTGGCCGATGTGGTGATCGTGATGGGTAACTCGCCCACCAACTTGCGCGCGCCCGCGGCCTCGTGCCACTGACGTTCCGGTCCGAAATCGACATGCACGAAATTGAGACTCGGATAAAATCCCACGCCGCCGCAGTGCAAACTCTGCGCGTAATCCCGCAGCGCCGTTTCCGTAATCTCGTCGATGTGCACATCCGCCGCGTTGCCGCGAATATGTTCGCTCTCGCGCGCGACCGCGTGGCCGGTGTTTTTCAAGTGTTGATTAAAAGCTGGGGATCGATACCCGGAAATAATTTCGATCGTGTCGGCGCCGAAATGATCTTGCAGATGATCGAGCAAGTTGATGAGCGCTGGATTCATCGCATGTTCTTGTTCGTCATCGGAACGCAACAGATGCGCGATTTTTTTCGTTGTGTCGGGGGCGATTTTCACATCGAGCACTTCTTTATGCGGATAACTGTACAGCACCAAACGCCCATCGCCCGGCAACGCGCCGCAGGGAGCGGCGTGTGCACTACTTGCTAAGAGACATCCCAATAGCCCGCAGCACATCCAGTACGCCATTTTCATGGTTTGCCTTCTTTGTGAATTTGCGTCAGCACTTGTAGTTTCGTCCCTCGTCCCAGTGAGCGAAGCGAACGATCGTCCCTCGTATGTTTTGTTACTCCCCCCGCGTCTTCGTCAGCGGAAAGAGTTGCACGTTGAGTTGATACACCTCGTGATAATCCGTGCTCCCTTTGTTCACGAAATCGATCACCTCTTCGCGAAATTGTTGAATGCGGCGTTTGAGTATGGGGATGAGCGCCTTGGGAATCGGAATCGTGAGTGCCGAAATATCGCGCTCCGGTGCGGCGATTTTGAAGAGCGCCTCTTTGGCATCGTCGAGCATCGAGCGATGATAATGCATCAGTTCCAGCGAGGCGACCTCTGCGGGCGTGGTCAGACTCACATCCTTTTGCACGAGTTTTCCGTTGGTGGTGCGCTCCAGCAATCCGAGTCGCAACAACACCGTGATCGCATGTGTGACATCTTTGGCCTTCAATTCTTGCGTGAGGTGCGATGCAATCCAGGCTGGATCTTCGCGAAAATGCGGCAACGCCACCATTTCCCGAATCGTCACAAAATGTTTTTGCGTGAAATATTCGTACTGGTCGCGCTTCAAGCCCTGCAGTGTCGTTTGCGGACGCAATGCCTGGAGTCGTTCGAAATAGAGTTCCTTTTCTTTTTCCGATTTCGCCTGATTAAATAACACCAGCGATTCAAAATACGCGCTTTCATTTTTGCCGAGTTTGAATGCCTTGGTAAATTGATGAATCGAACTCGGCGTGAGGTTGCGTTTGCCGTCGATGACCATCTTCAAATAACTCGGCGAACTGAACCCGGCAACGCGCGCAAAATATCGAAACGAAAAAAATTGATGCGCCTTCTTTTCCGCGGCGAGCAGCGCGCGCAGGTAGTCTCGGTAGTCCAAAAACGCATATGGTTCCATGCGAACCCCCCGAAATTGCGTGAAAAGATCTTGGATCTGAGTGTACACAATTGAGAACGATATTGCAATGGTTCTGCCGTATGTGTCTTGTTGGACCACTGATATTCAACAGATAATGTATTTGTCATCGTACACAACACAAAGGAGCTTATATGGAAATCATGACACTAGAAATCCCCGCCCTGGAAAGTCTGTCGCACTGGGTACTGCGCCCGTTACTCGCCGTCGGCAGCGCAACGTTGATCGTCTTGTGCGTGATGGTGACGATGATTTCGCTGTAATGAATTTGGTGTTGATTCGAAAAAAATTTGTGAGGAATGTCACTTGTTTTTGATTGCGTGTGTTGGGCCGCTCGGTTAGAGGGCGGACCCAGTGAAGATTCATGAATATCAAGCGAAGGAGTTGCTGCGGCAATTCGGTGTGCCGGTGCCGCTCGGTCGGGTCGCGGCTACGGCAGACGAAGCACGCCGCATTGCGGAAGAGCTCGGTGGTACCGTCGTTGTGAAGGCGCAGATCCATGCGGGTGGGCGCGGCAAGGGCGGCGGGATTAAGGTGGCCAAATCGCCGAGCGAGGCCTTCGACGCGGCGAGCAAAATTCTTGGAATGCATTTAATCACCCCGCAAACCGACGCCAACGGTACCATTGTGAAAAAGGTCCTGGTCGAGCAGGGCTGCGAAATCGCACACGAGCTCTATTTGGGACTGGTGCTCGATCGCGCGGTCGGTCGTGTGACCTTTATGGCCTCGCGCGAAGGCGGCGTGGAAATCGAGGAAGTCGCCGCGCACTCGCCGGAAAAAATTCTGAAGGTCGCGGTCGATCCCGCGGTGGGATTTCAGGCGTACGAAGGTCGCAAGATGGCGTTTGGTTTGGGCCTTACGGGCAATCAGGTGAAGCAATTTGTGAAAATGGCGGCGGCGTTGTATCGCGCCTACATCGAGGCCGATTGTTCGCTCGCCGAAATTAATCCGCTCGTCATTACCAAATCCGGCGATCTGTTGCCGCTCGATTGCAAAATTAATTTCGACGACAACGCGCTCGACCGTCACCCGGATTTCGAGGCGTGGCGCGACTTGGCAGAAGAAGATCCCGCCGAGATGGAAGCGAAGAAATATGGGCTCTCCTACATTAGCCTGAACGGCAGCATCGGCTGCATGGTGAACGGCGCGGGTTTGGCCATGGCCACCATGGACATTATTAAATTACATGGCGGTTTTCCTGCCAATTTTCTGGATGTCGGCGGAACGGCCAGCAAGGAAGCGGTCACGCAGGCCTTTCGCATTATTTTGAAAGATCCAAAAGTCCGCGCGATTTTGGTGAATATTTTTGGCGGCATCATGAAGTGCGATGTCATCGCCGAGGGCATTATTGCCGCGGCGAAAGAAGTGAAGATCGGCGTGCCGCTGGTGGTGCGCTTGCAAGGGACGCGCGTGGCGGAAGGCCGCAAATTGCTGGCCGAATCTGGGCTACCCATTACCACCGCCGATCACATCGACGACGCCGCGAAGAAGGTTGTAGGGTCGATTCTATAAGAAATTTGAGGCGAGAAGCTAGAAGCTGGAGATTCCGAGTACGAACGATTTTCCAGTCTCTAGCGTCTTGCTCCCAGCATCAACAGAGAGCAGTGAGCGGCACTATGTCTATCTGGATCAACAAATCGACGCAGGTGATTACGCAAGGCATCACCGGCACGCACGGGCAATTTCACACCCGCATGTGCAAGGAGTACGGCACCCAAATGGTCGGTGGCGTTACGCCCGGCAAAGGCGGCCAGGCCATCGACGGCGCCCCGATTTTCGATACGGTTGCGCAGGCCGTGCATCAGACCGGTGCGACCGCGTCCATGATTTTTGTGCCCGCGGCGTTTGCGGCCGACGCCATTCTGGAAGGCGTCGATGCCGGATTGGCGCTGGTGGTCTGCATCACCGAAGGGATTCCGGTCATCGATATGTTGCGCGTGCGTCGCGCCATGCAGGGCAGCGCTACACGACTCATCGGTCCGAATTGCCCCGGTCTTATCACCGCCGACGAATGCAAGATTGGTATTTTGCCCGGACAAATTTGTAAAAAGGGTCGCGTCGGTGTGGTGTCGCGCAGTGGCACACTCACGTACGAAGCGGTCGATCAACTCACGCGGCTCGGTTTGGGCGAAACCACGTGTGTGGGTATCGGTGGCGATCCGTTACCCGGAACCAATTTCATCGATTGTCTGGCCGCGTTCGCATCCGATCCCGCGACCGAAGGCATTGTCATGATCGGCGAAATCGGTGGCAGCGCGGAAGAAGAAGCGGCGGCGTTTATTCGGGCGAATGTAAAAAAACCGGTCGTCGCGTACATTGCGGGCGTGACGGCACCCGCCGGCAAACGCATGGGCCACGCAGGCGCGATCATTGCGGGCGGCAAAGGCACCGCGCAAGAAAAAATGGCCGCGCTGCGCGAAGCCGGTGCCACCGTCATCGACAGCCCCGGCGATATCGGTTCGGCGATGGCAAAATGTTTGAAATAATTTTTGAAGTGAAGTTGCAGGCGCACGTGCGCCGTTGAGGGGGAGGCTCCATCCGGCTTTGCCGGTGGAGGGGGCGACGTGAGCCCCTACAATAAAGGAGGAGTCATTATGTCGCTCGAAAGAACACTCGCGATTATCAAACCAGACGCCGTGAAACGCGGCGTGATTGGGGAGATCATCCAAAAAATGGAAGAGGCCAACTTGAAGCCGTTGTGCATCAAGATGCTGCACCTCAGCCGCGAACGCGCGGAGGGATTTTACACCGTGCACAAGGAACGCCCCTTTTTCCGCGATCTCGTGAATTTCATGATTTCGGGCCCCGTGGTGGTGTTTTGCCTCGAAGGCGAAAATGCGGTGGCGAAATGGCGCGCGGTCATGGGCGCCACCAATCCAGATCAGGCGGAATCCGGTACCATTCGCCGCGACTACGGCAACGACATTCAATGCAACGCCGTGCACGGTTCCGATGGGTCCGACACCGCGCGCACCGAAATCGGTTTCTTTTTTGAATCGGCCGAATTGCTCAACTACGAGTGGGATTGAAATACACGTCACATGAGAAGAAGAGCAATTGTCGGGGGACTCTGGCTTCTACTCCACGCGGGCATTGTGTTTGCCGGTGAATCAGTGGTGGTGACGCCGCTGGAGTTGCCGCGTTTTCAGGCGACCACGCCGTTGGATCGTCAGGCCGTTGCCGGTCTCTCCGACATTTTGCGGTATCATCTGGGCGCGATGGATGCCGGCGATCCCCACAAACTCATTGCCCAACTCGATCACGCCTTGCAGATTTACCCAGACGCCGCGTCGTTGCAGTATCAACTTGCGTTGCAAAATACGCGCATCGAAAATTGGCCCGCTGCTGTGCAGGCCGCGACCCGTGCGGTGCAACTCGACACGACACACGTCGCCGCTCATTTGCTGCTCGCGCGCCTGCTCATGTCGACCGGCAAAGAGGATCAGGCGATTGCGCTCTTGGAAAATGCCCGCCAGCGCATGCCGCACGCGGTCGATCTGCACACGACACTCGCGCGACTCTATTTGTTGCACGACGCGTATGCGCAGGCCGAGCGTGTGTTACGCGATTATCTGCGCATCGATCCCGATGCGGTCGAGGTGCTCTATTACCTGGGCACGCTGTACGCCGTGCATTTGCAGCAACCCACACAGGCCGTGCACATGTTTCGGCGCGTCATCGCACTGCAACCGCAGCATCAATACGCGTGGCAGGCGTTATCGCAGGTGTATCTCGATCAAGGCAATATTCGGGGTGCGTTGGCCGTTTATCTGCTGATCGAAAAATATGCGGCCGGCGATCCCGCCATCGAGTTGCGTATTGCCGTGCTGCATTACGCACAAAAAGAATATGGCGAGGCGATTGCGCGTCTGGAAAAAGTGCTGGCAACGCATCCGGCCGAGGAAAAAACGCGCTACTATTTGGCCGTCATGCACGAAGAGGCGGGGCATTTTCCGCTCGCACAAAAAAATTACGAACAAATTTCCGCGGCGTCGGAATTTTACAAAGACGCGCAGTTGCGTATGGCCGTCTATTATTATCGCGCCGGCGAAATCACGCGCAGCCAGCGTGGGCTGACCGAGGCGATTCACCGCAGTCCGAAAACGGAAGAGTTTTATGAATATTTGGCCTTTCTCTATCAACAAGACAAAGCGCATGAATCGGCCATTCACGTGCTCAAAAAGGCTATTCACCAATTTCCCGATCGCCCCCGTTTTTATTACTCGCTCGGATTGCTGTTCGACGGCCAAACCAAACGCCGCGACGCCGTACGCATGATGCGGCGCGTGATTGATTTACAACCGACCAATTGGTGGGCGCTCAATTATGTGGGGTACATGTATGCGCAGTGGAATACGCATGTGGCCGAGGCCGAGGATTTTGTGACGCAGGCACTGAAATTGCGACCGCAAGATGGCCACATTCAAGACAGCATGGGATTGGTGCGGCTGCGCCAGGAAAAATACGCCGAGGCATTGTCGTATTTTGAACGCGCCGATAAACTCACGCCCAACGAACCCGCGATTCTGCGCCACCGCGCCGAAGCCATGATCCAACTCGGTCACGCCGCGCAAGCCACGCCCCTCCTGGATCGCGCGTTGACACTGGCCCAACACCAGTCGCCCGTCGATGCGGAAGAGCTGCAAGCGATCAGCGAGGTGCGGGATGCGTTGTAATAAAACGTGCCGACGTGCCGACGTGCCGATGTGCCGTGAAAAAACGTGCCGATGTGCTGGTGTGCCGATGTGCCGATGGTTGTGCGTATGTTTTTTTCTTTGTGTGTGTGCCTGCGTGCAGTCGCCAGCACGTCGGCACGTCGGCACGGCGGCACCTCGGCACGATGTTGTAGCGCAGCGCGTGCGGGCGACCGGTGTGTTGCGCGGGCAACTCGGATCGCAACGCCGCACCTTTGCGTTTGTGTTGCTGTCCGATGCCGCGCAGGGCGTGCGACTGGATCTGCTCGATCCGATCGCGGGGGTGGTGGGCACGCTGCGTTGCGACGCCACGACGTTGCAATGGTACATGCCGATGACCAACACGGTGTATCGCGCCGCGCCGACCGCCAAGGCCATGCAACACTTGCTGGGCGTACGTTTGCCGCCGCTCGATTTAGTGCGCGCGTTGCTCGGACAAGCGACTGCCGACCATGTGGTGGTGGAATTTCGTGATAAAAAACCCGCGCGTGCCGTGGTGCACACTGCGCACGGAAAAGAAATGCTGGTGCTCGACTACGATGCGGTGGAACTCAATCCCCAATGGTCGGGCGATTCATGGCAATTGTCGGTGCCTGACGGAACGCGAGTGCGACAATGGTGAAAAAAAGAGCGATGGATTGGCCGCCAAAGAACACAAAGTGCGCAAAAAAATCTTTGCGTTTCTTTGCGTACTTTTGTGGCCAATTGTTTTTGGCGGTTTTGTTGACGAGCTGCACGTATCGCGTCGCGCGTGATCCCGCAATTCTGGTGCGCGCGCTGCCCTCCGATCCGCAAACACTCAACCCGATTACCGCGACCGACGCCTATCAAGGTATCGTGAATCAATTCGTGACCGAATCATTGCTCGAGCGAAAATTTGCGAACATGGACCTGCAGCCCGTGCTGGCCACGCGTTGGGAGGTTGCCGCCGACCATCAGCACTACACATTTTTTTTGCGCCACGATGTGCGCTGGCACGATGGACATCCGTTTACCGCCGCCGATGTCGTCTATTCCTTCGATCGCATCAACGATCCGGAAGTCGGTGCGGCGAATCTGAGCTCCTATTTTCAAAAGTCGGGCATCGTGCACGCGGAAGCGTTAGACGATTACACGGTGCGGTTCGACATGGATCGCCCGTATGTGTTTGCACTCGAGGTGATCGGCAGCATGCCGCTCGTGCCGAAACATATTTTCGACAACGGTACGCCGTTTCGCGCCAACCCGGCGGCCCGCGTCCCCATTGGCACCGGACCGATGAAATTCGAATCGTGGGTGACCGGTCGTTCGATTACACTCACGCGCAATGATCAGTATTGGGGCAAGCCGATGCAATTTGCCGGCATACGTTTTCTGATTATCCCCGAAACGCGCGTCGCATTTCAGGCGATGAAAAAAGGGCAACTCGATTTTTCCGGGATGCAACCGATTCAGTGGGAGCGCCAAACCAGCGGGGCGGCGTTTACGGCGCGTTTTGAAAAGTCGCGTTATTTGCCCTATTCGAACGGGTATAGCTACATTGGCTGGAATCTGCGCCATCCGATTTTGCGCGAACGGCGTGTGCGGCAAGCGTTGTCCATGTTGATTCCGCGCCAGAAAATGTTGGATGCAATTATGTTGGGGCAGGCGGAAATCGTGACGGGTCCGTTTTATCCCAAAGGTCCGCAACAGGATCCGCACATTGCGCCGTGCCCCTTCGATCCCACGTTTGCCGCGCAATTGCTCGATAGCAGTGGTTGGATCGATCACGACGGCGACGGCGTGCGCGACAAAGACGGTGTGTCGTTTCATCTCACCATGTTGTATCCGGGCCCGTCGCGCATGGCCGATGCGCTCATGAATATTCTGCGCGAGGAATTTCACAAGGTCGGCATCGTGCTCGAGGCGCGCCGCATGGAATGGACGGTGTTTGTGAAGACGATGGAAGATCGCAAATTCGATGCGTACATTGGCGGTTGGACGGGTGACTACGAATCCGATCCGTATCAAATCTGGCACTCCTCGCAAATCGAGAAGGGATCGAACTATGTGGGTTTTTCGAATGTGGAAGCCGATCACATCATGGAGTCGGCCCGCGAAGAATTTGATCCCGACAAACGCGCGAAACTCTATCAACGCATGCACCGCATTCTGCACGATGAACAACCGTACGCCTTTTTGTTCATGCCCTATTCCCTCTCGGCGGTGCATCATCGATTGACGAATGTAGCAATTTATCCCGCGGGTCACGATATCCGCGAATGGGGCATTGGCCCGTCTGAAAAGTTGTGGCAGTAGTTTCAATGAATGTGCCGACGTACCGATGTACCGACGTGCCGATGTTTTTTTAACGGAGGGTGATGGATTTGTTTTGAACATCGGCACGTCGGCACTTCGGCCCATCGGCACAATAAAACATATGGTCTCTTATCTCATCAGACGTGTGTTGTTAATGATCCCGACGTTGTTTGGGATCACGGTGATTACGTTTGTGGTGATTCAGCTCACACCGGGCGATCCGGCGGTGCTCAAAAATTCGGGCGGGATGAATCCGCATGTCGTGGCGGCGGAAGTGATTGCGAAAACGCGCAAACTTTACGGCCTCGATCAACCGCTGCCGGTGCAATATGTGCGTTGGGTCAATCGTTTGGTGCATCTCGATTTCGGTACGAGCTTTAGCGACGATCGCCCCGTCATCACGCGCATCCGCGAGGCGTTGCCGACCACACTGTTGCTCAACGTCATTTCGCTGATTATTATTTATTTGATCGCGCTGCCGGTCGGTGTGCTCACCGCCCTCAAACCCGGCGGGTGGCGTGATCAACTCACCGCGCTGATTTTTTACGCGCTGTATTCGCTGCCGTCGTTTTGGATCGCGAGTCTGCTCATTTTATTTTTTGCGACCGGCGATCATTTCGATTGGTTTCCACTGGTCGGCATTATTTCGGAAGGGGCTGGCGCGTTGCCGTGGTACAGTCAGGTCGCCAATGTCGCGTGGCATCTGGTGTTGCCGGTGGTGTGTCTCACCTACGGCGGTTTTGCCTTTCTCGCGCGCTTTGGTCGCACGGTCACGCTGGAAGTCATTCGCCAAGATTTCATTCGCACCGCGCGCGCGAAAGGTCTGCGCGAATGGCGCGTGATTGTCCGGCATGGCGTGACCAACGCGCTCATTCCTTTCATCACGCTCATGGGCACGCTGCTGCCGGGTTTGCTGGGCGGCAGTATTGTCATCGAACAAATTTTTGGAATTCCCGGCATGGGCAAACTGAGTTTCGAGGCGGTGATGGCGCGCGACTATCCGCTCGTCATGGCGATTGCCACGATCGATGCGTTGCTCACGCTGGTTGGTTTGCTGATTTCCGATCTGTTGTATGTGTTGGTCGACCCGCGCGTGAGTTACGGATCCAACGGAGAATCGTGACGTGAAGCCTCCTTCCTATTGGCGCATGGTGTGGCAGCAATTCCGTCGTAATCGGCTCGCGATGGCCGGTTTAGTCGTTGTTTTCAGTTTGGTCATTGTGGCCACGACGGCACCGCTATTGGCGAACAACGTGCCGTTGCTCTTGCGCTGGGAAGGGCGATGGTACGCTCCCCTGTTGCAAACGGTGCCGAATCTGCCGCCCAATATTAATTTTCGAACCGCGTTGCACGATGCGCCCGCGGGCACGTGGGCGCTGATGCCCGTCATTCCGTATTCTCCCACCGAGTACGATCTGGACGCCACGCTGCAACCGCCGTCGCTGAACCATTGGGTCGGCACCGACGATCAAGGGCGCGACGTGATGGCGCGGATGATTTACGGTGCGCGCAATTCCCTCTCGATTGGATTTGTCGCGATGGGCATTGCGGCGCTCGTCGGAATATTTCTGGGCGCGCTCGCGGGATTTTATGGAGGCATTGTCGATGTCTTGCTCTCGCGTGTCACCGAAGTCATGTATTGCTTCCCCACATTTTTTTTGATCCTCGCCGTACTCGCGTTTGTGCAGCCGAGTATTTACAACATCATGATTGTGATTGGTCTCACTGGATGGCCCGGGATTGCGCGCATGATCCGCGGCGAATTTTTAAAATTACGCCACCAGGAATTTGTCGCGGCGTCGCAGGTGTTGGGCGCCAGCGATTTGCGCATGATGTTCCGCCACATGTTACCAAACGCCATTGCACCAGTATTGGTGTCGATCACATTCGGTGTTGCGTCGGCGATTCTGGTGGAATCGGGTTTGAGTTATTTAGGATTCGGTGTGCCGCCCTACGAACCGAGTTGGGGCGATGTGTTGTCGCAGGCGCAGGAATTTATCGACACCGCGTGGTGGCTTACCGTCACACCCGGTATCGCCATGTTTCTCACCATCACCGCCTACAATATTGTCGGCGAAGGATTACGCGATGCGATTGATCCGAGAATGAAATGCTAGGGAATAGAGACTAGAGAATAGAGACTAGGAAGAAAACACAAGTGAAACAATTGTTATTCCACTCCCCTAGTCTCTATTCTCTAGTCTCTAATAAAAAAATGCCACTCCTCGAAGTCGAAAACTTGCACGTTTCGTTGCGCACCAGCGACGGCGAATTGCGCGCGGTGCAGGACGTGAGTTTCGCGCTCGACGCGGGCGAGACCTTGGCGATTGTGGGCGAGTCGGGGTGCGGAAAAAGTATGACCGCGCTCTCGCTCTTGCAACTCGTGCCTTCGCCGCCCGCGCGCATTCACTCCGGTCACATCTGGTTACAACGTCAAGTGAGCGTCCCCCTCACCCAACCCTCTCCCCAAAGGGAGAGGGGGGCGGATACCTCGCAGCACGCTGCGGGGGGCATTCATCGGGTCGATTTGTTGCAGCTCTCCGCCGATGCATTGTGTGAGGTGCGTGGCAAAGACATTGCGATGATTTTTCAGGAACCGATGAGTGCGCTCAATCCGGTCATGCGCATCGGTGATCAAATTGCGGAAGCGATATTTGTGCATCAACCAAAAAATGGCGTGGCGAGCGCTGCGGCGGTTCAATCGCAGGTCATTGAATTGTTGCGCACGGTGGGGATTGCGAAACCGGAAATTCGCGCGCGGGATTATCCGCATCAGTTGAGTGGCGGCATGCGGCAACGCGCGATGATCGCCATGGCGCTCTCGTGTCGGCCGCGCGTGCTCATTGCCGACGAACCGACGACCGCGCTCGACGCCACAATTCAGGCGCAAATTTTGCGACTGCTCAAAGATTTGCAGCGGCAATTTGGGATGGGCTTGTTGCTCATTACGCACGATTTCGGTGTGGTCGCGCACATGGCCGATCGCGTGGCCGTGATGTATGCGGGAAAAATTGTCGAGCACGGTGCGGTGCGCGATGTGCTCTCGGATCCCCGCCATCCTTACACCGCCGGGCTGTTGCGCGCAGTGCCCAGTTTTCAGAAGCGGGGAACGCGCGCGCGTTTCGCCACGATTCCCGGTCGCGTGCCACATCTGGCGCGATTGCCGGTGGGGTGCGCGTTTGCACCGCGTTGCCCGAATGCGCAGGCGCGGTGTCGCGTTGAAATACCGCAACAAGAAGGCGACGCTGCGGGCCAACAGTATCGTTGTTGGTTTCCACACGACAAGGACGGGCGATGACGTTACTCGAAGTGCGACAACTCACCAAAAAATTTCCGGTGCGCGCGGGCGTGTTGCAACGCGCGAACGATTGGGTGCGCGCCGTGAATGGCGTGTCGCTGCACGTTGCAAAGGGCGAGACGTTGGGGATCGTGGGCGAGAGCGGTTGCGGCAAAACGACACTCGCGCGGCTGATTGTGCGCCTGATTCAACCCGATGCGGGCCAGATTATTTTTAATGGGACAGATATTACGAAAGAGCGCGGCGAAATCATGCGCCGTGTGCGACGCGAATTGCAAATGGTGTTTCAAGATCCGTTCGGCAGTTTGAATCCGCGTATGACGATTGGTGATACATTGGCCGAGCCGTTTATTATTCATCGCATCGGGCAGCGCAATGATCGCACGGATCGCGTCGCCGCGCTGTTGGAAACCGTGGGACTTCCCGCCGACGCCATGCAACGGTACCCGCATCAATTCAGCGGCGGTCAACGCCAGCGCATCGGTATTGCGCGCGCGATTGCGCTCGAGCCGCAACTTGTGATCGCCGACGAACCCGTCTCCGCGCTCGATGTCTCGGTGCAGGGCGAGATTCTGAATTTGCTGCTCGATCTGCAAGACCGCATGCAGCTGTCGTACATTCTGATCGCGCACGATATAAAAATTGTGGCGCAGGTGAGCCATCGCATTGCGGTGATGTATCAAGGAGAGATTGTCGAAGAGATGCCGGCCGGAAAAATTCTCGATTCGCATCATCCGTATACAAAAACGCTGATTGCGTCGGTTCCCGATGCCGCGCTATAAGACGCGCATGTCATTAGCGATCGCGCGGCCCGTTCGCGCCAGTGGTTGGGTCATACTCTGTGGCGTGCTGCTCTGTTGTGCGGCGTGCTTTGGGCACTCGTCCGCAAAAACGCCCGCCAAGGGACCACTGGTGGCGCCAGCCGGAACGCAGGTGCCGGGGTTGGGTCTGGCCTTCGATCTGAGTTATGATCCCGCCACGGATAACGTCGTGCCAGGCTACCGGATTCTGACCGTGGGCATTACCAATCGTTCCATGAAAGTGGTCGAGTTGAAACCGCTCGGCGACTATTGGTCGGTCACGGACAGTCACGGTCATTCACATCCCGCCATTCTGAATCTGCGTCAGAAAGACGGCGCTGTCTGGAGTCAGCTGCCGCCGCGTCTGAAAACCTTGATCGAGTATCCGCTCTATGTCGACTTGGGAGAAACCCGCGCCATCGACTTGATTTTTCCCGACTCAGTAAAGCTTGCCGGATTTCGCGAGGTCGTTTTCGAATCCGTTGCACTGGAACAAGCCGTCCGCATCTACGCCCGAGAAACCACCAACTAATTCCCCCCAAAAAAATCATTCGATCAAACTGCGCGGGGTTGGAAGCGGTGCGTCAAAATAAATCGGCATGCTTTCTGGCCTCTTATCTGCGACAAATCAAATTGATAATAATTAAACGTCAAATAGGGTTTTATTTGTTTTAAAATTATCATCACAAAAAATCTTTCATCATGCTGAATTTGAAACATAAATATAAATTATAAAAAATCAGGTAATTAAAAACCCTCATGGCACATGGCTTGCTCTTGTGAGCCTCACCAGGGGGCGCCATGAAAAAAAGTGTGGGCAGTCGGGTCGTAGGGTTGGTGATACTGTTGGGTTCACTCGTGGTGTTACAAGCCTGTGGTTCAGAATCAGCCGGTGGTCCCCCCGAATCCAGTGCCAGTCAAATTGCCCCGCTGACCGGAGAAACCGCGGCAGTAACGAATGCCGTGTCGCATCCCGCGAAAATGCAGGTCGGAGATGTTTTCCAAAGTGAGTTTGATGGGGCGCAGCCTGGTGTGTTGGATTTGTCCGATGCCAATCCCGACAGCGAATATTTGTTGGCCGTGGTGAATATGAATAGTGACGGCACGGCACAGGATGTGCGTTTGACAGCCGATCTTTCGGCACAGTCGGCGCCGACGGAAAAAAATGTCACGACCGAGGAATCGTGGCAATGGAATGTGCAAGAGGCCTTGGAAGATCAATTGCGACAATTAGAACAACAAACCGCCCAGTTGCCCGCACTGCGGGCGTCGAGTGGTGGCAAGGCGACGACCGCCCCGACGCGACGGAGCGGTCCGCAGGTCGGCGATCAGGAGCGTTTTCGGGTGATCGCCGGGCTCTCCACATTGACCCGCTACAACGAAGTCACCGCGCGCCTGGCATGTATTGGCGCACATGTCCTCTGGTACATGGACCTCGAAATCGACCGGGTGAATCCGCGCGATATGCCGGACACCGACGTGCAGGCGCAGTGCGCGTCCTTTGATCGTGTGGTGGCCAGGGAACAGGAAATGTTGGGCGAGGCGTCGGACATCAATGGCGATGGCAGGGTGGCGGTGTTGATGTCGCCCCAGGTGAATCGCATTGGTGCCGCGGGCGGTGGCGTCGTCACGGGATTTTTTCTGTCGAGCGATTTGCATAGTCGATCGAGTAGTAATCCGGTGAGTAACGAGCGCGAGATGCTGTATCTGATGGTGCCAGACACCGGGGCGCGTTACGGCGTGGCCATTTCGCGCGAGTTGGCGTTGCAGAATCTGATCCCGGCGGTGTTGCCGCATGAACTGCAACACGCGATCAGTTACAATCAACATGTGTTAGTGCGCGGTGGTGCGCCGGAGCGGAGCTGGCTGAATGAAGGCATTTCGCATCTGATGGAGGATGTCCTGGGCGAAGGTCAGGAAAATCCCTCACGGTATGAAGTGTATTTGCAAAATCCGTCCGCGTTTGGATTGGTGACGCCGGGCTCGCCTGGACTGGCCGAACGGGGCGGAATTTTCCTGCTGTTGCGCTATCTCTTCGAGCAATATGCGGGGGACGGTCAACAGTTCCTGCGGGATCTCGTGAACACATCGCGCAGTGGCGTAGAAAATCTCGAGGCCGCCTTTGCCTCGAAGGATCCAACTTTTGATCGGATGTCGGAGTTTTTGCTGCGCTTCAGTGCGGTGTTGGCGCTGAATGGATCCGGTGTGACCCGCGATCCGCGCTATGGTTTTGCGGCGCGTCAGTGGCAGGATACGCCCCGCTTCCACAGTGGTGTGTGCACCGTGTGCGATGTGAACGACGGCCGGGCGACGCAATTGTCGGGCGTGCTCCCGGAGTCACTACGAGGCAGTGTCATTGCGCATGTGAGTGGGGCGGCCATGCGTTTTTATCGCGTGCCGGGCGGTCGAGATTCCTTGGCGCTCTCTGTCCCGGCTGGACAGATCTATGGGGCGGTCTTGATCCGCATTCGGTAAAAACCTACTTTTTGGGAGAGAATTTGGGTTGATCGTAACCCGCTAAGGCCCCGAGCTTGGGGCCTTATTTTTTTTGTCAAAAAACTAAACCAATAAAAATCAATATTTTGACGCAACATTAGTTTTTATACGACTAGTGGCACGGGCCTTGCTCAAAAGGCTCGTTATGCGACGACAAAAAAATATTTTTCGCCAAGGGACACCGTGGGGGATGTCCCTTTGCGGCGTCGCATTGTTGCTGCTGGTGGGTTGCGGAAAATCAGGGACATCCAGCAGTGGCACGAGCGCCACCGTTTCGACGAGTACCCGCGCCGCCTCGGTGGCGGACCAGTCGAGCTTTGCCAGTTCCATTTCTGCCATGAGCAAAGGGGATATGTACCTGGTCGATCTTTCCTCTGGTGCGAAGACACTGGATTTCTCGGCCAGCGGTGGCAGTGCGCAGTATGTGTTGATGGTGCAGTCCAAGAAAAGTGCTGCGGGTAGTGCGAGTGTCACGGTGGGCGATCAGAGTGTGGTGCTAGGTGGCATGGACAAAAATATTGCCTCGCCAGGTCTCGGCGACAGTTTAGATGCGGATGCCCAATTTGACGCCCTGTTGCGAGAGGCCGAAGCCAATCTCACTGTCGATGTCGCGCAAGAAAGCGTGCGCGCCCACGCCACGAAATCGCATGCCAAATCAATTAGCGTTGGTTCGAGCAAGACATTTCGCGTATTGTCGTCGTTGGCCTCCACCGGCGCGTATCAAACGGTGACGGCCACGGCCAAATGCGTGAATACGACGATTGTCTTGTATCTCGATGACGAGGCCCCAACCGCGTTGACCGCCGACCAAATCAGCACGCTGTGCACGCAGTTCGCGCAGGGGTTGACCACGGAATATTCGATTTTGGGTGCCGCTCCGGATATCAACGGTGATGGTGTGGTGGCGATCCTGATGACGCCGGTCGTGAATCGGATTGGCGGCAGTCTGGGCGGAATCGTCACCGGATTTTTTTGGGGCGGCGATTTGTCGACCAGCGGCAGTGGCAATCCCTCCAGCAACTTTCAAGAGGTCGTCTACACGCTCATTCCCGATCCGAGTGGGCAGTACGGAACACAAATTCCGAGCGATTTTGCGATGGCCAATTTACTGCCCGCCGTGGTGCCGCACGAGGTGCAACATCTGATCAGCTATTACAATCACGTCTTCGTGAATGGCGGCACCGCCGAAGCCACCTGGTTGAATGAAGCCATGTCGCATCTGATTGAAGATGTCGTGGGGTTCGGCCAAGAAAATCCCTCGCGCGAGGAATTATTTTTGGCGTCGACCGAGGATACCGCGCTGATTACCTCGGGTGCGCCCGGATTAACCGAACGCGGCGCCTCGTACATGTTCATGCGCTTTTTGTACGAACAAGCCAGCGACGGCGCCGCCTTTTTGCGGGCGGTCGACGCGACCTCGCAAACCGGGGTGAGTAACATTCTGCAGGCCTTTGCGGGACCGGCCGGGATGGACAGCTGGGACGCGATGTTGCTGCATTGGGGAGTGGCCGTGGTGTTGACGAACGCCGATGTGACCAGCGATGCGCACTATATCTACACCGCGCGGACGCAGAACACGACCACTGGGCATTGGGAGGGCGTGTGTGTCCATTGCGATACCGAGGATGGTCGTGGCACCACGCTGGCGGGCCCGTCCCTGTTGAGTTTGGCGAGTCTCGGTTCCACGCGTCTCCTTGCTGGCAGCGCGGCCTACATTGACCTGAGCGCGCCACCCGCTTCACTCGCCGTGACTCCATCATCCAGCGCCGACATTCAGGCCGTCTTAATTCGCACGCAATAATCGGTAGCAATCATTCATTTGCATTAATTGCCAACTCACGGTAGAGGCGCCACCTAGTTTTCCAAATCAACCAAGGAGGCAGGATATGGGTGAGCAACTCGTGGTCGCATCGAAGATCAAACAGTACATTCGGGAGAAATCGGGCGGCATGAATACCTCGTCGGCGCTGCTGGACGCCTTGAGCGACAAAATCAAGAAGGTCTGCGACGACGCCATCGCGCGCGCCAAGGAAGACGGCCGCAAGACGGTCATGGATCGCGACGTAAACTGCGACGGCGCCTGTTCATCGTAATTTCGTCAATCAGTGCCAACGACAAACGCCTCCGGCATTCCGGGGGCGTTGTTGTTGAGGGGGGGCCGCATGTCGCATCAATCGCTGCTGACCACGCGTCGTTTTGCGCCGCTCTTCTGGACGCAATTTCTGGGCGCCTTCAACGACAACTTTTTCAAGAATGCGCTCGTGATGTTGATTGCCTTTCACCTGACGCAGAACGCGACTGAAAGCGGCAGTCTGATTGCCATCTGCCAGGGGCTTTTTATTCTGCCGTTTTTTCTGTTTTCCGCGACCGCTGGGCAACTCGCCGATACATTAGAAAAGGCGCGACTCATTCAATGGACCAAGCTCTGGGAGATCGGGATCATGGTGTTGGCGGCAGTGGGGCTCCTCACGCATCAGACCACGTTGCTCATGGCGCTCCTGTTTTTGCTGGGCATGCAGGCCACATTTTTTGGGCCGCTCAAGTATGGCATTCTGCCGCAACATCTCGCGGCCGATGAATTGGTGCGCGGTAACGCGTATATCAACACCGGAACGTTTCTCGCCATTTTGTTCGGGACCATCGGCGGTGGGGTGTTGATTGGGTGGCCGCATTGGGGCGAATGGGTGGTGGCGCTGATCGGAATCGCCGTGGCCGTGGCCGGCTGGGCCGCTAGCCACGCGATTCCGCGGGCCGCACCGTCGGAAACAGTGCTGGCGATCGATTGGAATATCTGGCGCCAAACCGTGCAGCTGCTCGCGGACGTGCGCGAAAATCGCACGGTGTTTTGGTCGGTGTTGGGCATTTCGTGGTTTTGGTTTTTCGGATCGGCACTGCTCACCCTCTTTCCCAATTTCAGCAAAGTGGTGCTGGGTGGCGATGCCACCGTCGTGACCACATTTCTGGTGATGTTTTGTGTCGGCATCGGTGTGGGCGCGGCGTTGTGCAATCGCTGGTCGAGCGATCGTGTGGAATTGGGGCTCGTGCCGCTCGGATCAATCGGCATGACACTGGCCACAGTGGATTTATTTTTCGCGACGCGGGGGCGCACGGCGCCGGGCGCGGTGTTAATGTCGGTGACTCAATTTGTTGTGCAGCCCGGGAGTCTGCGGATTTTATTGGACCTGCTGGCGATCAGTATCTGCGGGGGACTCTTCATCGTACCGCTCGAGGCCTTGATTCAACAGCGCGCCGTCCCCACCCATCGCGCGCGGGTGATCGCCGCCTGCAATGTGCAAAACGCCCTCTTCATGGTGCTCTCCGCCGGGCTGATTTTTCTGGGCACGCACGCGCACATCGCCATCCCTACGATGTTTCTGATGCTCGCGGTGCTGACCGCGCTCGTGTCGTGGTGGATTTATCAACTGATCCCAGAATTTTTATTGCGCTTCGTGTCGTGGTTGTTGGTGCACACGGTGTATCGTTTGCGCGTGATCGGTGAACACCATATTCCCGAACGGGGCGCGGTGATGTTGGTGTGCAATCACGTCACGTTTGTCGATGGACTGATTGTGGCGGCGGCGTGTCGACGGCCGGTGCGGTTCGTGATGGATCATCGCATGGCGCGACTGCCCATCATTCGCTATTTTTGTCGCAAAGGTCGCGTGATTCCGATCGCCGGTCGAAAAGATAATCCCGCAGTGCTGGATGCCGCGCTGACCCGCATCGAATCTGAGTTGGCGGCCGGTGAAGTCGTGTGCATTTTTCCGGAAGGCGCGCTCACCCGCACCGGCGAGATGGCGAGATTTCGTCCCGGCATCGAACACATGATCGCGCACACGCCTGTGCCCGTGGTCCCGATGGCGTTGCAAGGCATGTGGCGCAGTTTATTCTGCCGCTATCCGGGGCGGCGCTGGTGGCAATTATTTCCCAATCGCTGGCGCGCAAAAATTACGCTCGTGATCGATGCTGCGTGGGCCCCCTCGCACGTCACCGCCGCCGCGCTGGAAACCCAAGTGCAAAATCTGCGCGGCGCCGCGCAATAACGAGTGGTCGCGCGGTCATTTTTCTCGGTATTTTTTTTGGGCGTTTTTTTGCTGCTTTTTTGGCAATTATTTCATGGGGATAACATACCGTGGAACGTCCCCAGTCGTTATTGGCACCTATGTTTGCCTTGCAATAAGTATCATTTTTGATACTATCATTTTGTGCGCGATGATTTGTTGGAGAAATTGCGGCGGTTCACGATCAAGCGGCGCGAATTGGAAACGCTGCTCGCCGGGCTTGGGTTTGTAAAAAAATCGGGGAAGGGATCGCATGTGAAGTGGATCAAATCGGGGCTGCCGCCCATCATCGTGGCGTCGCACGACAAAGAGGTCAAACACTATCTGCTCCGCCAAGTGCTGCAGGTGCTGAAGATCGGAGGGGTGCTGTGAAAAAAAAGAAGTTTGGTTTTAAATATCTGGTGAATGTGCGGTGGTCTGTGGAGGACGACGCCTATATTGCGGAAGTGCCGGAATTGCCGGGTTGTGCCACGCATGGGGCCACCTACGAAATCGCCATTCGGCACGCGCAAGACGCCATCGCGTCCTGGATTTCTGGTGCCAAGCAGAGTGGTTATCCTATTCCCGAGCCGGTCGCGGAACGCAAATTTTCCGGAAATTTTGTCACTCGCGTTCCTCCGGCGTTGCATCGCGCACTGGTTATCAAGGCCAAAGAATCCGGGAAGACGCTCAACAAATTTATTCAGGAGCTGCTGGAATCTGGTGTGACGTTTGGCGCGCGCGTGGCGACTCCTGGGTGAAGCATTTGCTGTGCGGGGCACTCCCCGCACTTGCACAACCCACGCAGATAATCGAAGCGAAAAAATCCGGTGCTGTGGCCGTCGCTCCAGCTAATGTGGAGTGCGTAATTGCCGACCGGGCGAATCGCTTGGGGGCGGACGGCGTCGGGCACGCTGTCGTCGCGCAGGCGGCGCTCGCCGGTGATTTCATCGACGCAGACCGCACACCGACACGCCAATCGTAAATCGCGCACGACATACCGACTTTCGTGTCGATCATCCCACGTAATCGCCAAAGTCGTCGCGTCGAGTTGTGTGAGGGTGAGAGGAGTGTGCATAGTTTTTGTCCCTACGTCCCTGCGTCCTTATGTTCTTATGTCTTTTAGCGGATGGTGACAGGTTTGTTCCGGCGTAGGGACATAGGGACGTAAGGACATCGGGACAAAAAATCATTTCCACTCCATCGCCAAATTCGCGGCGGGTTGGAGTTCGCTGTGGAGTTGTCGGGTGCTCAGACTGGCGGCGATGGCGCCGGCAATGTCGCGCACGGCTTGTGCGGCCGCGGATTCTGGATGCGCAATCACCGTGGGTGTGCCGCGGTCGCCGTCGATCGCAATTGCGGGATCGACCGGGAGTTCGCCCAAAAATGGCACGCCAAAAATTTCCGCCGCGCGTTTCGTGCCGCCGTGACGGAAAATAAATGTCTCCTGCTGACAATGTCCGCACAAAAAGAAACTCATGTTCTCGACAAATCCCAACACGGGCACATTCACCTGTTCAAACATTTTGAGTCCCTTGCTCGCGATCTGAATGCTGACCTCTTGCGGTGTCGTCACGATCACCGCGCCCGACAACGGCACGGACTGTGTGATGGTCAGTTGCGCGTCGCCGGTGCCGGGCGGCAAATCGATGAGCAAATAATCCAGCTCGCCCCACGCGACCTGTCGCAAAAATTGTCCGAGAATATTGTGGACCATGGGACCGCGCCAAATCACGGGCGTTTGCTCGGTGACCATAAATCCCATCGACATGAGTTGCACGCCGTGCGCTGTCCACGGCAGGATCTGATTCTTGTCGTTCACCGCGAGTTGCGGCGCTTCGGCGCCCATCATCTTCGGCACACTCGGTCCGTAAATATCCGCGTCGAGCAATCCCACGCGCGCACCCGTTTGCGCGAGTGCGCACGCCAGATTCGCCGAGAGCGTGGATTTCCCGACGCCGCCCTTGCCGCTCGCAATCGCGACAATGTGCTTAACGCCCGCCATGAGTGTGCTGGTGGTGCCGCGCTGATTCCCGCGCACATTCGCCGTCATGTTGACCGTAACATTTTCTACGCCGGGCAACGCCTTCACAAAATCCGTCGCGGTGGTGCGAAACCGTTCTTTCACCGGACACGCGGGTGTGGTGAGCTCAATCGTAAACGCCACATTCCCGCCGTCAATCACCAGATCCTTCACGAATCCCAAACTCACAATGTCCTGATGCAAATCCGGATCCTCAATCGCGCGCAACGCGTCCAAAATTTGTGCCTCTGTGATCATGTGTGACTCCTTTAAAATATCCCCAGCATCATTTTGACTTCATCATCCGCCATCGTCTTTGGATCCCAGGGTGGTTGAAAGGTGAGCTCGACTTTCACATCGGAAACGCCCGGGACCGATTTTGCGGTTTGATGCACGTCGTTCATGATCTGCGGGCCCATGGGACACATGGGACTTGTGAGCGTCATGGTGACGTGCGCGAAATTATTTTCGAGCAATTTAATATCGTAGATCAGTCCCAAATCGACAATCGACAAACCGATTTCGGGATCGATCACGCCACGCACGGCCTTGCGAATAATTTCTGGCGTTGGTTCAGTGGGTGTCGTTGCGCTGTTCGTTTCCATGTTGGTTCAATCCTTCCTGGAGTGTGGTCCACGCCAATAGTGCACATTTGATGCGCACGGGAAATTGTTTGACGCCTTCGAGCACCGGCAGATCGCCGAGATCGAGTTCCGCTGGAATACCTTTGCCATGCATCATGTCGACCACCGCCTGCAATTTTTCTTTTGCCGCAGCAATGGAAATCCCGTGCACCGATTCCGCGAGCATGGAGGCCGATGCCATGCAAATCGAGCAACCATGCCCATTCCAGGTCACATCGGAAATTGTTTCGCCATCGAGTGTGAGATACAACGTGAGTTCATCACCGCACAGCGGATTTTTCCCTTCCGAGATCACGCACGGTGCGGTGCATGTCCCTTTGTGCCGCGGGTACTGATAGTGATCCAGAATCACTTCGCGATAGAGTTCGTTCAGATCGTTCATCGCGCACTCCCAAAAAATTGTTTCGTCTTTTTCAGTGCCGCCACCAGAAAATCTATTTCGGCGGCCGTGTTGTAAAAGGCTAAGCTCGCGCGATTCGTGGCCACTACGCCCAAGGCGCGCATGAGCGGTTGGCAACAATGATGCCCCGCGCGAATTGCAATGCCGTCGAAATCGAGCGCCTGACTCACGTCGTGCGGATGCAGGCCACCGAGATTAAACGCAATCACGGCGTCGCGTAAGTCTTCCAAACCCGGTCCGTAGATCGTGAGTCCGTCGATGCGACTTAATTGTTGCACAGCGTAGTGCGTGAGTGACGTTTCGTACGCGCGAATTTTTTCCATGCCGATGTTTTGCAAATACGAGAGCGCCGCGCCAAATGCGATGACATCGGCAATGTTGGGCGTGCCGGCTTCAAACTTGTGGGGCAGCTGCGCCCAGGTGGAATGCGTAATCTCGACATGATCGATCATTTCGCCGCCACCCAAAAACGGCGGCATCGCCTCAAGTAATTTTTCGCGACCGTACAACACGCCCACGCCGGTGGGGCCGTAGAGTTTGTGCGACGAGAAGGCGAGAAAATCGCAACCGATCTGTTCGACATTGATCGGCAGATGCACCACACCTTGCGCGGCATCGACCACCAAGACCGCGCCTACACTGTGCGCGCGGGCAGCAAGTTCGCGGATGGGCGTGATCGATCCCATCACGTTCGACAACATGGTAATCGCCACGATGCGGGTTTTTTTTGTGAGGAGTGTGTCGAGTTGCGACAGATCGAGTGCGCCGCTCGCATGCACTGGAATGGCGCGCACGGTGGCGCCACGTTCGGCAGCGATGAGTTGCCACGGAACTAAATTACTGTGATGTTCCATCGTGGAGACCAGAATTTCATCGCCCGGTTGCAGATGTGCGCGACCGTAGGATTGCGCGACCAGGTTCAGTGCTTCGGTCGCGTTGCGCGTAAAAATAATTTCGCGCGGACTGGCCGCATGAATAAATTCACGCACCTGTTCGCGCACGGCCTCGTACTGCGCCGTCGCGGCTTCGGAGAGGGCATGCACCCCGCGATGAATATTCGCGTTCGAGGTTTCGTAGAAATGCGTCAACGCGTCGATGACTGCGCGCGGTTTTTGGGCGGTGGCCGCGTTATCCAGATACACTAACGGTTTGCCGTGTACCTGCGTGGCGAGAATCGGAAAATCTTTGCGCACGGCGGCGACGTCCAAAATATTTTTATTCTGCGCCAAGGTCGACATACACGCTTCCTTCCTCTTCCTTCACGGCATACACCGCCAAATCGCGCGTAGCGGGCAAACAGAGCGCTTTTCCGCTGCACAAATCGAAACGTGCGCCGTGCGCCGGACATTCAATGCTGGTGCCGTTGATCCAACCGACCGACAACGACACCTCTTCGTGTGTGCATTCATCGTCGAAGGCGAAACATCTGCCTTGCACGCGCGTGAGTGCGATTATTTTTCCCGACGGCAACGGTTTGGCAATGATCTGGCCTTCAACGAGTTCCGTGGTTTGCGCGATCTGTGTCCAACTCATGACAACACGCCGGTCAATTTGTGTACAACTGCCGCGCGGACCATTTCCTGGAGCGATTCCGCGGGGAGTTGCGTAATCAAGTCTTCAAAAAATCCGGCGACGATCATTTGCTCGGCCTGCGATTTCGACAATCCGCGCGTCGTTAAATAGTAGAGTTGGTCGGCATCGACCGGGCCCATGGTGGCACCGTGCGAACACTTCACGTCGTTCGCCTCGATCTCGAGTTGCGGAATGGCGGTGGCGCTGCAGTCGTCCGAGAGCAATAAGTTGCGATTCGATTGATACGCGCCGCACTGCTGGGCGACGGGCGACAAATGAATGAGTCCGGTGTAAATCGAACGCGCGTGATCTTTCAGCGCCGACTTGTAGAGCAGGTTGCTCGTGGTGTTGGGGGCGATGTGCGTTTGCAGCGTGTGATGATCGATCTGTTGCTGTGCGTCGCCAAAATTCAAACCGAAGAGGTGACTTTCCGCGCCGGGTGCGGTGTGCACGACTTCGGTGATTTGCTTCACCGTGCGACCGCCGAGCGAAATATTGGTGACGGTCGCGCGCGCATCGCGTGCAAGCGTAATGCGCTGATGTCCCAGATGTATGGCGGTGCTCGACCAGTGTTGTACTTGCGAGTAATGAATATGCGCGTTGTCTTGCACAAAAATTTCACAATGCGCATGACAGGAAAAATCGGTCGCGGAATTTTCGTGTGATCGCAATTCGTCGATATACGTGAGCGAGGCGCCCGATTCGAGCACAATGATGGTGCGCGGAAAAATCGCGCCCGCGGTGCGGGGCGCAACAGTTTTTGCGTGAATCGGCGTGGTGACTTGCACGTTGCGCGGGACAAAAATAAATAATCCGCGATCCCAGAGTGCGTCGTGTTGGCGCAAATACCGCGCGCCACCGTACGGTTGTCCGGTGATTGCCGAAAAATCGCGTGCAGAATTTTCGCCCGACAAATAGTGCAGCACGAGTTGCGGATGTTCGCGCAACGCGCCTGCGAGATCGGTGCAAATAACCTGTGCGTTGTCGGTGGTTGCTGCGGGGGTCGTCTCCGCGCTGGCCGCCATCGGCAACTGATTCCACGCCGCAATTTTTTCAAGATTCGTATATTTCCACGCCTCCGCGGTGCGCGGTGGAACCGGAGTGTGTGCGGCTGCATTCCACGCCGTCGCCCGCTGATCGACCAGCCACGCCGGTTCGCCGCGCGCTGATGACCAATCACGAATCGTCTTCGCGTCTAACTGTGTCCAAGGTGTTGTCATCATCCGACCGATCCTTCCATCTCCAATTGAATGAGGCGATTGAGTTCGACCGCGTATTCGAGCGGCAATTCGCGCGTGAAGGGTTCGATGAATCCGTTGATGATCATCATCATGGCCTGCGATTCCGAGAGACCGCGACTGCGCAAATAGTAGAGTTGTTCATCGCTGACCTTCGACACCGAGGCTTCGTGACCAATGTTGGCGGTGCTGTCATGAATTTCCATGGTCGGGTAGGTGTCGGTGCGCGATTCTGGATTGAGCAACAAGGCATCGCAGACCACGCTGGATTTGACACCCGTCGCACCTTTTTCTACGCGCACGAGTCCGCGATACGAACTGCGACCGGTGCCTTTCGATATCGACTTGGAAGTCACGACGGATGTGGTGTTGGGGGCGGCGTGCACAATTTTTGCGCCCGCATCCTGATGTTGATCGTCGCCAGAAAATGCGATCGAGAGAATTTCGCCGTGCGCGCCCGGTTCCATTAAATACACCGCCGGATATTTCATGGTGAGTTTCGATCCCAAATTCCCGTCGACCCATTCCACGCGCGCATTACGATACGCGACCGCGCGTTTGGTGACCAGGTTGTAGACATTTTTCGACCAGTTCTGAATCGTGGTGTAGCGAATTTTTGCGCCCGCGAGTGCGATGAGTTCCACGACGGCGGAATGGAGCGAATCACTGGAGTAGGTCGGTGCGGTGCAGCCTTCGACATAATGTACGCTGCTGCCTTCGTCGGCGATAATCAGCGTGCGCTCGAATTGGCCCATATTTTCGGTGTTAATGCGGAAATACGCCTGCAGCGGAATATTCACGTGCGTGTTTTTCGGGACATACACAAAACTTCCGCCGCTCCAGACGGCGGAATTGAGCGCGGCAAATTTATTGTCGTGCGGGGGAATGATCGTGCCGAGATATTGTCGGACAATTTCCGGAAATTGTCGCAGCCCGTCGTCCATGGAGAGAAACCTGACGCCCTGCGCCTCGAGGTCTTTGCTAATCGAGTGATACACGACTTCGCTTTCGTATTGCGCCGTCACGCCGGCCAAAAATTTGCGCTCGGCCTCGGGGATGCCGAGTTTGTCGAAGGTGTTGCGAATATCTTGCGGGACGTCGTCCCAGTTTTTTTCTTCGCGCTCCGACGGGCGCACATAATAATGAATATTGTCGAAGTCGATGCTGTCGAGCATTTTCGAATCGCCCCAACGCGGCATCGGTTTCTGATGATAAATCTCCAGCGCCTTCAGCCGGAACTCCAGCATCCACGCGGGTTCCTTCTTCATCGCGGACATGGCTTCAACCGTCTCGCGCGTGAGACCTCGCCCCGATTTGAAGACATAATTCTCCGGATCATGAAATCCGAACTGCGTGTCGTAATCTTGTCCGATCGATTCGAGTGTTTGATTTGACATAAGATGCTCCTCTTGTGCGGCGTTCATTGTGACTGGCGACCGGCGACCGGCGACTGGTCCCGCAGTTGCGGCGTCAGCCAATCGTAGCCTTGCGCTTCCAGTTGCAACGCCAATTCGGCGCCGCCCGATTGCACGATGCGACCGTCGATCATGACGTGCACAAAATGCGGCGTAATGTAATTGAGCAGGCGTTGATAGTGCGTGACCAACAACACGCCGACGTTTGGATTCATGTAGTGATTGACGCCTTCCGCCACGATTTTGAGTGCGTCGATGTCGAGGCCGGAATCGGTTTCGTCGAGCAGGCACAACGTCGGTTGCAACATCGCCATTTGCAAAATTTCGAGGCGCTTCTTTTCGCCGCCGGAAAATCCGTCGTTCACGTAGCGTGAGGCGAACTGTTTTTCCATGCCGAGACGATCCATTTCGGCGAACAGCGTGGTGCGAAATTCTTTGATTGGCATATCGGCGCCCCGCCGGGCTTTGAGGGCGGCGCGCAGAAAATTCACGACGCTCACGCCCGGAATCGCGGTGGGATATTGAAACGCGAGAAACAATCCCTTGTGCGCGCGTTCTTCGGGCGGCAGCGTGGCAAGATCTTCGCCATTCAGCAAAATCCGACCGCGCGTGATTTCATATTTCGGATGACCCATGAGCGCGTGGGTGAGCGTGGATTTGCCCGCCCCGTTGCGACCCCTGGGGGCGTGGATTTCGCCG
>OBEQ010072776.1_pt1 | contig 83019 bp, 95 predicted proteins | sample 1670901 | NCBI WGS metagenome assembly OBEQ01 (sample SAMEA104232315, study PRJEB22302) | groundwater metagenome | biome: forest; feature: aquifer; material: groundwater | place: USA | collected 2011-08-07 | depth 5.4 m | reverse complement strand
CCCAGCAATGCCTCGAAGGCATTCCGGAAGAAACCCGCGGCGCGGTTGAGGGCGGCAATACCGAGTACCTGCGCCCGCTTCCGGGGGCCGCGCGGATGTATCCCGAAACCGACCTCGAGCCGATAGTGGTTACTGCTGAAATGATGAAAGAGGCCGAGAAAGGGATGCCACTTACCGCAGAGAAGAGAGAGGCGCTCTACATGAAATGGGGCCTTGCCGAAAAGCACGTCCAGGAAATGAAGACAAGCAACTTTGCGAGGATGTTTGAAAGCGCGGTAAAGCGCGGGGCGGACGCGCGCAAGACCGCATCGTTCCTTCTTGAGGGGCTTGTGGAAGCGAGAAGGGAAAGCGCCCCAATCGAGAACCTTGATGAGGACTCGCTAAACGAACTGATAATGGACATCAGCATGGGAAAAATCACAAAGGAAATCCAAAAGCAGGTCATAATCGAAAAGAGCCGCAACCCGCGCGAGAAAATCGGCACGATACTTTCAGGGCTTGGGGCGAAGAGCGCGGGCTCTGCCGAGGTTGAGAGGGTAATCGAGGCGATTGTTCGCAGGAACGGGAAAATGATTCGCGAGCAGGGGCAGAGGTCAATCGCGCCCCTGATGGGCGATGCAATGAAAGAGCTAAAGGGCCGGGTTTCGGGGCGGGAAGTTAGCGAAATCCTTGCAATGCAGATTAAAAAAATTCTTGGATGAAGGGAGCGCATGGCAGCAAAGCCTATAATTCTAAACGAGCGGAAAATCAAGTCGTTTTTCACCAAAAAAAGGTCGCCAGATTCGCACAAGGGCGAGAACGGCACATGCCTTGTAATCGGCGGCTCTGCCGATTTTGCTGGGGCGCCGGCGCTTGCCGCAATGGCATCGCTCTCATGCCTTCGTGCCGGGGTGGATTTGTGCATTGTCGCCGCGCCCGAAAACCCCGGATGGGTGATCAATTCCTATTCGCCGGACCTGATAGTGAAAAAGCTTGCAGGAAATACATTTTCAAAAAAGCACATCGGCCGGGTTTTCGGAATACAAAAAAAGGCGGACGTTGCGCTTCTCGGCCCCGGGCTTGGAAGGAACCGGCAAGCGCTTGCGTTCGCACGGGAATTTGCGAAGCGGAACAAAAAGCCCATTGTAATTGATGCCGATGCGCTGCGGGCATGTGCGGGAATGAAATTTTCTGCGCCCGCGCTGCTAACGCCGCACGCCAAGGAATTTGAGGTATTTACAGGAAAGCACATCTTCGGGCTTGGCATCGCGCAAAAAATGCGGATTGCGGCGCAGGCCGCAAATAAGCACCACTGCACAATCCTCCTAAAAGGGCGCAATGACATCATAACCGACGGGAAGCGCGTGTTCATCAACAGGACCGGAAACGCCGGCATGACAGTTGGCGGGACCGGGGATGTTCTTGCCGGGCTTTGCACGGGGTTTATCGCGCTCGGCCTCTCCCCGCTGCATGCTGCAAGCGCCGCGGCATTCATCAACGGAAAAATAGGCGACGCTCTGATGGCAAAAATGGGATGCTCTTTCATTGCCTCGGATTTCATCCTGCAAATTCCGCGCTGGGCAAAAAAGTTCGTGCGCTAAAATCAGATTAATTTCGCGCCCACCGCTGCCATGATGGCAAACGCCGGCACCAAAAGCAGCGCGAGCAGCACCGCAATTGGGAGCAGCACCACAATTGCCGCGCGCGCATTTGAGATGTTCAGCCTCGCCTTTATGAATTTGTAGGTGAGAAACATCCCGTAGAGCTGTATTATCCCGCAAGGGACAAGCCCTAGCACCAGCAGCAGCGCGCTTATTGCCCCGCCAAGGTTTAGAAGCCCGCCCATAAACCAAGCAAGCAGGGCAAGCATTGCAAGCAGCCTTTGCACGAGCGTAATAGAGCCCATAAGCGAGAGCCACGAGCCATTGAAGTCGTTGAGGCTTCCGGGCATTCCGGCATAGAACTTTGCGAGGAAGAAGTGCACCGCACCCCATAGGTATGCGCAGATAATGCTCCCAACCAGAAGGACCGGGACAAGTATTGCAAGCCCGACGCCGTAAATTGCGGCATTTGTAATCACGCCCATTGTGCCCTGCCCGTCCATTACCCCAAGAATCAGCCAGAGGGCGAGAAATTCGAACACGAGCAAAAACGAGGTCAGGGCGAAGGATATCGAGTAATTCACGGCCCCGTCAATGATTGGGTACCTGTGCGAGGCGAACTCCTCCATTGGCTTTCTGCCGAAAAATACCCCTACCATTTCCCTTATGCTTATCATGCGTTGCACCAGCCTCTACCCAATCCCTAACAAAAACAATATATAAAAGTTGCCCCCAATCCTCTTCACATGCCTTCAAAAGCACATGCCAAATCGGTCAAAAAGCCCTGGGGCGGGTTTATTGAATACGCCACAAACGCAAAATGCACCGTAAAGATAATAACCGTCAAAAAGGGCGGGGTGCTCTCGCTGCAGTCGCACTCTCATCGCAAGGAGCACTGGATTGCCATGGATGAGGGCCTCACCGCAATAATCGGAAAGAGGAAAATCCGCATGAAAAAAGGCCAGCTTGCGGCTGTTCCAAAGGGCGCGGTGCACAGGATAATGGCATCGCGCAGTGCGCGCTTCCTTGAAATCTCGTTCGGGCACTTTGACGAGAACGACATTGTCCGCTATGAGGACAAGTACGGAAGGGCGTGAATCCTGGTTTTTTACCCACCGCAAAATCAAACTCGCATTCACGGCTTTGGCCGAAATCCCCTCATCAGCAGCGAATTCTAAACCACGCTAACCGAGCTAAAGGCCATCGCGGCTCCGGCGATTACCGGGCTGAGTAGGAATCCGGTGAAGGGACAGAGCATTCCCATTGCAATCGGTATTCCGATTGCGTTGTACCCGAATGCCCAAAAAAGGTTCTGCTTTATTTTGTTGAATGTTTGGTTATTTCTAGGTTGCATGAATTGTGTTCACTACACCATGCTTCGCATTTTTCTGCCCAAGGTTTTTCCATATATTGCAACTTGCATTCTTCACACTCAAATTTCCCCCCAATTTGTTTTACCATCCGATCACTTTTTTTCTTTAGGTTCAAGACAGCAATCTTTTTGATTTTTATTCCTTTTTAGGAACAGAACCGTGCTAATCAAAAGCAAAACAATTGATGCGATAAACAATACTGCGGATGCATTTGTCCCATTATTAGAAGTTAAAAAAGAAATAATCCCGGCTCCTATGGCAGCGCCTCCCACTGCAAACAATAGGCACATTCCCATGCATGCACCAAATAGCCCGAGAATTAATTTGCTGTCTGTTTCCATAGTGTCCCCCCAATTTCATTTATTTGGTTTGAATCCCCTCATCAGAAGACTATTCGATACAACGCTAACCGAGCTAAAAGCCATTGCACCCCCAGCAATGACTGGACTGAGCAGGAATCCCGTAAACGGATAGAGCACGCCCATCGCTATTGGTATTCCGATTGCGTTGTACCCGAATGCCCAGAAGAGATTCTGCTTTATTTTGTTGAGTGTGTATTTGCTCAATTGTATTGCGGTTACAATATCTCTAAGGTCGCTTTTCACGAGCACTATGCTCGCGCTTTCAATGGCAACATCAGTCCCCGCACCAATTGCTATGCCAACATCAGCCTGTGCCAGTGCCGGCGCGTCGTTTATTCCATCTCCCACGAAAGCGACCTTCTTTCCGCTTTCCTGCAGCTTCTTTACTTCAAGTGCCTTGTCCTGTGGAAGAACATGTGCAAGCACTTTGTTTATGCCTGCCTGGCTAGCTATTGCGTTTGCAGTGCGCTCGTTGTCGCCGGTAATCATTATCGTTTCATAGCCTTTGCGTTGCAAAGCCTCTATTGCCTCTCGTGAAGTCTCCTTTATAGTGTCGGCAATGGCAATAAGACCTACTGATTTTCCTGCAACTGCCACAATTACCACGCTTTTTCCTTGCTCTTCCAGCTTGCGCATTTGCAACACATTTTCTTCCGGGATACCGATTTTATTTTTCTTCATGAGTTGGATTGTTCCGACAAGCACTTTTTTGCGCTGCACCCAAGCCTCGATTCCGTGGCCGGGTATTGCGTTGAAATTTTTGGATTCTGAAAGCCTGAGTTTCTTTTCTTTTGCTTTTTTCACAATTGCTTTTCCCAAATGGTGCTCTGAACTATTTTCTGCAGAAGCAGCTATGCCAAGAACGTCGTTTTCCTTGGCCCCGAAAGAGATTATTTCTGTCACGCTTGGCTCTCCTTTTGTAATTGTCCCCGTCTTGTCAAACACCACTGTGTGGACTTGGTGCAGAAGCTCAAGGCTCTCTGCATCTTTAATCAGCACGCCGTTTTCCGCGCCCTTTCCCGTGCCAATCATCACTGCCGTCGGAGTAGCCAGACCCATCGCGCAGGGACAAGCAATAACAAGGGTTGATACAAGTATTGTAAGTGCGAAAAGGAACGTCTGCCCTGCAATGAAAAACCAGTAACCAAACGCGACTAGAGAAAGAATAATGACCCCATGAACGAAATAACCTGCAACCGTGTCAGCAAGCTTCTGTATAGGGGCTTTACTACCCTGCGCATCCTCGACCAGCCTTATTATCTGGGCAAGCATTGTGTCTTCACCGATTTTTGTTGCCCTGAACCTGAAAGAGCCTGTCCTGTTAATCGTTGCGCCGATTACCACATCTCCCCCATTTTTGTGCACCGGCAGGCTTTCGCCAGTAATCATTGATTCATCAACGCTGCTAGACCCATCAACTATCAGGCCATCAACTGGTATCTTGTCCCCGGGCCGCACCAATATTACGTCGCCCACGAGCACATCCTTGAGCCGCACTTCAACTTCTTTCCCGTTTCTAATTACTATTGCCGTTTTCGGCTGCAGCCCGATGAGGCGTTTTATTGCTTCGGAAGTCTTGCCTTTGGCAACGGCTTCAAGATATCTTCCAAGAACGATGAAAGTGAGCAAGAGGGCGGCAGTTTCAAAATACATTCCGCCTTTCACAATTCCTGCAGTCACGGCAACGCTGTAGGCATACGCTGTCCCAACTCCGAGGGCAACAAGGCTTTCCATTCCGGGCGTATTATTTATCAAGCCGCGGGACCCCCTTATGAAAATCTCCCTGTTCACGTACATTACGGGGGTGGAAAGAATCAGCTGGAGCAGAGCCATGTTCTGCATTATTATTCCGGGATATTCGATTGTTGCCATGCTTTTGAGCATTTCAGGCAAGGCCAGCAAAAGCACGGGCAGGGTAAGCAGTGCCGAAACAATTACCCTGTTTTTGAGTTCTGCAATCTCTTTTTCCCGCTCATTCCGCTCTTTGTCTTCTGATTCCTCTTCGATTATTGTCGATTCGTAACCTGCATCAAAAACCGCTTTCCGTATTTTTTCCGCATCGGCCTTGGAAACATCATACTCTATTATAGCGTTTTCATTGTTGTAATCCAACTTGGCGGATTTTATGCCATCAGTTCTCTTTAATGCCGTTTGGACAATGCCAACACAGTGAGGCGAGTCCATGCCTTTGACATGGAGTTTTACTTCTCCCCCGCTTTTGTGTGTCCCGCTTCCCGAACTTTCTATGGAATATCCAGCGGCTTGGACCGTTTTATCAAAATCCTGCACCCCGACCGAAGTTTCATCGTATTCTATGGTCGCCTTGTTGGTTGCCATATTCACTGAAACATTTTTTACGCCTCCGAGTTTCTTGACACGGCGCTCTATAATCGTGGCGCAGGAAGCGCAATGCATTCCGACAACGTTGAAAGTTTCCTTCTTCATCAGCAATTCTCCTTTAAGGGTACACTATGGGCCCTTTTGGGCCAAAGAAAATCAATACAACCATTATTACCGTGAGCAAAAGGCTTGTTGCGGTAAATTTGACGATGCTTGTCTTTACTTGACCGGCTTCCCTTCCACCTATTTCTCTGTTTAACAAGTAGCTCATGCCAATTAGGATTGCTCCCGAAATTCCAAATATGATGTAGAGGAATGCTATAAGGTGGTCATTTAACGCCATTATGGAAAGCATTGCCCCCATAAGTCCAGCCATGAGCCCAGCCATCACACCCTCTAGTGCCCCCATAATCCCGCAACATTTCCCAACCTTTACTCCCATAATTATTCCGGCAAGCATTCCGGCAACAGAGCCAACGAAAATCCCGTTAGTGGCTCCAACGATTGCACCTACCATGAAACCGGGTATCATTCCCATAATCATGCCTATCATCATCCCATTTGTGCAGGAGATTCCGTCGCTGTAGCATTTTGCGTGGTTGTATGAGAATGTAGTGATGACTGCTGCGAACACGGAAAGAACGAGCAACGGTGCATAGGCCATCGAATTTGGCATTCCTTTCAGAAATAGCATGAACCCGATTGCGATCGCCAAACCGGAAATTATGAGCGAAGTCAAAGCGTAATTAGTAAGTATTGCTTCCGCTTCAACAGATTTGTCAACCCTGAGAATTGAGTTAATGTAAGCAAACACTCTTTGGGGGTCTCCGCGAGAACCATCATCAGAGCCCTTTTCCCTGAAACCCCTGTCAGCAAGTTCCTTCTTTATTCTCGTGAGAACGTCCTCTTCGCCTGTAATCCTGACAAAACCGGAATTCGCGTCAATCTCATTAACTGTTGCCCCATTCCTGCCGACAATTTTCTCTATTATTCCTTCGCAGGCACCGCATGTCATTCCGCTGAGTTCAAGCCTGTATTCACTTGACATGATAGCCCTCCTTCTCAATGGCCTCTTTTATTTTTGGCATTAGGCTTTCATCATGGAATTTTACCACAACTTTGCCGGTTTCAAAGTTTGCGCTCACTTCTTCAACGCCTTTTATTTCGGAAACCGCATCCTCTACCAGCATCTTGCAGGAACTGCAGTGCATGCCCTTGACGTTAATTGTTTTTTCCATTCACTTTCACCCCACAAGTTTCATCGCCTAGCAATTGGTAAAGGGAAAAACCCAGAAGCATTATGCTGGCAGTTCCAATGTAGAAGCTTATGTCAGCAAGAAAGGCGCTTGCAGAGCCAAAGCCCAGCCAAAAAAGCCAAATAGGCTGGCACACCGAACACGTGGATGTGAATAACCCCACTAGCGCTCCCGCAAAGCCAGTCTTGTTGAGGGCAGAATTATGGCCATCAACCCTGTGCAAAAGAGCCGCTATGTTAAGAGACATGAGCAGGCCAATGACAGCCACTAGCCCAATTTTTGCGGGCTCGGCAATCGGATTGAATTCAAACGTCGGCAGCACAAGTATATTTGACGTCACCGCCAAAATAGGCGCAAGAACGCCGAAAGAGACGATAAAAACTAAAAAATACTTGCGGCTTCTCATTATAGAGGCCAATTTTTCAAGGCGCTTCAAGCAACCACCGTCATGCTTCCACGAATCATCCGCATCGAGCAGCTATACTCGAAAGTCCCTGTTTCGTTAGGCGTGAAAGTCGCTGTTTGCTCCTCACCATTCTGCGAAATAAGCTGTACGCCGAACTTCCTCATTATCAAAACCCTCCCGCATCCAACGCCCGGCTCGGCGCTAAAGTGAAGCCTGACTGGAGTGCCCTTCTTCACGGTTACTGACTGTTTGTCGTACAAGCCAGTGGCTAAAGCCTTAATGTAAACATCCTGAAGACTGCCATTGTTTTGGGCTGGCTGGTTATTCACAACTGGCGCTGTATCGCCTGCGGCATTCAACTGACTGGGGCTTGCGGCATTTGCCCCGCTGTTCAAGAAGAAAAACATCATGAGCACAAAAACCGCCAGGCTACCGCCTACAAAAATCAGAAAAGTCCTTTGAGTTTGCACATTGCTCGACATTACAAAATCACCCCTTTTAGAAAACTGCATTCCGGTACAACCTATCCTTTTTCATAATCCTGTTTGTTTATCGCCTTCTCCTCCACAACCATCCGAAAGGTTCCATATTTCTGTTACCTGCTCTCCAGTAAAACCTTTGTCTTTTATTAGGTGTTTTGCCAACCCACCGTAAACTTTCCATCTCCAGCACTTGCAGCAGCAAGGCCCTTTCTCTTTAGAGTCCTTCATTGCATAGTCATAGGCTTTTTGTTCTTCGCCTGACAATTTGATAGAGCCGTCATAAGCCATGAGTTTCTTGGCCAATCCGGCCTCTATGTCATAAGGGTCCGGCGGGACTTCTGTAAAAGCTTTGTACTTTTCCAAACCCGTTGTTTGTTCCTTGTAGCCATTCAAATCCATCGGGCTGCAGCATGAACCTTGGAGGCGAGCATCATCAAGCATTCCGGAAATCGAGTTTGGAAAGTCTCCAGAGCAAGAAGAATTACCATTTTTCGAGAGGTAATCAAACCTTGCAGTCAAATTATTTTGGTAAGTGCTTTGTGTTCGTCCCAATGAAGCGGTGCTTATTGAATACGCATTTGTTTGCTTTTGCAACGTGCAGTCCCCATTCGGGGCATTTTGTACCGGTAATTTGCAACTTTCATTGGAGGTAGCCTGTTTGGGTAATCCATAAAAATACATTATCCCCCCGACACCTAGTATGATAACTGCTAAGGCAAATAGGGCCTTGTTTGGTAATATTTGGTTTGCGTGCATTTTCAAAACTTCCATTTTTTTCGTTGCATTTTTATTGGGGGTGGAATGGCGGGGCTTATTCGTGTTTTTCCCTGCCAGTTTTTTTGCTTTTATTTTAGTATTGAATCTATTGCTGACTTGAATACAGAGTAAGGCTGTGCCCCTACAATGAGTTTGCCTGTGCCGTCAGCCTTGCCTATGACGAAACTTGGCGTGCCTCCTACGCCTACTCCGGCGCCTTCGGCCTCATTTGCCTGGACAGCGCTGGCGTATTTTCCGGTATCGAGGCAAGAGTTGAATGAAGATGCGTTCAGGCTCAAGTCTTGAGCCCATTTCTTTACATCATCCTTAGTATAGTCAAAGACTGTGCCTTGACCTTTCTTTTCCTGTTCATTGAATATTTTGTCGTGCATTTCCCAGTACTTTTTCTGGTCCCCAGCGCACCGAGCGGCTTCGGCATATACCGGAGCCATGGGGTGGAAACTCAATGGGAAGTCCTTATAGACGAACAAAACTTTCCCTGTTTCAATGTACTCCTTGTCTAACTGCGCCTTGGAGCCATTGAACCAAGACCTGCAAAACGGGCACTGGTAATCAGAATACTCTATCATGACAACTGGCGCATTCTGTTTCCCCTCAGTAGCCGCGGCCCCCTGCAACAAACCTTTTACATCAAGGCTCTTAGAAGGGCTTGGGGGTGTAGCCTGTGGCTGGGGAGCTGCAACTACCGCTCCCGCGTTTCCAGAATTCTGTTGAAGAGACCCGCCTATTTTTGCCCCTTGAATGGATTGGGACAATCCCGAAAGATTATTGCTTATGTTGGAAGTCGCCACCATTATACTTGCAGAAATAATTATGGCGGCAAGCAGTATGCTTACAGGCAAGTATAAAGATTCATTTACCGCCTTATTTTCATCCATTCAAAAAACACCTCGCCTTTTTTTAATCCTAGGCTTTCCCTATATTTCATACAGCTGAAACAATATATATGTCTTGTTGAAACAATCATTTTTATGGTTTTCCCACCAAAACATGTGAATAATATTGATTAGTTTTTTTTGAAACAACGGGGTTGAAACTTTGGATATCAGAAAAAAGATTATGATGGGCATTGTAATAACGTCCGTTTTCATTTTCCTAGTTGCTGTCTTGGTATTCGTTTATAGCCTTTCATCAACCGGCGAACATGTCCCGGAATTTTTATCCGTATTCTTACAATACCACATACATTTCATGGTACTAATGGGACTTTTTGGAGTAGCCTCCGGCCTAATATTCTACAGCATGATGAATTCAACAATTCAAAAAGATGAAAAAATCGCGAAAGCCAATCTGGAGATAATAATGAAATTCCTCGGAAACGAAGACAAAAAAATATTGACCCTCTTAAAGGCAAAAGAAGGCATGACCACGCAGAGCGAAATCTCCAAACTGGAAGGCATGACACGTCTCAAGGCACATCGCGTAGTAAAAAAACTCGAAGACCGCGGAATTGTCCATGTCGAGAAGCACGGCAAGATAAATGTGCTAAGGCTCGTTGATGAGCTGCGGCAGTAACCGCCAAAAAGATGGGATGGCTATGGAACAGGGATGGATTCTGTTTGCCCTTCTCTCGGCGGCCACCGCCGCGCTTGTCGCGATATTCGGAAAAATCGGGCTTGAGGGGATAGATTCCAATACCGCGACCGCAATCCGCGGCATCATAATGGCACTTGTTTTGGTCGGGGTGGTGGTTGCCGAAGGGAAAATAACGCAGATTGGCACGGTGCTGAAAAATTTCGACGCGATGAAATTCATTTTCCTCAGCGCCCTCGCCGGCGCGCTCTCATGGCTGTTTTACTTTCTCGCGCTCAAAATGGGAAAGGCAAGCCAGGTCGCGCCCATTGACAGGCTGAGTGTGGTCTTTGTGCTTATCCTCTCGACGCTCTTTTTGGGCGAATCCGCTTCGCCCAAAACCATACTCGGAACGGTGCTGGTCGCCGTGGGCGCGATACTAGTCGCGCTTGGATGAACCACAATTAGTAAATCAAAGCCGCAGCCGCATCCATGAAGCGCGGGAAGATTATCAGCTGCGCCGACATGCTAAATGTCGTGCTGAAGAGCAGAAACCTCAGGCTCCTCACAGGATGGGCATGATATAACCTCAGAAACCAGAGATAGTTGCCAACAATCAGCGGGACTGAAATGTAATCATACGAAATGAAAAAAGACCCGAGAAAATAGAGCCAGAGCATCTTTCCGCAGGTGAAAACGAACGCGCGCGGAAGGCTCGCATAGCGGTTTCCCATAATCGTTGTGAGGAAGAGGTTGATTGCCGTGCCGGTTAGCAGCGGCACTGCAACCGGCAGCAGGTAGTATAGCCCCATTGCAGGATTGGGGCGGCGGCGCTAGTTAACAGCCAGTTGTGGTGTAGCACAACAACAATTAAATATATTACTGTGCATTAGCACAATATGATTGAGCAAACGCTCGCAAAGCTCGGCTTTAGCCCGTCCGAGGCAAAAATCTACCTGCACCTGCTAAGGTCGGGCTCCAGCTATGCTAACAGGATAAGCAGCCAGACCGCAGTCAACCGAACAAACGTCTATGAGGCGCTAGACAGGCTCGCAGCGAAGGGCGCGGTATCGTTTGTGGCAAAGAACAAGGTGAAATCCTTCCAGGCAAAACCTCCGGAGCATCTGCTGCTCGTGCTCGAGGAAAAGGAATCAGAAATTGGGAAAACCCGCAAGGCGCTGCAAAAGGACATTGCGGAAATGAAAAAAACCGCCCAAAAGCCAAAGGAGCGCGTCGAGGCAGGCATTTTTCTCGGGCGCAAGGCGCTCAAATCGCTCTTTGGGGAAATGCTCGAAGTCGGCGAGCCGCTGAGCTTTTTTGCCGCGAGCCTGCAGTTCCGCTATTTTTTCGGCGCTTATTTTTGGCAGTGGCACAAGAAGAGGGCAGCCCTCGGAATACCGCAGAGGGCAATATTTCCGGAGAACGTGCGAAAGGACATCAAGCGCCCCGAGCTTTGGGAGAGAAAGTTCGTGGGCAGGGGCTATGCGAGCCCGACCACGACAATTGTTTACGGGGACAACTGCCTTTTCGTGCAGTGGACAAAAGAGCCGCTCGCGATAAAAATAGAAAATGCCGGGATTGCGCGCTCGCACCTGAATTACTTCAATGCGCTGTGGAATTCGGGCGAGGCGAAGGACTGAAGGCTCGGCATTGGGCCGGCACGGCAATGGAATTATAGCATTCCACGTGCAGCCTTCTTCATTTTTCGGATGCAACGCACATGCCAGTATTTTCCTGCCCACTTCTTTTCGGTTGCGGCGGCCCCGCACATCGAGCACGCCTCATCGTACTTTCCCTCTTCTCCCATTCCAAGAAATATGGGCGCACAAAATAAAAATCAGGCATTTTGGGAAAGTGAACTCCCGCCTAGCTGATTCCTGTTTCTCAGATAGCCAATGGCAAACGGGGCCGCGAACATTACAGGGAGCGCAAGCACCAAAACCCAATTGTATTCTATGAAAACCGGATAGCTGAATTCCTGCGAAGTGAGCGGCCAGAAGAGCGGCACCGGCCAATTCGTGAAGAGCACATCGGTTAGCGGGTGAAGCATGAACGAGGCGGCGAAAACGAGCAAGGTTTGCGCCCTGCCTGTTTTGAAGAAATAATCAAGCAAATAGGCGGCGGGAATTGCAAGAGCAACCCCGAAAATGAGCGGGTGCAAAAGCTCGTGGTGGATTGCGCGGAACAACCCCATATCCCAAAGGATTGGAAAGCCGTCAATGTCGGGAAGCATTCCGGCAACAAACGCGAGCGGCCAGAGCCGCTTGTCCTTTGTGAAAAACGAGAGCAGGAAAAATGATATCGCCCCGTGCACGAGCGTGAATGGCATAGGGATAATTGGGCGTTTCTTGGTAGATATTCGTTTTGGTTCGGCTAAGGGCCAAACATGCAAAAAATGCCCAAAATGCCGCAAATTCCCTTTGCGGAAAGATTTATAAAAACCAAAAACAATCCTATGGATAAGTAACCTTTCGGAGGGTGTGCAAAAATGGATAGCGTAAAAGTCGAAATAACCCCACAGGAAAAGGCAAGCAGGGTGGAGCTGGTTATAAGGTTCTTCTATATGATACCGCTCTTTATCGTGCTCATGGTCCTTAGCATAATCGCATGGGTCGGGATTGTGATAAACTTCATAACATCCCTGATTCTAGGAAAGAGAATAGCCGGGCTTAGCAAATTCGTCGCCCTATACCTGACATACTCAACGGAAATGATGGCATACGTCTACGTAACAGACGAGAGGCCGCCGATAATACCCAAGATGTAAATCGGATTTAACGCTGCAAACTAAGGAATTTGGCGGTTTGCAGCGCCCTGATTTTTTTCCCTTTTGCCCATCCTTTTAATCCTTTCCGAATCTAATTCTTCAATGATCATAGGGGTTGTCGGGAAGCCATCCTCCGGAAAGAGCACATTTTTCAACGCGGCGACAATGCTTGATGTTGCGATGGCATCATACCCATTCACAACAATCGAGGCGAACAAGGGGATGGGGGTTGTGCGCGTCGAGTGCGCGGACAAGGACTTCGGGGTGCAGTGCAACCCGCGCTCGGGATTTTGCCACAATCACATCCGCTACGTGCCGGTGGAGCTGATTGATGTTGCGGGGCTTGTGCCCGGCGCGCACGAGGGCAAGGGGATGGGCAACCAGTTCCTCTCTGACCTCTCTCGCGCGGATGTGCTGATACATGTGGTGGATGCCTCCGGCTCGACCAATGAGAAGGGGGAAAACGTTGGCGCTGGCACGCACGACCCGGAGCAGGACATACGATTCCTCGAAGAGGAGCTTGATTTGTGGTTTTTGGGAATTATGGAAAAGAACTGGGCGAAATTCTCAAGACTGCCGATTGATTCGAAATCAAAGCTGATTGAGACAATGGCGCAGAACCTCTCAGGCATTGGCGCAAGCCCGTTAAGGGTTGAGCAGGCGCTTGAGATGCTCGGATTTGCCGAAAGAAAGCTCTCGACCTGGCTCGCAGAGGACAAGAAGGCGTTCGCGGTAAAGCTTCGCCAGCTCTCAAAGCCGATTGTGGTTGCCGCAAACAAGGCAGATACCCCAACCGCAAAAAAATTCGTGGAATCCCTAAAGCAGAAGTTCCCGGGCATGATGGTAATTCCCTGCAGCGGAATTGCCGAACTCACGCTAAAGCGCGCCGCAAAGGAAGGCTCAATCGAGTACTGGCCCGGGGAGAAGGATTTCAAGCCCATTAAGGAACTCAATGAAAAGCAAAAGCAGGGAACAGAGTACATCCGCAAGAACGTGCTCGAATCCTACGGCGGCACTGGCGTGCAGGAAGTTCTGGAAAAGGCCGTGTTCGGGCTTCTGCGCTACATAGCGATTTTTCCGGGAGGGACAAAGGGGCTTACGGATTCGCAGGGCCGCACGCTCCCCGATGTTTTCCTAATGCCCCCGAAAACCACAGCGCTCGATTTTGCATACAGGCTGCACACGGATTTCGGCGACCATTTCATCCGCGCAATCAACGTAAAGACCAAGCTGCTCATAGGAAAGGATGCCGAGCTCAAAAACCGCGATGTAATAGAGATTGTGCACGCGGCGTGATGCAACGGGCGTTTAATGCACCGATGGGGCGCTAGGCGGATTTGCCCGCGCTAAAATCATGCATTGGGGTTTTTCGCCTTGGGCCGGAGTGCCCGCTTTTTTGCAGACCTTAACGCGGATATTTTCTCCGCCCTTGTCCAGAAGCCGAAGTGGCCGGTGTGTTTTATCAGCGCAAGCGCCTCTTCACGGGGGTATTTCTTTATCCTCGACGGCCGCAGGGCGCGGTAATATTTTCCCTTCCTCATGACATAATCATGCCCATTGGACTTGTCGATTACATGGCCATCGAGCTCAAGCCATGCGTGCCGAATTTTCTTCCCGCGGTACTCCCCCGTCCCGTTTACAATGGCATGGACCAGCACCCCGCTATCATCCTCAGGGGTGCTTATCAGCAGTTCTGCGGCGGTGCGCAGGCAGTTGCCCTTGCGCTCCCACGAAAAGCCATTATAGAATTCAGTTTTCCTATGAGGCACACCATTCACCAAAAATGACAATCCGTCAACCGAACCATACCGAATTTCGGCCCGGCAGAACCGCAAAGCTTACTGCGCGCCTTCCGCAAGATTTTATTATCGGTTTAAATTGCTTTGCAACCATTATTAAGGATTCTTTGAAACCTGTTGAAACGGTTAAAGTGCCATATTGAAACGGGATGAAACATGAAACTACCTGAAACATTCCTTGATTCGAAAAACAGCCGCTTTGCCATAAAGATCCTCTGCTTCATCTACGCCGGGCTTGCAGCTGTCCTCTTCCTTGGCCAGATTTATTCCGTGTTCTGGCTCAACCAGTCGCTTGCAAGCCACCTCGTGCAGGGCGAGCTTGACGTGAACACCTTTGGCGGCAGCACAAAAATCATCACAACCAGGCACACTTCCCAGGCGTTCGTCGGCGAGATTGACCTCAATTCCCTGCGCCGGTCTGTGGCGCCGGAAATGGCGGTTGACGCCAATGCGGCGGGCGCCGGACCCGCAACAGTCATCAACAGGGTCTTTGTGATTGCGGTGCGCAAAATCGACCCCATGAAGGAGATAGTCTCGCCGGCATCGCTGATTTTTATTGTAAGCGGGCTCATTTCGCTCCTTGCGGGATTAACTATATGGCGGTTTTCAAGGGAGCGGGATATACAGTCAATCAAGCAGGAGGCGGCAGACTACCTGCTCTTGCCAGACGAGAAGAAGGTCATATCCGTGCTGAAGCACTCAGGCTATGAGTCCACCCAAAAGAAGCTTTCAACAGAATCGGGGCTTAGCAGGGTGCAGGTGCACCGGGTGATAAAAAAGCTCGAGGCAAAGGGGCTGCTTGAGAAGCACGATTATGGCATGACCAACAAGATAATACTCAAAAAAGATCTGTTTGAATAGCGGAAAAGAAAAAAAATATTTAAAACAAGTATTTAATGGCTAAAGGCGAATTTCTCCCTTAGGCCATTGCAACTATTATCGCGCCCATTATCGCGAAGTTCACGAGCTGGTGGGCGTTGTTTAGCACGTATAGCTTTACGGGCTTGCCTTCCCAAAGAACCATGTTGAGGCTAACCGTCGCTATGAACCCGAGCCAGACCCAAAAGCCTGTCATGATTCCCTCAACTGGCGTTGATGCCGAGGAGAACTTGACAATTACTGCCATCACGTATGCCGCAACGAGCGAGCCTACGAACGCAGCCGCCATTAGCTTTGGCATGTCAGCCTTGTTGCCCATATCGCTCATTTTCTTGCCTGTCAGCTCCATCCACTTCTTTCCGAAGAGCGGGCCGTACCATAGCATTCCGAGCACCATGCTCACTACCGCGCAGACGACTACTGCGGCCGGATTGACACTTGGGACTTGCATCATTTTTGAATCAACCTCCACCTAAAAGTATATTTATCTAAATACCCAGAAATCCGAATAAAAACACTTCAGAAAACCTGCTTTTTCGACGATTGGGGTAAAATGCGGTTACGCCCCTGCCGAAGGTTTTTTGGGAAAAAAGCCATAATTATAAACGCGGGCGCAATTAGACGTACGGGCAGTGAAAAAAATGAAAAACCTCAGCTCTTTTGTGGCGATGCTTGCCATGTGCGCGCTCGCGCTTGTGAGCGCATCGGCCGCATTTGCCGAGAGCCCTCCGGCCCCAAATATCCCGCCAACCCTAAGCCCAATAGGCCCGAAGTTTGCTGACGAGAACACACTGATTACATTCCAGATCTTCGGCGCTGATACGGATTCGCAAACACTTTTCTATTCGGCAATGAATTTGCCGCAGGGCTCGTGGTTTGATTCCGGCACGCGCACCTTTTACTGGACACCCGCATACGGGCAGGCGGGAAATTATATTGTTGGTTTTAGGGTGGGCGATGGGAATTCCTACGCTGACCAGAACGCGCAGATAACCGTTGCGCACGCGCACCGCCCGCCGCTTGCAAAGGACGACTCCGCATCGACCTCGCAGGGAAAATCTGTGCATGTAAAGCCGCTTGAAAATGATTCGAACTTCGATGGCAGGGCGATATCAATTGAATATGCCGAAGCGCCAAGCCATGGAAGCGCGGTGGTTGACGGGAACACCATCACATACACGCCTGACCCAAGCTATTACGGGGTTGACTCTTCATATACCACATAATTGACGACGACGGCCTTGGCTCTGCAGCAGTTGTGCGCATAATGGTTAGCGGCTCCCCGACAACCATTGCCCAGGGCGACAGTGCCGAATCCGCGCCGGGCTTTCACAAGAAGCCTTTCAAGATAGTGCTGCGCTGCCTCTCGCCGCTAAACAACTGCAGCCAGACATACTACAGGCTCGATTCCGACCCTTCCCAAAAAACAAACTATGGCCTGAACTGGTATGCCTACACAATCCCGCTTCCGGTTTCAAAGGACGGCAACTGGGGCATCACATATTATTCAAAGGACGCTAACGGCAACACCGAATTGCAGGGGCAATCATTTTTCGCGCTTGACACCAACGGCCCTTCCGCCCCGATTCTTTCAGGGCTTGGCGCCTACCAACATAGCGTGCGGGTTGACCTCTCATGGTCAGCGCCTGCCGGCAGCTCCGGGGCGGGCTACAATGTGTGCAGTTCGCCAACCGGCCAGAAGGGAAGCTTTAGCTGCAAAATGGCAGGGATCGGCCGGAGCTTTTCTGACACTGCCATGCTAGGGGATGGGAAATACTATTATTTCATAGAGGCGCTTGACGGTGCGGGAAACGATGCGAACTCGAATATTTCAAGCATAACAATCGACACCGCCCCGCCCTCGATGTCGAATCTTGGCGCGGACACAATAGATGGCGGAATCGAGCTCGCGTACTCCGGCACTGACAGCGGCTCTGGAATTGAAAGCTATGAAGTCAGCTCCGATGGGCGGCAATGGACACAAACCTCCGCCACCAGCTACCGCTTCACGGGGCTTGGAAACGGGACATACACATTCTACGCAAGGGCGCAGGACAAGGCCGGCAATGTTTCGGAAGAGTTAATCCTGACAAAGGCAGTCGGCGGGAGCGCCCGCCCGGTTGCGGTTGATAACCCGGCGCCGGGTTTGAAAGGCGGCGTGCAGGGGCTTGAAGGGCTGTTTGAGTCAGAGCCTGCCATTGCAATCGCAGGGGCGTTCCTGCTGGTTGCGCTCGGTGCCGGGGCGTACCTGCTCTTCATCAGGAAAAAATAGCTGCAAAATTATCAGGTTTTGATTTGCCAAAAATTCACTTCCGGTAAAATCGCGCAAGCCACCAATTCTTCGCAAATGGCAGGACCGAAGTTGAAAGCACAAACGCAAAGGTCGGCACGAGCGCGTCAAGGAATGGGTTAGGGTCGCGGATGTTAAACATCAGCACGACAATAACGGCGTAGGTCAGGATTGCGATTATTCCCCGGCGGGCCCAGCTAGTCTCCCATGCCTTGTCCGCCTCGACGCGGGCGTTGCGGGCGAGGATTGAACTGACTTTCTGTCTTAAGGAATGGGCCATACAAAGAGGCAGTATAGAAAGTAATTTATTATGAAAAATCGTCTGTTGTTTGTGCTACCAAAAATTAAGTCGCAACATGCATACATATATTTCCTGCCAAAAAAAGAGCGACACGACATTTTCAGGAGCAAAAGGGCAAAAATTGTGGAAAGACGGGCTTTAGAACAACCAAGTAAATTGTACAGCATAACTCATTGCCTTGCACAATAGAAAGGGTGACAGGAATAAGGGTTAACATGCATCCGGCCAACGTGGGGTTAACTGCCAAAGGACTCCCAATATTTTTCGAAATCTACTACATAGACGTCCCAAAATTAAGTGAGTTCATTATGAATATGTCAAGTAAAGGCAAGTCCTCCCGACTTAGAAAAAACCAAGCCGTTGCCCTACTCAAAGCCATTGAAGAAGAAAGTAGTGGTATTGGAAGAATATACCCACATTTGGACCCTGTGCACCTGGACCCGATAAGACAGACAGCCGATACCACGCATCGAGAATAGCCCCGACCGGATTCGAACCGGAACCTGCCGCCAAAGGGCCTTTTTATTTAACCGCTTCAATGGCATTCTCCAGCGAATCCCGGAGGTCTGCAGGCGTGAGAGCCTGGCGTATTCCCCTCTTGGCGGCCTCTTCCATGAACTCGCCTGTGCCAAGGCCGGCTATGGAAGCGGCCTGGCTCGTGGATGCCTTTTCCGTGGCAAACAGCTCAAGCGCGGTCTCCAGTTTTACCCCTGCCATGCCCTTTTCGAAAGCCTTTCTCATGACAAGGGACTTGTCCGTGTTGCCAAGCCGCGATATTCTCTCCGCATCCTTGAGGAATGCGTCATCCATCCTTATTGAAACATTCTTCATCATCGAATCATCTCCTTGCGCGTTTTAATAAGCTCTTTGGAATACCACCCGAAGTCCTCAAGCAAGTTTATGCAGTCCATAGCTCCCTTACTGTTTATCGCCTTGTTTTTCCACATGGCAACTATGGCATCCAGCGAATTCATAAAAGGCAGCCCCAGCGCCTTGGCGGCATTGATGCACTTCTTGTCATCCGTCAGCACGGCATACCTGTTTTTGTATGCAAGCGCCACTGTGTCAAGTTCGCCTTTTTTAATGTTCAGCAGCCCTTCAACATAGCTTCTTGTCGGCTTGTGCACGGGAAGCACCCTTAGCCTTCTTTCCCGCACAAGCCTCTGCGCCAGCATCGCATCAAGCCTTCCTTTCTCCTTGCCTTTCAGGACCTCCAGATACACGCTTTTTGCCATGACAACGGCATTCCTGGACGCAAACAATTCCAAAACACCGGCCTTCGAGAGCAAAATTATTGCCGTTGCATCCGAAGCAATTGTCATGCAATATTATTAATTGCATTACAAATACTTAAACCTTGTGTTTGGAAAAAAATTAGCCCCGACCGGATTCGAACCGATGTATTCAGGTCCAAAGCCTGATGTCCTTGTCCACTAGACGACGGGGCTGGCAACCGATAAATCCGTGCGAGGCAAGGTTTTTAACGGCAATTCAGCCATCGCAGCGTTGTGTTTGCCGCTCCCCCGAATGAATTAATAACCAGTTGAATTGTTAGTAATGCACTATATGCCAGAAGATGAAAAGCAGCCGGAAACCCAGCAAGAGCCGCGCATAGGATGGAGGGACTGGATAGTCCGGGAGATATTCAACGAGGAGAAGCAGGAGCTTTTGCACCTCTCGGAAATAAGCCTTATAATCAACGAGTACAATGACATCTTCTCCGACTTCGACCCGCGCCCATATTCGCAGCGCTCGCTCTCGGACGACTTCCTCTCAGAGGCAAAGAAGGCGGCAAAAGTCAAGACCACCGGGGAGGTAGGGCTCACTTTCCTTGTCCCCGAAAACGTAAGGAAAACCGCTAGCGAAGGCGTGATAAAAAAGCGGCTGCATGAGTACTTCAAAAAGCACAATGAGCTGCTCAGGCTGGAAATCCGGGAAACGCAGGTGAAGGGTATCAAGCTCACCCTGCTCGGCTTTGGCTTCCTGTTTGTGGCAACCTACATGCGCCTCGAGGAGTTCCGGCACCCGCTTGCGGTAAATAATATCGAGGTCTTCTTCGCAACAATTCTCGAGCCCGCGGGCTGGTTCACGTGCTGGACGGGGCTTGAGCAGGTCTTCCTGCGCCCGCGCGAGAGGAAGGACGATTTCGAGTTCTACGAGAAGATGGCGCGCGCCAAAATCGAGTTCATTTCGTACTGAGCCCGCCCAAAAAGCAGGCAAAAGCCAGCCTGCCAAGGTGGCGGTTTCACAGGCTTTAAAAGGCTTTGCGGGGAAAGAATCGATTTTAAGGGCCCGTGGCTCAGTGGTAGAGCATCGCTCTGATAAGGCGAGGGTCGCAGGTTCAATTCCTGCCGGGCCCATTTTATTCCCAAAAAATCCGGTTTAAAACAACTATTCCGCTGCCTTTTGCTGGTCCGCGATGCCGAGCAAAAAGCCTGTAAAAAAAGCCATTCCAAAAAATGCCGCAAAAAAAATCCCTTGGCTCACCCTCGCAATATGCCTCGCTCTTGCGGGCTCGTTTGTTGGCCTCTCGGCGGACGGCATTTTCGCATCGGAGCGGAATGTGAGCATCTACGAGCTCTCAATTGACTCGCCCCAGAACATTATTTTCTACATTTTCCAGCACTCGGGCTATTCGCACCTCATCGGCAATGTTGCGGTTGTGCTAGCGGCCGGGCTCTGCCTTGAGCCAATCCTTCGCAGAAGGGACATCGCCGCGCTCTTCTTCGGCGCTTCCGTTTTTGCGGGGGCGCTTTTTGCAATCCTCAACCCCGACTATTCCATAATCGGGGCGAGCGCGGGGGCCATCGCCCTTCTTGCTGGGGCATTCGCCCTGAACCCGAAAAAAACCGCGCTCAATTTCGCCCTTGCAATGGTGCTCTCATATGCGCTCATCTTCGGAATCAGCACATATGTTGATTCGCAAAAAGCCAATCTGCACGCCGAACAGGCAGCCCTTGAGGGGCAGCGGCAGAGCGCAATCAAGAGCAATGAGCCGGAAGCTGCGGCGCGGGCCGAAGAGCAAATCGCGCAGCGCTCGCAAACCCTTGAAAAAATAGGGCAGGGGCAGCGGCTTTCGCAAACCCCGCCAAACTTTGAGATACATCTCTTCGCCGCAATTTTCTCCTTTGTTTACCTCATTATTTTCAGGAAGGGCGAAGTATTCGAAAGCATGCGCACGCACTGGGCGCCGCTCTTTCGGGCGCTTCGGATAGGCTGAACCGCACCGCCATCAGCGCTTTCGCATTACACTTTTCTTTTCCGCCACCTTGTCCCTTTGGGACGAGGCCTCGCACCCAAAGGGTGCAAGGGCGCTTTTCTTTTCGTGTTAACGAAAAGAAAAGGGCTGCTGTGCATTTGCCTCGCCATAAAGGACAATCCGCAATTCGTAAACCGAATTCCTGAACAGGCCCGGAAAAGTCCTGCTTTTGGTTTTGAGCGCGAATTGCCTGAGCTTGAACCACCCGTATAAACTTAGTACAAGCGCAACCACGAAATTCAGGTAAAGGTTCGTGTGCCAGTCCAGGCTGAGCATGTTTGCATACCCTTGGTTTGAAACAGGCCAGAAAAGCCTTATCGGGAGAAAGCCGAAGAAAATGTCTGTAAAGGGATGGAGCGCAAAGGAAAATGAAAAGACGATAAAAGACTCCAGCCTGCCAATCTTGAAAAAGTGATGGAGCACAAGGGCTGCAGGAACCGCAAGCAGCAGCCCGTAAACCGGAGGGTGGAACAGCTCATGGTGGATGGCGTTATACAAATGCATGTCAAATAATATCGGCAGCCCGTCCAAATCCGGGAGCCAGGCAGCGCAGAAGGCGAGCAGGCGCAGCTTTTTGTCATGGGTGAAGCGGCTTACAATAATGTAAGAGATTAAGCCGTGGAAAAGTGTGAATGGCATTGATGCACCGGCTAATATTATGGCGAGCGGAATCAAATATTTGTTTTGGTTCAACAACAGTGAGCATAAGCCAAAATGGCAATTGCCAAATCGAATCAGATTTCGCCCCAAACCTCAACAAAGTTGTCTACCATCACGTCAAGGAAGCTCTTCTGGTATCCCACGAGCAGCGCGGCTATGCGGCCCTTGTCGACGATTGAGTAGTAGGTTTTGCGGCCGCGTTTTTTCTTTTCGAGAACCCCGGACTCCGATAGCTTCTCAATGTGCCACGAGGTTGTCGATGGGCTAAGGCTGATTGTTTGCGAAATCGTTAGGTTGTTTGCGAACCTTCTCTGCATCAAAAACACTATTATTTTGCGCATGCTCTCCTGCCGCAGAAGGTTCATCAGGGCGGTTTCGGTGAACTCCTCACGGATGAGGTAGTAGCGCAGGAACTTCGCGTCCTTTTCTGCGCGAATAAGGTGCTTTTTTACAAGGTAATCGAGATGGTACTGCAGCGCGCCTGTTGCGATGCCCACGCGGCGCTGGATTTCGCGGAAATGCAGGCCCGGGCTTTGCTGGAGCGTTTCGTATATTTTTTTGCGTATTTCAAGCCGCAGAGCTTCCTCTAGGTTATCCATGCATAACCACTGCTAGCCAGAGTCCCTGTCAAAAATCGCGCCTTTCCTCTTGTAAAAAATCGCGGTGAACATTGAGAGCATTATCAAAAAGTCGGCGGTGTCACCCGCGGCATCAGAAAAGAAGTTGCCGGGGGAGTAGTAGATGTCAATGACCTTCAGGGTTGCCTTCAGGGCGAAAAGGAAGAATGCGAACGAGATTAGCATTATCCTTTTTGACTTCGATTTCGAGTAGGCGAGCAGTGAAATCGCAAATATCGCAACAGAGATTAACATGACCACCCACTTCACGGGCGCGTCGAACTGGAGCGCAAAATCCGAAATGGGCCGCAACGCGTCCCAGACATGGGAATCTGACGGACCTTCGGCGAACACGAAAAACGAGGATGCGGCCAGAAATATGGCAATCATAAGGCTACGATTCAAGCAAAATCACTCCTTAGCAGTTAGAGACCAATAAAAAGAAAAATAGAGGGAAAGCCCCATGTCTTGTGGCATGGGCAACGTGAGGTGAAATCCCCCCTATTAATCATCTTTGCATATGCATTGCCGCCCCGGATTTATAAATCGATTTTGGTACATCACCGATAAGTGCTATGAGTGATTATGGTTTTAGGGCCTTTTGGGCCCTATTTTGGTCAATTAGCGCAAGTATTATGTCCTCGTAGCTTTCGCCCTTTTTTCCAAGGGCCTTGAGCTTTTCTCTTGTTTCAGGGGTCATTTGGATTGTAGTAAATTTTGGCATATGCCACATATATAGGGCTATCTTGCCAATACCCCTGTTTTTCTAAAAGGTAAAATTATAAATCCAGGAATCGTCATTGACATATGGCTCCATTTCCATCAAAAGGCCCTAAAAAGCAGATAAATCACCAGGCCGCTATAATCGGGGCACTCAGAGCTAGAGATCCAATCGAATACATTTCAAAACGCTACCCGCACATCCCGAAAGAAAAAATACGAAAATGGATTGCGGGTCAGGTCGCTGATATAAAATTATACAATGCACAAGTAGCTTCTGAACGAAAAACAAATCCGGCCATGGCAAGAAAAACAACTAGATTAGACTCATCATTGAAAAAATTGCAAATGCAAGCTGCTGCAGAAGAACTCGGGGATTTATCCGCCCAACATGGAAGGGGAAAGAGAATATGGAAAAGGACATGGAAATCCGTAAGACCAGAGATGAACAACTAAAGTCCACCAAACAATCAATTAACACCAATTTTAGGCAAAATACCTGTTTTTATAGTTTTTGGTGTTAATTGTTCTTATGTTCATTTCAAAGCGGAAAATCGGCGGAAAAGGCTATTTTTACCTTGAGGACAGGGTAAACGGGAAACGCATCAGCATTTCGCTTGGTAGGAAAGAAAAGGTTCCGGCGGGCATTGAAAGTGCGTTTGATGAGTTAGTCAGCAAAACAGCCCTGGAAAGGCTGAAAATTTCGCAAAAAAAGTTCAAAACAGGCATCTTATCGATTGGCGAACAATTGGTGCTTGAAAGGCTGAAAGTCGATTATGGGCTTTTGCAGGATTTTTTCCCGCAAAGCTTTGAGTCATTCAAAGCAGATGAGTTCGTGAGGTATGCCCAAGGAAGCGCATCAGTCGAGGGAAATTCCCTGACAGAAAAGGAGGCTGCGCTTGTACTGGAGAAAGGGGTGGCGGTTGCGGGGAAAAAAATCGGGGAAATTCGGGAGATAGAAAATATGAAACTTGCATCAGATGTTTCAGGAAAACTCAGGGAAATGAATGAACGCGGCACAAAAAAAATCCATTCGGCAATCATGAGCGGATTTGATGAAAAAAATCCGGGAGAATACAGGACAGGCCCCATGTTTATAACGGCATCAGAAGTCAGGCCGCCACCGGCCGACAAAATAAAAAAAGAGATGAGCGCGCTTTTTGGGTGGCTTGAAAAAAACACGGGAAAAATGCACCCCGTGGAACTTGCCTCAGAGTTCCACGCGCGATTTGAGCAAATCCACCCGTTCAATGACGGGAACGGAAGAACGGGCAGGGAAATACTGAACACAATGTTAAGGCTTGATAATTACCCAAGGGCGATTATAAATCTTGAAAACAGGGAAAGTTACATAGCGCTGCTCGAAAGAGTACAGGTAAACATGGAGTACCTGAAATTTTCAAAATTCATTTACCTCTGCCTCGAAAAAAGGGCAGAGGAAATAGGAAAAATAATCACGGATAACAAAAAGGCAATTCTCGAAAGCCTTACCAAAAAAGCATGATCCCAATCGCACAGGCCATAACAGGAAAAATGGTGTTGCCCCAGCCACGAAAATAGCGGCACTCTTCAAATTTATAAATCAAAGCCGGTACAACGCAGGCAAAAACCCCATAAGTGCCCATGAGAGGGCCAAAAATGGCGGTTTTTTAATGGGAATCCCGCAAAATCAAGGATATGCCCCTAATCCGTCAATTGACGATATTGATTGTTTTAGCTTTTCTTTTGCAAGGATGCATATCTGCCCCTCCCAAAGGCGGCTCTGCCACAGCGCAGGAGGGTGAGCTGAACGCGCAGGCGTTCTTCTGCCCGCACGACTCGTGCGAGCAGCGCATGGTCGCCGCAATCGGGAGCGCAAAGCATTCTGTTGACGCCGCGGTTTATTCCTTCACCTCGCCACAAATCGCCGGGGCGCTTCTAAAGGCGCAGAACAATGGGGCAAAGGTGAGAGTGGTTGCTGACCTTGAGCAGTCCGAAGCGCAAAATTCCCAAATAGAGGGGCTCGCCCGCAGAGGCATTGAAACAAGGATTTTCCAAAAGGGGGTAACCATGCACAATAAGTTCGCGGTAATTGACAATTCGCTTGTAATTACCGGCTCATTTAACTGGACAAAGAGCGCGGCGTACTACAACCGCGAGAACTTCGTCATGCTCTTTGATTCGGACCTTGCGCAGGATTATGAAAAGGAATTTTTCAGGCTCTGGATTGAAGCCGGATGAATATTCAATTTAATTCTTCGAGAATTTTCTGCACCGTACGCGCGTCCGCCTTGCCCTTGAGCTTTCTCATCACAAGGCCTATCAGGAAATTGAGCGACTTGAAGTTTCCGGCCTTGAACTCATCAAACGCCTGCTTGTTCGCGCCCGCAACTTCTCGCACCGCGCCTTCAACATCTGAAGAGTTGGTGTCAATTAGCAGCTTGTTCTTCTCCAAAAACTCTTTCGGCTCCGTGCCCTCGAGCGCGTACTTTATCAGCGATTCTTTTGCGTTCTTCTCGCTTACTTTTTTCTTGTTCAAATAATTTACTAAATCAGATATACCAGTCGCCGTTATTTTTGTGTCTGCAATATTTAGCTTATTGTAATTTAGAACAGAACACAAAGTTCCTGAAATAAAAAATGATGTAATCTCAGGTGCACCTGTAGTTTTAACAACCTGTTCATAAATGTCAGCCAATGGCCTGTCGATTGACAGAACCCTCGCATCGTACTCCTTGAGGCCGTACTGCGCAACAAATCGCTTCGCCTTCTGTGCGGCAAGTTCCGGAAGCTTGGCCTTGAGGGCCGAGAGCCACTTCGCATCAACCTCGACTTTTGCGAGGTCGGCATCAAAAATGTACCCATAATCCTCCTCGGTCTCCTTTTTCCTCATCAGATAGGTAGTTCCTCTTTCGGCATCAAAACCGCGGGTTTCGCGCTCGATTTTCCCGCCCTCTTGCGCGACCTTGACCTGCCGCACGTATTCGGCGGCGAGCGCGTCCTCAATCGCCCTAAAGCCCGTGACGTTCTTAACCTCAACCCTCTCGCCACCCTCGATTGAGAGGTTGCAGTCAGCCTTTAGCACAGATTCGCCGTGCCTGTAAACGCCAAGGTAATCCAGAATCTTGAGCAGCTCATCCATGAAGTGGCGCGCGTGCTCCGGGCTCTGTATGTCAGGCTCTGTTACAATCTCCGCGAGAGGAATTCCTGAGCGGTTGTAGTCCACAAGCGAGTACGCGCTTGCGCCCGTGCCGCCCTCGTGCACGAGCGAGGCCGGATCCTCCTCGAGATGCACGCGGCGGATTTTCACTTTCACTCCGTCAACTTCCAAAAATCCGCCCTCGCCCACAGGAACCTCGTACTGGGTGATTTGATAATTCTTGGCAAGGTCCGGGTAGAAATAGGTCTTCCTTGAAAAGAAAAACTTCTCATTGATTTTGCAGTTCAGGGCAAGCGCGACCATTATGGCATAATCAACTGCTTTTTTGTTCAGGACAGGTTTTGACCCAGGAAAACCGCAACAAGCTGGACAGACTGCAGTATTTGGTTCGGAGGAACTAGTCGGACAACTACAGAACAATTTGGATTCAGTATTAAGTTGAACATGCACCTCTAACCCAATCATTGTTTTTGCCATATTCAAACACTTTTACCCTTTCAAACCCTCTGATTTTATCTGGATGCCTTGATGAAATGATGATATAGAAGCTATTTATTGTTTTCTTTGAGCCAGTCCTTAAACGCCACGAATTTTGAGTAGACATCTTTTGTGGAAGTGATAATTCTACCCCAAACTCTGAAAGCTTTTGACTTATCCAATCTAGTATCTCAGGGGACTTATCAGTTGCTGAGGACTGAGAAATTTCAAGATATGGATTCTTTGTGGAAATAGAAACACACCCTTCCCCGTCAGAAAAACCTCCAATAAAGGCTTTTTGGCACTGTTGGGAGGAATTTTTGACTATTTCAGGAACGGTAATTTTTCCAGTTTTGCTCCCCGACGGTATCCCAAGAACCTTAGTGAAATAGCGATAAATAGGCTTGGAAGTACACCGTAACGCGTACCAGCCCCCTTTTTTGTCTTCTGCGTAATGTAAGTTGCATTCCACCCCAAATATTTGATAAAACAAATTGCCAAGATATTCCAAAAATTCCTTCGAATCATCACACATTGCAATCGTATATTCTGGATATTTTCCATTTTTTAGAAAAGTGTTTTCATCTTTAATGTGACCGTCCGCCAAAATAAAACCAATGAGGTAAGCCTGGTCTTCATCGAATTGTTTTGGCAAGCCAATCTTTCCAAATCCACCTTTTGCACTATAAAGTTTGGCGTTTGAAAAAAAAGTGCTCCATTCGAAATCAAACTCACTATCTGATTTTTTGCATGTTATTTTCCATATTTTTAGAAGTTCATAAAATTTTAGAATTGGGATAGGATTGTAGCCCGATAACCAAGAATCTACAGTTGCTTTAGGCATCCTTAATTGCCCCGAGACAAAATTTGCAATATTTTTAGGGCAATATTTTTTGATTCCTAAATAGATGTTTTTTACCTGCTCATTTGCACCATGAATGCTTATTTGACAATGCCCACCCATAGATAATTGCAATTTGATATCTGGAAATGCAATATCGAGAAGATAATTGTTCAATTTGGACACAAAACCACCTTTACAAAAATTGCTTCTAGCATTATTAGATTGTTTCGAGGGGGTGCACTGACGGTGCGAACTTTGGGGCGGCAAGAGGCGATTCATAAATCACCACCTCCAAACTCCTGCAGAATCCACAGCTCTCTGTCTGTAAGCTCTTTGTCGTTATCTGCTGAGAGCACAGCTTCGATAATTTCCTCCGCTGCCGGGAGTTGAATTTTATGATTTTTCATCAATCGAACCACCTCCAAGTGGAAGAATTTTTTCGTGGACGTCTTGCTGCTTTTGGAGGCATTAAATCCTTTCGGACTCCGCAAAGGACGAAAGGTTTAAGCCGAGAAAAACAGAGCCCTAGGAAAAAATTCCTTGGAGGAGGTGGTTGGAATAAAACTTTCATCGCAATCTGGAGTCACGAACCTGTGCGTTCCTAATGGAAAACAAAGAAACTGTGAAAAGCTTCGAGGCTTACTTCAATGCGTTCTGGAAAATAGCCGGAAAATAATCAAACCCTCTCCAGCTTGCCAAGCATTGCGTGGTGCAATAAGCCATTTGTTGCAAGGAAGTGGCCTGAACGCGCGGAGGCCTCTTTACCGTTGCAATCGGTGACCTGCCCGCCTGCCTCGCGAACAATAATTATTCCAGCGCCCACGTCCCAAGGATTTAGCTGGTACTCGAAAAACGAATCGCAAATCCCTTCTGCGACCGTGCAGAAATCGAGCGCGGCAGAGCCGAACCTGCGGATGTCGCGGCACTTGCCGTAGAGCGCCTGCGTTGAGAGCATTGTTTTCTCTTCAAGCACCCTGTTGCTGTACGGAAATCCACTAACCACGAGTGAATTTTCAAGCTTTGCGGTTTTCGAAACCGAGATTTTCTTACCGTTGAGCCAAGCGCCCTTGCCCTTGTACGCTGAATAGAGCTTTTTGTGCACTGGATTGTAAATCGCGCCGCACACAAGTTCGCCCGAGCGCTCGAGCGCAATCGAGGTGCAGAAATAATCCACGCCATGCGCGAAGTTCGTGGTTCCGTCAATCGGGTCAATCAGCCAGACGTAATCGCTCTCCCCATGCTTGCCTTCCTCCTCGCCAAGGAATGAGTGCTCTGGGAACTGCTTTGCAATCACCGCCTTCACCAGCCGCTCGGCCTCGACATCGGCCTGTGTCACTATATTGCGCGGGGATTTGAATTTCATCGTGAATTCGCCCCGGAAATATTTCATCGCGACCTTGCCAGCCCCCATGCACGCTTCGCGTGCAACTTCAAGTTCTTTCATTTGAGCCCCTCCAGCCCCTGGGCAAAAGAGAGGACCTTCGAATCCTGCAGGTGGTTTCCTACGAGCATAAGGCCAATTGGCAGCCCGTTTATTTCGCCCGCGTTGATGGTTGCGTGCGGCACTCCCGCAACGTTTGCCGGAACCGTGCACAAATCCGCGGCATAGTGCTCGAGCGGGGTGAGCTTTTCGATTTGCGAAAACTTCGGCGCCGCAATCGGCATTGCCGGGTGGGCGAGCAAATCGACTTTTGAAAAAACATCCCTGAATTCTTTTATGAGCATTGTGCGCGCCTTCATCGCGCGAAGGTAGTACGCGTCGCGAAAGCCCGACATGCGCGCGAATGTGCCTATAATTATCCTGCGCTTTGCCTCCTCGCCGAAGGCCTCCGAGCGCACCGAGGAAAAATATTCGTTGAAGCTGCCTTCGAGCTTTTTGGAAAACCCGTAGCGCATTCCGCAATACTTTGCAAGATTTGTCGAGGCTTCCGCCATCGCGATTAGGTAGTACACCGAAATCCCGTACTGGGTGTTTAGCGGCATCGATACTTCCTGCACCTGCGCGCCGAGCTTTTCCGCCGCATGGATTTTTTTGAGCACGATGTCCTTGAGCTTTTTGTCTTCGACCGAGTCCATGAGCTCTTTTGGGACGCCGATTTTGATTTGCCCTATCTTTTCCAATTCAACCGGCTGCGAATCGAGCGAGGTGCTGTCGCGCGAGTCCTTTCCCGCAACCGAACCGAGCAGCAGCGAGATGTCGGCAACGCTTTTCCCTATGGCCCCGACCTTGTCAAGGGAATTGGCAAAGTCCATAAGCCCGTAGCGCGAAACCAGCCCGTATGTCGGGGTAATCGAGGCCATTCCGCAAAAGGATGCGGGGCACGCGATGCTCCCGCCCGTGCTCTCCGCAAGCGCAATGTGTGTATTTTCCGTAAGGGCGGCAAAGCCCGCAGCGCCGCCCGAGCTTCCGCCGCAGCTTCTCTGCGTGTCGAGCGGGTGGAGCGGGATTGGGCCCGCGGTGTGGTTTACCGAGAAGGTGCCGAACCCGAACTCGTCCTGCGCGGTCTTTCCCAAAATAATTGCGCCTTCGGCTTTTGCGCGCGCCACGGCAGTGGCATCAAAGGTCGGTTTGTACCCGGACAAAATCTTCGCTCCCGCGCGCGACTCCATCCCCTTCACGCAAAGGCAGTCCTTTGCGCTCACCGGCACCCCGAGGAGCTTTCCATTGCGGCCTTTTTTTATTTCCTTTTCGAGAGCCTGCGCCTGCTCGAGGACAATTTTTTTGTCGAAGAAGTTGAAATGCCCATACTTCTTGTTTTTCTTCTCAATCTCTTCGATTATTTTGCTCGTGTGCTCAAGCACGGAAATGCTCCCGGACTGCACTTGCTTTGCAAAATCCGCCGCGGAAAGGGTTTTTGCCATTCAAACCACCCTTGGCCCCTTGAAGTAGCCGTCCTTCTTGTGCGGGGTGTTGCTGAGCGCATCCTCCTGTGGGAGGCATTGACCCGCCTTGTCCTCGCGAAACACATTCGTGAGCGGAAGCGGCTGGAACGAAGGCTCTTCCTTTGAGACGTCAAGCTCGTCGAGCTTTGAGAAGGATTCAAGCACGGCCTCGAGCTGGGGCAGGAATTTCTTCACTTCCGCCTCGGTCAGGTTCAGCCTCGCGTTCGCCGCGACCTTGAGCAAAAGCTCCCTGTCAACCTTAACATTTGGCATTGGCTTCAATCCCCGAATTATAGGAAAAGAAAAACAATTAAAGAACCAGCGCAAGACAGGGATTAGCATGGATGCACTTGAAGTGAGGGGCGCGGTCAAGGAATTCTCGGAAGGCGGCAGCACCATCAAGGCGCTTGACAACGTGAGCCTCCAAATCAGGGAAGGCGAAATCGTCGGGCTGCTGGGCCCTAACGGCGCCGGAAAAACCACCCTAATATCCGCCATCTGCGGGCTGCTCGAGCTTGATTCCGGAACAGTCGAGGTTTTCGGAAAAGACGCGCTCACGCAAAAGGAGCAGGTGTCCGCCGAAATCAGCCTCGTAACCGGCTTTGCCGGCCTGCTACAGGGCCTTTCGGTTGAGAAGCTGCTCAAATACTATGCAATGTTATACAACGTTGAGGACAAGCAAAATGCAATTGAGAAAGTGCTCGCCCAGACCGGCCTTGAAGAGAAGCGAAAGCAGGTCGCGGTCACGCTATCCTCCGGCTACAAGCAGAGATTTTACATTGCAAAGGCGCTGCTCTCAAAACCAAGGCTGCTTTTGATGGACGAGCCAACCGTCGGGCTTGATGTTAAGAGCGCGATTCAGATTCGCGCGCTTGTAAAAGAGCTGCAGAAAAACGGCACGACAATCCTTCTCACAACACATTACATGCATGAGGCCGAGCAGCTCTGCGACAGGATTGCGCTCATAAACCACGGCAAAATAGTCGCGCTCGGGACGCTTGTGCAGCTAAAAAAGCAGGCAGGAAAGCCCAAGGCCGGCCTTGAAGAGGTTTTTTTGCATCTCACAAAAGAGGAATGGGAGGAAGAGGATGAGTGAAATGCCGTTTGCCCAGGCGCTGCGCCAAAGCCTTGAGAGGGCATATAGCCAGTTCTACAAGAACGTGCACCTGATAACCCAGAACCATTTCAGGCTCATGGACACCACAATCTGGCCGCTCACGCTGCTGCTCGCATTCTCCTTCCTTGCAAAGGCGCTGAACAATGACCCCACGGTGATTGCGCTCGTGGTGCTTGGCATGATGGGCTGGCAGGTGGTGCAGCAGGTCCAGATGGGCATGGCTACCTGCTACATGGACGAGTTCTGGTCGAATTCGCTAACGCACCTCTTTGTAACGCCCATAAGGCTCGGCGAGTTCCTGCTGGGAGGCATAATGACCGGGCTTTTCAAGTGCGCAATCGTGCTCGCTCTCTTCTTTGCCACGGCCAGCGTTTTCTACGGAATACAAATACCTGACCCGGTGGCATTCCTTGCGGCGCTTTTTTTCCTGCTGCTCTTCGGAATATCACTTGGCATGATAAACCTCGCATTTATTTTCCCGCACGGGGAGAACGCCATTTACCTTGTCTGGACGCTGCCTGACATCCTGGTCGTGCTCTCCGGCGTGTACTATCCATTGGATATTCTCCCCGCGCCGCTCAACTATCTCGCGCAGCTGCTCCCAAGCTCGCACGCGTTCAACCTGATAAAGCAGACGCTCGGAGTCGGGCACGCCGACATCCTGGCCATGGTTGGCCTGAGCGCGCTCTGGCTTATCGGCTCGTGGCTGCTGCTGCAGAACTCGTTCAGGTACGCGAAAAAGACAGGGAAGCTTGTGAGGGTGGCGTGAAGAATTTTGCAGTGCGCCTGGAAAAAAGACATCGGTGGAAATGGAGATTCGTAAATGCCCCTAATTATTGGAATTCACAGAATTCATCCTCGTTTACTTTCGCCAGTTCCAATATGCCTTTGAGTGTTCCCAGTTTGAGTTCTTTGTGGTTCGGCACGCTGGTCCCGACCGCGCCGTTAGATATGTCTTTTCTCAAAATCATGTGGCTTCCTGTCTGCCTGACCACGCGGAATCCAAACTTGTTGCAAAGAATTTTGACGCATTCAAAACCGGGGCATTTCCTAAGCCTTGACAAGCTCGGCCACCTCAAAAGTAGTGAAAATTGGCCTGCTCGCTTTCTCCATCGGGAACTCTTCCAAATACAACTCTGTTGCCTCCTTTAGGTTGGCAAGAGCCTCTTCTATCGATTTCCCCTGGCTCACAGTCCCAACTTCAGGGCACTTTGCCACATACATGTCTTCGTCCTTCTGGATGACGGCCGACAAAACAATGTTCTTTTTCTTCATAACAACAAAATAACCCGAACTCCAATTTAAACATATGTTACGGCAAAAAACCGGTGCCATCCATGCGGCAGAGAAAAGAGGCCTGCATAAAAAACTGGATCAGGAAAACAGGAAAGCTTGTTAGGGTGACGTGAAGATATGGAAAAATAAAGATTAGCTTTGATAACAAATAATATTACCAAAAACATTGACCCAAAATAATTAATAACCAAGCTTGACCTATTTTTTTAATGCAAAAAAAGACTCTATTGATACTGGCTGGATCACTACTAACCTTAATAATTATCGGTTTTTTGGGGCTCATGTTTCTCGTCGATTTTATGGCAGCAGAATATCCTGAAAAGATTTACAAGGAAATGCGCTCCCCTGATGGAACTATGAAATTGACAATTTCCCATTACAAACAGTATGTACCCTACGGAGTGAAAGGCAATATTTACCTGGAAAAAAACGGCGAACAAAAAAAGGTGCGAGGGTTCTTTCTTGATTTTATTGAAGACATAGATGACGAGATTGGCGTAAAATGGTCTGAAGAAGAAAAGGCATTCTATTACGGCACAGAAAAACTAGGTGCAGATTGACCTTTTAGCCCATATTCACACTATCGCAAACAGAGCTCATTTTCAAAAGCGACGTGAGTATCACACGCCACATTTCACTTCTGCAAATCAATTTTCAGCTTCAGTTCTTTCAGCTGATTCTCATCAACGGGCGAGGGCGAGCCGTCCATGAGCGAGACCGCCGCCTTGTTTTTCGGGAAGGCAATCACTTCGCGTATGCTCTGCGCGCCCGTGAGAAGCATCACCATGCGGTCAAGCCCGAACGCAATTCCGCCGTGGGGGGGAGCGCCGTACTTGAAGGCGTCAAGCATGAACCCGAACTTCTCCTGCGCGGACTCTTTGCTGATTCCAAGCGCGCTGAATACGCGGCTCTGCACGGCCGAGTCGTGTATTCTTATGCTCCCGCCGCCGAGTTCGATTCCGTTGAGCACCAAATCATACGCCTTTGCGCGGATTTTGAGCGGCTCTTTTTCAATGAGCGCAAGGCCCTCGATTTTGGGGGAGGTGAAAGGATGATGCATTGCCTGCAACCTTTGGTCTTCCTCGCTCCACTCAAACATCGGGAAATCGGTGACCCACAATAGGTTGTAAGTGTTTGGCTTGATGAGGCCGAGCTTCTGGGCGAGGTGGTTTCGCAAAAAGCCGAGCGAATCATTCACTACCTTTGCAGTCCCCGCGCACGCCAAAATCAGGTCGCCGTTCTTTGCGTCCACAGCAGTAACAAGCTCTGATAGGATTTTTTCATCAAGGAATTTGCCGATAGGCCCTTCGGCCTTGCCAGCGCCCCCGACCTTGAAGTACGCGAGCCCTTTTGCCTTGTAAATTTTCACAAAATCCTCTAGGCCGGATAGGTCGGTGCGCGAGAACTCGGCCTTGCCCGGAACATTTATCGCCTTTATGATGCCGCCGTCTTTTACAACCGAATTGAAGGCGTTGAATGTGCCCTTCGAGAGGATTGCAGTGACATCTTTTAGCTCGAAGCCGAAGCGGGTATCCGGCCTATCTATCCCGTACCGTGAAATGGATTCATCGTAAGTCATCTTCGGGAGCGGGAGCACAACTTCCACTCCGAGAATTTCCTTGAAGATGCGCGCAACGAGCTTCTCGTGCAAATCCATCACGTCATGCTCGTCAACAAAGCTCATCTCAACATCAATTTGCGTGAACTCAGGCTGCCTATCGGCGCGAAGGTCCTCGTCTCGGAAGCAGCGCGCAATCTGCATGTACCTGTCAAATCCTGCAATCATTAAGAGCTGCTTGAAAATTTGCGGGCTTTGCGGAAGCGCATAGAACTTTCCGTGGTGCACCCTGCTTGGCACAAGGTAGTCGCGCGCGCCTTCGGGAGTGCTCTTTGCAAGGATGGGCGTTTCGATTTCGATGAAATTGTTTTCATCATAAAAATCGCGCGCGAGCTTCACTATTTTGTGGCGAAGGATTAGTTTTTGCTGCATCGCCGGGTTTCTCAAATCAAGGTAGCGGTAGGTGAGGTTTGTCTCCTCGCTTGATTGCGCGTGGTCTGAGACCTCGATCGGGAGCGGCTGGGCGCTTGTGATAATTTTTAGCGATTCCGCCTCGAGCTCGATTTCGCCGCTCACCCATTTCTTGTTCTCGGTGCCCTTGGGCCTTGCCCTTACTGTCCCTGAAACTTCGATGACCGATTCGCGGTGCAGCCCTTTGCCGGCATCGTGCGCCTGCTTGTTCTTTTCCGGATTGAGGACGACCTGTGTGATTCCGTAGCGGTCGCGAATGTCAACGAAAGTGAGGCCGCCGTGGTCGCGCGTGGAATCAGCCCAGCCCTGCAATGTGGCTTTCTTTCCAAGCTCTTTTGCACTGAGCTCTCCGCATGTGTGTGTCCTTTTCATCAAATGCACCGATAAGGGAAAACTCTGGAAAAGGCTTAAAATAGGTTGGCAGGCTGAATTGCCAATTGGCAGGCAGCGGCTATTTAAGGCCAAGATAGCCCGCGGATTCCCTTCGGGCCGAGTCATCAAATTCGCCAAAGTGCCTCATGACCCAGATTGTCCGTGTCAGGCTGTTGTATTCATCGCCGCGCTTTGGCGCACCTTCCCGCTCTTCTTGCAGGTCTCTTAGCAATTTGTCCAGGCCTTTTGCCTTGTAATCCTTCCAGTTCCGCCTTATTGTCTCGCTCACGCGCCTTATCTGGTCAACGCTCGGCTCACGCCCATTGTTTAGGTCAATTCTCGCGATTTCCTTTATCGGCGCCGGGGATGCCTTTAGACGGGCAACTTCATTGGTATGCAACCTATTCAGCCCAATTGCTGAAGCGCCTATCAAAGCGCCGGCAACAAGCCCCCCAATGCGCCTGCGCCTCTTTGCAACGCTTGCCGGCAGGTTCTTTCCAAATGAGAAGCCGGAAGTCAATTTAGCAGCGCTAGGGGACCTGGTTAGCCGCATATAGTAATGAGATAAGTCCCAGGTTATATATAAAATTGCGCCATAACTTCCGGTTTAGCCAAAGCCGGGAAAACCAACCTTTTTATACCACCCCAACGTTTAGTTTGTAGGTGAAGCCATGGAACCTCGCAGAATACTTCAAAAACACCCAAGAACGCAAACAGCATCGGACAACCCGATTATCAGGGCACAACTAAGGTTTGGCCGGCTTTTGGGCCTTGAAAAGAAAAGATGATTCACCAGCCTATTTAACCCGCAAATTCCATTATTGTCTTCTGCCCGCCCCGCGAGAGCGGCCGGGCTAAAATTCCGAGCTTTCGCTGAACAGCGCGGGCGAACTCTTCCTCGAACCCATGCGTGGTGAGCACCAGTTTTGGGTTGCTCTCCTTTACATACCGCAAAAGAGATTCGAAATCGGCGTGGTCGGAAAGAGGGAATGATTTGTACTTCGATCTTCCGCCCCAGCCGGTTGCAATTGCGGCCTCGGCCTTTTTGCCAAGCTGGTGCGAGAGGGCAGAGAGCAGATGGCCATCGATTAGGTGCGGCGGGAGAATCAGCACGTTCGAATCCTTGAGGTTGTGGTCGAGCAGGGTGTAATTGCCAAGCTTTACGCCCTGGGATTCGTACGCCCTGTTCTGCCCGAAAATCTTTGAGTAGACAAGCGGGGTTTCGCCGAGAAACTCGTTAACAACCTTGGTCAGCTCCTGCGCCTTGCCGGTGCTGTATCCTCCGAGCACGGTGAATTTGTTTTCTGAAATGTTGCGTGAAATCCAGCGTATCATGTCCTCATACACCTGCTCGCGCGAGGGGAATGAATACTCGGGCCTGCCAAAGGTTGTCTCGATTACAAGGACTTCGCTCGGCAGTATCTGCGCGCCCTCGAAGAGGATGCTCTTCTGGAGCTTGAAATCAGAAGTGAGGACCGCGTGCGACCCATTCTGGACTTCGAGCTGGGCGGAGCCGAGGATGTGGCCCGAAGGGTGGAAGCGGCACTCGAATTCTCCTACGGAGAACTTTTTCCCGAAAGGCACCTCGGTCACCGAAAAGCCCTTTTCCCTGCCGCCAATAAGGGCGTTGGTCTGGGGAGTTGCGAAATAGGAATTGGATTTTGTCGCTTTTGCGTGGTCCGAGTGGGCGTGGGTGATTAGCGCCTGCTTGCCGCGGATGCCGTGCGCGTCAACGAATAGCTCATCTTTTGCGCGGAAAACAATGCCATTTCGGTGCGTGATTTGCATGGCACAATAGAAGTGCGAGGCCGTATATAATGCTTGAGTGGATGCCCGCAAACCCTGGCGGAAAAACAACCTGCCGGTTAAATCCCAATTAACCAAATGTTTATATTTTGTTTAAACTCTAATGATATGATTCCGATGGCAGTCAAGGTCAAGCTAAGGAAATGGGGAAACTCGATGGGTGCGCTTTTTCCGAAATCATTCATAGAAAAGGAAAATCTGAAGGAGAACGACGAAATACTCCTCGAGAGGATAAAAGTAGTGGATTTTTCGGATGTATTCGGGATACTTAAGGGAAGCAAAATATCTGCCCAGAAGTTCAAAAATATGGCAAGGAAAGGATGGGAATGAATGCCGGAATATTTCTTTGATACTTATGCACTGTACGAAATATTGCGGGAAAACAAAAACTACAGCGATTACAATTTTTCAGGCATGGTCACAACAAAACTCAATCTAATGGAATTGCATTATGGCCTGCTAAGCACCCATGGAAAGGGCATGGCGGACGGTATTTTTTACAGGTTCCTGAACAATTGCACAGAAATAAACGAAAATACTATAATCGAGGCAAACCTATTCAGGAAGGAAAACAAGCACCTGAAAATGTCCTGCATCGACTGCCTCGGATACGCCATTGCAAGGTCAAGAAAAGTGAAGTTCCTCACAGGTGACAACGCATTTAGGGGCCTTGAAAATGTCGAGTTCGTGAAGTGAAAGGAAATGCCCCGGACCCGCTACAGGCAACTCCAACAAATAAATACACTTAAGGCGCTATTCTAGCGATGCCCGAACTGCGCGAAATCGCGGACAAAATAGAGCAGGACGCCTCAACCTTGCGCGAGAAGGCGGGCTCGACCCAGTGGGGCAAGCTCTCGCGCCGCGGATTTATTTTCAGCACATCAAACATGCTCCCCGGCCTTGAGGAGCTGTACTCATTGTTCCAGCTCGCGCGCATGGAAATGTCAAAGGAGGGCGACCCGGCAGCACCCGAAGCTTCCGAGCACCTTGCCGAGCTAAACAGGCTAATCACAACCCTTAAGCGCAACGTTGAAATGGAGCAGTCGCGCCTCGAGAAAATGAAAACGCAGGGGATTGAGGCGATTGCAGAAACCGTCACCGTGCCAGAACTGTACTCCGAGCTTGAGCAGAAGACGCTTGCAATGCTTTTGAAGAGCAGCTATTTTGTGGAGCGCATGCGCATATTCAGCCGCAAAAAAGAGCCGCTCATGGAAACAAGGGGCGCGCAAAGAAACGTGCTTGATTTGCTCGCAAAGCGCGAGGAGGAGGTCGCCGCGCTTCGCAAGAAATACGATGAGACGCGAAAGAACACCTTCATGGGCCTATTGGAAAAGGACACCTCCGCGGAAATCGAGGGCGAGCTAAACGAGGTTTCGCGCTCGATTGAATCCAAGACAGCGCTCCTGCGCAAGGCATTTGACGCTTCCAAGATGTTCAATGAGCAATTCCAGCGCCAGCAATCGGAGCTTGGGCAGCGCGTGCTCTCGGTTGAGGATTTGCAGTCGCAGATGACGGCAAAAACCTTCGAGGTCCTAACGATGCTCAAAAAGGAGCGCGATTATGCAAAGAGGATGCTCATCGAAATCGAGCAGGAAACAATTTCGCTTCGCAACACCTACTCAAAAGAGCTGCTCGGGCTGCAGGAGGAAAAGCTCAGGCTCAAGAACACCATAGAGGAAAAGCACAGCCGGGAAATGTCCGAGCTAAAATCAGAGCTGCGGCACAGAAACGATACAATCAGGCACTTCCAGGAGAGCATCTCAGCAAAGGAGCGGAAGAACGCGGACCTCGAGCTTGAGAATGAGAAGCTCTGGGTGCTGACCAAAACCCTGCACAAGCACAGGGCAATAAGGGAAAAGGTACTTGGCAAAAAAGACCCTGAAGAGCCCGCCCCCGCAAGGCCGAAAAAGGGCCGCAAATGAGTTAAAGTTTAATATAACTTCCCCCATTTTATTGCTCGAATGTACGACAAGTATGACTCCCCGCACGGCGAGGAGCCGCAGGACTACGGCCCATCGGCGCAGGACCAGATAGGCGAGCAGGCCGGACCAATAATCGATGCGGTCCGCGGCAAATGGAAAATCATTGTTGCGGCAATTGTGCTGGCGATTGTTGCCTACGCGGCATATGATTTTTTCGTCGGAAGCTACCGCGAGGTTTCGGTGCAGGCATTCGACACCGAAGGGAAGGCGATTTCAGCTTCCATAAAAATCTCAAATGCGCAGGGGCAGGCGGCTGCAAGCCTCTCGCCCGGCCAGAAGGCAAAGCTAAAGGCGGGAGAGTACACAATGAGCGCGGCGGCATCGGGCTACCGGCCGATATCTGACTATCCGCTGACTGTTAGCGCCAATTCCTCTGAAAAGCTCGAGCTCGAATCCGACAAGGCCATCACACTCACCGGGACTTTTCCGGCAAAGCTTATCAGCGGGGAGAGAAAGGAGATTGAACTCACATTAACCAACGGCGGCGGCTCTTCGGAAAAAGCCGAGCTTTTGCTCGAGGGCGATGCCGCAAAGGACGCAAAGCTAGAGTATGGCTCTCCGCTCGATGTGCCTCCGGGGGAGAGCGCAATTCTGGCAACGCTTGTGGCCCTGGACAAGGCATCTGGCGCAAAAGCCGGAACCGGCAAGAGCGGCTCAATACGCATAAAGGGCCTGCGTGAAGGTGCCCAGATTTCCGGCAAGTACGAACTCATACAATTTGACGCATCAAAGCTTGACATCCGAATCGACGGGGACGCCTCGAACGCCGACTTTGGGCAGCTCGCCCCGGCAGAGCACAACGCGAAGAAGAAAATAACCTTCGAGAACAGGAATGATTTTGATGTCGAGAATCTCACTGTCAAAAAGGAAATCCAATCGCCGGGGTTTGATACCGATTACGACATCGCGGAATGGATTTCGCTAAACCCCAAGGGCGGGATTGATGTGAAGGCCGGCGAGCGCTCAAAGCAGGTGCAAATCGACCTTGCGGTCCCGCGCGATGTGGCGTTCCCGGAAGGCGCGCAATCGGTGAAGGTTAGCGGGACCATCACAATTTCCAACACATATTTCTCGAAAGAATTCACATTCACATTCGAGGTCAAAAAGCCGGAAATCAAGCTCGATGCGGACATACCAATCACCATCACCATAAGGAAGGGCGCCACAGGGTGGGAAAAGATTGACAACCCGATGAAAATAATCAACAGGGGAAGGGTCACGCTAACAGACATCCGCGCCGCGGTCAAGTGCAGCAACGCCATTGGCGAGCCATGGCTAACTCTCTTTGACAGTGAGGCGAACGGGTACAAGTCGACTGTTACAATCGACCAGCTCCCGTCCTCGAGCGAGCCACGGGTTGTCAACTACCACGTGGAAGTCCCAAGCGCCACAAAGCCCGGCGAAACCTCGATTTGCAGCCTGCGCCTGCGATACGACGACCCCAATGGGCCGAGCCAGACCGTGGAAAAAATCGTCACTGTTAAAGCCCAGGCGTAAATCAACCCCGGGGCAATTGCTTTTATGAAAAGGAATATGCTCCCTCTCGCGGCGCTTCTGCTCGCATTTGCGCTTGCTGCAGGCTGCGTGCAAACGGAGCACGCAGGAACTCCCGCAAAAATCCCTCCTGCGCAGCCACAGACGCCTGCGCCAAATGAGCCGGCGCCGCCTCAGCCGCCAGCACAAGAGCCACCGGCCACACACCCCGACGGCAACGCAGGGGGCATCCTGATTGCGAACTGGAACCTGCAGATTTTCGGCAAGGCCAAGGCGGCAAACAGCGGCCTCATGGATTATTACGTTGGGAAAATCCGCGACTACAACATCATAATCGTGCAGGAAATCCGCGACATAGGCGGCACCTCATTCCCCAAGCTGTGCGCCCTGCTCCCGGAATATAAGTGCATTGTGAGCAGCCCGGCGGGAAGGAGCAGCTCGAAAGAGCAGTACGGGATGATTTACAAGGATGCGCAGCTGCTCTCGCAGCACGACTACAATCCCGATAGCAACGCTGATTTCGAGCGCCCGCCCTTTGCCGTAATGTTCCGTTACGGCGACTGGAACTTCACCATTGTCACAATCCACACAAAGCCCGAGGATGTGAAAAACGAGCTTGCGAAATTGCAGGAGCTCGCGGACCAAATCGGGGGCGAAGTCATAATCATGGGAGACCTGAACGGCGACTGCAATTATTACAACGAAGTGGCAAACCCCGAGCTCGACAGCTGGACATGGGCAATACCCTCAAGCGAGGACACAACGGTTGCGAAGACCGACTGCGCATACGACCGCATAATATTCAACGACCCGGCCAAGGACAACTTTGTGAAGTACGGCGTGATGCGCGATGTGAACTCGTCGGAGTCAGACCACTACCTGATTTGGGGCGAGTTCGGACAGGATGAAAATTAATATAGCAGAACGTCCGTCTTCTAATATGCCATTTTCAATAAAAAGGGCGTTTTCACAAAGGCGGGATAGGCGCCTTGAGTTAGTGAAAAAACTTGGATTGGCGACTCGCAAACTTCCCCTTTCGCAGCGAAAATATATCAGGCGTAAAATGGCGGAAGTGAAAATTAATGAAAGGCTGAAAACCCCCGCAGAGGAAGAAGCTGCCCGCGTTAGAGCCATACAGGAAAGTGGCAGGCGGCAAGAAGATGCGTTAACTGCGAGGAATGCCAGGCTAGGAGCCGTGGAAGGGGGACCGGGCAAAGATTACTGGCGAGCGTATCATTCTAGAAACTATAATGCCCTTTGGGACGGATATTTGGGAAAGGAGCTTGGGAAAAATATGGTTGCAAAACGGGGATTATATAGGCAATATTTTGCAGGGCTCCCAAAAGCGGGGATAAAAAAACTTATAGTGATGAGAAATGCCAGAAACCAAGGCTTCGAAAGTTCAGGCACCCGCCACAAGCGGGCTGTTGTAATCGGCATCCTGCAACGTCAGGTAGTTTTCGATTGGATTTATTTTCTCTTTGAACCTGCAGGCAAAAGTTATGAACAAAAGCCCATTTTTCTTTTTCGTATATAAGTCGCATTCCGAGAGTCCGGCCAAATTGCTTTCAGTGACCTCGGTTTTTGAAATGGCAGTCAGAAACTTGGAGGCATCCAGGATTTCAAGCCCGACCACCTCATTGCCCGCAAAGGAAATATGCACATTCGTGCCGTATTCTATGCTGCCCTGTGATTTTTTGGCGGAATTGTAAATAAAGAGAATGTCATTCTCCCTGTCGAAATTAAACCCGATTTTTTTACCTTTTGACATGTTTCTCAGCCTTCCTTTGCCATCTTACTCTAATCTTTACTCCGGTAATTATTTTAATTGTTTTTTCCACATCATCAATTTCGACATAATATTTATGCCCGGTTGTATTGCTTAACTTGAACCACAATTTAAGCTTTTTCCTAAAGTCGCCCCAAAAATCCACTTCAGCCATTACAAATGCATTGGAAGGGTTTCTCAGGTTTTCCTCAAGGACCGTGTCCGATATCTGCTCAAACGGCTGCTTAAATTGCTCAAAATGGAGGGTTTTGACAATCCTGTAGCCCCTGCAGGATTCAAGTTTTTTCAAAACATCGTTTTGATTCATTAATGTGGCCCTATCAAAAAGGTGATTGCCGTGACATTATAAACACAGCGAAACCTCAGTGCCGGTGCGGCCAGGATTTAATTTTCGAAAATATAGCCACCGATGGGAGTTGAACCCACAACCTGCTGATTACGAATCAGCTGCTCTGCCGTTGAGCTACGGTGGCATAAAAGCCCCTAAAACGCTATCAAAACGTGCTGGACAGCCATTTTAATTCTTTTGCCTACGAGATTGTTTCCATGGCGCCCAAACCAGAATTTGCCGACAGGCTCACAGCCTACCTCAAGGAAAAGGGCTTTGTTTACGGCCCCGAACCCGAAATTTACGGCGGGGTTTCGGGCTTTTACAGCTACGGGCCGCTCGGAAAGAGGCTCAAGAACAACATCGAAAACATCATTCGAAAGCACTTCAACAAGCAGGGCTTTTACGAGGTCGAATTCCCCATTGTTACCCCGGCAATTGTGTGGAAGGCATCCGGCCATCTCGATGGCTTTAATGACCCGGTAATTCTCACAGAGGACGGGAAGGACTCCTACCGCGCGGACAAGCTCATCGGGGAAATGGCAGGGATACAGGCCGACCACATGGGCGATGAGGAGCTAATCAAAACAATACAGGAAAAAAACATCAAGGCGCCGACGGGAAAAAAGCTCGCGCTCAAAATCGAGAGGCACAGCCTGATGATGAAAACAACAATCGGCGGCAACATCGAGGCGTACAACCGCCCCGAAACCGCAACAACCACCTATTTGCCGTTCAAAAATTACCTCAAGTTCTTCCGCGACACGCTCCCGTTCGGGGTGTTCCAGATTGGAAAGGCGTTCCGCAACGAAATCTCGCCGCGCCAGCACCTTTTGCGCTGCCGCGAGTTCACGCAGGCCGAGAGCCAGACCATGCTCTTTCCTGAAATGAAGCAGAATTGGGAAAAGTTCGAGGAATCCAAAAATGACATGATGCCCCTTTGGACAGAAGAATTGCAAAAGGCCGGAAAGGGCCCGCAGGAAACTTCGCTCGAAAAGGCAATCGAAGGAAAGCTGCTCAAGAACAAGGCATACGCCTGGCACCTCAACCTCGCATTCAAGATGTTCCTTGAGTTCGGAATTCCGCGCGCAAACACCCGCCTGCGCCAGCACCACTCCGATGAGAAGGCATTCTACTCGGATGACACATGGGATATTGAGGTGAAGCTGCGAAGCTTTGGGTGGGTCGAGGTTTGCGGAATTAGCGACCGCACAAATTATGATTTGCAGCAGCACGCAAAGTTCAGCAAGCAAAAGCTCACCGCGCGCACGCTTGAGGGAAAGGAAGAGGTTCCGCACGTGATTGAAATCGCATTCGGGGTTGACAGGCCGTTCTTTGCAGTGCTGGATTTGTGCTATGATGAGCGCGAGGAGGACGAGCAACGCACTCTGCTTCGCCTCCCGGCGCACGTCGCCCCAATACAGGTCGGGGTTTTCCCGCTCGTAAAAAAGGACGGGCTGGCGGAGAAGGCGGAGGAGCTGGAAAAAAACCTCTCAAAGAAATTCCTCTCGGTATATGATGAAGGCGGGAGCATCGGAAGGAGATATTCAAGGCTCGATGCGGCAGGAACGCCGTTTTGCATCACCGTTGATTATGACACCATGAAGGACGGAACCGTCACGGTGCGCGAGCGCGACTCGATGAAGCAGGAGCGCATGAAGATTTCAGAACTTGGGGATTTCTTGGAGGCGAGGCTGCATGGACAAGATTGAAGAGATGCGAAAAAATCTCATTTCGGCTGCCAAGAAAAAAGTGCAGGAAAAGTACGGGGCCCGCGACGTGCACATCATCAAATCCGTGAACCTTCTAGGTGACCTTGATGGCACGGCAAACCTTCTAACAGAGCAGCTGCGCGAGTGGTACTCGGTGCATTTCCCCGAGCTTGGCAGCCAGGTGGCGGACAACATGTCATACCTGAAGATGGTGCATTATATAGGAAAGAAAAGCAATTTTACGGGCGAGAAAATTTCACAATACCTCGAGGACAAGGAGAGGGTTGGTGAAATTGTTTCGGCATCGAAATCCTCAATCGGCTCGGATGTCGCGCCAGAGGACCTTGAGCAGATGCGCTCGCTTGCGCTAAACTGCCTCAATCTTTTGGAGGAGCGCGAGGCGATTTCAAAGTACATTGAAAAGGCCATGGAAAAGGAAATGCCGGCATTCAGCGCAATTGCCGGCCCTACAATTGGCGCGAAGATTTTGGCAAAAATCGGCAGCAAATCAAAGCTCGCGTTCCTGCCGGCATCCACAATACAGATTGTGGGCGCGGAGAAGGCGCTCTTTTTGCACATCAAAATGGGCGTGAAGGGCCCGAAGTTCGGATACCTCTACCAGCACCCGCTTGTGAAGGCGGCATCGTATGAGAACAAGGGCAGGATGGCGCGCTCGATTGCCGCCAAGCTCTCAATCGCGGCGAAGATGGATTATTTCGGAAGCAAGGGAAACGCGGATGAGATGAAAAAGCAGCTCGAAATCAGGGCAAAAGAGCTAACCGATAGAAAGCACAAGCAAAAAGAAGCCAAGGCCGAGGAGCCCGCGAAAATGGAAGAGAGGCCAACAACGCCTAGAAGGGAATTTTCTGAAAGGCCTAGATTGGAGTTCCGGCCGAGACCGCAATATGGCGCAGAGCGCAGTGGCAATTTCCCGCAAAGAAGCGGCGGCTTTCGCAATGAACGCCCCGGCGGGTTCAGGCGCACCGACAGGCCTTTGGGTGGATTCGTAAGAAACGACAGGCCAACCGGATTTAGGCCGCACGGCAACAGGGCCGGGGGCCCTGGCAGCAGCGAGCGAAAGCCATTTGGGAGCAGCGATGTGCACAGCGGCCCGCGCTCAAGGCCTCCATGGAAAGGCGGGCGCGGCGCAGATAGGCGCTCATTTGGAAACGAAGGCGCAAGAGGAGACCGCCCGAGCTGGAAGGGCGGCAAGCAGAAGAGGGATTTTAGCTCAACCGAGCGAAAGGCATTTGGCAATGACAGCCGCCCGCAGGGCAAGCCCCACTCAGGCCACGGCGCAAAGTTCTCCGGAAAAGGTAAGGGCAAAGGCGACCCTGCAAGGAAAAAGTTCTAAGGCCGCCAAAATTTGCCAATCTTTAAATTCAGTTGCGGCTTACTAAACTAGCTGATTGACATGGGAATAATCAAGCCGCTAACAGACGGCGTTTTCGAAATCGGGCATGGCATAGGAACCCTGAACATGACCCCCGGAAAAAATGTTTACGGCGAGGAGCTTCTCAAAGTAGAGGGTAGCGAGTACCGCATCTGGAACCCTTTCCGCTCGAAAGTAGGCGCCGCGATAAAGAAAGGGATGAAGGATTTCAAATTGAAGGAGGGCTCAAAAGCCCTCTACCTCGGCGCGGCGGAGGGCACAACAATTTCGCACCTCTCAGACATTGTGCGCGGGAAGGGAATGATTTTCGGGGTTGACATCAGCGCGCGCTCGATGAGAAAATTCATATACCTCTGCGAGCAGCGGAGCAATCTTGTGCCAATCCTTGCCGATGCCTCGCAGCCGATGACATACAAGGAATACATCGGGAGCTTCTCTGTTGACGCGCTCTTCCAGGACGTTTCCCAGAAAAACCAGGCGGAAATTTTCCTCAAGAACGCGCGCGCATACCTCAAGCGCGAAGGGTATGGCTACCTTTCGGTGAAGGCGCGTTCAATCAATTCAAATGAGAGTGTCGGCAAAATAGTGGATGAGGAAGTTTCCAAGCTGCAAAACGAGTTCGAAATCCTGCAGGTAATCGACCTCGAGCCGTTTGAGAAGGAGCACGCGATGGTCGTGTGCCGGAAGAAATGACTCATGCTTTGTTGCGCCAAATCCGGATTTTTTTCATGCGCTGGACTGCCGCCCTGTGTTTTTTTCCTAAATCAGAAAGCACATTTCTGCGGCCTTCACCAAGGCTGAAAATCCCCTTTTGAGGGGCTATCCGAACCTTCTGGCCGGTGATTTTGGCGAAATGCTCGGCAGCAACTTTTACGCACCAGTTGTTGTATTCCCCCATGACAGCGCCTATTGACGGGCCGGCTCTGAGCCCTCTTTCTTCCACTATATTTTCCAAAGATGTTTGAATCCCGATGCCGCTGCGGGCAAGCACACACCTGCCACGCCCCAGCTTTTCCAGAGCAAAAGACGTAAGCCCTTCACAAAGCATATCCCCTTCTTTGGCCAAGCCAATCAAGCCCGGCACTCCCTGACTTTCCAGCGCCATAATCTGTGCCCTAAAAGCCGGCCTCAAAATTATGATGCCCCTGTCGGGGCGCAAGGCCAGGAACTTTACCCTTGCTTTCCAAATTGCGTCCAGAACCTTCGCGTTTTTTAACAGCACCCGACGAATTCTCGGGGAAGGGTGTTTTGGGAGTTTGTCTTCAATACAAGCCAGGCTGAAAAAAGGGTGCACAAGCAAATCCCAGGTTATTGGTTCCCCCATTTTAATATAGACGCAAAAGGAGGTTTTAATGTTTTTGGAAGCATTATTTAAGCATGAAAGCCACGGCCCAAAGCCCCGGACACATCACCGGCTTTTTTGTGATATACGAAAATGGCTCGACGGGCGCGGGAATAAACATCGAGGGCGGGATGAAAACCACCGTGCAGTTCCGTAAGGGCAGAAAAGACGAATTGCGCATGAACGGCAAAAAAACAAAGCTCATTGTCTCGGAAAAAGTGCTTGGGCTCTTCCGCAAAAAAGCAAGCATATCCGCAGCGCAAAAAGTCAGGGTTTTGCACCGCACAAAATTCCCAATCGGCTACGGGCTTGGAATTTCCGGGGCCGGAGCCCTGAGCCTTTCAATCGCGCTGAGCAAACTCTTCGGCGCGGACCTTGGCAAAAAAGAAATCCTCGCGATTGCAAAGCAGGCCGAGATTGAATGCGGAACCGGGCTTGGTGATGTGGTCGCTGAGCAGTTCGCCGGCGTTATGGTTGGGAAAAAGCCATACCCGTCAAAGGCTATTGCCCGGATTCGCGCAAACGAAAAATTTGTCGCCCTCGGATTTTTCAAGGCAATGTCCACGAAGAAAATAATCCGGAGCCCCTCATGGAAGCGGAAAATCAACAAAACGGGGCTGGCGTGCATGGCGGAAATAAACAGGAAAAAGCCCATGGAAAACTTTGTTGCGCTGTGCCGCAAGTTCGCCCTTGAAAGCGGGCTTGCAACGCCACAGATAAGGAATGTGATGGGGAAAATTCCCGGTTCGGGCATGGCCATGCTCGGCGAAACCGTTTTCATGCCAACAACAAATCCAAAAAAGGCCAAAAGTGAACTTGGCAAATATTGCCGCAGGGCGATGATTGCCAAAATCGCCACGAAGGGGGCCGGATTATTGTGAAGATACCGAAAAACCACCCGCGCCGCAAGTCGCTTGAGCAGAGGCATCTGCTTGAAGAGGGTTTTGCGCAAGGAATTGTCGCGCCCGCGGGAATGATGGCGCACGGCAGGGGAGAGGCGTTTGACTACCTGCTCGGGGAGAAAACTTCGCCCGAAGCGAAAAGGCAGATTGAGGCCGCCGCGGCGATGCTGCTGCTCGCAAAGCGCCCGGTAATTTCGGTGAACGGGAACACCACCGCGCTTTGCGCGGGGAAAATCGTGGAGTTGTCAAAAGCGGTTCCGGCGGCAATCGAGGTGAATTTATTTTACCGCACCAAAAAAAGGCTGCGGCTCATTGAAAAGGAATTCCGCAAATTCGGCGCAAAAATCCTCGGCTCGAATAAAACCAAAAAAATCCCGGGCCTGAAATCAAAGCGGCAGTTCGTGGACCCGGAAGGGATTTTTGCCGCGGACGTTGTGCTTGTGATGCTCGAGGACGGGGACCGCACCGAATTTTTGCGCAAAATGGGCAAAAAAGTCATCGCAGTCGACCTAAACCCGATGAGCAGGACGGCGCGCCGCGCAGACATCACAATAGTTGACAATGTCACAAGGGCGGTTCCCCTGCTCTCCAAAAGCGTTAAAAGAATGAAGGCGCTTGGGCTTGCAGTGGCACAGCGAACCATTAATAATTACAATAACGAAGAATTACTGCATAAAACAGGGGAAGGGCCAGGAAAGGGAAATGATGGCGATGAACATTGAGGCTGAGCGGCAGTTCATGCACGCAATCTTCGGGCTTGTTTACCTGCTGATATTCATATACTTCCCAAGGGAGAGCGCAATCGAAATCACATTCCTGCTGCTCACAATCGGCGTGCTTCTGGCCCTCATACACCACAGGCACAAGATACCGCACCTTGAGGGCATAATCGCAAGATTTGAGCGCACGGACGAGTCGCGCATAATCGGCGAGGCGGGGATAAAGTTCACGGTTGGCATCCTCATAGCCGCGCTCGTGTTCTACATTCTTGGAATTGACAACAGGGCAATGATAGGCGCGGTTGCAACGCTTGCGGTCGGAGATAGCGCCTCTACAATTATCGGCAAGAGGTTTGGGAGGACAAAGCTTTTCGGCGCCAAAAGCCTTGAGGGAATGGCGGCAGGCCTTGCTGTTTCGGCAATCGCCATGATGGCATTCCTGCCGATGCACATAGCAATTGGGGCGGCGGCAATCGGAATGCTCTCCGAGCTTTTGCCCATAAATGACAATTACACGATACCGCTCGCGACCGGGGCGGCGATAGCGCTGATGCTGTAAAAGTGAAAAAACCGGCAAAATGCTGTTTTTAAAGTTAGCCGCGGAATATTAATTCAGAAATGGGCCGGTAGCTCAGGCTGGATAGAGCACTTCTCTCCTACTCATATTTGAGTCGCTACTCGTTTTCGAGTAATGAGGGGTCAGGAAGGGGTCGTGAGTTCGAATCTCACCCGGCTCGTTTTCAATAAATCAATCATTTTCTCTTGCCTAATAGCCTTATCGGGGTGCTTGAAACCTATTTCTAGCAAGAATTTCAAAAGCATTCCCTTTTGCCTAATTCTAAGTTCATGAGTATGCGAAATAAAATTGCCGGTAGGAGCTTTTGCCACTCTTTCAAAAATTTTTAGGGTTTGAATTCCAAAAGTTAAGAGGGAATCTTTAATCTCTTGAATAAATTCTTTTTCCTTGAATGTGATATCGATAAAGAGCTGTTTGGCTTTGTCTGGATTTTTTGGCAATGTCCCATCTGAATCAAATAGGCCTGGCAGATAATTTCTCAAAAGTTCTTTATCACGCTTTATCAGCCCAGGTATTCTCAAATTTCTTTTTATTCCCCGGTTCATCCCAAAAACGCTATGAAAAAATGAGTTCAGCACAACACTCTTGATTTCAAGAACGTAAAAAGGCTTCGTCGATATGGCTGTTATTTTGGGATAAATTGAGCCCGCATACCCAAATAGCGCATTCGATAAATTATTCATTTTAATCATTTGCTCAAAGTATTCATCCGCAAATAGAACAGCCTTGTTATCGGTGGTCAGGCAGCCATCACCTTGAAGGTAACCCACAAAATATGCCAACTCGCATGAAATATTTTTTGGCAAAATAAGCCTTTTCTTTCTTGCAGTGAACTCAATGCCAGCTATTGCGTAAATCTTATCGAAAATTGTTTGGTCGATGCACTTTTGGAACCCTTTCAGGAATTTCATTGAACAGATTCCTTTCCGCGTCAGGTGCTTCCCGTAATAATCGCGTGACAATCCAAGGAGTTCCCCCGCCTGCCTACAGCTCAGACCGGATTTTTCGTGGCTTTTCTTCAATATCTGGGCAATTCCACAAACCATAACATTGTCATCAAGCAACGGGAGATAGTTCGGAAGTTGCACCATAAACTATCCAACAGTGGCAGGCAGCATATCCCTTTCGAGACGTCATTGCCGGTGCAAAACCCAGCCCACCAAGATAATTTTCAAGCAATGCCACTTCTTTTTAAGTTTTTCCCCCTTTATTAGGGTCATGAGAAGGGATTTACTTCCGGCTCGCAACGCCTGCTTTTTCTATTAGCGCCTGCTTTTCATTTATTTTTGATTCATTCTCCGCCCGCGCACTAGGGGTGTTTTAGGTGAACATCGGCTTTATCGGCTGCGGGAGAATGGGCTCGGCCCTTGCAAAGTCGCTTATCCTGAATGGATTTTCCGCGAAAAGCGTTTCGTGCTTTGACCACAACACGGAAAATCTTGTGAAGATGGAATCTTACGGGGCCAGAATCTCCAAGTCCTGCGAGGACATTGCCAAAAACAGCAACGTGATATTCCTCTGCGTAAAGCCAAACGACATGCAAAAAACCCTCCTTGAAATAAAGGGGCTGATAAATGACCAGGTAATTATCTCAATTGCGGCCGGAAAAAAACTCCCGTTTTACAGGAAAATGCTGGGCGAGAGGAAAATAGTGCGCCTCATGCCAAACATCGCGGCGCTTGCCGGCGAATCCATGAACGCATTTGCCTGCATAAACCTCCAGCCCGGCGAGAAGGATGAAATAGCCCTTCTGCTAAAGCTGTGCGGCCCGGCAATAGAGATTGCTGAAGAGCACTTTGATTCGGTGACGGCAATCAGCGGCTGCGGGCCCGCGTTTGTTTCGCTCTTCGCGCAGGCTCTCATCCGCGCGGGGGAAAACAATGGCCTTGAAAAAAACACCGCAAGGCTGCTTGCAGTCCAGACTATTCTTGGCACGGCAAAGCTGCTGGATGGGCAAAAACTCGAGCCGGAGGCAATCGTTGAAATGGTTTCCTCGCCAGCAGGCGCCACCATGGCCGGGATAAAAATCCTTGAAGAGGGGGAATTCGAGAAAGTGATAGGGGATGCGGTTGGCGCGGCGAGGAAAAGGTCAGAGGAGATGGGAAAGGATGAATAACACCTACAGGCGGATAGTGGTCAAGGTGGGCACAAGCTCGCTGATGAATGCTGATTCGATAAACCTTGAAATGATGCGCACGCTTGCGGCCGAACTCTCCGGGCTTGCCAGCGGCGGAAAGGAGGTTATGCTGATTACGAGCGGGGCAATCGGATTTGGGATGGAGAAAATGAAGACAGGCTTTCCGGAAAATCCGGTGATGCGCCAGGCGATGGCGGCAATTGGCCAGAGCAGGCTCATGCACGAGTATGAAAACGCGTTTTCCGCCCACGGGCAGGTCATTGCGCAGGTGCTGCCGACACACCAGGCTTTCTCCGACCCGCAGTACTTCACCCCTTTGAAGAGCGCGGTGGAAAAACTCCTCGAACTTGGGGCAATCCCGATAATAAATGAGAACGACGCCGTTTCGGCCGAGGAAATCTCCGGAAAGGCGTTCTCGGACAATGACGCGCTGGCGGCTCTGGTGGCAACAGGCTTCGGCGCGGACCTGCTCATAATCCTCACGGACGTTGACGGCATTTATTCGGACAACCCCAAAACACAGTCAGCGGCTTCGAAAATAAGCGGGGCCGGGCAGCTGCGCTCATGGCAGATAAACTGCGGCAAAAAATCTGATTATGGCCTTGGCGGGGTGGGGTCGAAAATAGCCGCGGTGAAAAAGGCGCTGGCAAGCGGGTGCAGCACTGCCGTGTGCAGGGCGCGCAAAGGGGCGATACTTGATGCGGTGGGCGGCCGGTGCACGGGCTCATTTTTCGAGGCGAAAAGATGAAAGAAGATTCCCAAAGAAAGGCAAGGCTCGCAAAGCAGGCGTCCTACATCACAGCCGCCGCGCCTGCACGGAAAAGGAATCTGGCGCTGGCCTCACTACTGCAGGGGCTTAGGGCGAACAGGAAAAAAATAATCTCGCAAAATGCAAAGGACCTAAGGGCCGCGCAAAGAGCCGGGCTTGCCCTGCCGCTCCTAAAGAGGCTCGAACTTTCGGAAGAAAAATTTTCCGAAATACTCCGGGAAGTTTCGGGCGTGAAAAGGCAGCAGGACCCTCTCGGAAGGGTGATTTCAAAAACCCTGCTCGACACCGGACTTGAGCTCTCGCAGGTGACAACCCCGCTCGGCGTTGTGCTGGCGATTTTCGAATCCCGCCCGGACGCGCTCGTGCAGATAAGCTGCCTTGCAATAAAAACCGGCAACTGCGCAATCCTCAAGGGCGGGAGCGAGGCAAAAAACACGAACAGAATCCTCGCAAAAATAATCCGCGCCTCGCTGCGCAAAGGCGGCCTGCCGCAGGAAGCAATACAGCTGGTGGAATCGCGGGAAAGCGTTAAAGTGCTCCTCACGATGAACGATTGCATCGACCTTGTAATTCCACGCGGGGGATCGGGTTTTGTGCGGCACATGCAAAAAAACTCCACGATTCCGCTGCTCGCCCACTCAGGCGGGATTTGCCATGAATATGTGGATTTGCACGCAGACCTCCGAAAGGCCGTGAAAATATGCGTGGACGCAAAATGCCAATACCCTGCCGCGTGCAACGCGATGGAAACGCTTCTCGTTCACAAAAAAATAGCGGAAAAATTCCTCTCTGCCTACGCAAAGGCGCTTGGCGGAAAGGTGGAACTGCGCGCTGACGCCCAAGCCCGAAAAATACTGCGCGCAGGCGGCATTGGCTCCAGGAAAGCCACCGAGAATGACTGGAAATCAGAATACAACGGCCCTATACTCTCAATAAAGACCGTCAAGAGCCTCGATGAAGCCATCGCCCACATCAACAAATACGGCTCGAAGCACACCGACGGCATAATAACCGAAAATGCGGCGGCCGCGCGCGAATTCCTCTCGCGCATTGATTCTGCCGGGGTTTACTTGAACTGCTCAACCCGCTTTGCGGACGGCTACCGGTACGGGAAGGGCGCGGAAGCGGGCATTTCGACAGGAAAATTGCACGCGCGCGGCCCGAGCGGGGCGGAGGCGCTGCTCACGTACAAATACACGCTCAAAGGGAGCGGGCAGATAGTGGCGGATTACAGCGGGAAAAAAGCGAAGAAGTTCCTGCACAAAAAAATCGGGTGAATACCATGGCTAATTTCCGGCACCTATGGGCGAATCGAAATCATTGAATAACCCCCGGTCATAGACCGGGGGAATCCACGAAGAATGAGAAATAACACGACAGCAGCATTGGACCACTGGTCACAGACCAGTGGAATTCTTATTAAATAACTTCAAAAAAATTGTAATAACAACCACTACACTAATTATTCTATTTAAAAGTATGGAAACCTAATTTTGCCAGTCATTTCCAGCCATCTTCCTAACCGATAGGGTTAGCGTGTGAACGTTTTTATATTCCAAGCGCGATGGTATTGTTCCTGTGAATTTTTCCAAATATTTTGGATAACAGCCATGGGAAGTGTCGGGAAAATTGCTGATTTCACGATTTAAGTCTTGGGGGAAATTTGAATGGAAGAGCTCAGGGTTGTTAAAAGAACTGGCGAACTTGTCCCGTTTGATGAGGGCAGGATTAGGGGCGCGATAATGAAGGCGGTGCTGGCAATCAGCCAGGAACTCCTGCCTGAGAAGATGGATGTGGTTGTTTGCGGAATTACTGATGAGATAAAGAGCCGGTTTGCGGATTTTTACCCTAATGTCGAGAATATTCAGGACATTGTGGAAAAGCACCTTGTGAAGAATGGGCTTTACGAGATTTCAAAAGAGTACATACTTTACAGGGCAAAGAGGCAGAAGGAGCGGGACGAGGAAAAGAGGAAGAACCTAGAAAAGTCCTCGCTCGGCAAGCTCACTGCCAGGAAAAAGGGCGGAAGGCTTGCAATTTTTGATTCGAAAAAACTCGGAAAAAGCATCAAGCTCGCGGCAAAGGGCGTTGAAAATGACGTTTCGGTTGAACTAATCACAAATGAGGTGCTAAAGAATGCTTATGACGGCATAAGCACCGGCGAAATCGAAAGGGCCGTGATTTTCTCATCTGCATCTTTTATAGAGCTTGACCCGGCGTACGGGAAGGTCGCGGCAAGGGTTTTTTTGCAGAAAATAAACAAGGAAGTCACAGGCAAATCCTCATCCGAGCATGAACTTGACTCAAATTACAGGTCGGCATTTATAGAGGGAATAGAGAAAGGCGTGCAAAACTTCCTAATGGATAAAAGGCTGCTTGATTTTGACCTCAATTTCCTTGCCAAAAGCCTCAAGGTTGAAAGGGATGATTTGTTCAACTACACCGGCATCCAGACGCTTTATGAAAGGTACTTCATGAAGCTCGAAGAGCGGCGCATTGAGCTGCCACAGGGATTCTGGATGAGGGTCGCGATGGGACTTGCGCTAAACGAGAAGGACAAAAACGAGAAGGCGGTGGAGTTCTATGAGGCAATTTCCACAATGCGGTTTGTCCCCTCAACGCCCACACTGTTCCACTCAGGCTCGACGCACCCGCAACTAAGCTCATGCTACCTGACAACGGTGAGCGATGACCTTGGCCACATCTTCAAGTGCCTTGGCGACAACGCGCAACTCTCAAAGTGGTCGGGAGGGCTTGGAAACGACTGGACAAACATCCGGGCCACGGGCTCATGGATAAAGGCCACAAACGTCGAAAGCCAGGGGGTCATCCCCTTCCTCAAAATAGCCAATGACGTGACGGCTGCAATAAACCGCAGCGGCAAGAGAAGAGGAGCCACCTGCGCATACCTTGAGGCGTGGCACCTTGACATCGAGGACTTTTTGGACCTCAGGAAAAACACCGGCGATGAAAGGCGCAGAACCCATGACATGGACACCGCAGTGTGGATTCCCGACCTGTTCATGAAAAGGGTCATCAACGAAGGGAACTGGACCCTGTTCTCCCCGGACGAAGCGGGCGAATTGCACGAGCTTTACGGAAAAAAATTCGAGGAAAAATACCTTGAGTACGAAAAAAAAGCCATTTCGGGAAACCTGAGAAGGCACAAGGTGCTTGAGGCGCAGAAACTCTGGAAGAGAATGCTCGGAATGCTCTTCGAAACCGGCCACCCGTGGATAACCTTCAAAGACCCATGCAACATCCGCTCGCCCCAAGACCACGCTGGAATAGTGCACAGCTCGAACCTTTGCACCGAAATAACCCTCAACACTTCAAGTGATGAAACGGCGGTGTGCAACCTCGGCTCGATAAACCTTGAGAAACATGTTCAGGACGGCAAGCTCGACGAGCGGCTTCTTGCAAAAACAGTGAAAACGGCAGTGAGAATGCTTGACAATGTGATAGAAGTAAATTATTACCCTACAGCGGAGGCAAAAAACTCGAATATGAAGCACCGGCCAATCGGCCTTGGGATAATGGGCCTGCAGGACGCATTCTTCAAGCTAAACCTCGCATTCGATTCAAACGAGGCAGCCAAGTTCTCGGATTACTCGATGGAAGTAATCGCATACAACGCTATACTCTCATCCTCTGAAATGGCAAAAGAGAAGGACAAATACGAATCCTATACGGGTTCGAAGTGGGACAGGGGAATATTCCCCCAAGACACAATAGCGCTGCTTGAAAGCGAAAGGGGGATGGAAGTCGAAATAAGCAAAACCGGGGCGCTTGACTGGAGCCCTGTAAGAGAGCATGTGAAGCAGCACGGCATGAGAAACTCGAATGTCATGGCAATAGCACCAACCGCAACAATTTCAACAATAGCAGGATGCTATCCCTCAATAGAGCCAATCTACAAGAACATTTACGTGAAAGCCAATATGAGCGGGGAATTCACCGTCGTGAACAACTATCTTGTTGACGACCTCAAGAAGGCCGGCCTGTGGGGAAAGGAAATGCTCGAAAAACTCAAGAACTATGACGGAAACCTGCAACTCATTGAAGAAATACCAAAGGAACTGCGCGAAAAGCACAAGGAAGCCTTTGAAATTGACCCGGAACTCTGCATAAAAATGACGGCAAACCGCGGAAAATGGATTGACCAGAGCCAATCACACAATATTTTCATTAAAGGAACTTCCGGAAAAAAATTGTTCGACGTTTACATGAAAGCATTCCAATGCGGGCTCAAAACAACGTATTACCTGCGCTCCATGGCGGCAAGCCAGATAGAAAAGTCCACGCTGGATTCATCAAAATACGGGTTCACACAAAAAAGAGAATACACAGCAGTTGCCGAAAGCAACTCCGACACAACAGCCGTACAGCAGGCAGCGGGCAAGGAAGCAACCGATAGCCCAAAGGCATGCCTCATAAACAATCCTGACTGCGAGGCATGCCAGTAAAGGGGGTGGGACAAAATGGGAATAATCAACAATCCAAAAACCGACCCGAACAAGATACTCCCCATGACATACAAGTGGGCAAGGGAATACTACAAGACCGGAGTGGCAAACAACTGGAGCCCTGAAGAGGTCTCAATGCAAAAGGACGTTGAGCAATGGAAACACCCAAGCACAATAAGCGCCCCGGAAAGAAGGCTCGTTCTCTGGAACCTCGGATTTTTCTCAACCGCGGAATCACTTACAGCAAACAACATCGTGCTTGCAGTCTACGGCCACATCACAAACCCCGAGGCACGCCAATACCTTCTGCGCCAGGCCTTTGAGGAAGCCATACACACCGACACCTTCATTTACTGCTGCGACACGCTCGGTCTCGACCCGGAAGAAATCTACAACATGTACAGGGAAATACCAAGCATTAGGGAAAAAGACGAGTTTGTGGTGGGCCTCACAAAATCAATTTCCGACCCGAAATTTACCACCACCGGGACAAAAAACCTGCAGGGGCTCCTCCACGACCTTATAGGGTTTTACGTGATAATGGAGGGGATATTCTTCTATGCCGGCTTTGCCATGATGCTTGCAATGAAAAGGCAGAACAAGATGGCAGGAATCGGCGAGCAGTTCGAATACATAATGAGGGATGAGAGCATCCACCTCGCATTCGGATGCGACCTCATTAACACCATTAAAACCGAAAACCCAGACGCATGGACAGGCGAATTCCAGGCCGAAGTGACAGAACTCATAAAAAAGGCAGTCGAACTCGAGAAAAAATACGCCTATGACGCATGCCCAGACGGGCTGCTCGGAATAAACGCGAGGCAATTCGCCCAATACGTTGAGCACATCGCAGACAGGCGCCTCGAAAGAATAGGGCTCGCAAAGCAATACGGCAAGGAAAACCCATTCCCCTGGATGTCCCAATCCGTAGACCTCATGAAGGAAAAAAACTTTTTCGAAACAAGGGTAACAGAATACCAAACCACAGGCTCGCTCAAATGGGACTGAAAAAATTCATGGCCGGGCTAACAGAGGCACCGCAAACGAATATTTGGAAAGTTAAACACGCGCAGCTCAGATTTCGTCAACCCACGGAAAAACCGGGCAAAACTCCTGTTTCAGAGTTGTTTCATCTATCAAATCCGCCCGCAAAAACCCATACCATCATGATTTATTAAGTAAAAGAGCGGATTACTATAAGCCACACTGTTTTTCGTTTTCTTGGCGAAAAAATGTGTTATAGAAAAAGTGAAGGGGTGAAAACTTGAAGTCATTAGTCAGTTCAGCGGTTAGCACACACGCCGGCCAGAAGGCGGAGAGGGAAAATCTTGAGGAATTCTCGGCACCGAAAATCATGGTTATCGGGTGCGGAGGCGCGGGCTGTAACGCGGTAAACAGGCTCAGCAAAATGAACATCGCAGGTGCCACTTTGGTGGCAATAAACACGGACAAGCAGCACCTTGCAATGCTGCCAGATGACATCACAAAAGTGCTCATCGGAAAGTCGGTAACGCGCGGGCTTGGAGCCGGCGGATACCCCGAAATCGGCGCAAAGGCCGCGGAAGTCAGCAAAAACGAGCTTGTGCAGCTTCTTGACGGGGTTGACATGCTGTTTGTCTCGGCAGGAATGGGCGGAGGGACCGGAACAGGGTCCGCACCGGTAGTTGCCGAAATCGCAAAGGAGAATGGGGCGATCGTTGTTTCGATTGTCACATACCCATTCTCGCTTGAACGCGCAAGGATGATTAACGCGGAGGCAGGAATACAAAAGCTCTCCGAGCAGTCTGACACGGTTGTTGTGATTGACAACAACAGGTTAACAGAGCTTGTGCCGAACCTGCCGATACAGGACGCATTCAGGGTCGCAGATGAGGTAATAGCAAGGACTGTGCGCGGAATAACCGAAACAATCACCCAGCCATCGCTCATAAACCTCGACTTTGCGGACATTCGAAGCGTAATGACAGGAAGGGGCCTCTCACTAATTGCTGTGGGCGAGAGCTCATCTGTTAACAAGGTGCAGGAAGCGGTCGATGACACGCTGAACAACGCCCTTTTGGACGTTGATATCGGCGGAGCATCAGGCTGCCTCATACACATCACCGGCGGGCCGGAACTCACGCTCGGAGAAGCCAACATGGTTGGTGAGCTCCTAACTGAGAGAATCGACGCGCGCGCCCAGGTCATCTGGGGAGCGAGGGTTGACCCGACGTTCGGGAACAAGATTGAAATAATCGCAATCTTTACCGGAGTGAAGTCGCCATACATCACCGGAAAGGCGGCCACCAAGGATGAGAGGGCAAGGGTTTCCGGAAGAGGGGAGCTCGGGCTGAAGTACGTGTAAGGTTTACAAATAAAACGGGTGCCGTGAGGAACGGCACCCGAATCACCAATTTTTTTCCGCTGCCTCACAAATACCTTTCTGCAATTTCTTTGAGTGCAGCAGCGCGCCGGTGAATTTGTTTGGCTGTATTCAAAGACATGCCTATGCCATAATCAGCCTCACTTTTATTGGAAACAAGAAATTCGTAGGCATCCTTGTATTTTGAGAGGTCGGGGCCGAGTAGCCTGGACAATTCAGGAAAATAGCTTGTGTCCGAATGCGCCTTATGGCTCGGGATTCTTTTCAGGAATTTCTGGCATATCGCGTTGTGATAGTTGATGGCCGCATTGATGAACAGGTGGGCGGCAGTGTGGAACTTTTCATCCCTGTACTGTGCCTCTGCCGCTTGAAAGCGCTCGCTGGCCAGGTCAAGGTGCTGTTTGTAAACTGCCAAGCCATTTCACCCCCTTGATTATCCGCCCCTGCTTTAGTGCATTCAGCAGAAACTGGTCTTTTTCCCTCCACCTTTCCCTAATCTCATTTTTCCCGAGGAAAACAGGGGAGAACCTGACTCCTGCCCTGTTGGTCGCCTGGACAAACTCCTCCAAAATCCTTTCAGTGAAAGCGCTGTTTTTGTTCTCCAACCCTACTAAGACATCCAAGTCCGAGCTGTGGGAAAAATCCCCACGCGAGCGAGAGCCGAAAACCACCACTGCTTTCACTTTCTGGCTTTTTAGGCTGTGGAGCGACTTGAGCCTTTCAATAAGCGGCCTCTGGAAATCCTTTGTCTTGTCAAAAATTTTTTTCAGCTCGGGAAGGAGATAAAAATCGGGGTTGAGGGAAACCAACTTGTTCCTGCCCTGCCTTTGCGACAGAACAAGACCGCGCTCCTCCCACTGGCCCACGATTACAGACACCGAGGCCTTTGGCAAATCCGCCAGGCGGCCCAATTCGGAGACTGAAAATGAGGCGCGCGGCCGCTCAATGATTTTGGAAAGCAGTCTGGTCTTCGACGTGGAACCCAACAAGGGCGACAAAATTTCCATGGGAATCACTGTTCATTAATAGCGAACATATGTTCGTTAGTAGCGAACAATTTAAAAGGGCGCCGCGGGACCAGCAGGCGGCGCCCGAAATAACTGATTTTGGATTTGCATCTGCCCACTCCAAATGTTTTTATTAGCAAAAAGCATTCATTATACATGCGAAAAACCGCCGGAATGATTGCAAAAACCTTGGCAAAAAGAAAACGTGAACTGGAAAACGCCAAGGGAAAATTGGACAATGCCACAAATATCCCTGTGAGGATGCGGGCAAATGAAACCCGGCTCTATTTTCCAGAAAATTATTGGGCGCAGGTGAGCCGGGTTATGGATGAGAAATCTTTGGATAACATCGGCTGGGGGCACTGCCACCCAATTGGCCCGGAGTTCAGCCATTTTGATAAGGATGTGCACGGGGAATTTCGGGACCCTAACCAAGTGGCTGTTGTCGTGCCGGCATATCCTGCAAGTACTAACTGGCATGAAACCACACTAATCAGGAAAAAGCCCGAGGGCAGCTATGAGAGTACCCGCAATATTTTTACAATAGGGTAATTATCTCCAAATCAGAAACAGCACGCCGATTGCGAGGAAAAAAATCGTAAGCGAAGGGTTTAGGAATTCAAGCGGCGCGGGGAAGCTCTTGATTAGCCCGCCAAGGCCTGCGCCGATAAATAGCATCCCTACCGAGAACTTGTCGACGTTTATCATGCGCATTAATGATGCCGGTTCTGGTTAATAAAAGTTACTTCGGCATTTGCCAAGCACTAAAGCGTGCGATTGACGAAACCTTTTTATTCGGTTCAATGCTTTAGGATTGCGCATGGACCAGCTCGCAACGCTAATCGCAGGCGAAATCGCGCTCTCAAAAGACCCGGGCTCGAGCATGAAGAAGTGGCGCGAGATTTTCGGCGTGAACCAAACCGAGCTTGCGGAGACGCTAAAAATCTCATCCTCGACAATTTCTGATTACGAGGGCGGAAGGAGAAAGAGCCCAGGAATTGGCGTTGTTGCAAGGCTTGTGGAGAGCCTCATAGAGGTTGACAGGAAGCGCGGCGGGAAGGTCAAAAAGCAGCTTGAGCAGAACTTCGCGCCCAAGAGCGAAGTGTTTGACCTTGCGGAGTTTTCCAAGGCGCTCAACGGCAAGGATTTTGCTGAACTTATCGGCGCAGAGTGCGTCGCAAACCCCGGAAAGCTAAAGGAAACCCAGATTTTCGGATACTCGATAATTGACTCAATCAAGGTCATAATCGATGTGCAGGTGCACGACTACATCAAAATGTACGGAAAGACCCCCGAGCGCGCGCTCATATTCCTGCAGGTTGGCTCTGGCAGAAGCCCGATGATTGCGGTGAAAGTTGGAAGGTTCTCAACCGAGATGAGGCCATCCATTGTTGTGCTGCACGGCATTGACAAGGTCGACCCGATTGCGCAAAAGATTGCAGAGGCCGAGAAGATTCCCCTTCTAATTACGCAAAAGCCTATTGAGGAAATAAAGAAGGCGCTAAAGCAGTTCGAGACTTAAAAATTTTTATTATGAAAATCGTAATTGTCCTGCCGGAGAAAATGAACCCCGGCCTTCTTGCAAATGCCGCCGCATGCATCGCCTCGGGGCTCTTCAACGGCGAGAGCAATCTTATCGGCGAGGAAATAAAGGGGCATGATTCGCACAATGGCTGCACATTCATCCCCATCACCAAAGTACCCATACTTATAATGAGACAGAACAAGCCATTCCCCGAGCTTGTGAAAAGGGCTGTGAAGCGCAAGCTAAAGCACATGGTTTTTACAAAAGAGGCGCAGTCAACCGCCGATTACAGCGAGTACATTGAAAGGGTGCGCGGAAAGAAAATCAGCGAGGTGGAAATTATTGGAATCGGCGTGGTGGGGGAAGATGCGCTTGTTGACCAGTTCGCGGGCGACCTTGCGCTGCTAAAATAATTGTGCCGCCGCACTTGCCTGCAGAAAACCTTAAATAACTTTATTAATCAATTGATATACAGTGGTTTTTGTGCAGGCGCAAATCAACATATTCAAAAAAAAGGTGGACAGATACCCCCGCCTCGATACTGTGCTGATGATAGAGGACGCCATAAGGAAGGGGAGGGGCGACCTTACCGTTAGGCAGGTGTGGGAATCTCTCCCGAAAAAAACCATGTGGCGGACCTTCCTTACTGCGCTTGATTATCTTGAATATTCAGGCAAAATAATCCTGGAGGAAGACCGCACCATAACCTGGGTATGGGCGCCGCAAAAAATCCGCAACTTGAGGAAGAATGGCCTTGTGATTGAATGAGCTTGCGCTCCGAAAGAACAAAGAAAGTGGCGTTCGCAGACATTTTCCTCAAAAAGGCGTTTTAGGGGCTGCAGTCCGGAAAGTACGAGGACAAACAGCTTGCCGAATTCATACAAAGAGCCATAAATGACCTGAAGCAAAACCCTTTGTGCGGAATAAAGATTCCGTCGAGCCTCTGGCCGAAAGAATATGTGAAAAAGTACGGGATTGACAACCTGCGCAAATATGACCTGCCTGACGGGTGGAGGTTGCTCTACACATTGCGCGGAAATGAAATAGAAATAATCTCAATCCTGATAGAATGGCCCAGCCACACCGCATATGAAAGGAAATTCAAATACAGCAAGAACAAATGAATCCGCTCAGTTCGGGAACTTTATGCAGTAAGTGTGCCTGTACTTGTTCTTTCCCGAGTCGTTCACGCCATAGAGCGAATTTGAGTAAATGACCTTGAGCCTGTGCTTTTTTGCCATCAGGTTGCTCACCTTATCGGCCGCCTTGAATGAGCCGATTACCATATCAAAGCCTTTTCTTGACTTTTTGACTGCGGTTGCCTGCGACATTTCATTCCTCTTTTTTTCATTCGCGAGAAATGCGGTGACCTCATCGAGCTTCACTTTCATTTCCTCGGAGGTCGGGTCATTTAGGAACCTTATCTGGATTGTCGCCTCAAAATAGTCCGAGGAAAGTTTTGTTGTCGCATCGGAAACGGATTTTCTCAAAATCAGGTTTATTTTCCTCTCAATCTTTACATTGATGCCCTCAACCACCGCCTCGAAATTTACGAGCGCGATGATGTTGTCATCGTGGTGCTCCAAGAGCACCTTTATGTTCTCGATTGCCATCCGCTGCGGGGCCGCGGCCTTTAGCACGGTTTCCTTCACAATTTTTTCAATAAGCCCATCCGAGCGCTCAAGCCAGAGCCTTCCCTGCTTTATGCGCCCGCTTATGTGGTCAAACTCCAAAACAAGCTTTGGGGGGATGTCAAGGACCGTATTTTTTTCAACATAGCACGCAACGCAGAGGCTGCTTATGAGTTCGGCGGTTGACTTGCCGCACTTGACGCAGAACCGCTCCATTCCGAACACCTCATTTCCTGCGCTGCGCTTTTGCAGCCCCCGTTGCCTTTGGCTGCACGCTTGTCGGCATTCCTGAAAAGTGGAAATAAAATACAGGGTTGAGTATATAGGTGAATGTCCCAATGTATGCTGTGAGGAAACGCACTATTATGAAGGCCGCCCAGAACAATATGCTCTGCTCTTCTGAGATGAAATTCAGGGCAATTGCGAGTATAAGTGAAAGGCCTGCTAGGACAAAGCTCACGGCCAGTGCCTTTGCAACATCAACCCAATTAGAAAGCGAGAGCCTTATTGCCCTTCCAAGCGATGCCCCGACGGAGCGCGATTCGAGCGTTGAAACCGGAAAAATCATGTAAAAGAGGAAAGCCGCAACCAAAACCAATAGCACAAGCGGCGCGAAAAAGAAAATAATTGCCGGGTCCTGCGGATCCATTGTGCCGCCAAGGATGAACAGATAAACAAAGGCCCATGCCATGGTAAGGGCGCCTATCAGGCAAAACATGAGCGCCACAGGCATTACCGACCTCCAGAAGTTAGACGAAACGGATTTCAATGCGAGCCGGAAGCTCGGGATTTTCCCTTCTCGTACTTGCTTTACAAGCAGAGGGAACATCAGACTTACTATAGTGTCAACGACAAGCGCAATCAGCTCGATTGCAAGGACAACAAGGCCCGAAACAAGGTCGGAAAGGCCGGGGCTGGAAAAGGATTCCACTATGAACTTGACGCTGAAAATGATTGCAATGCTATACAACAGCGTAACTGCAAGCTTTGGGAGGATGAACTTTGGGTGCTCGGAGAAAACTTCGACTGATTCCTTGAGCGCTACTAAGAACCTTCCTATTGGAAACACCTCTAAAAATAAATATTAATTTTTCACAATCACAATTCAATCGTCTTTCCAAGCTCCGGAACTATCGGCGTGAAGCCCTCTTCCTTTATGCTCTGCGCAAACTTTTTGGTGACTTCGGCATCGCCGTGCACGCAGATGATTTTTTCCGGGCTGAGCTTTTTTATCGCCCTGAAAAGTTCGTCCCTTCCTGCGTGGGCGCTGAAATCGTAGTGCTCGACCTTCGCCTTGACCTCGACATCGACTCCGTCGATTACAATCCTGCCGGTTTCCAGGAGCCTGCGCCCGGGCGTTTCCGCGACCTGGTAGCCTGTGAGCATAATTTTCGATGACTTGTCCTTGTAAACCGTTGGCAAATACGCATACACCGAGCCGCCCTGCATCATTCCTGAGGTGCAGACTATTACGCTTGGCTGCTTGAGCGCGCGAACCCTGTCCTTTGGCCCCTTTATCCAGTTGACCTTGTCAAGCGCCTTTTTTAGGAACTTGGGATTTTTCAAATATTGGGGATTTGCCAGGTAAATTCTTGCGACGTGCTGGCCCATGCCGTCGAAATAAATCGGCGCGGTGATGTCGTACTCGTTTAGGATGTCGATTATTTCCTGGCTCCTTCCAACCGCAAATGAAGGGAGAAGGGCGTGGCCGCCGGCATCGATTGTTGACTGGACGGATTCGACAAAGCGCTTCTCGGTTTCCTTTCTGTCCTCATGATTTCGATCACCGTAGGTCGATTCCGTAATCATGTAGTCACACTCCTTTATTTTCTCGAAGTGCGCGGCCTCGTGCATGCGCGTCTCGACATACCTGTAATCGCCGGTGTAGACAAGCGTCTTCTTCCCAGCGTTTAGCCGCAGCTCTGTGAGCGCAGAGCCGACAATGTGCCCGGCGTCGTGGAAGACCATTGAGGTGTGCTCGGTGATGTCCATGTGCTTGCCGTACTGGAGGGGAAATGTGAATTTTTCGGTTTTTGCAATTTCATCCTTTGCGAACTTGGCATCCATGCCTTCGAGCCCCGCGATTTTTAGGGTGTCGAACCAGAGAATTTTCGCAATTCCCAAGGTCGGCGGGGTCATGTAAACAAGGCAGCTCGCCTCCTGGAAGAGGTGGGGCAGGTTTCCGGTGTGATCGAGGTGCGCGTGCGAGATTATCGCGGCGTTGAGATTGACCTTTACCGGAAGCGGGTACTCGACCCCGTTCGGGGTTAGCTTTACCCCGTAATCGAGCAGTATTTTGTCGCCAGAATCAATAAGGAAGGCACTCCGGCCAACTTCCTGCGAGGCGCCCTTAAAAGTGATTTTAACCATTGGAAATCAGAGAAATTGGGTGGCAACATGCTTAAAAGACCACTACGGGAAGCGGCGAAATGGCGTTGCCCAAAACCTGAAACATGGTCATCAGCCTATCACCCCGGCACCCTTGCCAACCCATCCAAAAGCTATTTATTTTCCGGAAAACAACCATTCATACGTGTTATAGACATGGGTCCAAGAATTCCAAGGCGCCCGCGCCCGCCTACTGCAGAAGAGCTGGGCAGAAAGACGCTCAGGCGGCGCAAATTTGGCGCATCTGGCGATGAACACCTAATACCCAAAGCTTATTCAAGTTCCCAAATTGTGCCAGCCGCGGAAACGCATGTTTCCATAAGAGAGGTAATCGGTGCGGTGGGCACAAGCAATTACCAGAATCTTGAGGCGGCTCTTGGGACCGGCGGCATCGCCCAGCTGGCCGCGAAGCTGCGGGCAAAAAATTTACCGGTTTCAGAATGGGGGGAGAGATGGGAAGAGGTGCGCAAGGAGGCGTATGGAGGAGTACGGGCAAGGCCGGAAAAACCTGCGGGCGTGGAAAAGCCCTCGGCCTCTGCCACGCCCAAAAAATCTGGGCCTGTGCCAGGCCCTGCCCGAATCCACAAAAGGGAGCCAATAGAGCTGAAGGATTTGCGGAGCATTGCGAAGGGACCCGAGGTTGACGGACTCGTTGCCGCGCTCGGGGCCGAAGAAACGGCAAAACTTCTCAAGAGGCTAAAAACACGCGGCAGGAGCCCATCTATGGCGGTCAGGGACCATATTGCAGGCATCGCCAAATTGGCAAAGACCGGCATGAACGCAAAGACCATCTGGATGAGGCAGGATTTATGGCGCTTCAATAGGTGAATACGCGCCCCGAGCCAAGACCGCAAAGGCACTTTTATATAGGCGTTCGCCCTCTTTTTTTGCGCATGAAGCTTCACACCCTAAACCTGCACGAGTCGATAAAACTCGCACAAAAATACGGCATTTCCTTCGCGCCGCACCAAATCGCGAAGAGCGAAACGGAACTTGCGGGCGCGTGCCGCAAAATCGGCTTTCCGCTCGCGCTCAAGGTAATTTCCCACAAAATTTCGCACAAAACCGAGTCCGGTGGAGTGCAGACCGCAATTGCAAGCCTTTCGGATGCGCGCAAAACATACAGGAAAATGGCCAAATTGGAAGGGTTTGGGGGCGTGCTGGCCCAAAAAATGGCCAAGGGCACTGAAATAATCATAGGTGGCAAGCGCGACGTGCAATTCGGCCCAACCGTACTGGTGGGCCTTGGCGGAATCTTTGTGGAGGTGTTCCAGGACTACGCAATAGGGATTTGCCCGCTCAGCTCCGCCGAGGCAACGGATATGATTTCGAGCCTCAAGGCCTATCCGATACTGAAAGGGTATCGCGGAAAGCCCGGAGTTAGCATCCCCAAGCTCAAAGAGGCGATTTTGAAGGTCAGCCGGCTGATGGTTAAGGAAACAGAAGTTGAGGAACTTGACCTCAACCCCCTAATCGGAAATGAGAAAGGGCTCATTGCGGTGGATGCGCGCGCGGTGGTTAATGGGGGCAACATTGCCCGGTTGATACGCCGATAGCCTTATAATTATAACTAGCATTATACTTATCATGATTATAGAAAGGCCGCAAGAGGCAAAAAGGGTGGCACAGGCCAGAAAGTGGGTTTTCATCTACGGCAGGCGCAAGACCGGGAAAACCTTTCTCGTAAACAACTTCACGGAATTTGACGAATATTTCTTTGTCAAAAACAGCGGCAGCATCCTCACAAAGGGCAGCGAGTCCATAAGCTACGAGACGTTCATGGAAATTTTCAGGCGCTCATTGGAGGATGGCAAAACCGTCGTTGTGGATGAGTTCCACAGGCTCGGGCAGGAGTTTTTCGACTACCTGCATTTCATGAAAAAGACAGGGAAACTCATCCTCATCTCCTCAACGCTTTTCCTTTCAAAAAAACTGATTTCAGCAAAATCCGCCCTGCTCGGGCTCTTTGCCGAGGTTCCGCTTGGCCTTATCAGCCTTGAGGATGCCCTCTCTGCGCTTGGGAAGTTTGATATCCCAAAAAAGGAGCGGCTCGAACTTGCGGTGCTATTGAGGGAGCCGATAGCGGCCGATTACTTCGATGAGAAGGAAGAGGCGAGAAGCACAATAGCCAAAATCATCCTTGGCTCGGCAAAGACCATCCCCGCGCTCATAGGCGAAATATTCCTCGAAGAGGAGAGGGAAATATCCGGGGTTTATGAGGGGATATTGAGGGCAATTGCCTGCGGAAAAGTGGGCTCCGGCGAGATTTCCAGCAATCTTTTTTCAAAAAAACTCCTCAAAAAGGACGACCCGAGCATAATATCCCAGTACCTTGGCAACCTTGCCTCATTCGGAATAATCAGGAAGATACGGGTCTTTGGCAAGAAGAGATTCATATACAAGCTCGCATCCCCCCTTTCAAGGGTTTATTATTATGCGGATGAAAAATACAACATCTCCGAAAGAAAAATGTCCGAAAAAGAGCTTGAAGGGATTGCGGGCGAACTGATGCCAAGGCTCATTGAGGACGCGGTAAGGGAAGCGCTCTGCGAAAAGAGAGGCCTTATAGAAAGCGTTGTGGAGGCTCGGGACTTTGAGATTGACGGCTACCTGCTCAGATTCAAGAAGCCGGAAATAGCGCTGGAGGTGAAGTGGGGAAAAATAGGCGAAAAGGAAATACGCCAAATAGAGGAAAAGCTTGGAAAACTCGATGCCAGGGAGAAAATACTTTTCGTGCAGGACAGGGCCGAAATCAGGTCAAAGTTGAAAGTGATGGACGCACAGAACCTGTTTGCATAGCAGGAAAAGGCGGCAAGGTTTTTAGCGGAGCGGGGTTTTTGGGTTTTTTCTCAAAAGGAAATGCAAGCCGGACAGGTTATGTTGCATTGAGCGACATAATACGGTCCGGTACAATACGCAAATACGCATTTTGGAAAATTGGTTGACCAAAATGCATACGCTTTGGAGAATCCATTGACTAAAATGCATTTATTGAATAACCCCCGGTCACAGACCGGGTGAATCCACGAAGAATGAGAAATAACACGGCAGCAGCATTGGACCACTGGTCACAGACCAGTGGAATTCTATTAAAATCAACCTGTAGGTTGATTGGAGTTTAACCTCATCACTATTAACCCCGGCAAAGCCAATCCTTAGCGCAGATGGATGTGCCAGCTGGCGGTCTCTGCATGTGACCCCTGCCAAATGGCAGGGAGTTCACGCCATTGAATTATAGGGGGGTTGATGGAAATTGAGGATAATAGAATCGGCGCTCTTCAGGCTCTGCCTTCGGCAGGCAATTACGTTAGAACAGGCAAAAATAATACGGGCATTATATGATGGGATGGCATGCCCCATAACTGGCCTCCAGGACGAGACAGGCCTTAGCGAAGAGGACCTCTGGATTTCCCTGCGCGGGCTCGAGTGCAAAGGAATCGTGTCCGAATCGGGCGGAATCTATTTTCTTGACGATTTTGAGAAAAAACTGCCGGAACTGATTGATAGCTGCGAAAAACAGCCAGCCCCTGCAAACGGGGGCAGGAAAAACTATCCCTTCGCAACAGCCAATGCGGGGCAGAGAGGATACCTGATTGCCGCGGCAATACCTGTTTTCCTAATCCCGCTGCTACTGCTGCTCTTTCCGGCGAGTTTGGCGCTGGAAGGAAAACACGTGCAGTTCCCGGCAGCGCCAGGCATCGAAGGCGCAGAGATTCTTGATGGGGCGATACGGGGGATATGGCAATACCGCATAAGCTTCGGGCAGGAAAGCGTGCTGGGAGTTGACCTGCAAAAACATGGGCGCATTATTCAAACGTGAATTAAAAAAACGGTTTTCCGATTAACAGGCATCGCACAAGAGGAGTAATCTTTGCAAGCAGAGCCGCATTGTTCGTTTTTCCCAATGCGTGCATTCCCTGCGGTTTGGATATGTATTGCTGTTTTCGGCTCTTATAAAAGTATCATTCCATTCACTAAAATTAGTTAATTTGAGGAATTGCCTTGCCTATGCCAAAAACCATGGTAACACGAAAAACCGTGTAAAAACACTTTAACAAAATCAACCCGCTGGTTGATTCGCGTTCAACCGCCCTTTTTTAACTGCATAAAAAGAAGGTATGTAAGGGGGACAAATTGGCTTCGAACGATTACGCCGAAGGTTACCTTAATCGCATCCTTTTCGAAGAAAAGGCCTGCAAGTCACTCTTCATACTATGGATACTCATCTCCACAATAATCTCCCCGCTCTTTGCAGGTTCCACATCGCCAAGCCCATCCGCTTCACCGGGAGTCTCGCCAACTGGTATAGTGCAAAGCCCTTTGCCGGCAACAATTGCCGCTGGCAACGAAAGCACTGCGACAGAAACGAGTAACCAGCTTGCAGCAACACCGGTCGCCAGCGACCCTTCTCCTTCACCCCAAATCGGAACCAGCACATCACAAAGCACAGATGCATTGCCCAACCCAACAAATAATTTTGGGCCCGTGAATCCCGCTCCAAATAAACAGGCCGGAGTCGGACAGCCGGGCCCCTCATCCGGAGAGCCCGTAGGTGCAGGTTGGCAAGCCAAGCCAGCGGAGCAAATCGCAAAGCCGACAACTGGCACTGCGGCGCCGAGCGCATCTCCCGCACCACCATTAGTTTCCCCTGCAATAATTGTGCCTCCATCGCCAACCGCGGAAAAGCCGGTGCAAAACCCGGGCCTTGGTTTACCTGCGCCCGGAACAAGCGGACCAGTGCCCAGCGTGAGCCCGTCTCCTGCAACAACGCCAGCCACAGGAAAGAACACGACCGCCACAAAAGTTTCCGCCCCAAGTTATTCGCCAACAGGCAATGCGTCTTCAGCCCCAAAGAAACCGCTCGCGGTGTGCGGGAACAATATCTGCGAGCAGGGGGAAAACATTTTCAATTGCCGTGCGGACTGCAAGGCGGCTCCATTGCAAAAACCTGTAACGGGAATGGTTGCAATAGCCCCGACTGCCATTGCACCGGCACAAGGCCAGCCAACTGCAGCCACATCAATTGCCCCCGCCCGCATTACCACAAAGCCAATCAAGGGAAACCGGCCCCCGCCCGTGCCGGTACAAAATGTCACTCCCGGAAAAGCCAACCCCCAAAATCCTGGCACTGTGCCAAGTCAGCCGAACAACCAAGTTCCACAACCCGGTTCTTTGCCTGCGGGCCAGCCAGGGCCAGCCATATACTATCCATTCAACGGTGATTACAGGGATTATTCCGGGAACAATTTCCACGGCACGCCCTTTGGCGGAACCGCTTTTGCAAATGAGGGAGTTGATGGCGAGTCAGTGGTTTTCGATGGAGCGAACGGATATGTTTCCAGCGCCAGGTTTTATTGGATGCCGGGCGGGGCAACAACAGCAATGTTTTGGATGAAACTTGGGAAAAGCGAAGTGAAGAATGCGGTGGTGTTAGGTGTTGGCCCCTATGAATCGCCCAACCGGTTTTTGGCAGCGCCTTGGAGCGATGGGAAATTGTATTGGGATTATGGAACCCACACAAACGGAAGGGCATCAGCAGACTACAAGCCATACCTTGACAAGTGGACACATGTCGCGCTTGTTTTGGAAGGCAAAAACGGAGCATACAAAGCCATTTACCTCGACGGGGAACTGGCTGCAAGCGGGACACTTTCGGACAGCCCTGATGGTGTGTTGAACGGGATAAGCGTCGGCAGGGGATTTGCAGGCCAGTGGAATTACTACAAAGGGCTCATCGACGAATTCAGCATATACAACACAGTGCTTTCCCCGGAGCAGGTAAAGCAAATTTATGGGGAACAGAAAAACAGGCTGACTCAAGGGGCAAAAGCCCCAATAACAAGGCCTATTCCAGACAAGGAAGTGAATGCGCGTACTGGCGCGCAGCAGAAGCTGGTTAGCTTGTGGGATTACGTTTATGATGACATTGATTCTAACGAAAAACTCTCTTTCTTCTTCAGCCAATCCGACCCTTCGCTCATCGGCTGTTTTATTGAGACGATTGAGGGAAAGAAGTACGTTAGCTGCGGCGCGCCCGCGAAAAGGGAAGGCAAGAGCACAATAAGCCTCACAATCAAAAACACGGGAGGAAAATCAGCCCAATCAAGTTTCACGATTTTTGTAAAGTTTTCGCCAAACACGCCCCCAAAAATAAGCGCCCTGCCGGACATCACGGTAAAAGCGAATTCAGGCGAGCTGGGAAAATTCATGGACCTGCAATTGTATGCGTCTGACAACGAAACCCCGGCCAGAGAACTCACTTTTGGCATTGGCCAATCCAATAGTGCGCTCATAGCGTGTTTTATCGAGGAAGACAAGGCTGATAAGAAAAAGTTTGTGAGTTGCGCCGCCCCTGCAAAAAACATGGGCGGGGCAAGCACTGTTACAATTCTTGCAAGGGATAAGGATGGTGCGGAAGCAAGCGCAAGTTTTACCATTACCGTGGAAGGGCCAGTGAACAACGCGCCGGTGTGCAGGCTCGAGGGCATCGGATTTGATGAGCACGACAAGTCAAAAGAAGTCGTTTTGAAGGTTGGCGGTTCTGATGCGGACGGCGATTCTCTTGCCGAAGCTTCCGTGCAATGGGGCGACGGTCTCACAAACGGGCAGTTAAAACCATCTTCTCTCCCAATGGAATTCAGGCACACTTACACAGGCAACGTTGACAGTTATACTATCCGCTTCACTGTCACTGATAGCCGCGGCCTGAAATCAAATGAGTGCACATGGCCTGTTTCTTTTTTCCCCGCACCCGCCAAAGCATGCACCGTTTCCAAGTACTGCAGCGACGACAAAAAAACCGTGGAACAAAAAAACGCCGACTGCTCCACAACAGCCCTCAAAACCTGCAGCCAGAACGAAACCTGCAGCAACGCAGAGTGCATTGCGCAAAGCATTTTCACGCCATGCACCACGCACTCAACATACTCATGCAGCAACAACGACGTTTACTGGCAGAACTCCTGCAAAGAGAAAGAAGACCGGAAGGAAGCGTGCGGGGAGAGCTACTGTGAAGACTATGGGGCCACCTACTGCAAGGGCAACAGCGTTTACAAGAAAAGAGCCTGCTTCAATAAGGGTTGCGCTTTGGGTGCGTGCTACTCCAACGAGGCCCCCGAAGAAGCCCTCGCGCAGGAATGCAACCAGTTCACACAAACATGCGAACAGGGAGAGTGCAAACAGAGGAAAAGCTGCAACGAGGAATGGATTTGCGAGAACAACAAAACGTCATCCTTCATGAGGGCTGACTGTTCACCCGGAATCCGCGAACCCTGCCAACACGGCTGCACGAACAGCATGTGCAACCTCGCCCCTGGCATTGAACCAAAGCCGAACTCATCTTATGCGTGCATAAGCGGCGACGTGTACTGGTTCGACTACTACGGCAACCGCGGCAAGAAGAAACAGGAATGCGGCACCCACGCATGCAATAGCAATAGGTGCGAGGGCATCGATTCCCCTTGCAGCCAACACAACTACTACGCCTGCTCGAACAGCGACGTATACTGGTTCAACGCCTGCGGCGCCAAAGAAGACAAAAAAGAAACATGCACAAACGGATGCTACGACACCGCATGCAAACTACCACCGCCAGACCCAAAGCCGGGCAACCAAACCGGCATTATTTACAACACAAAAGACCGCCTCCAATGCGTTGCAGGCGACTCATGGTGGTTTGATTCCAAAGGCAATGCGACCGAGTCAAACCAGGACTGCCAAGGAAAAGGATGCACGAACGGGGCGTGCAACTCTACTTCTGGTTCGAAGGATTCTGATGGGGACGGATTTGATGATGAAGAGGAGAATCTTATCGGGTCAGATGCACAAAATATGAGCAGTACTCCATTCACAGTATTATCTGGGTATAGTGCATCGAGTTTCTTGAGGGACAGGAGTGGTTTATTTGGATTGCTTAACCAAAAGCCTATTAGTGGAAGCACGATAGCAAAAAAGGACACCATATCACGCAATGGAGCTAGAATTTGCGGATTCTTTAGCGGAATAGTGGATGGTGTTGCAATAGACCTTATTGCCGACCCGGTTGTTTCTCTCACCCAAGCAGCGGCATTTTTGTGGGCTAACGCCGATAATTTGGATAGGGTTGCGAAGGCTGTCGATTCCTTGTTTAGCGGATTGGCTTCATTGCCAGGCGCGGACCAGAAGAAGATTAACGAGTACCATGTAAACAAATTGGCATTAAGAGCAGAGGAAGTAATCAAAAGTGGAAGAAGCGGCCAGTCATGCACCCCGAAAAATGAAGAGGACAAAAAACTCTTCAGAGGCACCTATGTTGTGGGGTCAACATTTACCGGCCTTGCATTACTGGTTTATGCTCCTGAGAGCAAGGCAGCCGATATTCAAAAAGCTGGCAAGGAAGCCATGGAAACAGGAAAACTCTTAGAGCAAGGCGGAAAGTTGATAAAAACAGAAACAACACTCACAAGGCTCAGTGCGGAAGCCTCCGAAGGCCTAGCGCTCATCACACAAAAAACGAGCGCAACCGTCGCAGAACAATTAATGAAAGAAGGAACAACAAAAGTCGGGCAGGGCTTAGTCGAGAAAGGGTTAATAGGGTTATCTAAATTAAATAAAAAAAATATAAATGGGGTAGATGTAATGGCAAAGAGAATAGCAGATAATGTGAGTAGACCAGAATCTGGTTTAAGAGGTGCTTTAACGGAGCCTATACACGTTAATAAACTCATCGAGAAGGGTTATAATGTTGAGGCGGTAGCAGAGCAGTTTAATAATGCTGGCACAACTTTCCTCGAAGTTGAAAGTAGGGGTCCAACTTTTGTTCATGAGGCGAAAAGCATCACGAAAGATACTCTTAGCATCCGAGACAATGCAAATTCGGTCGATTCCTGGTTGCAGGAAAACATAGTTAGCGAGATGGATAGGTTACAGGCTGCAAAACAAAATATCGCATTTACCACAAAGTTATGGAGTGTTGATACTTTTGTATTCACCCTTCCGAAAGATACCTTGGATGCATTTGTTTATAGCAAAGGAAAGACTTTTTCAGAGCTTGCCAAGGAAGCAATAGCAAGAGGGGCGAAAGGGAAATCTTTCAAAGGCGTTCTGGAGCCTATGTAGTGAGGTGAATGTATGGGATTGCATTTTAGCATTAGTTTAAAGGACGAGACAGAGCAAGAGCGCAAAACCTATGCCTTAGGTTCCCCTGGACAAGCGCTTAATGAAATTATATGGCCAAAGCAAGAAGTAAAAAGTGTTTTAGCAGAGGATTTTGATTTCAAGATTTTCCACGAGATTATTAGATATGAGCCAAACCAAATACATTATAGATTGGATTGGGGGCCGGAAGAAGTTCTAAAAATTTTTAAAAACCTAGAAAACGCCATCAAAAAAAATATTGGTAAATTGCCAAAAAAATACGTCGTAGCAAGTGGCATATCTAGTTCTAATAGTGGAACCATATTGGTTGATGGTGTTGAATGGTGGATTTCCACTGGTTTAAATTATGCAATAGGAAAATCGGAAAACGGTGAAGAAATAAATTTGCTGGCGGACTCATCAAAAATCAAAATTGGCAAACCCTATGACGGGGATTTTCTTAGCGGTGGCATAAAGGCGCGCCTAAAAATGAAAATAGTTGGCTTGACTTATTACGAAAGCGTCAAAACGACATTTAATGAGATATACAAGATTTGCAACTGCGCAAAGAAAAATAATCGTAAAATTAGAATGTCGATTGGATAAAAATCTGGAGGTATGAAAAACCATGGGCAACAACCTTATTGAAGCAACTGTCGGCATCTTCACTTTTTTCAAGCGGATTTTGTTTGCCCCGAAGGAGGCGTTTGGCGGCATCTTGAATAATTCCCCGGTAGCTTCCAGCATTGCCTGGTTTTTGCCGCTTTTGGTTTTCCAGCCAATCATTTTGGCGTTACTGTTAGCTTTTGTTAATTCCGTGTCGCCTGTCAAGCTGACCATTGGCTTGGAAAACCTGTTCGCTTTTGGAGTGTTATTGTCGTTGGTTCTTCTGGTTAAAGATTATTTGGCTGTCGGATTTTTTTCTGTAATAGTCCTTCTGGTGACAAAACTCTGGCTTAAAAAGCAGCAGAAATTTTCCCCAATTTACGTTGCGGAACTTTATTTGCAGGGGTTTGGGGAAGTGTTGGCAATTGTTTTCATGGCGTTTTTTGCAATGGCTGGCAGTTTTGCAGGGGAAATGGTCCTGCAGTTTTTAATGGTCCCGCAATTGCTCGTTTTCATTTATACTGTGTACCTGCAAACAGTGGCCATATCGAAAGCAGTGGATACGTCGCAAACAAATGCCTTCATGATATGGCTTTTCTCGACAATCATATATGTGGTAATCGCTCTTGGGCTCGTGGTTAGCCTCATAATTGGAATGGGCGGCGGCATAAAACTATAAGTAAAAAATTGCAAAAGCGTGGGGCTGAAAAAAATGACTGAAAAACTTTTCTGGAGGAGCGCGCTGAAGGCCGGCATCTTGGCGAGTGCTGCGCTCATACCGATAGGTGTTTTGTTTGATTTTATTCTAGGCATCGATACTTCCAAAGCTCTCCTGCCTGAAAGCGGCTCCGGCACTGTAATTGCCCTTCTTTTGATACTTGGACTTTACATAACATCGATTTTCCTGTTTGGGTTATACGCATACTTTGACAGGCTTTTTCCAAAACAGAGGACAATCGTCAAGGCATTAATCTTCAGCTCAATTCTCAACTCAGTCTTCTATTTCCTGGAATATGTCCTGATTGAGGAGGGGAATAAAATAGTGCAGGTGTACATTGACGCAATAGGCGCAATCGGATGGCTAATATACATGGCTGCAATGGTTGCCATGGGGGCGGTCATATTCTCGCATGTTTTTGACCATTACAAGAAGAAAGAGCAGGCGGAATCGCCACCGAAAATGGCGAGCAATCTCGCGCCGTTGATTCTGAGGGCGTTTGCATTCCTGTTTGATAACGCCATAATATCCCTGGCTGTATTGCCCTTGGTTTTGGCATTTACAAATGGATTATGGGCCATCCCGGCAATTGCAATCGTTTCTGCATATTGGGTATTTTTGGAAGGGAAATACGGCACAACCATCGGAAAAAAACTTGTTGGCATAAAAGTTGTGAAGGAAAATGGCGGCAAAGCCGGCTATGTTGAAGCATTCCTAAGAAACCTCTGGAAATTAATTCCCTGGGTTGGGCTGATAGGGCTTCCGGAAGCGCTCTATGCACTGGTCTCCGGGAAAAAGCAGAGGTTTCTTGACAAAATCGCGGGAACTGCGGTAATAATCGATACCATTGGCATTCAGGCTAACAAAACCGGCGATGTGAAATACGGGGGAATCTTGCCAAGGGCGGCAGCCTTCCTAGTCGATATGTTCCTTGTTTCACTCATAATTTTTTCCGCCGCAATGCCGATAATTTTAATGTTTTCCCTCTCCGTTCCAATAAGCATGCCGCCCGAACAGCTCATAAAGCAGGAATCATTTTCCTTACTGTATTCAGTCCTTTTCATTATCACCTTGGGGGCATACTTGCTTTATTTCACATATTTTATCGGAAGCACAGGGCGGACGCCGGGCTTGAAAATGCTAAAACTAAAAGTGGTCAACAAAAAAGGGGAGAAAATCGGTTACCCGCTCGCACTATGGAGGGCAATTGCCATACTGATAATGCTGCGTATTATCCTTCTGCTCCCGCTTACTCTTGCAGTAATGTTCCTCGACAGGCAAAAGCAGGGAATCCACGATAAAATAGTCGGAAGTTACGTTGTAGCAGAGAGCCAGAATGAGAGCAGTGTTGGCGATATTCCTATCGAATCTCCTTCAAAAGGAAAGGCCTCAATCAAAAAGACTGGTGGGGCGCTATAACACCCTATTGAGTTGTCCCCCCGCCATTTTCTCCAGCAGCCTTGCCCGGCCCACGGCAAATCCTTGAGCATTGTCTGGTTCCTGTCATACCTTTCAATGACTGCTGAGCTGAATTTTCCGATGTTTTTGAGCCATTCGGGGTTGAGCTTGTAATATAGTAAATGACAAAAATAATTGAACAAAAATTGGTCATTTGCTATCTAGCAGACGAACATAAAATGTTCAAAAATTAATGTCGTCTGCTATAGGTTACAGTGAAGCGTTTTTCAGGAACCTGTGGAAGTTCATCCCGTTCTTCGAGTTCATCGGCCTTCCCGACGTGCTGCCGGCATTGTTTTCCAAAAAAAAGCAGAGGCTCCTCGACAGGTTCCTCAGGACAGTGGTTGTGATGGCTGGCGATAAAAAATAGCATTACTGTTTTAGAGCGTTCTCGATTCTCGCCATCTGACTTTTTCTTGCGTCGTAGTTTTTTTGCATGTGTTCGAAGGTGGCCATGTAGCGTCTGTATTCGGCTTCTTGTAGGAATTCGTCGGTCTTTTTTTCGACGTTTTTTAGGCTCATTTTCTTTTTTTTCATTTGTTGTCTTAGGCCGTCTATTTCTCGTCTGAAAATGTCGTCGCTGGCGTAATAGTCTTGGAGCGAGAGGAATTTTTGCCTGTTTTTTTGTGTGTTCGTTGTAAGGCAGGCCCAATAGGTTGTTGTCGTGGAAGGCTTTCCACAATTCGATTTTCTTTTCCTCGCTTAGCTCATCGGGCGTCCGACGTTTTTAGTGTGGTCATGTGCTTTAAATCGCTACTCTATCCTGTTCGTGTTTGTGCTTTCTTTTGGGGAGTTGAAGGCTATGCTGGTGTTGAGGCGGCCTATTAGTTCTGTTTCTTGGAGGAGTTTGTTGTCCCAGGTGTCGAGTTCTTTGGTGCTGTGGAATTTTGCGATTACCAGAAAGTCGTAGTTGCCTGAGATGTCGTAGACGCTGCACACGTTGGGGTCCGCGGCGAGCAGGGCCGCGGCTTCCTTGTTTTTTGCGTTCTTGATTTTGATGTTCACAAGGGCAGTAAGACCGTACCCGAGCTTTTCAAGGTCTATTATGGGCGCGTAGCCACGGAATGTTCCCTCTTCTTTCATTTTCTGGAGCCTACTGTAAATGGTTGGCCGGGTCAGGCCAAGCTCTTGCGCGATTTCCTGTTGGGTGATAAAGGGCTTTTCGTTTAGGAGGTTGAGTATTTTTTTGTCGATTTCATCCACCATGGTTTTTCACCCAGCTTAATATGTAAAGTTTGAGCCTCAAAAACAGGCTATCTTGCGCTCTACAAAGCCGGTAAAGACGGGATAGTGGCAAACATGGAGATAATTGCCAATACTGCTAAATGGGGTGCTGGAATCTTTAATGCCGTGAATTTTGCCCTTATATCTGGTAACTCTTATATTGGGTTTATTCGTTTATTATTGGCATGAAGGTTGGCGTGCTCTTCGCGTTGTCTTTGCTCTTGGTTTTTTCGCTTCAGGTCGGTGCGATTGGCTTGAGCGATTCCGCATCCGATTCTGGTAGCCTTGTTTGTCCGGGTATCAATGATGGGGGTGCTGTTTCTTCGGGTTCTGTTGCTGCGGGGGTTAGCGGCTCGGCGAGTTCGCTTGGCGCCTACACGATAAGCAATTCGTACGCTTCTGCCACGGGGCCGGTCACGAATGAAACTATAATCCCGTTTTTTGGCGGTGCGCCGAGAATATATGACACCACCGCAGGGGTGCGCAGGTCCTCCTATGAGGCGGGGACATCATTCCAGAAGGCCTTTGCGCTTGGCGTGAAAACAACAAAGACTCCTGCGAACCAAACGGGCAATTACTGTGACAACTATAACCGGGCGAGCACGGGCCCTGCGAGCAGGTGGAAAACCTATAATCTTCTTGTGGATGCCGAAGGACAGGCTGCTGTCATTGGCTCGGGCACCAAGACAGAGGTTCGCAGCTCCTCTGATAGCGGCGTGCTATCGTTCCCTTACTGCATCACGGAAGGGAGTTTTACCAGCCTTAGCAATTTTGCGATATGCTACAACTACGGGGTTTCCATACAGGTCACCAATGCTTCCTTCGGCTCGAACCCCTTTTCTTTCGCCTACAGCGGCGCGAGCGGAATAGGCAGCTCTTATGGCGAGAAAGAATGGAAAGGAACGGACAACACCACACAGGTCCCGATTTACCCGGTTGCGGTGCTGAAAAGCAAGGCGACAGGCGACATAATTTTCCGCGGCGCCTCAACCTGCGGAAAAACAGCATTCTACAGGGATTACGGCTCAGGCGGCTCCACGACAGGCAGCTCTTCCGAATCATGGAGCAGAAACTCGAACACCGGGTCCTATCGGCCCTTTGCAAATGGCTGCCACCTCCTCGGAAACTCGCAAGCCAATCCGTGCAGCATATCCAACGGCAGGGGAACAATATCCGGCCCCTATGAGGAAATGCCAAGCATTATCGGAAAAAGAAATGTGCAAGGCATGCAATGCCCCACGGACCTCATGGACAACGGAACATGCAATCCCGGAACCGGCCAAGCCTTCAAGCCGACAGAGCAAAATCTTCAGGACATGCAGGACTGGATAACTGCCGCTGGCGGGCCTGCGAATGTGCGGGTCGACACCTATGAGGCGGTGCAGGGCTCCCCGCCCGCGTTCAGTTGGCCGGGGGCTGATAATGGCACAATCTTTGGCGACCTGCAATGGTGGGCGAGCGGGGTTTATGTCAACTACCAACCCGCGAACTGTTCCGGAACACCCACCGGGACAGTCCCGCCGTTCTACTGCGAAGTTACCGCCTCATTCCCAAGCCAATCATCAAACCCCAAAAGAGTCCAATGGAACGTCACACCATTCAACTACACTGTTTCCCCGCAGAGCCTTGTTTACAAGTGGGAAGGCTCAAACGATTTTACCGGGAATGCAAAGCTCGTACAATGGGACTACACAACCACAGGACCGCAATATGGCAGGGTAAGCGTCACAGGGCCCGGAGGGCTGCGCGCAATCTGCAATAATACAACAACAATCGGAGCACCCCTTTCCGTGGACTGCACAGCCGTTCCTCAAACAGCCTACCCATCCGACGACGTGCTCTGGACAGCATACCCCAAACACGGAAGCGGCGCGTACACGAATTATGAGTGGAGCGGGGACCTTGGTAATGGTTCCCCAGACCCAGCATCCTCAAGCTTCACCGCGAAATATGATTCAACGGGCCGGAAAAACGTGAGTGTCAAAGTCACGGACAGCCTGGGAAACACCGCGACCGCAAGCTGCAGCACAAACATCATTCCAATCACCGGCATTAACCTCACCTGCGCGCCGGACAAACCCAACGCAAAAAAAGGCGAGCCTGTGGTCTGGACCGCGACATCGAGCGACCCAACACTCACCTACCAGTGGTCAGGCGACCTTGGAACGGTCACGCCAAACGCTACCACAAACCCGGTCACAAGCACCTACACAACATTCGGAGAGAAAAAAGTGAGCGTAACCGCAAGCTCCGGCGGCACAAGCGCAACCGCCGACTGCAAAACCCTGGTCGGTCCAACCTGCGAAATAAACACCCCGCCCCAGCCAACCCCCAAGGACGCTGATGTGGCAAGCACCCTGAAGTTCGCAAACTTCGCCCAACCCATAACCAAAACAACAATCGCCTGCGGCGACAAAGCAAAACTCAAAACACAACCCACATGCACCGGAACCGAAGGAAACTGCCCATTCACCTGCGAAAAATACCAAACCAATGGCACCATTTCCGCAACCATTGAAAACACGAACGGCGAGAGCGTAACATGCACCGCGCCAATAGTGGTTGCGACGCTTCCTCCGGTGTGTGACTTGTCACCCAATCCGCTTTCAGTAGTTAGGGCATCTGATGCGGTATTCAGTCTTGGGCTTTCAAATTTCCTAACTCCTCCAAAAAAAACTGACATAACTGTAACCTGTATAGATGGCACAGAAACAAAGGCTGGTATTGCCGATTGCACAGAAGGCACTGATTCATGCGCTGTCATTTGTCAAGATTATGAAAATGGCGGCGGAACAGTAACTGCTAAGGTTGTGAGTGGGAACCAAACTGCAACCTGCAGTGCAGAGGTAATTCTTCTTGGCCCATCGAGGTCTTGTAAAGTAATTCCACCTTCACAAACAGTTACGAGTCCGGGTTCTGCTTCGTTTGCGATTGGGCTTGTGAATTTTACTGTTGCCCCAAATAAGGATTCTGTCGCGGTAACATGTAATGGCGCTACCCAGACGGCAGGCAAGGTTAGTTCCTGCACGAGTTCATCATGTGCAGCAAAATGCGGGACATATCAGAATAGCGGTACGAATTCAGTCACTTATCTCCTTGAAGTTGCTATCCAAAATACTAATCCGCTAGTTGAATGCAGAGGAAGCATAACCGTTAATCCTCTCACAGGTTGTCCGGGTTGTGGCTCACCCTCTCCATCCCCTTCCCCTTCGCCAGGTCTCTCGGATCCGAACCTTGTTAGCATTTTGATTGATACGGTGCCTTCTACGAAGAGGATTTACCAGATAAAGCAGTCTCCGGCAGAGCAGGTTGAGGTGGCAATCACTGTTAGCAGGAGGGCGAATAGCGGCGTGAACAGCGTTGAATTTAACCTCAACAGGGGGTTCATGAGCTCTTCGGCAGAGGTGGTGAGATTGCCGTCATCAGGAAAGGTTCTGTTCGGCGCAAAGGATTCGGTAACGCTCACCAAGGCAAACTTCCCGCAATTCATCGAGCCCGCAGACAGCCTCGAAACCGGAATACATATTTACATCACCCAAATCCTCAACATCTACAATTCAAGCGGCTCTACAATGGTTGACCCGGTGCTACAGGATAACGCCGCAAGCGTATCGGTAGCGATACAGATCCCCAGAAAAGCAGCAGTACCAGAGATTCCATTCGCGTTCGCGGCATTCATTGCACTGGCAGTATTTTTCATTATCGTGAAAAACAGAAAACAAAACTAAAGCAAGACTATTGGTAGCTAATCCAAATTAATTCGTGGCGGAAGCCGGTGCTACCTTGGCACCGCTGGCTTCAAAACTACCGCAATTAGAATGGAACGCAACCTGCACGGTTACGCTATCAGCTGTCTTGCCAAGCGTCCTTATCGCAAGGTCTCTCCTGAAGTCAAAGAAGGTCTTGCCGACTGGTACTGCGTATATGTTGGGTATGTCAGGATAGATGTCACTTGTATCGTATGGCGGGAACATTAGGAGAACTGTATCAGTCACGCTTCCAATCTTTTCAGGCACATCATCTGGCTGCT